>Ga0302315_10000032_pt1 | contig 183001 bp, 162 predicted proteins | sample III_Palsa_N3_1_FD_200532 | JGI IMG/M metagenome (GOLD analysis project Ga0302315, IMG submission 200532) | Peat permafrost microbial communities from Stordalen Mire near Abisko, Sweden - III_Palsa_N3_1 | ecosystem: Environmental > Terrestrial > Soil > Palsa > Peat permafrost | place: Sweden...
CGTCTCTACTACGACGACGGGGACGTTAAAAAATTAAAATTATTTTAAGCATTTATTCTTTCCGTTTACCACCTCCCAATTTACCAAACCAACTATTCATACCATATACCAAAACGTTCTGTTTTAGGCAGCCAGTTACGTGGCAACTAATGCACATTTTTTGTCGTTACTTTGTTGTAAACCAATTATAAATACATGGATATTGCATTAACAGATCACCCGGCAATTGATGGCGGGTATGATTTTTCTACTACCGAAAACCAGGAAATGGTTAAACAAATGGCAAAAGATTTTGCCGAAAAAAACATCCGCCCGCATGTAATGGAATGGGACGAGGCACAATATTTCCCGGTTGAACTATTTAAAAAATTAGGCGGACTGGGTATGATGGGTGTGCTGGTGCCTGAAGAATATGGCGGCTCGGGCTTTAGCTACTTTGAATATGTAACGGTAATTGTCGAGATAGCCAAAGTTTGCGGTTCTATTGGCTTATCAGTAGCGGCACATAACTCTCTGTGTACCGGCCATATTTTAGCCTTCGGTAATGAAGAACAAAAACACAGGTGGCTGCCCAAACTGGCATCGGCCGAATGGATAGGCGCGTGGGGATTAACCGAAGCCAATACCGGGTCGGATGCCTTGGGCATGGAAACTACTGCGGTTTTAGATGGTGATCATTATATAGTAAACGGCTCAAAAAACTGGATCACCCACGGAAAATCAGGCGATGTAGCCGTAGTGATGATACGTACCGGTAATAAGGGCGATTCGCACGGTATATCTGCGATAGTTATTGAAAAGGGTACACCAGGTTTTACTGCCGGTAAAAAAGAAAATAAATTAGGTATGCGTGCCTCTGAAACTACAGAGCTGATATTTGATAATTGCCGTGTACCAAAAGAAAACTTACTGGGAATTGAGGGGCAGGGTTTTATGCAGGCCATGAAAGTGTTGGATGGCGGCCGTATATCTATAGCTGCGTTATCATTGGGCATAGCCAAAGGCGCGTTAGAAGCTGCTATTACTTACGCAAAGCAACGCAAACAATTTGGACAACCAATAGCCAACTTCCAGGGGATTGCATTTAAGCTGGCTGATATGGCTACCGAGATTGAAGCCGCCGAACTATTAATTATGCAGGCGGCCGATTTGAAAAATCGTCACCAGCCCGTAACCAAGCAATCGGCAATGGCAAAATATTTCGCGTCAGAAGTTGCTGTTAGAACAGCTACCGAAGCCGTTCAAATATTTGGCGGCTATGGTTATACCAAGGATTTCCCGGTTGAAAAATATTACCGCGATGCCAAGCTTTGCACTATTGGCGAAGGCACTTCAGAAATACAGAAGATAGTGATCAGCAGGGAGTTGTTGAAATAATTCTTCCTCCGGCAGACTTACGAAGTTTAATAAACTTCGTAAGCTTTTGTTTTTTTGACAGGGTAATTCCTTCGTAATAAAGGTTAGGGTGCGGTAGCTGCACAAATCATCGCTGCCACTAAAAAAAATAACCCAATAAAAAACCCCGCTGCGTGCAACCGGGTTTTAAATCAATAGCATAGTTTTTTACTTAGCCTGCTTTATTTTTCGATTCCTGTACTTCCAGGCGAATAGATTGGGCTAAATTTTTGAGGTCTTGCATACCTTTACGAACACGGGTACCGGCTGCACTGTTACCCTTGTTGTAAAATTTATCGGCATCAGCTTCGAGTGATGCGATAAGGCTTTTTACTTCACTAAATTTTTTCATTTAATTACTCCTTTAAGATTTTTGAGGTTGTTTGTTTTACGAAAGCTAATCTAAAATGTTTTTATCTAAAAAAAAATTTTTAAAGCATAAAAAATACGGGGTTAAAGGATATTTTTTCCACATTTTCAACCTGCATTTTTATGAATTGATTATTATATATGATTATTGGTCATATTTAATATTTCATAAATAATAACAGGTTTACAAACACCCATTACAGCAGAATAATAAATTATTTAATACCTAAGCAATATTATTTACCTAAACTACCAATTTAAAAATCTGTATATTATAGCTTAATTATATATTCTATTCGTCATAAATGATATATAACTAAAATATAAAAGATATTTTAGTATGTAAAAAGGCTTCCTGAAATGCCGGAAGCCTTTTTAATTTTAGCAGAAGCAATTAAATTATTCTGCAACAACCATTTTATTTTCTTTGTAATAACCCGCCTTTAGTTTTTCGGCCATCTCACTATAGGCATATAAGGTATGTTCTACGTCCTGTAAAGAGTGTGCCGCCGTAGGTATCAGGCGCAGCAATATCAATCCTTTGGGGATAACCGGGTATATAACAATAGAACAGAAAATACCATAATTTTCGCGCAGGTCGCGGGTAAGGGTTGTGGCTTCTGTCAGGTCGCCTTTTAAAAATACAGGAGTAACCATCGTATTGGTCATACCTATATCAAACCCACGTTCTTTTAACCCTTGTTGAAGCGCTCTGGCAATCTCCCAAAGCTGGGTACGCAGTTCGGGTTTGGATTTTAACAGCTCAAAACGCTTTTTTAAACCGATTACCATTGGCATCGGCAGCGCCTTAGCAAATATTTGCGACCGCATATTATAGCGCAAGTAGTTAATAACCTGCTTGTCGCCGGCAACAAATGCGCCTATACCTGCCATTGATTTGGCAAAAGTGGCAAAGTAAACATCCGTACCCTCTATGCAATTTTGCGCCTCATGTGTACCGGCACCGCTTTTGCCCATGGTACCAAAACCATGTGCGTCATCAACCAATAAACGGAAGTTGAACTTTCTTTTCAGATCGATGATCTCGCTTAATTTCCCCTGCGCTCCTGACATTCCAAAAACGCCCTCGGTAATTAATAATATACCGCCTCCAGTTTGCTCAACCAGGCGGGTAGCATGCTCTAATTGCTTTTCGCAACTCTCTATATCATTATGCTTATAAACAAACCTTTTGCCCATGTGTAAACGCAGTCCGTCAATTATGCAGGCATGTGATTCGGCATCATACACAATAACATCATTACGGCTTACCAGCGAATCAATTATCGACACCATTCCCTGGTAGCCATAATTTAATAAGAAAGCATCTTCCTTGCCTACAAATTCAGCCAGGTCTTCCTCCAACTCTTCATGGTGACTGGTATTGCCCGACATCATGCGGGCACCCATAGGATAGGCCATTCCGTAATCGGCAGCCGCCTGGGCATCTGCTGCCCTCACCTCGGGATGATCTGCCAATCCTAAATAATTGTTAAGGCTCCAAACCAGGTGTTCTTTGCCGTTAAATAACATATGCGGTCCTATTTCACCTTCCAGCTTGGGGAATGAAAAATAGCCATGCGACCATTTTTGATGCTGACCCAACGGGCCGCCCATACTTTTCGATATTTTATCAAATAAATCCAAGCGCTATTCGTATTATAGTTTACTTACAAATATAATCGAAAAAATCATTTTTAAAAATCACTATAACTTTTTATAATAGGCTATAATGAATTGTGTATAGTTAATGGTTCATAGTTCATAGTTTTAAATAACGAATTTAACAAAAAGAGAGACAAAATGCGCCTCTCTTAATGCTATGAACTATTAACTATGATCCATGAACTAATCCACATTATCATGCAAAAATGAATTATTATTCCTGATCTCTGTTTTACCTTCATCGTCAGGCAATAAAGAGAAACGGGATACCTGGCTTTCACCGGATGCCGGCGTTTGCTGTAACGCTATTTCCTTACGCTTGTAAGCCGGCACATTTTCCAGTTCCTGTATATTACCGCTGCGCAGTTTCATGCTCAGGTCTTTTAACCGCATAATACGTTCGCGCGATTTGCGTAATTGTTCTTCTATAGATTCGTCGGTTTTATTATCATCCGCGTTAACAACCGGTGCCGGTTCGGATTCTTCAATAATATCAGCTATAGCAGTTTCAAAATTGAGGATCGTTTCAGGCTCCGGATCTGATAGCTTAAAGGTCATTTCAGGCATTTCAGCCGCTTCGGCATCAATTTCCTCCGGCTCTTCTTCCATCAAATTATATTTTATAGCTGCCGGCTCTGTAACTTGTGGCGCAAACAAGTCGAATAAACCGGTTTGCTGCTTTTGTTCTTCTTTAATTGACCCTTTCATATAAGGCTCGGCAGCACCATTAGCGCTTACAGGGGTTATAAACTCATTAATTGGTTTAACTAAAGGCGCGTCGGGTATCAGCATAGAAATTATCTTTTTGCTGGTATGCTCCTTTTCACGCTCATCCTTGGTTTGGAAACCTGTAGCAATGATGGTAACCGATATTTTATCGCCCAGGGTTTCATCCACACAATTACCCCATATCAGGTCGGCTGCCAAACCGGCTTCTTCCTGTATGTAATCAGTAATAACGCTCACCTCGTCCATGGTAACTTCCTTCTCGCCCGAGCTGATATTTAACAGAATGTACCTCGCGCCTTCTATTTCATTATCTTTTAATAACGGCGACGATAAAGCGCCTTCAACCGCCTTTAAAGCACGGTTCTCACCTTCGGCTGCAGAGCTTCCCATGATGGATACACCGCTGTCTTTCATCACCGTGCGCACATCTTTAAAGTCGACGTTGATATAGCCCGGCAATGTTATAATTTCGGCAATACCCTTTGCCGCTGTTGTCAAAATATTATCAGCCTGCGCGAATGCCGAACCTAAAGTAAGGTTACCAAATATCTGGCGCAGCCTGTCATTAGAGATCACTAAAAACGAGTCGACATACTTTTTCAACTCCTCCATTCCTTCTTCGGCCTGCATTTTACGGCGCTTTCCTTCAAACGAAAAAGGGGTGGTGATAATGCCTACCGTTAAAATATCCATTTCGCGTGCAGCTTTGGCAATTATCGGACTGGCACCTGTACCTGTACCGCCGCCCATACCTGCCGTTATAAACAACATTTTGGTATTTACACCCAACATTTGTTTAATGTCGTCGATATTTTCAATGGCCGAATTTTTTCCTACCTCAGGTATCGAGCCTGCGCCCATTCCTTCGGTAAGGCTTGCGCCTAACTGTACTTTGTTAGGTATGGGGCTTAATTCCAGTGCCTGCGCATCTGTGTTGCAAATAATAAAATCAACCCCGGTAATACCCTGCTTGTACATGTGGTTTACCGCGTTACCGCCGCCGCCGCCAACACCAATTACTTTGATGATAGACGACTTTTCTTTTAACATTTCAAAATGCATAATCCTTGTTGTCAGCTATATGTGATTTGACGAAAATTTATAATAAACCATTGTAATTTATGCCTTTTTCAACAATGTTTTTCCACATTTGTGGATAATGTGGAAAAGTTGATGGTTGTTAATAAATTACTTAAGCCCCCTCTAAATCTCCCCCGGTTGGGGAGACTTTTTATTTATCTTAATTAACGATAATTCCGTTCTTATTACCGAGTTTAAAGTCCTCCCTACCGGGGAGGATTATTCACTTATTTTGTTTTTTTAAAGGTGTTCATGAGTGCTTCGCAGTTTAGGAGGGGCTTTTTACTTTAAAAAATCCTCATCCTTAATATCATCCTTAATAAATTTCTTACCACTCTCTAAAATTTTACTTAATAACCCTATCTTTCTTTCATCGGTATATTTTGTTTTTTCAACCTTTATTTCAGCAGGGGCTTTCTCGCTGGTTTCGGCATACTCCATTTTCTGGATACCTTTTATCAGCAGGCCAATACCGGTTGCAAACATGGGGCTTTGCATTTCTTCGTAAACGTTTTTTGGCAGCACTTCATTTTTTGCCAAATGCTCGTTAGGGTAACCCACACGGCAATCCAACCCGGTAACAAATTCAACCAATTGCGATAAATGTTTCAGTTGCGCGCCACCCCCGGTTATCACAATACCGGCTATCAATTTTTTCTCATAGCCCGACGATTTGATCTCATAATACACATGCTCTACAATCTCTTCCATACGGGCCTGGATAACAAAAGCCAGGTTTTTTACGGATATTTCTTTTGGTTCGCGGCCACGTAAACCGGGCACACAAACTATTTCGTTCTCTTTATTTTCCTCGGCTAAGGCCGACCCGAACCTTATTTTCAACTGCTCGGCTATATTGCGCATTACTGAGCAACCTTCGCGGATATCTTCAGTAATGCTATTACCGCCGAAAGGAATAACCGCAGTATGGCGGATTATGCCTTCGTGAAAAATGGCTACATCTGTTGTGCCGCCGCCAATGTCCACCAATACTACACCAGCTTCTTTTTCTTCTTCGCTCAACACAGCTTCTGATGATGCCAATGGCTCCAGGATCAGTTCCTGGCTTTCAAGGCTTGCCTTACCTACGCATTTAACAATGTTGCGGATAGCGGTAACCTGGCCGGATATGATATGGAAGTTAGCTTCTAACCTTACGCCTGCCATTCCTATCGGGTCTTTAATGCCCGGCTCGCTATCAACCGTAAACTCCTGCGGCAAAACGTGAATGATCTCTTCGCCCGGGGGCATTACCAGGTTGTACATATCTTCAACCAATTTATCAATATCCTTGCGTGATATTTCTGATTGCAGGTCGCGGCGGGTAATCATCCCGCGATGCTGCAAACTTTTGATATGCTGGCCCGCAATACCCACATTCACCACCCTTATCTCCACATTGGATTGTGCGCCTGCAATGTCAACAGCTGCAATAATTCCCTGTACGGTTTTATCAATATTTGATACTACGCCGCGGGTTACACCCGCAGACTCGGCCTTACCTATTCCCAGTACTTCTATCTTTCCGTTTTTGCTGCGGCGGCCTACAATTGCGCAAATTTTAGTGGTGCCGATATCTAACCCCACTACAATAGGCGAACTTTTTTCCTGTGTCAAACTCTTGTCCATATTAATGCTTTATTATTAGAGATGTGTCTTTTTTCATTGTTGCTGTATCAGATAACGCGTTCAGCGAGTCTCTTTTCATATTTTCATTTTTTATCCCGATAACCTGGTTGGCATATTTTATATTGATCATTTTATAGGCATTCCAGCCAACCAGTGGTAATGCCTGTTTATAAAATACCCGCAGGTTATGAAATTTGGCTTCTAATGAGTCGGCGTTGCCTAATAGTATCCGTTGGTTTCCAACCCTGGGTATCAGTTCCATTTCATGGTTTTGATTTACGTATATTTCTGCTATCTGCGCATCCCAAAGTGAGTCGCGCCTTATAAACTGCACCGTTTTAAAAATATCCTTTACCAGGGCAGTACGCAGGGTATCAACCTTACCGCCAAACGGCTCTTCAATAAACCCGTTGGCGGCTAACACATTTGCCGTAAAATTGTCTGACAATGGAATTTTTAAGCCATGCTGATCTACATAAAAATCCTGGTCAAACTGGTTCATTACCCTCAATATGGGTTGCCGCTGACTTATTTCTATGTTAATAATTCCGTCCATATCCGCATAAACCTTAGCCGTTTCAATAAAAGGATTGGCCTTTAGTTTATTTTCAAGTTCGTGTATATTAATATTGTCCATTTTTCGGCCTACCAGGTTATTGTTACGTACGCCCAATATGCTTTCTACCTCGTCCTTATCAATAAAATACTGGTTGCCGGGTATATATATTTTTACGTCTTTACAAACTACTTCCGCTTTTTTCAGTTCGATAAAACTCATCAGCGCTACCACGCCGCCCAGGCTGATCACCCAGGCAAAAGCTATCAGTATATACTTCCATATACCCCAATTAAACAGCTTTTTAAACATCTTCCAGCGCTTGTTTTAATGGGTGAACTAATTGGTCAATATCCCCTGCGCCCACAGTTAAAAGCAGTTCGGGTTTTTCGGCCATTATTTTATTAACAGCTTCCTGTTTTCCATATTTACCTTTGTTTGCTAATCTCATCCGGTCTAACAACATATCCGAGCTTACACCGGCTATTGGCAGTTCGCGGGCAGGGTAAATGTCAAGCATTATCAGTTCATCGCTCATATCAAGTACTTCAGCAAATCCATCAGCAAAATCACGTGTACGGCTATATAAATGCGGTTGAAAAATTGTTGTGAGTTTTTTACCGGGATATAGCCTCTTGACGGATGTTATAGCAGCACGCAGCTCTTCGGGATGGTGCGCGTAATCATCTATATAAATATGTTTGTCATTCTTTACGATGTATTCAAACCTGCGTTTCACCCCTTTAAATGAGCCCAACGCGCTTTTTATCGCCGCAGAATCAATGCCTAAACGCAAGGCGACTTCCGTTGCGGCAACCGCATTTTCAATATTGTGTAACCCGGCAATACCCTGTTTGATATTGCGGATAGTGACAGCTCCATGTATAAAATCAAAATAAAAGTCGCCATTTTCTACGCGGATATTTTCGGCTGTAGCGTCGGCATCACCATCAATGGAATAGGTGAAACCTTTGTTTAACGGCAAGCCCTTACGATGAATTAGCTTGCCGCCCAATTTTAGCTGCGACGCAAACTGCCTGAAAGATTCAGTCAATTGCGCATGATCGCCATATATATCCAAATGATCGGCATCCATCGACGTAATGATGGCGATATCCGGGTAAAGCGCCAGGAACGAGCGGTCATATTCGTCGGCCTCGACCACTACAATATTACTGCCGCCAAATAACACGTTGGTTTCATAATTGGTAGAAATTCCACCCAAAAACGCCGAGCAATCCACACCCGAATCTTTCAATATATGCGCTATCAGGGTTGACGTAGTAGTTTTACCATGTGTACCGGCAACCGCAATAGTATACTTGCCTTTGCTGATAATACCCAATACCTGCGAACGCTTAAATAGCTCAAAGCCTTTCCTGTTGAAAAAATTTAGTATCTCAGAGTCTTTCGGAATGGCAGGTGTATAAATGATCAGTGTTTCGGGGGCAACGTCCCTGAAACTTTTGGGTATTCCCTCGTCATTGTCTTCAAAAATTACCTGTATGCCTTCATTACGCAGGTTGTCGGTCAGGTCGGTTGCTGTTTTATCATAGCCACACACAATACAACCTATATGATTGAAATAACGGGCGAGGCCACTCATGCCTATACCGCCAATCCCGATCAAATAAACCCTTTGTATATTGCTTAACTCCATTTTCTTTTCAAAAAGGCCCTCTCTTTTGGAAAGAGGGCCTGGCATTAATTGTTAACTGTTATTTGAATAACTTCTTTCGCAATAACTTCATCAGCATCAGGCATAGCCATTTTGCCAATATTATCGCTTAATTTTTTTTGTAATTCCTTGTCATTTAAAAGCTCAATAGCCCTGTCAATTAATTTAGCTTCGGCATCCCGGTCGGCAACAAAAACAGCGGCATGCTTTTCAACCAACGCCAGCGCATTTTTAGTCTGGTGATCTTCGGCTACATTTGGCGAAGGCACCAGTATAACCGGCTTTTTTATAACACATAATTCGGCGATAGTTCCTGCTCCCGCTCTTGATATAATAATATCTGCAGCGGCATAAGCTAAATCCATCCGGTTTACAAATTCCATTATTTTTATGTTAGGATGGTATTCTTCCCCCAATTGCTCAATAATAGTTTTATAATAAAACTTACCGGTTTGCCATATCACTTGTATATCCGACGCGATCAGTTTATCCAAACCTGCCAATATGCTATTGTTCAACGTACGCGCGCCGAGGCTGCCACCTGTCACCAATATTGTTTTTTTAAAGGCCGATAGCTTATACAACTCCAGGGCTTGCATTTGCTTACCCGCTATTTGAACCGACTCCCTCCGTATAGGATTGCCTGTTTTAATGATCTTTTCGGCAGGGAAAAATTTTTCCATACCATCAAAAGCCACACATATTTTTTTAGCCTTTTTTCCCAGCCATTTATTGGTGATGCCCGCGTATGAATTTTGCTCTTGTATCAGGTATGGTATTCCCTTTAACGATGCCGCGTACAATAACGGACCGGAAGCATAACCACCAACACCAACCGCTGCATCCGGCTCAAAATCTTTTATAATATCCAGCGACTTCTTCACACTATTAAACAGCTTAACCGGGAACAGTATATTTTTCCAGATAGATTTTCGTTGTATCCCCTGTATATTCAACCCAATAATTTTATAACCTGCCGCAGGCACTTTTTCCATTTCCATTCGCCCTAAAGCACCCACAAATAAAATCTCGGTAGCCGGATCAAGCTTTTTCAAAGCATTGGCAATAGCAATAGCAGGGAAGATATGCCCCCCTGTGCCGCCACCGCTAATGATTATTTTCTTTGCCGTTGATTTCACCGATTATTGTTTTGATTACACTGATTTTTTGTCCATGGACCATGGTCTATAGTCCATGGTCTTTATCGCTTTATTAATTAATTCATCATCTGCATCCCGCACGTGCGGGACACATTAAGCCATCGCCACTTCTTTTATTTCCCCAACAATAACTTTCTTCGGTTCATCAATATCCCTGCTAACTGATAATATAATACCAAACGCTACGCTTGTAAACAATATGGATGTACCACCCATGCTTACAAACGGCAGTGGCACACCCGTTACCGGGCCAAGGCCAACCGCTACCGCCATATTGGCAAACGCCTGTATGGTTAGGCTAAAGCTTAGCCCCGCCGCCAATAATGCCCCGAATGCTTTTGGTGCTTTAGTTACTATTTTCACACAGCGATATAATAAAAACAAGTAGATACCGATTAATATAAGGCCGCCTACCAAACCGTATTCTTCTATTATGATGGCATAAATTTCATCTGAATATGCTTCGGGTAAATAATTTACTTCATTGCTTTGCCCCGGCCCTTTTCCAAAAAGTCCGCCCGTAGCTATCGCTATTTTAGCATGATCTGCCTGGAATGATTTATCAGGGTTAGCTGCTTCAGGGTGCATATATGTATGTATGCGTGATATGTAAGTATGCCTGCGCGGCCCTAAAAATATAACGCCAGCCAGCAACACCGCCCCTGCCAAACAAACTATCATGATTTGCTTAATGCTGATACGGCCAATTATCAACAACAATACACTTACACCAAACAACATTAACGCGGTTGAAAGATTGGCTAACGCGATTAGTATAAATACAATGCAAACCGCGCCCATTATCGGGATAAATGATTCCTTTACATCCTTTATGTTTTCCTGCTTGCGCGACAGGGAACGTGCCAGGAATGTTATCAAAGCCAGCTTTGCCAAATCGGAAGTTTGAAAACTTAGGCCCGTGCCCGGTATTGCTATCCAGCGGCTTGCCTCGTTTACATGATTACCAAAAAGCAATGTGTAAAATAACAACGGAATGGTAACGATCATCAGCAGCTTGGATATGCCGGAGTAATAACGATAATCCAGCTTATGTGAGATATACATCAGCACAATACCACCTATCACCATAGCCAGGTGCTTCATCAAAATTGATTCGGCCCCAACACCGCGCTTATAAGCCAGCGTACCAATAGCGCTGTAAACAGAAAGCATAGAAATAAGCGAAAGCAATATGACTATCAGCCATATCCACCTGTCTCCGCGTACCCCGTTTATTATTTGGTTCATTTCCCTGTCTCTTTTTTAGTTATGTGCAGATATGCAGATGTGCAAATGCGTGATGATGTGCAGGTGCGTGGATATGCAGATATGCAAATGATTTTAAATGCGGTATTTTTTTTACTATTCATATTTCTTAATTAACTATTTCCTCAATTTGCACATCTGCATACTTGTACATCCTCGCATCTGCACATCTGCACATCATCCTAATGGGTAGATGAAATTATCTTTCCTAATACTTTTAATATAGATTGATTATCGTCATACATGCTTTGTTCAAACGGATAATTTTTCGCGTGTCTACATAATTGCAACCAATATTCTGTTTCTTCTGCTTCTTTGTACGCGATCTTACACTTATGTCTAAAGTCCGCCTTACTTTCTGCCCCTTGTGCTTCACGTACATTTGCTCCAATTGAAGTACCGCACCTAAAAAGCTGTTTTGCCAAATTGAATTTCTTTTTTGATTCAAGATCTTCGGTAAACTCAATGATCCTTAATGAGAAATTGAACGTCAGATCAACTATTAAATTTGGCTTATCATTCATATTCTCTTATTTTTCAACCAATCCATTTTTCATCCGTTCTCGTCATTTGCATATCTGCACACTTGCACATCCATTTTTTTTTCATTTGCAAATCTGCATATCCGCACATTTGCACATCCCCTACAATTCCTTTACCGCTTGTTTAAACTGATTACCCCTGTCTTCATAATTTTTAAACAGATCAAAGCTTGCACAGGCCGGTGATAGCAATACTGTATCGCCTTTGGTTGCCAAATGATAGGCAACTGTTGCAGCCTCCTGCATTGACCACGTATTAACGATTATATCTGTGTCATCTTCAAAAGCATCATGAATACGCTGGTTATCTTTCCCTAAACATACTATCGCCTTAACTTTTTGTTTGACCAAATCTTTCAACATCGAGTAGTTGTTACCCTTATCCACGCCGCCTAATATCAATACCACATCGCTTGTCATACTCTCCAGCGCGTACCATACTGAATTTACATTGGTGGCTTTTGAATCGTTAATAAAGCTGATGCCCGATATTTTACCAACAGACTCCATCCGGTGCTCAATATTTCTGAAAGTCGCGAAACTCTCCCTGATGGTTTTATCGCGTATTTCGAGCACACTTGCTACAATGCCTGATGCCAGGGAGTTGTAAATATTGTGCTTGCCTTGCAGGGCCAGTTCTGTGATCGACATTTCAAAATGTTGTTGATGTGTGTTTATGACAATATTGTCTTTATCGAGATATCCTCCCTGTTCAATCTTTTTGTTAATAGAAAATGGCAATTGTAATGCGCTAAAAGTGCGTCCCATCATACCCTTTACGGTTTCGGGGTCATCAGCGCAGTAGATAAATACATCATCAGCGGTTTGATTTTGCGTAACCCTGAATTTTGATGCCACATAATTTTCCATTTTGTATTCATACCTGTCCAAATGGTCGGGTGTGATGTTTAATAGTACCGCTATGTCTGTTTTAAATTCATACATATCGTCCAGCATAAAGCTGCTTAGCTCTAATACATACAGATCAAACTTTTCTGTAGCCACCTGGTAGGCAAAGCTTTTACCAATGTTGCCTGCCAGGCCCACGTTTAACCCTGCATTTTTGAGAATGCTGTAGGTTAAGCTGGTAGTAGTGGTTTTGCCATTTGACCCGGTTATCCCTATTATTTTAGCATTGCAATACCGGCCCGCAAACTCAATTTCTGACAGTATAGGAATGCCTTTTTCTTTGATCTTTTTAACTATCGGTGCCTTGTCCGGTATGCCCGGGCTTTTTATTACTTCAGTTGCTTTCAATATCTCTGCTTCTGTATGCCCGTTCTCTTCAAAGCGGATAGTCCAATCCTGCAATTGTTTCCGGTAATGCCCGTCAATAGCCCCATAATCCGAAACAAAAACCTCATACCCCTGCTGCTGGGCAAGGTATGCCGCACCCACACCGCTTTCCGCAGCGCCAAGGATTACTATGAGGTCTTTATTTGTCATTCTCTTGTTTTGAAAGATTAGTTATTGAAGATTAAAGATTGGTTGTAAATATTTCTTAACTTGATAACCCAACTAATCTCTAATCTCTAATCCCTACTGCAATTTCAATGTTATAATAGTCAGTATCGCCAGCATAATGCCGATGATCCAAAACCGGGTTACAATTTTTGCTTCATGAAACCCTCTTTTTTGGTAATGATGATGCAAGGGCGACATTAAAAATATCCGCCTGCCTTCACCATACTTTTTTCGCGTGTATTTAAACCAGCCCACCTGCAGCATTACCGATACCAGTTCGACTAAAAATATCCCGCATAACAATGGCAGCAATAACTCTTTTCGTATCAGGATGGCAAAAACAGCTATAATACCGCCTATAGCCAAACTGCCCGTATCGCCCATAAATACCTGAGCCGGATACGAGTTGTACCATAAAAAACCTACACAAGCCCCTACAAATGCCCCGGCAAAAACCACCAGTTCGCCCGAATAGGGGATATATATGATATTCAGGTAATCTGAAATTACAATGTTGCTTGATACATAAGCCAGTATAGCCAGCGTGACCCCTATTATTGCCGAGGTGCCTGTGGCCAGCCCATCAACACCATCAGTTATGTTAGCCCCGTTTGATGTGGCTGTAATAATTAGGATCACAAAAACCAGGAATACCATTAATGTGTACTTTTCATAGCCATGGCCTAAAAACTTAAGCACCTTGCCATAATCAAGTTCGCTGTTTTTATTAAAAGGCAGCGTTGTTTTGGTCGATTTCACATTCTGCGTATAAACAGGAATAGTTTTATCGCCCCTCATTTTCATGTGGAAATCAACCGGCGCATCAATCATTGTTTTTGGGTTAACCTCCTGGTGTATCACAACATTCTTATTGTTATACATCGTAAACCCAATAATGAGGGCCAGGCCAACCTGCCCTATTATTTTAAATTTTCCGGCAAGCCCTTCCTTGTTTTTCTTGAATACTTTAATGTAATCATCCAAAAATCCGATAGCGCCCAGCCAGATGGTAGTTACCAGCATCAGTATTACATATACATTTCCCAGCTTGGCAAACAGCAGGGTTGGGACTAAAATCCCTAAAATGATAATCAAGCCACCCATCGTTGGCGTACCTGCCTTTTGCATCTGGCCTTCCAAGCCCAGGTTTCTTACGGTTTCGCCAACCTGTTTAAATCTCAAATAATCTATCAGCCTGCGACCGTAAACTGTGGTTACTATCAATGATACAATTACAGCCATAGCCATCCTGAACGTGATGTACTGAAATACACCCGCGCCTGGGATATTATAGTTTTTGTTTAAGTACGCGAATAAATAATATAACATATACTAACTCATTAGCTTAAACTGGTTCAACAATTCTTCCTTATCATCAAAGTGGGTTTTCACGCCCTTTATTTCCTGGTATTTTTCATGCCCTTTGCCCGCTAACAGGATAATATCTCCCGGTTGTGCCAGCATACAGGCTGTTTTTATCGCTTCCCTTCTATCACTTATACTTACTGTGGACCGTTTAAAATCTCCAGGTACACCAACTTCCATATCCTTAATAATTTGCGCCGGGTCTTCTGAGCGTGGGTTGTCTGATGTCAATATCACCTTGTCGCTCCATTCGCAAGCAACTTTGGCCATTATGGGGCGTTTGGTTTTATCCCTGTCGCCGCCACAGCCAATTACGGTTATCACCTTTTCATTTCCTTTACGGATATCGTGTACCGTGCTCAAAACATTCTGCACGGCGTCGGGCGTATGCGCATAGTCAACTATGCCAATAATTTTATTGGGGGCCACTATATAATCAAACCGCCCTTCGGCACCAGATAGCTTACTCAGGCTTGTTAATACTTTTGCTTTGTCCTGTTCTAACAACGTCGCCGTAGCATACACCGCCAGCAGGTTGTAAGCGTTAAAGGTGCCCACCATTTTAAACCAAACTTCTTCGCCGTCAATTTGCAGCAGCAGGCCGCCAAACTGGTTCTCCAATATTTTTGCCTTAAAATCGGCCATGCTTTTAAGGGCATACGTTTTTTTATGGGCCCTGGTATTTTGCAGCATTACGTTGCCGTTCTTATCATCGCTATTAGTCAACGCGAATGCGCTTTTTGGCAAGCCGTCAAAAAAGGCTTTTTTAGCTTTCAGGTAATTATCAAATGTTTTATGATAATCCAGGTGGTCGTGCGTAAGGTTGGAAAATATCCCCCCCGAAAAGCTCAAACCCGCTATCCGATGCTGCGCAATGGCGTGCGAGCTTACTTCCATAAAGCAATAATCGCAGCCCTGTGCCACCATGTCGTCCATTAGCGCGTTTAGTTCTACCGGGTCGGGTGTGGTATGCGTTGATGGGATTATGGTGCTATTAATTTGGTTTTCAACGGTTGATAACAGCCCGCACTTATAACCCATATCGCGGAATAGTTTATAAAGCAGCGTGGCGATGGTGGTTTTACCGTTAGTACCGGTTACACCAACCAGCTTTAATTTATGGGATGGGTTATCATAAAAATTGGCGCTTGCAATACCCAGGGCAATGGCAGAATCGGCTACCATAAAAAAGTCGGCTTCGCCGGTTACATGGGCTGGCAGATCTTCGCATATTACAGCAACAGCTCCGTCTTTAACCGCCTGCTCAATATAATCATGTCCGTCAACTGCCGTCCCCTTAACCGCCACAAATAAGCAGCCGGGCACAACCCTACGCGAATCAAAAACAACAGCGCTGATCTCTACATCAGCGCTGCCCTGCAATTCGGTAAACGGAAGCCCTTCTACTATGTCGCTCAGGTATTTCATTGCAAGTCGATCTCTATTTTTGTCCCTTTGGGCATCGCGCTGCCACTCGTTATTGATTGGGCTGTTACTACGCCGCTGCCTTTTGCGGTTACCTTGTAACCGGCATTTCCCAAAGCATATAAGGCATCGCTCAACCCCATGCCGGTTACTGCCGGCACCGTGCCTGTTTTGTATTTATTATCTTCGTATGCAAGCCCGTTACTGGTATCAATGCCGTTGCTGGTTGAAGCGTATAATGGCTTAATACCCAATTTGGTATACACCTTTTTTAACGCGGCAACATTGCCCTGTTTAACCTTTGGCATAGTAGTATTACCCACTAAATGCGCGCCGGTATTTTGGTTGATGTTTAAATCATTTGAAAAAACCCTGTCGGCAATTTCCCTGAAAACCGGGCCGGCAATTTTGGCGGCTAAGTATTCGCCTACCGGGTTATCCACCACCACGATCATTGAATATTTAGGATGATCTGCCGGGAAATAACCGCAAAATGAAGCCTGGTAGGTTTTATTTTCGGCATAGCCTTTTGCCCCGTTGGCAATTTGCGCTGTGCCGGTTTTGCCGGCTACTGTATATAATGAGTTTTTGATCACGTTTTTCCCTGTACCTTCATTTACCACACCTTCCAGTAAGCTTTTCATTTTTCCTAATGTAGCATCCGAGCAAACCTTTGGATTGATCACCCGCGCCTGGAAATGCTCGACTGTATTACCTAAACGCTGTATTTCGCGCACAAATATGGGTGCTATCATTTTGCCATTATTGGCAACCGAATTATACAGCGTTAATATTTGCAATGGGGTTATCTGCATTTCATAACCATAGGCCATTTGGGGCAGCGTCAATATTTTATTCCAGCTTCGGTTTGCCGGGCTTTTAACAACAGGCTGCGCTTCGCCCGCTATTTGCAGGCCCAGCTTTTCGTTCAGGTGCAATACATTTTGTAAATTATCGGTGAACTCACGAGGATTATCCTTATAATGCCCATACACATATTTAACCACCGCTACGTTTGACGATTCTTCAAAAGCCTTTTTTGCGGTCATCAAGTGGTTTTCTTCCACGTCCTTAACCGTCTTTAATATTTTTTCTTTATTATATATATTGTACCTGCCGCCTTCAGCATCTACTACGGTATTGGTATCTATTTTATGCTGATCAAATAAAGTCATGTATGAAGCCAGCTTAAATGTAGAGCCGGGATCATTAGCGGCACTTATAGCGTAATTCAGCTTTTCCTCGTAATCGCCATTCTTGTTGCGGCTAAAATTGGCAATAGCCCTGATCTCGCCTGTGGCTACTTCCATTAATACCACGCAACCATGATCGGCCTGGCTTTTTATCAGCTCCTTTTTGAGTGCATCCTGCGCAACGTCCTGGTAGTTTACGTCAATGGTGGATATAATATCCGAGCCATCCTTGGCCGGAATTTCTTCTTCGCCATTATTAACCGGCATATAAATACCGCCTGCTATACGCTGCATTAAACGTTTACCATTTTCGCCGTTGATATAATCAGCATAAGCGCCTTCTAACCCAACGGCATTTTTTACATTTTCATTTTTATAGCCTATAGTACGCAGCGCCAGCGTGCGGAAAGGCAGCAGGCGCTTGTTTTTCGCTATAGCAATAAGGCTGGCTCCCAACCTGCCGGTGCTAAACAAGGGGAATTTTTTTATCTTTTCCAATTCCTGGTAAGTCACCTGGCGCCTTATCAACTGGTATCGGCTGCCGTCCTTTCGGGCATCGCGCAGCATCCTTGAAAATTCTGTTGCAGACCTGTCAGGGTAAAGCTGTGACAACTTTAGCGCCAGCGAATCTACTTTTCCGTAAAACACTTTGTCATCGGCAATACCACCGGCCATCATGTCCATGTGTACCTCATATTCAGGCACTGAAGTAGCCAGCAGGCTGCCATCAACCGAAAGTATATTACCGCGCGATGCCTCAACATTTTCGTATTTTGTGGAAAGTGTTTGCGACATAGCCCTCCATTTTTTTCCCTGTACAAACTGCACCCGGTACAGTTGAAATACAACCGCTCCGGCAAAAAGCAGGATGAGGCCGAAAGCTATATAAACCCGCAGCAGTATGTTGGTCCTAATTCCCATCAGCAACCTCCTTTTCTGTTATTTTTTGGGGCGGTGTTAATGATTCTTTTAAACCCAATGTATCCACCCGTTTGGTGACTTCTGTTAAGGTACTTTTATAAGCCAGGTCGGCTTTGGTTACTTTATAGCCGTAGCTTAACTCTTTAACTTCTTTACTGATTTTATCTATATCGCGTATATTCTTCTCGGCCAGGTGGCGGTTGCCAATGTATACCATGCCCAGCAAAGCCAGGTACAAAACAAAGGGCAGCGCTTTTACAGCCGTATCGGCAGTGATAAAGCCATTGGTTAAAAATTGGGTCAAAAAGTTATCGGGGATTTCCTTTTTTACGGGTTTTTCCTCGACGATCAACTCGCCCATTTCTTCTTCCGGAATTTCTGTACGTAAACGATTGTTCATTTTTTTACAGCTATTCTAAGTTTTGCACTGCGTGCCCTGTTATTAATATTTATCTCTTCTTCTGATGCTGTTATGGCCCCGCGGCTTACCGCGTCAAAAGGTTTCTGATCATTTCCAAAAAAATCCTTCTCCACATCGCCGCTAAATTTGCCTTTGGCGATGAAGTTCTTCACCAGCCGGTCTTCCAGCGAATGGTAAGACATTACCACCAAACGCCCGCCCGAAACCAATACATCTGCCGATTGGATCAAAAAATCTTTTAAAGCTTCCAGTTCCTGGTTTACCTCAATACGTAAGGCCTGGAAAACCTGGGCCAAATATTTATTTTCTTTACCGCGCGGTATACGTGCGGAAATAGCATTTTTAAGGTCGTTTACAGTAACAATAGGCGCGTTTAACCGCGCTGTTACTACAGTATTAGCCAGCGATTTCGCATTTTGAATTTCGCCGTAAATGCCAAAAATGCGGTGCAATTCGGCCTCACTATAATTATTAATAACCTCTTTGGCGCTTAATGCAGCCGACTGGTTCATGCGCATATCCAGTTCGGCATCAAAGCGGATAGAGAAGCCGCGTTCGGCCTGGTCAAACTGGTAGGATGATACACCCAGATCGGCTAATATGCCATCAACCGAGATAGCATTGTGCAGGCGGCAAAAGTTTTTGAGGTACCTGAAATTCTGATCGATGAATGTAAAACGTTCATCATCGATCAGGTTTTGCTGCGCGTCGGCATCCTGGTCAAACGCCAGCAAGGCACCGTCTTTATCCAGGTGTTTTAATATTTCTTTAGAATGGCCGCCGCCGCCAAAAGTAACATCGACATAAGTACCATCTTTGCGAATGTTAAGGCCGTCAATACATTCCTGCAGCATTACCGGGTTATGATAGGAAATCATCTATCCTCCTTCCTTTGGTGCCCATCACTTCTTCGGCCAATTTGGCAAAGTTTTCGGGCTCGTTGTCTAACTGGGCGTTGTAGGCACCTTCGGCCCAGACTTCTATTTTATTAAACTGGCAGGACAATACCACGTCCGATTCGATACCTGCATAATCCAATAGCGGCTTTGGCAATAACACCCGACCGGCTGTATCTAAATGCAGTTCGGACGCGCCGCGGGTGAAGTATCTTATAAATTCGCGTGTCTTTTTTTCGTAGGAATTTAATTTTTCAAGGTCGCCAACTATCTTGTCCCATTCGGCCCTTGTGTAAATAACCAAATGCTTTTCAAATCCACGATTGATCACCAGGCCATTATCGCCGCCTCCGGGAAGCTGCTTTTTTAGCCCAACAGGTACCATCATGCGCCCTTTGGCATCCAGTTTACAATCAAATTCGCCTAAAAAATTGGACATACTCACACCACGGAATAATTGTAGAGTAAAAGTAAATTACTTTTCCCACAAATAAACATTTTTTCCCACCAAAAGTTTTCCACACATTTAAAATATTTTTTTGCAGGAACCTTGATTTTTAGGAGTTTGATGATTTGCTATTCACTATTTTAGCAGGATGGATATTTTGATAGCTGATATAAAGGACGCGGAAGAGCTGACGCGTGTTGAAATTGAAAGCAAACTGCTATCCCTTTCGGAAATTATTGAACCATTTGAAATTGATTATGATGGCCGCCTATACAGATGGGGAACTTATTTCAGGGGAGAATCGCCGCAAACCTCGAAACCCGAACGTATTGTATTTAAGGCCGTGATTGACGGGAATATACTGGGATATATTGCCGGGCATTTAACAACCCGTTATGATAAAGATGTGGAAATACAAAGTTTTTATATTTTAAAGGAGTACCAGCGAAAAGGCCTGGGCAAGACCCTGCTTTTGTTATTTATAAATTGGCTTAAAGATAATGGTGCCAATAGTTTATGCGTTGGCATATGGCCGGATAATCCATACAAAGCATTTTATTTAAAACATTGCGGGCAGTATTTGAATGCGCATTGGATCTATTGGGACGACCTCAATCAATAAACATCATCGTGGGTGCCAATATCTAACAATAAGATGTTTTCGATTTGTCTGTTTGAAATATCTTTTTCTATGATGAACAATATTCTGCAATCATAGCCACAGGAGCAGGCCAATATAGCGGCAAGTTTACCGCTCAACTGGTGAGTCTTTAGTGAAGGATCAAAAGCATCCTGCTTCAATTTAAACAACGCTTTTTCAATAGCGGCCCGAAGTAGTTGATTTTTTCCGGCAAATTTTTGAAAGGCTTTGTCGAATGTTTTTGTAAAAACAAGGTTCCGCATCGCCGATAGTAATTAACTAAAGTGAATTAAGATGATTATTAATGGCCTCTTCAGTAGATAAAGCGGTATACATGCCGGAGCGATACTCTTTTATGGACTTTTTTGCGTTCCGGGCAATCTCATCGCGGTGCGTTTCCACCTGCCGCCTGAGTAAAATATCCAGTAACATCTCCCTGGAGTTATCATCCAGTTGCATAATATCGGTTAACGCCTGATCTAAAGTCATCATCATAAATATTGATACGCAAAAATATCAATAATTTTACAGCCTATCAAATAATTGAAACGACTTAACCCATAGCACGCTCTCGCTTGAAATGACCAATTTTTAGTTTAAATCATTCCGTAAAGCGCCCCGCCCTTTCCTCCCATTCTATCCACCAACTTTTCCACCTGCGTATCTTTCTCCAAAACCGGCGCGTGGTGTGGCTTTATCCGCGCGTCAATAATAAGCGGACCAGCACAACCCCAATGTTTATGCTCAATAAAGCTGTTAATGCCATAAATATCATGCGATGGGTTACTGCGGGTAAAGGTTACCCAAACAAAGTTGTTAAGGTTTTGGGCGGTAAAGGCTGCATCGTTGCATAATACTATTAACGGCAATCCGTTAAGTTCAGCTTCGCCTAAATGTTCCTGCAATATTTCAAGCATCAGGGGCATATCACTGCTGCGGATGTTTTTTGGAGTTTCAACCGCCAGTATGCCTGGCATTACCATTTTATAATTTTCAAACGGTTTGGGCAAATTAAATCCGGCAGGTAATTCGTTCCATAATTCCCTTTTAATATTACCGGCTACTGTTATTGCCACTTTGCTACCGGAGTTTAACCCGTCGCCGCTATAATCCAATGTATCAATGGAAGTTTTGGTGTAGAAGTGCAGATCGCGGGTTAGATCGATGCGTTGCAGGATATGCTTTAAAAAGCTGCCAATATCATTTACATTAAGTGATGGATCATCTTCTTTTGCTGCAATAAACAGGTATTTGGCCAGGCTTAACTGGCCGCTGCCCAATATATGATTGGCTATAGTTAATATCTCCTGCGGTTTGCGTTCGTTAATAAAAGGCGTGTAGCGTTCGCTGCCGATGGCGAACAATAAAGGGTGTACGCCGGCAGCATCCACCGCGTTAACGGCATGTAAACCCGGTATTTCTGTTGGTAACGCCGACCCGGTAATTTCGTGTATCAGCGCACCAAAACTGGTATCTTCCTGCGGCGGCCTGCCTACTACTGTAAACGACCATATCGCATCCTTGCGGTGATATACATTATGCACCTTTAACAGCGGAAAAGGGTGCTTTAAGCTATAATAACCCAAATGATCGCCAAAGGGGCCTTCGGGTTTATTTTCATGCGGCATAACTGTGCCGGTTATCACGAAGTCGGCATCAGATGATATGCAAAACCCTTCATCGTCATAATAATACCGGAAACGGCGGTTGCCCAATGCCCCGGCAAAGGTCATTTCTGATAACCCTTCGGGCAGCGGCATTACTGCGGCAACCGGGTGCGACGGCGGGCCGCCAATAAATATGCTCACCTTTAAAGGCTGTCCCTTTGCATTGGCCTTGGTCTGGTGTATACCGATACCCCGGTGCAGTTGGTAATGCAGGCCGATCTCTTCATTCAAGATGTAATCATTGCCTGCCATTTGTATGCGGTACATGCCCAGGTTGGCGTTCATAATACCGGGCTTGTCTGCATCTTCGGTATAAACCTGCGGCATAGTAACAAAAGGGCCGCCATCGTTGGGCCAGTTTACTATTTGAGGCAGGTCGCTTATTTGGCATTTACTGAAATTACCAATACCCCCGCTTTTCATCGGCAAAGCCGAGATAGCGGTAAGCGCTACTTTAGCATACTTGAAAGGATGTTTAAGTGCATTAAAAGCGTCCTGTTTTAGTTCGATTAACGTCTTTATTTTGTCCAGCGTATCCCTGAAAATAAAACGCGAACGCTCCAGCGTACCGAAAAGATTAGATACCGCAGGGAATTTACTTCCCTTTACATTTTCAAATAATATAGCCGGGCCCTGGTTTTCAAATACCCTCAAATGAATAGCCGCTATTTGCAGGTAAGGGTCAACCTCTTCTTTAATCCGTATTAAATGCCCGTTTTTTTCAAGATCGGTAAGGCAGGCGTGTAAACTTGGGTAACCCATATCAATTAGCTAATGGCAACAAATGTACAAATTGGGTGGGCGTATGAAGCAACAATATATCTGCCAATCACAGGGAATCGCTCTTAAAACTTTAAACCGGCATTATCATAGCGATGGGTTTCAAACCCATCGTATGATATGAGGATATTCATTTATCAACAACTACATCCAATTACGATTACTGTTTTATGTGAAGTAATTATGTATTTGGTCGTAAAATGGCCGGCCTGCGCTATTTAACCGGCATCTTAAAAGCTTCTGCCGCCGTATTACCCAGCGTCGGATCGCCCAGGTAACTCCATCGCAACCCGACTATGTATTTATTCATCGCCGTATAAATCTGGTCGACAGTTACCTTATTAATTAATGCCGGTAGCTGATCGGCCGACTGCCATCCGCCTAAAACTTCTGCTATACCAAGCGTTTCGGTAATGGCGGCGGTGCTTTGCTCTTTTATATAATTATTGGTTATATACTCGTTTTTTAAATGTACCAGCCCCTCGTCTGTTAATCCGTTGTTTTTAACCTTGTTTAGCTCTGTTGTCATAACTTCTACAGCTTCGCGCGGTTTGGTTGTACTTACATACATCAAAGCATAAGGCATTTGCTGCATTACTGATGATGCGCCGGGATCATAACTTAGGTTAAGCTTAGTACGCAACTCGTTAAACAAAGAGCCGCCTAAACCTGATATCCCGATACGGTAAGCCACATAATCCGGGCTGTTTACCGGCGGCGCGTTCATAATGGCGTTAATATAATTGGTTGAAAGCTCGCGGCCCTCACTCAACACTTTATAGTCGTTCCAAACAGGTGCCTGGTAGGTAACTGGTGTATAGGGCTTTGAGGGCAAGCCTGCAAATGATGCCCTGACCTTAGCTATCAGATCTTCCTTGCTTATCTTTCCAGCCACTACTATAAACAGCTGGTTTTTGTTTAGTATTCCTTTATAATATGCCCTAAGATCGGCGGCTGTTAGCTTTGCTATTATGTTGTCGGTGCCGTTAGGATCTGTAGCATAGGGTGTCCCTTCAAAAGCATTTTTCAGGATCAGTTGTTCAGAGCGCTTGTCCGGGTCTGACTGTTCAGACCTTATTTTTCCAATTATTTTATTCCGTAATAATTCTACCTCATTATTATCAAAAATGGGGTTGTTAATGGCCTCTGCAAACAAGTCCCATCCCTGGTTAAAATACTTGGTGGCGCAGTCCATTTCAATATCACCAAAATCATATTCCGCCTCTGAGCCAATATCTATGCTATATTTATCGGCCCTGTCCCTGAAAACGTCGCCGGTATATTTTTTTGTGCCGCACTCTGTTGTAGCCCCCAGTGCAAAGCTTTCAATACCCGCCTGGCTTGCCGGGTAATTGCTTACGCCGCCCCGGTAGTACATCCGCACGTTTACAATTTCTTTTACAGTAGGTTTGAAAATCACTTTTATCCCATCCACATCAAATGCAGTTGTAGTTGATTGCGAAAATCCCGCCGTAATTGTGCATCCTATAATTATTATTGTTATAAATATCTTTTTCATCAATTTTCGGTTTAATTAGCTGCTGTAAAAAATGCCTGCGGATTTACACGTGCCTTTAAATCAGGGCTTATCAGTAATCCTGCACAATAGGGCTTGTTTTTAATATACTTGCGTATATAAGCCTGCACATCGGCCCTCGTAGTTTTTTGCAGGTTAGCGTTATAGGTGGTATAGTAATTAAGCGAAGCCGATGCCCACCAGAATGAAAGTACCTGCACAAAATCAGAGGTTACCTCCTCTTCCCGTATCTTCAAAATTTCCAATTTCTCCTTAGAAGTTTCAATCTGTTCGTCTGTGAAATAATCATCACTATCCATTAGCTGTAACTGCCGTTTCACTTCTGCCATACACTCTTTGATCTTATCCGGGTTTGGCACTACAAACAACGTGATAGGCCCAACATGGTGCAGGGTTAAGTAGCCAATGTTAACATCCAACGCCAGGCCCGACTGCACCAGCGCCTTTTTTAGCTTTGACGAATTTTGGTTCAGGATATAAGAGCATACGTCGGCAGCATAGGTAGATTTAACATCATACCGGGTATCCGGCCCCTGCCAGTCAATCATGATGATGGGCACTTGCGATAATTTGGATTCCACAATAAAGTAATCTGGTTTTACAAGCGGCTTAAATTCAGGTATAGGCCATTTTTTAAACGGATCAAAGCCGGATGATTTCCAGCTTCCGTAAATTTTTTCAACCTCGGCAAATACAGCTTCATGATTAACATTTCCGGCAATGGTTAGCATGGCGTTATTAGGAAAATAGTATTTATTTTTGATAGAATCCATCAGCGCCGGGGTAGCTGTACGTATTACGTCATGGTCGCCTATGCTGTTTTTACGGCTGTACAGGTTGCCCCACATATGGTGGTCCATTGCATTGCTTAGCGCGAAAGTGGGATCTGATTCATTCCTTTGAAACTCGCCGTCAACAACAACATTCTCGCGCTCCATTTCCATTTGGTCAAATTTTGGATAACGGATAGCAGAATTCATGAAGTTTAACCCCTCACTTAAATTAAATGATGGCAGCGTAAAGTAGTAATTCACATTTTCGTACGATGTTGAGCCATTAAACTGCATACCCAGTTCGCTTACGCGGGCTAAAAAATCTTCGGCGGTTTTATAATCCTTATTGGCTTTAAAAAACATGTGCTCATACAAATGGCTTAACCCGTTAAACTTTGGGGTTTCAGTATATGATCCATTTTTAACCGTGATCATTATGGTTGCGAGCGGCACGCTGTTATCCTCAACCACCATTACGTCAAGCCCGTTGGGCAGGGTACGCAAAAACATATTATCGGGCAGCTTAATTTGCGCCCTCAAAAACAATGGGGAAATAAGCAGCAAAAACAGGCAGCATTTCTTTATCATAAAATTTAATTTTTTAGCGGTGTTAAATTAATAAAACAAATTAATTAAGGCGTGTAATTTATTGAAGGATAAAACCAGTAATAACGCTGTAGATAAATCTACCAAATCCATAGATAAACATTAAACAAACCCCTTAAAAAAAGTTATTATTACTTTTAGCGCTTAAATAACCGTTGTGCATCCATGTCGATACTTGTATTTACGCTTATTATACTAATTGGCGCTTATTTTGCGGGTTTAATAGGCTCATTAACCGGGCTTGGCGGCGGTTTTATAATTATTCCCCTGCTAACTTTATTGCTGCATGTTGATATCCACTATGCTATCGGCGCGTCGCTGGTATCTGTTATTGCTACTTCGTCAGGTTCGGCAGCTGCCTATGTTAAAGAGGGTATCACCAACATTCGCCTGGGTATGTTTTTAGAGATTGCCACTACGGCCGGCGCTATGGTTGGCGCTATTATAGCCGTGTATATTCCCACCAATTATATTGCTATCCTGTTTGGCGGTATCCTGATTTTTTCGGCGATCAACTCACTGCGTCAAAGATCAGAAAAGATCATCACCGAAAAAAACTACCTGGCCGAAAAGCTAAAGCTTAACTCCAGCTATCCTGCATCCGACGGAATAGTTGCATATAGTGTAACCGGCGTAATTGGCGGATTTTTTATGATGATATTTGCCGGTGTTATATCCGGTTTGCTGGGTATAGGTTCGGGCGCTTTAAAAGTTATCGCTATGGATGGCATAATGCGTATCCCTTTTAAGGTATCAACCACCACCAGCAATTTTATGATTGGGGTTACCGCAGCGGCAAGCGCGGTAGTTTATTTTCAGCGGGGATATATAGATCCGGGAATATCCATGCCCGTAGTGATAGGCGTATTGCTTGGCGCCTTAAGCGGGTCGAAAATTTTGGTAAACAGCAAATCGTCCGGCTGGCTGCGCTGGACATTTACAATAGTGGTAACTGTTTTGGCTATACAAATGATCTATCACGGTATTGCAGGGAAAATATAGTAGTGATTAGAGATTAAAAATTAGTTAATTAAAGATTGGTTATTAAAGATTGGTTATTAAAGATTAGAGATATATTATATTCATGGAGTTTCAATATTCACAACTAATCTTTAATCTTCAATAACTAATCTTTCAAAATAAAATAATGACTAAATTTAAAGACACAGATATACAGGCAATAATTGGCTGGGTATTGCGCCTGGGGGTATTTATCTCTATGCTTGTGGTTTTTTTGGGCGGGGTAATTTACCTGCACAGGCACGGCCACGAGATTGCTGATTACCACGTATTTAAAGGCGTTCCCGTATTTTTGCAAAGCGGCAGCGCCATTATTAATGGGGTATTAACCCTTAGGGGTAGGGCGATAATACAGGCCGGTATAGTTTTATTAATTGCCACGCCTATAATTCGTGTTATTTGTTCGGCTGTAGGCTTTGTGCTTGAAAAAGATTACCTGTACACCGGCATTACTTTATTGGTTTTAGCTATTATATTTTTCAGCATGCTTAGCGGTCATGCCGGCTGAGACAAACCAATTTGAAAATTAAAGAATTTGAAGGTTTGAAAATTATATTTCGGCTTCATTTTCAAATAAATCAAATTTTCAAATTAAAACATGAATAATCAGTTGCCCACAGCCCTCTTTTGTTCATCTTCGTTAGCGGTTTGATGTTTTACTCCTTTTACAGAGGTTTTTCCAAAACGGTAAGTAAAGGTGAGTTTGGCAATTCGGGTTTCATACTTATCTATTATTTTCAGGTTAAGGTTTTGATAGTTTACAGAAGCCCTGTCACGAATTGTATTAAAAATATCGTCAATGCCAAGTTTTAAACTGCCCTTTTTATCGAATAATTGCTGGCTTATACCTGCATTAGCATAATAAGCTGATTTGTACTGGCTGATGCCATAAAAAGTAGGCGTTTCATATTTACCGATAATAAACGCTTTAACCGTGTTACTGATGGTAAAATTTTGATTGGTTGAAAGCTGGACATCTTGTGTGCCTTTATCTAAATTACCATTTATGGCATATGCTTTTGTCCGCTCATAGGACGCGTCCATAGAAAAGGTGGCGTTCCACCATCCGGTAAAATCTACAGGGGTATAAAATTTTATCCCGTAAGCAGAAAAGGTACCGAAATTTTCAATAGTAGTAATATCAACCTTTGTAGCATCATTTTGCTGAAAATCGGCAAATCCGTCAAACCCGGTCTTTTGCAACGCGTATAATGTAGTAATAAACGTTTTATTATAGGTATGCGCTAACTGTATGGTATTGGTATATGCAGGCAATAAATTCGGGTTACCCGCCCGGTAATCATACGCGTCAACGTAATATAAAAATGGATTTATGTCACTGTAAGACGGCCGGTCAATACCCCGGTTAAAGCTAAATGTAAAGTCGTTTTTATCATTATACTTATAAATTAGCTGAACCTGCGGAAAAATATCCAGGTAGTTCCTGTTATTAATTTGCATCAGGGTAAGTGAGTTGCCGCTTGAGTTGGTTTGTTCGGCGCGTATGCCTGCTACAATATTTAATTTATCCAGGTCATTCGTATAGTTCACATAGCCCGAATTAATATTTTCATTAAAAATGAACGTATTGCTGAAGTTGGGATCGCTTTGGTATTGCCCGTTAACCAACGGACCAAAAATTAAATTGTTATCGCTTTTTACCCAACTATATTTAAAGCCGGTCTCCAGTTTTGAGGTTTTTGACAAAGGATCGGTATAATCAACTTTTACAACCCAGTTATGTATGCTGGATGGCGATAGATTTTGCAGGAATAAAGGCTGCCTGTAAGGACTGCCCGATGTATTATAAAAATTATCGGTTATATATTCTGTCGAGTGCCGGGTAATATCGTTGTACAATATATCTGCTGACAACGTTTCCCCCGATTTATCTAAAACGCCGTTATAATTGATGTCATAAGTTATATTGCTGATATCCCTTTGTAATTTTGAGTCGGTTGTAATAGTCGAATCTTGTACGCCGTTATTAGCTATTTTTAAGGTATTTGTTTTAACAAAACTATTATTGTTCACGGTGCCGTATACTGCTACGCCCACTGTTTGCTTATCTGATATATAATAATCAGTACCAAATTTAAAGTTGTTATAATTTTTTTGTTGTGTATTATAGTAATCTGCATTATAATCGCTGGCAACGCCGTTAAAATTAATTAAACGATCTGTAGTAAAAGTATGAAATGCCTTATCGGCCGTATAGGAGTAATTACCATACATGTTGAATTTATCGGTACGATTGTTGAAAGTTATACCGGCGTTTGATTTATAAAAATTACCATAACCGGCACTGCCGGTAAATGTGCCATTGGTGCCCACATTGGTGCCTTTTTTTGATACGATATTGATAACACCCGCCCCCGTAGTTTCATATTTAGCCGATGGGTTGGTGATCAGCTCTATCTGCTGGATGGAGCCGCTTTGCATACCCTGTAAAAAATCGGCCAGGTCATCGCCTTTTAAGGCAGTTGGCTTACCATCAATAGTGATCAGTGCGTTTTGCCTGCCTATAATACTTATATTGTTATTGTCGATCTTTACTCCAGGGGCCTGCCGCAAAATATCATACGCCGAATTTCCTTCGGCAACTATGCTGCTTTGTACATTTAGTATAACCCTGCCGGGTTTAACTTCTACATAAGGCTTTTGGGCAGTAATCGCCACTTCCTTTAGCTGTGGAACAGATCGGACCAGTTTAAAACCGACGTTAATAATATCACCTTGCGCCAGCTTATACGGGCCAGCCAACGATTGATTATAACCTATTTTACTTGCTAACACCAGGTAATTGCCCGGCTCAATATCCGTAAATTTAAATGCCCCCGTATTATCGCACGTAACAGATTTTAGAATGGATGAGTCGCTCGCCAATAATATTACAGTTGCCAGGTCGGCAGGTGTATTACCTTCGGTTAAAACTTTACCTTGTATGGTTGCGGTAGTTATTTGCGCATATAAATAGTTGTTGGCACCCACAAGTAACCCCGCAACTACGCATGCAACTAAAACTCTCATTAAGGTGATGTGGTTTAATTTTTACTCCAATTGTAACTAATCTGTTATAAAAGGCAATGATACTAAAAATCTATAAATAGCCGTTGGCATTTTAACCTGTTGTTAATAATAATTGTACACCATACCGCTAAAGTTTAAATATTTAGGTTAAATTTTAAATAGGGGTATACAATTTTGAAGGAAAGCCGGCATTTTTTTTTAATTTCGGGGTTGAATACCCCATCTCAGCATAAACAATGACTAAAGTATCTTTTTTCCTGGTAACGATTCTTTTTGCATCCAGGCTATTTGCCCAGGCCGGGCCGCCTAAATATATGCAGGCCGCTGCGCAGTTTGAAAAATTTTATAACAGTGATAAGCCCGATAGTATTTTCAGCCGGTTTAGCCCCGAATTAAAGTCTGCCGTGCCTGAATTTGCTGCTCAAACAACGCAATTGAAGACGCAACTGGGCAGCCTGGAAAAAATGGAGTTCTATAAGTATGATTCGTCATTAGCATTATATAAGGCCAGTTTCAAAAACGCCGTTTTTTTATTAAACATCTCTTTAAATAATAAAGACCAGCTAACCGGACTAAAACTAAGTCCGTACATTGATGAAGCACAGGAAGACCCCTCTATAATAGAGTCCCCGGTACTGGTAAAAACTTTTTCGAGCGTTATTTCGGGCACTTTAACAATGCCTAAAAACGCTGCCGGCAAAATCCCGGTAGTTTTAATTATTGGCGCGGCCGGGTCTATAGATCGTGATGGTAACAGGGGTAACCTGGGGGCAAATGATTATAAATTATTGGCTGCCGCGTTAGGAAAAAGTGGTATTGCCTCGGTGCGTTATGATAAGCGCATGGTGGGTCAAAGCACAACTTCGGCAAAAGAAAAAGACATGAGGTTTGACGATTATTTTGAAGATGCCTTTGGCCTTATAGATATGCTAAATAAAGATACCCGTTTTTCAAAAGTGATAGTTTTGGGCCATGGCCAGGGATCGCTGGTTGGTATGATCGTTTCAAATGACGAGCGCGTAAATTCATTTATATCGGTAGAAGGGGCATCTTTAGGGGCGGATAAGATTTTAACTGCACAGGTCAACAAAACTTATCCTAAATATTTGGCGGATGGATTTAAGGATGTTTTAGATACTTTGCGCAGGGGGAGGATCAATTATAAAGTTGATCCGGGTTTATATACCATAGCGCGCCCCAGCATCCAGATGCTGATTATGACCTGGTGCAGGTATGACCCGCAGGAAGAGATAAAAAAAGTAAAAAAACCGATACTGATCATACAAGGGAGTACGGACCTGGAAATAGATGCAATTAGCGCTGAAAGGCTAAAAAAGAGCAAAACAAGTGTTTTAGCCATTATAAACGGCATGAATTATGCATTAAAGGAAGCCCCTTTAGATAAAGATGCCAATTTAGCAACCTATACCAAACCCGACCTTCCCTTAAAGCCTGAATTTGTTACTACAGTTGTTGATTTCATAAACAAATTACCCTAATCCCAGGCTTTTAACATTCGCCGCAGTGCAATGATCTCGGCGATGTGGTAAGCGTTATGATCTGCTATTTGCAGGGCTTCGCGTAATATGGTTTGGCCGGTGCCATGAGGTATCTTTTCGTAAATATCCTCTTTTTTTAACAGGCTGATAAATTCGCCAAGATCATTGTTTATTTGTGCTATTGACCCGTCCCAGGCATCGTCATTTTTGGGACTCTTCTCCTTAGGCCAGTATTCATCCGGCCATTTTGGCGATTGATGACTGGCATCTATACAAAACTGTAGCATATCCCACTGCGCTATCCGTATATGTTCTAACAATTGCCATATACTGTAAGGTAGCCCATCAGGCTTAACACCACGTAATTTGGGAGATAATTTATCAAGCGCCTGCTTTAAACTTGCATGCGCGCCGCCCCCTTTCAGTAATTTTACCAGTTCATCAATAACTATTTTATGTTCTTTGCTCATCGTTTCAGATTTATTTCTACAAATCAACGTTATGTTTGTATTACTTTAATAGCTTTTATGCGCTAAATGTTCTAAGTTTATCACGCAAAAATATACAGCATCATATGTTAACCAAAAAGTTCCTGTTTCTTTCCCTGGGTATTACCGTTTTTTTTATGATGTTATTGATTGCCTGTAACAAAGATGCCGGGGTGGGACCAATGGGGGTAAAAAACGATAACACCTTTACAATTTATGAAAATAATTTTTTAGAAGCCTTGTGGAAGCTTGATCCTGATGCGGGTACCAACAATGGCTATCATAAATACGACAGTTTATTAGTTATACCCAATGCCAAAAGCAGGGAGGCTATCCTAAATTTTGTGATGCTGCAAGATGATTCACTATCAAGGTTTGAGTCAAACAAGCTATCTGAAGCTAACCGCATTGACTACCAGATAATGCAAAACCAGCTTGAATACATAAACTGGCGAATCACTGTATTGAAACAATATGAATGGGACCCGTCTTCGTACAACGTTATTGGCACATTTGCCTACATTTTGAATGAACATTATGCGCCGTTAGCCAAACGCCTGCGCAATTTTTATGAGAAGATGGACAATATTCCGGCTTATTATAAACAAGTACAAAAAGAGCTTAAAAATCCCGTGCAGGAATTAACCGACCTTGCCATTGAGCAGCATACTGACGGCCTTAACGTGATGGAGAAGGATTTTGCCGACTCGCTAAAGAAAACAAATATCCCTCAAACCGAGCAGAAAAAAATGCTCGACCGGGCCCATTTATCAGTTGAGGCCATTAAAGCATTCACCGCATGGTTAAAAACCATGAAAAATGATCATCCGCGCAGTTTCAGGCTGGGTAAGGAATTTTATGAAGATAAGTTTAAATACCAGATACAATCTTCGGCAAATGCGCTGCAAACTTTTAACGCGGCAGTTGAACGTAAAAAATTCATCCACCGCGAAATGACTAAGATAAGCCGGCAACTATGGTCAAAATATTTTGGTAAAAAAGCGATGCCTTCTGATTCGCTGCAAATGATAGCCAGGCTGATCGATACACTTTCGTCCAAACACCCTAAGGCAGCCGATTTTCAAACAGCAATTGACGTGCAGATACCAAAATTGCTGAATTTTGTTAAAACAAAGGATTTGGTTACGCTTGATCCGGCAAAGCGGTTAATAGTGAGGAAAAAGCCGGGTTATATGGCAGGGGTGGCTATAGCTTCCATGAGCCCGCCCGGGCCGTATGATAAGCAGGGCAATTTTTATTTTGATGTAGAAAGCCTGGCAGGTATGCCCTCAGAAAAATCAGAAAGCCTTTTACGGGAGTACAATGATTATACACTACAGCTATTATGTATTCATGAAGGCATACCCGGCCATTATGTGCAGCAGGTAGATGCCCAAAAATTGCCAAGTTTGATCAAATCCGTCTTTGGCAGTACAGCTACGGTAGAGGGATGGGCGGTTTATAGTGAGCAAATGATGCTGGATAATGGCTATAATGATGAGCCCGAAATGAAGCTGATGTGGTATAAATGGCATTTACGCTCCATTTGCAACGCCATTTTAGATTACAGTGTACACACCCGTGATATGACCAGGGAACAAGCAATTCAAATGCTGACACACGAAGCTTTCCAGGAACAGGCTGAAGCAGAAGGAAAATGGAAGCGCGTAACCGTAACCAGTGTACAATTAGACAGCTATTATGCGGGATACAAAGAAATTATGGACCTGCGCGATGCCTATAAAAACAAAATGGGCGATAAATTTAAACTTAAAGACTTTAACGAGAAATTCCTGAGTTACGGCAATGCCCCTGTTAAGTATATTAAAACGGCAATGCTGGGTAGTAAGTAGGGAGTTTGCAGTTTTGAGTGGGCAGTTGGCAGTTATATATTAAAATTATGCCTGAAACAATAAAATATATTTGTAATAGCTGTGGGCAGGAGCATGAGGAATGGCCCGCTTTAAGTTATTTTTCTCCAGCAAAATATCATTTATTATCCGAAAATGACAAACAAAAAGTAGCGACGTTAGATAGCGACTTTTGTGTTATAAATAATCCAGATCAGACGGATAGATTTATACGCTGTACCTTAACTCAAAAAGTGACTGACCACTGTAAAAATCTTGAATATGGACTTTGGGTCTCGTTAAGTGAAAAGAGTTTTCAAGATTACATGGATAATTTTGATAACGAAAATCATGAAACAGGCTATTTTGGATGGTTGAGTAATAATTTACCGGATTATGAATTTAAAGAAAGTATACCTACAAACGTATACACGCGTTTAGGTAATCAACGACCTGAAATTATACCCCATAAGAATTTCGATCATCTTTTTGTTTATGATTATTTTAATGGTATAACAAAAGCTGAAGCAGAAAGAAGAATAAAGTCTATGTCAAAAATATAATATGGATTCTTAATCATTAAATATAAAAGTGTCACATCCCAAACTTTTCATGCTGCTTCTCGGCTGCAAGCCACCTGGCAGGCATACCGAACAACACGATGTATTATTTGCCATCGGCCAAACACCAAAAGACCTGGTTGAACAAATAAACAACTTCTGGCCCGAGGCAATGGGCAGGCTGCACCTGGATGCCTGGCGCGAGGTAACTTCGGTAAACGGGTATCAAATTTCGGTGGTTGAAAAACCTGCGACCGGTTCAAAATCTGCCAATAAACTATTTTTCATTAACTTAGGCGGATATCAGAAAGATGTATTTGATGAGCAGCATTACGTTTTACTGTCTGTAAGCCCTAACAACGCGGAGGCCGTTAAAAACGCCAGGCAAAGCTTATTTTACCAGCATAATGAGTTTCCCGGTGCCGAATCGCATATTGATGATAAATATGCAGTGGATGTAGACGACCTCTACGAAGTAGAAGACATTTTGCCCCCCAATCAAAAGGAAAAATACACTATTCAAATTTCAGAAGCAGCTAATTTGCCGGAAGATGAAATGCATTTGGGTTATTTTAAATTGAGTACGTTGAAGTAAATCACCTGATTGTCATTTCTCGCTATCGCTCGAAATGACAATCAGGTTTTCCAAAATCTGTCACCACCCCGTAATTTGCATATCCGCACATCTGCATATTTGCACATTTAGCTTATATTTGGTCTTTCTAAAAACCCACCTATATGCTTAAAGGATTTTTCAATGTGCCTACCCCTCAAAATGAGCCGGTATTAAATTACGGACCGCGAAGTTTAGAACGTGCCGCGCTAAAAACAGCTTTACAGGAAGCACGTGCCAAACAAATTGATATCCCCATGTATATTGGCGGTAAAGAAGTTACTACCGGCAAAACACAGCAAATACGTCCGCCGCACGACCATCAGCATATACTGGCTACCTTTCATGAGGGCGACAAAAGCCATGTGGAAGCCGCTATAAATGCAGCATTAGCAGCAAAAAACGACTGGGAAAATCTGCCCTGGGAACAACGCGCTGCCATATTTTTAAAAGCTGCCGATCTGTTAGCCGGGCCATATCGCGCTACAATTAACGCGGCAACGATGCTGGGCCAATCGAAAAACGCATACCAGGCCGAAATTGATGCCGCATGCGAGCTGATAGACTTTTTGCGCTTTAATGTACATTACATGACGGAGATTTACCAGCAGCAGCCGCCGGTAAACGGAAAAGGCATTTGGAACCGCGTAGAGCAGCGTCCGCTGGAAGGGTTTATCTTCGCGCTTACGCCGTTTAACTTTACAGCTATCGCGGGTAACCTGCCAACATCCGCAGCCATGATGGGCAATGTGGTGGTTTGGAAGCCTGCCTATACCCAAATTTATGCAGCCAACGTTTTAATGCAGGTCTTCCGCGATGCAGGGGTTCCTGACGGGGTTATTAATTTAATTTATGTTGATGGACCGCTTGTAGGCGAAGTAATATTTAACCACCCCGATTTTGCAGGTATCCATTTTACAGGATCAACGCCGGTATTTCAAAATATATGGCAAACCATTGGCACCAATATCCATAAATATAAAACCTATCCGCGCATAGTAGGCGAAACCGGGGGCAAGGATTTTGTGCTTGCCCACCCAAGTGCCGATGCTGATGTGGTAAGTACCGCCTTAGTTCGCGGCGCTTTTGAATACCAGGGTCAAAAATGCTCGGCTGCTTCAAGGGCTTATATCCCGGCATCGTTATGGCCCGCAGTTAAGGCGAATATGCAGCGAGACATCGCTTCAATTAAAATGGGCCCCGTTGAAGATTTTGAAAATTTTGTTAACGCGGTTATCACCGAAGTATCGTTTGACAAGCTGGCAAAATATATTGACGAAGCTAAAAAAGATAAAGATGTAGAGATAGTTGCTGGCGGTGGTCACGATAAAAGCAAGGGCTGGTTTATTGAGCCAACCGTGTTAAAAGTAAACGACCCATACTATGTAACCATGTGTAATGAACTGTTTGGCCCGGTATTAACCGTTTTTGTTTATGAAGACAATAAATTTGATGAGATATTAGACGTAGTAGACAAAACATCTATCTACGCCCTAACAGGTTCCATCATTTCGCAGGACAGGTATGCTATTGCAAAAGCAACTTATCATTTGCGCAACGCTGCAGGAAATTTCTATATCAATGATAAGCCAACAGGCGCAGTAGTGGGCCAGCAGCCATTTGGCGGTGCAAGAGGCTCGGGAACAAATGATAAGGCCGGTTCAATGATCAACCTGCTGCGCTGGGTATCGCCGCGCACCATAAAGGAAACCTTTGATCCGCCGAAGGATTACCGGTACCCGTTTTTGAGTAAGGAAGTTTAAAACAACTATAGACTTGCGAAGTTTAATTCGTAGCGGTTGCTTTCAATGCACTCATTGAGGGCTGCGCCGTTTAAAAACTTCGCAAGTCTTAAAAAGTAACTGCCCACTCTTTACTGCCTGCTGGTTACTGCCATCTGCAAACTCAAATTGTCATCCCTGCCTAACAATGCAATTTAAAACCTGCCTCTATCAAACTTTTAAATAAAATAATCCGTTATTTTATATCAGAAAGGTAAAACATGCGCGGTTTCGAGTTTTCGAAGTACAAACCCAACCAAATTCCCAAAGGCGGATTTGAAGAATTATTAAAATTATTTCTTGAATTGCTCAATTATACTGCGGGCGATGCAGGCGAGGCTTTGGCCTGGCTAAATGAACTGGATAAACAATATAAGCTCACCAATGACGATTATGGCATGGGTGATTTTATCGACGAGTTAAAGCAAAAAGGTTATTTAGACGAGGATAAGCAAAACGGCGAATTCAGGATAACCGGTAAAACCGAGCAAAGCATACGTCAGTCGGCTTTGGAGGAGATATTTGGCAAGCTGAAAAAATCGGGTAAGGGCAATCACCGTTCGCCGCAATCAGGGCAGGGCGATGAAAAGAATGCCGAGCGCCGCGAGTTTGAATTTGGCGATAGCCTCGACCAGATAGATATGACACAATCTATTCACAACGCGCAGGTTAACCACGGCATAGGCGATTTTATGATGACCGAACGCGACCTGGAAGTTGAGGAAATGGATTATAAAACCCTTACTTCTACTGTGCTGATGATCGATATATCGCACTCCATGATACTTTACGGTGAAGACCGGATAACGCCCGCTAAAAAAGTAGCTATGGCTTTGGCCGAGCTAATTCGCACCAAATATCCGAAGGACACCTTAGATATTGTAGTTTTTGGCAATGATGCGTGGCCCATTACTTTACAGGATCTGCCTTATTTGCAGGTCGGCCCGTTTCATACCAATACTTATGCGGGTTTAGAACTGGCCACCGACTTATTACGCCGCCGTAAAACGCATAACAAGCAGATATTTATGATAACCGACGGTAAGCCAACCTGTTTAAAAGAGGGAACAAAATACTATAAAAACAGCATCGGGCTTGACCGCAAGGTGGTGAACAAAACGCTTAATATGGCGGCACAATGTAAGCGGCTTAAAATACCTATCACTACTTTTATGATAGCAAAAGACCCTTACCTGCAACAATTTGTACGCCAGTTTACCGAAACAAACGGCGGCAAAGCATTTTACAGCTCGCTGAATAATTTGGGCGAATACATTTTTGAGGATTACGCTAAGAACAGGCGAAAAACAGTTAGATAACCAATTTGAAAATTAGTGAATTTGAAGATTTTAAAATTGTATTCAGCTTCATTTCCAAATTTTCAAACAACCAAATTTTCAAATTAAAACATGAATAAATTATTAGATATAACAACCCTCGGCCAGTTAAAGCAAACAGGCTACAAAAGCCGGTCGGTTAAGGATGAATTAAGGGCAAATTTAATAGCGCAACTGCAAAAGCATGAAGGCGGGTTTGAAGGTATTATCGGTTTTGAAGATACTGTTATCCCCGATCTGCAAACTGCCATACTTTCACGCCATAACATATTATTGCTTGGCTTGCGCGGACAGGCTAAAACACGTATCGCGCGTTTATTGGTGAATTTATTGGATGAGTATATCCCATATATAGAGGGGTCTGAATTATTTGATGACCCGTTGGCCCCTATCTCCTGGTACGGGCATCATGTTATTGAGGAGAAAGGCGATGATACCCCCATAGCCTGGATACACCGTTCTGAACGTTACACTGAAAAACTGGCAACGCCTGACGTTACCGTTGCCGATTTAATAGGTGATGTCGACCCCATCAAGGCCGCCACCATGAAGCTGACTTATTCGGATGAACGTGTTATACACTTCGGTTTAATACCACGTGCGCACAGGGGTATTTTTGTAATAAATGAATTGCCCGACCTACAGGCCCGTATACAGGTTTCACTGTTTAATATTTTGCAGGAAAGGGATATACAGATACGCGGATTTAAACTGCGTTTGCCATTGGACATTCAATTTGTTTTTACCGCCAACCCGGAAGATTATACCAACCGCGGGTCGATAGTAACGCCTTTGAAAGACCGTATTGAAAGCCAGATATTAACGCATTACCCGCGCTCGGTTGAGATCTCGCGCAAAATAACCCAGCAGGAAGCCTCCTTAACACCTGAACAGCGCACATCAATAGAAGCGGATGGACTGGTTAAGGATTTGGTTGAACAAATTGCTTTTGAAGCCCGCAATTCAGAATATATTGATAAAAAGTCAGGCGTATCCGCCCGTTTAACCATATCGGCATATGAAAATTTGATAAGCAATGCCGAGCGGCGTATGATTATCAACCACGAAGAAAGAACTTTTGTACGTATTGCTGATTTCCTGGGCATTATCCCCGCCATCACCGGCAAAATCGAGCTGGTTTATGAAGGTGAGCTGGAAGGCCCCGCAAAGGTGGCTAATATATTGATCGGCAAAGCCATAAAAACCTTGCTGCTAAAATATTTCCCTGATCCTGAAAAAGCCAAAAAAGCAAAAGCGCCTAACCCCTATGCCGAAATTATTAACTGGTTTAGCGAAGGCAATACTTTATCGGTAATTGACGACCTGCCGCTTGCGGAATATAAAAAGGCCTTAAGCGAAGTAGCCGGGTTAAAAGACCTGGTTAAGAAAATCCATCCCCGTTTGATCGAAAGCCAGCAGTTAATATTAATGGAATTTGTATTACATGGCCTTGCCGAGTTCTCGCAATTAAATAAAGGATTTTTAGACAACGGCTTCGCATTTTCGGACATGTTTAACAGCCTGTTCAATTTGCAGCCCGATGAGGACGATATTGACGATGACCGCTACTAAACAATGAAAGGACAAGCGTTCACCATACTATTGATAAGCGTTATCCTTTTACTGGCCGATGCCTATTTTATCGGCGGTATACGCGCCGCGTTTAGAAAAAGACAATTTTCGGATAAAAAGTGGTTCACTGTAGCTTACTGGGCTATTTGTATTTTATTAATAGCCACAACTATTTTAAGCATTTATGTGAAAATACCGGTTGGCGCAAGGGCGGCGATCTTATTGACTTTCTTTTTGCTGCTCATTATAAAGGCCACGTTTTTACCCTTCATATTGGCCGACGATATGAGGCGGCTATACATTTGGCTAACCCGCCGCAATAAAGCAACCGGTTTACACATTGATAACCCTATACCACGATCAGAGTTTTTAATGAAAGCAGGGTTGATTGCCGGGGCTGTGCCATTAGCTTCATTAGGTTTTGGTATAGTTTCGGGCGCTTACGATTATCGTGTAAGGTATCAAACCCTTTATCTGCCCAATTTACCAAAGGCGTTTGACGGCATTAAACTGGGGCAGATTTCTGATATACATTCAGGCAGTTTTTATAATAAAATTGCTGTAAAAGGTGGCGTTGACCTTCTATTACGCGAAAAGCCCGATTTTATATTTTTTACCGGGGATTTAGTCAATGCAATAACCAGCGAGGTATACGGATACCAGGATATTTTCAGCAAGGTTAAAGCGCCTTTAGGCGTATATTCATCTTTAGGCAACCATGATTATGGCGATTATCATACGTGGGCAAATGATGCCGCTAAAAGAAAAAACCTGGAAGATTTAAAAGCAGTCCATAAAAATATGGGTTGGGATTTGTTGTGTAATACCAACCGCCGCTTAAAAGTAAATGGCGAAGAGATTGGTATACTGGGTGTAGAAAACTGGGGCGAGCTAAGCCGCTTCCCAAAATATGGGCGTATGGATTTGACGGTAAAAAACACGGATGACCTTCCCGTAAAGCTATTGCTCTCGCATGATCCGTCGCACTGGCGGGCGCAGGTGCTGCCGCATTATCCCCAAATAGATATGGTGTTTGCAGGCCATACACACGGAATGCAATTTGGCGTACGTACACCCGGCTTTCAATGGAGCCCGGTAGAATATATTTATAAAGAATGGGCGGGGCTTTATCAGCAAGGCAAACAACAATTATATGTTAACGTAGGTTATGGGTTTTTTGGCTTGCCGGGCAGGGTTGGAATATTGCCGGAGATAACGATATTTGAATTACGATCTGCAACCGCGCCATTGTCAAATAAAGCTTAACTTTATGGCTGTGCAGTAACTGCTAAATGAAAAAAATAGTTAAGCCAATTTTTGATTTCCTGCTGTTCAGCAATGTTTTCATGTCATTATGCGCGGTAGCACAGGCATTGGTGACCTTTCAACTTATAGGATCAAAGCCTGTATATACCGTAATAACTTTACTGTTTACTTCTACATTAGGCATCTACAATTTTTGCATACTGGTAACCAGGCCTAAACATCCTGAATTGTCACCATATCTACGTGTACGGTGGTTTTTTTCGCATTACAGGCTTATGGTTACCATAACCATTGTCTCTATACTTTCCTTAGTTCCGCTATTTTTTTTAATCGCCATCGAATCGCGCCTGTTGCTTATTTTCCTGGCTGTAATATCTTTTTGTTATGGCATTCCCCTGTTTAGTTTTGGCGATCAAAAGTTCGGGTTGCGTAATATCCCGGGGTTAAAGCCATTTCTAATCACCCTGGTTTGGACAATGAGTACCGTTTTGCTACCTGTTTTAGAGGCACAGGATTTGCATTTGACCACTATCTCTATGCACGATACCACCTTGCTGATTGCCAAACGCTTTTTGTTTATCGGCGCGTTAACTATACCTTTTGATATCCGCGACCTGTTTGAAGACCGTAAACTGGGACTGAAAACCATACCTGTATTACTTGGCGAAAAGGGCGCTTACTTATTTTGCCAGGTGATGCTTGCCGGGTATATTGTTTTGCTGTTTTTTTTCAGGAACAATGGTTTCAGCCTTGATTTCTGGGCCTTAACGCTAACAGCCCTTTTAGCCGGATGGCTTATCTTCAAATCCAAATGGGAAAAGAATGAATACTATTACTTTTTTTATATGGATGGCGTTTTAATACTGCAATATGTAATATTGGCAGCGTTAAATCAATTTAAATAGTACTTTCCTTATTGCATTACAGGTAATACAATGCTGCTTGCAAATTGGGCCGAATGATAAATACTCTGCGTCGCTTTTTGATAATTGCTTTCCTTTGCCTCAAATATATTAGGTATATATTTTTGCGGGTTACGGTCAATTATCGGGAACCAGGTACTTTGCACCTGTACCATTATTTTATGCCCCTTTTTAAACACATGGTCGGCAGCGTGCAAACTAAAGCTATATTCTTCTACTTTTCCCGGTTTAATAGCTTCGGGCAGGGTGAAACTTTTTCTGAACCTGCCCCTAAACACGTCATCGGCTATCATTAATTCATAGCCCGACATTTTAGCATCGCTGCTATTGGGGTAAACATCTATCAGCTTTACCACCCAATCCGCGTCGCTGCCTGTTGTTGCTGCAAATATTTTAGCCATGACATCACCGGTAACGGTCACATCATCTTTAAGTGTATCGGTTTGCCAGCTTAATACATCCGGCCGGCCATTTAAAAAGCGCTGATCTTCGGTAAGCCATGTTCCCCATCGCGAACCGCGTCCATAGGTTTCTTCAATTGGCCTTGTACGGTAAGGAATAGGGTTAGCCGGGTCTGACACATAACTGTCAAACGCGTTGCTTTCTACAGCCGATGGTTTGTCAAAAGATAATTCGCCATCGCTATGCAAATAAATGTTCTTTTCTACAGCCTCCTTTGGCGGCCATGCGGTATAATTCTTCCATTTATTTGAGCCTGTCTGGAAAGATATTGCTTCCGCTATTTTTCCATCCCCTTTGTCCTTTAAATACCAGGCAAACCATTTTGCCTGTATCTCTTTTCTGAAATAGGCAGCCGTTTGCTCCCCAAATTGAATATTACCCAAACTTGTCCCTGCACCGCTTGACCAACCACCATGTCGCCAGGGGCCTAACACGATAAAGTTTTGATGGTTTACATCTGTCTTTTCCAAAAACCGGTAAACATCCTGCGGGCCAACCATGTCTTCCTGGTCCCACCAGCCGCTAACGTTCTGTACGGCTACGCGCGGGTGGTCAAGTCGCGAGGTAACCGCCTGCTTTTTCCAGTAATCGTCATAATTGGGATGTTGAACATATGCGTTCCAACTGGGCAGTATGCCATGTAAATACTTGTCATTTATATTTGACAGCGGCCCAAGTTTTAAATACCAGTCGTAAGTATCATTGATGCCAAACTGGTAAAGCGAATCGGTTTTGGATATTTCCTCCATAAAGGCGTATTCAAAAGCATAGCTTAAACGGAATGCACCATTATGATGCAGGTCATCATTCATAAACATATCCGATGGTGTAGCCTGTTCAGAAACCGCTTTTAATGCCGGGTGCGGGTCGGCTGCCGCAATTATAGCCGTCCACCCGTCGTATGAAATACCGTATAAACCGGCTTTGCCATTATTATTTGGCACATTCTTTAACAGCCAGTCTATTGTATCATAGGTATCGCTGGCCTCGTCAATAGATTTTGGGTCTTTTTTGTCCCGGCTAAAACGCGACATTTCATATTTTCCTTCAGAAAGGTACCGTCCGCGTATATCCTGGAAAACAAAAATATAGCCGTCATCGGCCAGATCTTTGGTATAGGCGCGCCTTTCGGGGCTTTGATATTTGTTAATGCCATAGGGGGTGCGGGCCATCAAAAACGGCAGTTTTTCCGTTTGGATTTTGGGCGTAAATATCACCGTATGCAGTTTAATGCCATCCCGCATAGGTATCATTACCTCCTGTCGGTTATACTTATCATCGGCGCGTTGCGCAAACCCATTTACGGTAAATACTAATAAAATAACAGCAAAAGATAACTTTGTAATTGCTTTCATGTTGGTGGATTAGGATACACGCCTAAATATAACCATATTACATCAAATTATAATTATTTTACACCTGTTTAAATGGCATCCAATTATAATAACGCAGCCTGGTTTTATGATGGCCTGGCAAAATTGGTATATGGCAAAGCTTTAATTAAGGCGCAAGTGTATTTACTTCAATTCATCCGGCCAAATGCCAACATTCTTATAGTCGGCGGCGGAACGGGGTGGATATTAGAAAAACTTACCAGCATTTACCCGGCAGGCTTATCTATTACTTACGTTGAGATTTCCGAAAAAATGACAGCGCTTTCACGAAAAAGAAATGCCGGGAATAACAGGGTAGCTTTTATCAACAATTCCATTGAAAATATTGATCTGCCTGCTGATTTTGATGTAGTTATTACTCCGTTTTTGTTTGATAATTTTACGGAAGAAACGCTTCAAACTGTATTTTATCGCATTAGCAGTTTGCTTAAAGGGGATGGCTTTTGGCTGAACACTGATTTTCAGCTAACGGGTAAATGGTGGCAAAGCTTGCTGCTTAAATCTATGTTTTTATTTTTTAAAATATGGTGCAATATTGAAGCATCCAGGTTGCCGGAGATTGACAGAACTTTCGAACAAACTGGCTATAAGGCAATTGCTGAGAAAACCTTTTTGGGGGATTTTATTGTTTCGAGGGTGTACGGGAAGTCTGAACTATGATTTGTAGGATTTGAGGATTTATAAGATGCCTGTCAAGTTTGCAAATTAATCCTGGCAATCTTCAAATCCCACAAATCATAGTTCAGACAAACTTACCCCTGGTAAGCAAACTTATACCCAATGCCTCTTACTGTCTGTAAATACTGCGGCGAATCAGGATTGGTTTCAATTTTTTTACGGAGGCGTACAATGTGCATATCCAGCGTACGGGTATTTACATCAGCATTGTAGCCCCAAACTTCCATCATCAGTTCCTCGCGGTTGATCACTTTGTTTTTATTTTTCAGAAAATACAGTAAAATACGGTTTTCCAATATGGTCAGCTCAACCTTGCGGCCATCACGTATCAGCAGGTGCGTATTGGGCAAATGCTCCATATTGGCAAAGTGATATGACTCAGACTTTTCATTATTTAATGAAAATTTGATTTTATTATCTATTAGCGCCACCAGCACATCCATATTAAATGGCTTGGTGATATAATCAGATACGCCAAAGTTATAGGCAGATATTTTATCAATATCCTGCTGTTTAGCCGTAGTCATAATTACAATGCCATCATAGCCTTTAGCACGAATATTGGTACAAACTTCTGCGCCCTGCTTTCCCGGCAGCATCCAGTCTAATAAAACAATGTCAGGCTGTTCGGCCAATATCATGGTTTCAGCATCGTCGCCGTTGCCTGCTTCTAATACTTTATAACCTTCTAATTGCAAACGCTCGGCAACCAGGAAACGCAGGTTTTCATCATCTTCAACCAGCGCTATTTTTATTTCTTTATTCATATTTAATGTTCATATGGAAGTGTAACCCTAAATTCAGACCCTTGCCCAACCCGGCTATGAACGGTTATTTCTCCGTCCATAAAATTAGCCAGTTCTTTGCAAAAAGCCAAACCGAGGCCAACGCTTCCGCTTTGATTATATTGGTTTTCTAATCTATAAAATTTTTTGAATATATTATCTAATTCATTTTTAGGTATGCCAATCCCTTTGTCTTTAAATGAAAATATAATATTACGCTTTTCCTGCATAATATTTATAGAAAGCTCCCTATGATCGGGATGTGAATATTTGTACGCATTCTCTACCAGGTTTTGAAATATACTACCCAGCAGCACAGGGTCTGTATTAAAATACTTAACATCCTTTATATGGCAGCTCAACTTAAAATCGGGATACTTAATTTTAAATGTGTCTATGTAGCCCTGGGTAAACTTATTTATATCAATTTTATCCTTTTTTATGGTGATAGATTTATTTTCAAGCTGGGTAAATGATAGCAGTTTATTCATCAGCTCATTCAGCTTATCCGCCTCCTCATCTAAAATTTTACCGTAGTGTTTGCGCTGCCGGTCAGTAAGTTCACCCTCACCTTTTAAGTTTGATCCGGCTATTTTTATTACGCTTACAGGGGTTTTAAACTCGTGCGTAAAATTATTGATGAAATCATATTGCAGTTTAAACAGTTTTAAGTTAACATTTAAATTACGGTAAATAAGCCAGCCAATAACAACCAAACAAATGTATATCAATATCTCAATGCCCGCTGGCTTAATAAATATCCTGTTTATTTCGGTAGTAAGGTAACTTCGCGGCGAACTGAAATATAGCTTATAATCAGATAACGCATTCGGCAATGATACTTCATCTGTTATTGTTTTAACTGAATCAACTTCCAGCGGGTTATACAAAACATTTTTGATAGAGATCGTATCATATAATTCCGGGTACTTGTTTTTGATTTTTAACGATTGCGGCTCTAACGAAAAAGTCATCATGTTCATATTTGATCTATCCGATGACTCTCCCCCCTTTTTTTCCATTTCATGATACGCTTTCATATCCTCGCGGCTGGGGATATTTAGAAAACTTATTTTACCAGGCTTAATATCATAAAATATATCGCTTTGTACCGGCCCTACGCTGGTTGTGTCATAACGGGTAATATAATCGCTCACCTTATCGGCCATGTGCTTAAAGTCATCCGTATCTATGGCATCCTTTGCTTTTGAAACTATAGTATGTCCATTTTTATTTTTTGTATAATGATAAATAGACTGCGCGGTTATGTTTAGCCTACCTTTATGATTACCATTACTGCCAAGCAGTATTTTATAAAAGACAACACTTTTTACAAAGGAGTAATTATAAAAAACAGAATCAATGTATTTACGGGCTGATGCGGTATCCATCAAACCGTTATACAGGCTCATTTGAGATACCTTATTGGGAAAAAAATCTTTATATTGACTTGTTGTAGCATTTAATACATCATCTTTTTTTGATGCAAACTCGCTGTTAACATTTTTTTCGGTAAAACTATAGGCGACAATAAGCGCCACAATCAACATAATAGATACGAGGATAAGAAAGGCGACAATTAATGAAAAATTTTTGCGGTAAACATTTTTTGTCGCTTTCATAACCGGTGAGCTAACGTTTAACCGGCATGTAGGTGTTCAGGAATTTTTGTATTTCGGTATAGTTATCTATCCTGTTTTTATTATTCCTGGGTGCGCCGCGTTCATTATTTTTAAATGTAGGATAATCCACTGTAACTTTATGATTTCTTAATTCGTGTACATATTGATCCAATTCATTCAAATTGTAATTAACGCGTCCACGCCCGGTTGCCTTGAAAATAAGCACAGGGACCTTGATCTTTTCCGGGTAAAAAACCGGTGATATGGCTTGAAACTGATCAAAATCTTTTTCATTTGCGGGATCACCAACTCTTTCATACATCATGGGTAAAGACGGTTTCAAATAGGAAGAAACACCCTTTACATAAGAGATTAGGTTGATCAGGGGATTTTGTATTATAGCGCAGCTATATAAATTCTGATGAAACGATAAACCAAACAACGCCGAAAAGCCGCCAAAACCATTACCAAATATGGCTATTTTTTTAGGATCGGCTATTTTATTGGCTATCAGCCAGTTTACACCATCAGTTATATCATCCTGTATTTTACCCCCGGCCTGTTTAAATCCTGCTTTGTAAAAGGCTTTTCCATAGCCTGTTGACCCCCGGTAATTAACCTGGAATACCGCGTATCCGCGGTTAGCTAAAAACTGAACGTCGGCATTGTATCTCCATGAGTCCCGGCTAAACGGAACTACCAATCCGTCATGCGGCATTACTATAACCGGTAAATCTGTACTGTCCCCCTGGGGCAGCGTAAGATAACCATGTATAGTCATCCCATCGCCGGTTTTATATGAAACGGGTTTCATAGCACAAAGCTGATCGGGCTGAATATCTGAATTATCATTAAGCAGGGTTAGTTTATCTCCTTTGGTTTCATATAAATAAATCGAGCCCTGGTCACGATCGGTATAAGTGTTTACTATAAATTTATTTTCGGCACTGTCACTCGCTGTTACATCCAGTTCGTTGCCTATAAGTTCACTATGCTTCAGCAGGTTTTTGTAAACATGTTCAGCGTCGCCATTCAAAAAGTATTTTTGGGGCTTTCCTTCTTCCCATGATGCAAAATCAAGCCGGTGTTTATTATAAGAGTAATGATAACCCAAAATATCAGCGCTATCGGTTGCAAAAACAACCTGATCCTCCTTCCCTGTTTGCGGGTTTATAGTAACTAAAGCGGTTTTGTCGCGGTTTACATTGGATAAAGCATAGAATGAAGTTTTTGTACTTGTAAAAGCAATTGGGGTTACCCGCTCTTTAAAATTTTGCTTCATTATTGGCTTAAACGGAGCCTTTTCGTTGGGGCGGTATAAAATGGTTTCATCAACCCCATCAGAAACCTTTGCCAAAAACACATTGTCTTCAGCATCAGGGTACCATTCTGTTATGTTACCGGGGTTTAACAAGTAGGTTTTTAGTTCACCTGTTTTAATATTTAAACGGTATACGTCGGTAAATAACGAATCGCGTTTATTCATTTCAATGGTTATAATATCCGGCTGCTGCCTATTGCGGGGACTGATTACGTGTATCCTGACGTTTTGCTCAACTAATATGTCGCGCACCTTTAACGTAGCTACATCCAGGGCGCTTATTTTATTTGTATCAGTTTTAGGGATTTTACTAAAAATAGTCTGACTAAAAACAATTTGGTTATCATATGTCCAATAATAATCCCGTCCAGGATTATTATTAAATGAAATAGCCAAACGCTCTTTTCCGGTGTTATTTACTATATCTTCAATCGACGCGATAAAAAGGTTTTGGCTTTGCTTCTTTTTTGCTGTATCCGTCTTTAGATAAAATACATATTTGCCGTCAGGCGATATTCTAAAGTTACTTTTTTCGGCTACCTTAAAAAAATCATTTATAGCTATCTCTTTAGCCCTATGATTGCATGAATACAAAGCAGCGCTTGCAACAAAAACGGTTATTAAAATTCTAAATCTATTTAACATTTAGTTCAACCCTTCTGATTTAATCAGGTTAAATTATACAAATTACATAAGCTATTTAATATGTCACTACAATTTTACCCGATTATAGCGTTATATAATTTTAAGCAAATACTCGGTTTGATATAATTTATTATTTTTAACAAATGAAGCGGATATTAGGATTTCTCTTTTTTATATGCATTAGCTGTTCAAACCTTTTTGCACAAAATAATGATTTGCTGCTGGCCCGGCAGTTTGCCGCTAACGGCGAGACGGATAAAGCTATTGAACTTTATCAAAAGCTGTATAAACAAGATAATGAAACTTATTTTCCCGGCCTTATAACCACCCTGCTAAGTGTTAAAAAATTTGACGAGGCCGAGGCCACTGCCAAAAAAATGGTAAAAAAGCATCCAAAGGATTATAGATATGCGATAACCTTAGCTACTATTTATACTCAGCAGGGAGATGCGGACAAGGCTGCCGGCATATATGATGAGTTGATCAAATCAATGCCTGCCGACCAAAACGAGATAAACGAGCTGGCGACACAGGTTTACCAGGCCAATAATACAGAATATGCTATAAAGATATTTTTGCAGGGACGTAAGCTATTGCATAATGAGAATCTCTTTTCTTATGAGTTGCTTACTTTATACCGTGCCAAAAGGGATAAGGTCAATTTAACAGAGCAATATTTAGACCTTTTTTCAAGCAACCCCGAATTGGTAACCCAGGCAGAAAATGCGTTGGCTACCTTGTACCAGGGCCCGGCTGACTATGAAATGCTTAGGATAGCGTTGTTGAAAAGGATACAAAAAGATCCGCAACAGGTTGTTTTTGTAAATATGCTTATCTGGCAGTTTTTACAGCAAAAAGATTTTGACCAGGCATTAAACCAGGCGATAGCATTGAGCAGGCGGACTAAAGATGATGATGGTAGTAACATTTTCGACTTATGCAACACGCTTATCTTTAACCAGGCTTATGATGCCGCTATCCGTGGCTACGAATATTTGATTAGTACGGGCAAGGATCAGCCTTATTATATACAGGCAAAAGTATCATTGATAGATACTAAAAACCTAAAGGTAACAACCGGTAAGTACACAGAAGCAGACCTGTTAAGCCTTGAAAAAGATTACCTGGACCTGTTAGCCGAGTTTGGCAAAAATACTTCCACCATTTCGGCCATGAAACAACTGGCCAACCTGGAAGCCTATAAATTGCATAAGTTAAACGAGGCGCAAAAAATACTGGAAGATGCTATAGTTGTTCCAAACGTTAATTCGCGCATAATAGCTTCCTGCAAGCTTGACCTGGGCGATGTTTATTTATTGAACGGCCAGCCCTGGGAAGCAACTTTATTGTATAGCCAGGTAGAAAAAGATTTTTTGACTGTACCTATCGGGCAGGATGCAAAATTAAAAAACGCCATGCTGGCTTACTACACCGGCGATTTTACCTACGCAAAAAGCCAGTTGGATATATTAAAAGCTGCTACCACGCAACTGATAGCCAATGACGCGCTTAATTTATCGTTGCTTATTTCTGATAATATGGCCATTGACAGTACCGGCGATGCCCTGAAAATGTATGCCCGTGCTGATATGCTGATCTTTGCCCAGGAAAACGGTAAAGCCGTTGCAACTTTAGACAGCATTGATAAAAAGTTTCCTAACAATTCGCTCTCCGACGATATTTCAATGGCCAAGGCCCGTATTTTAATACAGCAAAAAGATTATGAAGGTGCTATACCCTTGTTGAAAAAAATTATAGCCCTGCATCCTACCGACCTATGGGCGGATGATGCCGTTTTTATGCTGGGCGATATTTACGAAAATCAACTAAATGATAAGGAACAGGCTAAGGCTTACTATCAGAAAATTATAACTGACTACCCCGGCAGCCTGCTCATTAATGAAAGCCGTAAGCGTTTTCGCATATTACGGGGCGATAAGGCTGACGGATCGATATAAGTATTGAGTCCTTAGTCGAAAGTCTTAAGTCCAAAAAACGACTCAGGACTTTTCGACTCAAGACTTCGGACTTAATTTGTATTTTTGCCGCATGATCATCTATAATGAAACCATTATTGTGGACGAGGGCATTTATAAAGAATGGCTAAACTGGATGCAAACTGTACATATTCCGGCAGTAATGGCAACAGGGCATTTTGATTCCTATCGCGTACTGAATGTACTTGATTCGCCTAACGAAGGCGTTACCTATTGTATTCAATACCAGGCAAGCACCCTTGAAAATTATAACAAATTTAATACAGAACACCAGCAAAGCTTACAGGCTGCGCACCAGCAGCGATTTGAAAATATGTTTGTCATGTTCAACACAATAATGCAAACCGTCGACTAAAAATGAAAGTTACAGAAACCAGCATAAAAGGGCTATTGATTATCGAGCCGCGTATTTTCCCCGATGGCCGCGGTTATTTTTTTGAAAGCTACAGTAAAGCAAAATTTTCAGATGCAGGTATCGGCGTTGAATTTGTACAGGATAATCAATCGGTATCGCATAAAGGCGCTGTAAGAGGCTTGCATGCGCAATTTGCCCCTTATGCCCAAGCCAAGCTGGTGCGCGTTGTACAAGGCCGGGTTTTGGATATTGCCGTTGATGTACGTAAAAACTCGCCTACTTATGGCAGGTTTGAAACGATAGAGTTGAGCGGCGATAACCAGTTGCAGTTTTTTATCCCCGAAGGGTTTTTACATGGCTTTGCTACTTTAGCTGATAATACCATATTCGCCTATAAGGTAAATAATTATTACAGTAAGGAATGTGAAACCGGTGTAAGATGGAACGACCCCATTTTAAATATCGATTGGGGCATAGCCCAGGAAAACGCATTGGTATCTCCCAAAGATGAAGTGCTGCCTTTGTTTGGGGAATATAAAAGTCCGTTTGTCTGAACCATAAACAAACCCGGTTCATTGATTGGCAAGCGTAGAGATTGCTTCGTTCCTCGCAATGACGACAAGGAAATAACTACTTCGTTATCAAATTATACAACTCGTCCAGCTTAGGCGTAAGCACAATTTCAATACGCCTGTTTTTGGCACGGGCTTCGTTGGTGTTCGCAGGGTCAACAGGCTGGAACTCGCTTTTACCCGTAGCTGTTAGGCGGTGCGGATCAACCTTTTCAACCTCGGTTAAATAACGCGCTACCGATGTAGCGCGCAATACGCTCAGGTCCCAGTTATCTTTGATCTGGCCCAGGTTAATTATCTTTTTATCATCTGTATGCCCCTCAACCGCGATATTAATATCCGGTTCCTTATTCAGCACTACAGCAAATTGCTTTAAGGCCGCCTTTCCGTTATCATCAATAATAATACTGCCCGACGGGAACAGCAATTTATCGGCCAATGAAACATATACCTTTCCATCCCTTATATCAACCGTTAAACCGCTTTGCTGAAAACCTAAAAGTGCTTGCTGTAGCTTGTTCTTCAAAGCATTGCTGGCCTCATCGCGTTTGCGCAAAATATCTTCTACTTCCTTTAAACGGGCTTCGCGCGCTTGCAAGTCGGATGTTAAGGCGCTTACTTTTGATGTGGTAGCATTATAAGTGGTGTTCAACCCTTCATATTTCTTTTGCATATCGGCTATGTTGCCGTTTAGTCCAACTATGCGTTGATTAAGATCGGCAATTTGATGATTTAGGTCACTAATTTCGTGATTCAGATCGGCCACCTGGTGATGCAAACGCGCGGTATCTGATTGCAGCCGTGATTGCTCAGTTTCAAGATTTGCAGTGCGGTTGGCTAATGAATCGCGTTCGGCTACGGAGGCTTGATATTTTTTGGTGGACATTACCACGCAAGCATTAAACAGAATACATAAAAGGACTGCGGCTACAGGATATTTCAATTTCATAAAAAACAAATTATAGGTTAAACAAGTGCATTCTTTAAAAAAACGTTCAACGGATATATTTTACCGCAAAGCTGCGCTATGTATTCATCGCAATTTGCTTTCAGCAAGTCTTTATCCTTTATTTGGTGCGAAACAATAAAGCTTTTCAGCTTTAAAAGTTCTATATTTTCATTGTCGGCGCTATACTCACGCGGAACGGTTTTCAACTGGTCCTGGCTTCTAAAATTACCGAATAATTTAATAAACTCCTTATCGTCAATAATAATCTTTATAGCCGAAGCATTATAATCAATTTCCTGGCGTATGGCTTTTAAATGCGTGGCTTCGGGCATCCAATAACCACCTGCAATAAATGATTTACCGGGTTGTACGTGCATATAATATTCAACGCCGCCCAGCTTAGGCCCGGTTGTGGGTATGCTTATGCCAAAATTATTTTTATAGGGCGTTTTATTTTTGCTGAACCTGATATCCCGGTAAATGCGCATAACACATTTTTTAGCGTCAAGGTCTTCCGAAATTGAAGGATCAACAGTACGCATGAGTTTAAGCAGCCCGTCAGTAAAACCAATCACATTTTCGCGGGCGCTTTCATAACGGCCTTTATTGGTTAAAAACCATTCGCGGTTGTTGTTTTCAACCAGGTCGCTTAAAAAATCAAGAGTTTGCCGGTTTATCATCGGTATCTAAATAGGGCTGATAATGTATCTTTGGCGATAACCAATATAAAAGTAAAACACGCGAATACCTGAATGTTACAGGCGCAAGTAAAAAACATCCACCAATTAATACCACGCTATATAACCAGGGCGATGTAGTATTGTGGGTTAACAGGTAAGTCAATACAACTAAAGCACCAGCCTGGGCTACGTTCATGGCATAACTTATATACATGGCAGCATAAAAATATCCCGGTTCGATCTCAAAAAACAGCCTACAGTGCGGACATGCCGGTTTGATCTTATTGTTGCTTATGCTGTACATTTTGCCTTCAAACATATTCCCACGCCTGCACCGGGGGCATTTGGCATGCATCATGGCCCATGCTTTCGGGGTTTCAGACATAATATTAATTACCTGTAAAGGTTTTTGATCAGTTTAAATGCAGCTTTTCCTCCCGCATTTGAAGGGTTATATCTTTACGGCGGTATTTCTTGTACCATATAAAGCCAATTACTACAGCCGCTAAGTAAGGTGCGGCTAATAAATACATGATACCATTATTTAAACCATTGGTAGTGGTATTACCATTTTTAGAGTTCGACTCGACAGCTACTGTACACATAGCGCATTGCGCTTTAACGGGCTGCACAAATATGGCGGCCAACAAACCGAAAGCAAACAGTATCAACAATATTTTAGCCCCTTTTACCATGGTACAAATTTAATCAATTATTAGTTAAAAATGATAATAAGGCGATATCATCAAATAAACAACTACCCCGCTTGCTGTTACATACAACCATATTGGGAACGCCCATCTTACCAGTTTTTTATGTTTGGCCACCTGCATTTGCAGGCCGCGGTAAAAACTCAATAGTATTAACGGCAAAACACCTGCGGCCAGTACAATATGCGGCACTAAAATACAAAGATATAAAGTCCGCCACCCGCCTGCAGCCACACGTTCAGATGCGGATAAAACACCATCGCCGTTAATATCACCATATAAAGTGTCATGCTGCATCAGGTAGTGAAACAGGATATACGATACCAGGAAAAACGACGAAAGGCAAAAAGTTAAAATATTAAGCCGCTTATGAACCGTTATGTTTCCTTGTTTAATAAAATATAATGAAACCAATAGCAGAATGGTACACGTACCATTTAATATGGCATTAAGCATTGGCAAATACAGCGTAAAAGAAGGCGCTACGGCAGGCCCGGGTATAAAGTGCCTGTTCAAAATAAAAACAACAATAATCACAAATATGGTTATGGCTGCTACAAAGCGGAATATAAATTTATCTGTCATTTTTGAAAGATTGGTTATTAAAGATTAGTTATCGGCAATTAAAGATTGATTATTAAAGATTGACTATAAGTATTGAAGAATCTAACAACTAATCTTCAATCTTTAATAACCAATCTCTAATACAACGGCTTATCATCCTTCCTTAACTCCTCAGTTATCAGCACTTTTAGTTCATCATTAAGCTGGCTAACATCATTCGTTAATATTCCTGAATAATAACCCCGAATGCGTTTTTGACTATCTATCAATATCAGCTTATTGCTATATATAAAATCATCCTTGCCTGCTTGCAGCGCATCAACCAGCAAACCCTTTCGGGCAAGGGTGTAAATAGTTGCGGTATCGCCCGTTAAAAACAGCCAGTTAGGCGATGGCTTAAACTGTTTAGCGTAGTTGCTTAAAACCGGTTCCGAGTCACGTTGTGGGTCAACAGTAACAGAAACAAAAGTTACCATTTTATTTTTAGCCCAGGCCGTCGCCAGGCTGTCCATATTTGCATTTACCTGGTTGCAAAGCGTTGGGCAATGCGTGTAAAAAAAATCAACAACAAATATCTTTTTATCAAATGTTTTAAAGGATACCGGCCTGCCGTTTTGGTCAGTTAAATTAAAATCAGTTAGGGTATGATAAATGGTATCAGGTATGGCTTTGCCATTAACTATGTGACTGGTTGCAGCTACTTGCTTTGGCCCGTAAATAGCGAGGGGCTTATACCTGTTTTTGCCTTCGGCAACAAGCAAATAATATAAAAACCCCGGCAATGCTAATATGAGCGCCAGGGTTATAATTTTTTTCGCCGGACTAACCTTGCTCATTATCCCCGCAGATCGATCCAGTGGTGGCTTTCATTTGTAAGTACCAGGATCAAACCGATGATGAAAAGAATAGGGACAATGATAGCCAGTACCAACCCCATTTTTTCAAACTTAAGGTGCATGAAGTAGGCAACAATATAAAATGCTTTAAACAAGGTTAAAACAATATATACAGGGTTAGCAACATTTCCATGCAGTATACCGTGAGGTACCAGGTAAAGCGCTATAATAAATTCAACACTGGTAATCCCTAATAATACGAAAAACACATTCCATATTCTTTTACGGGTCATTGTTTCGTGTACTTCGTGTTCTTCGCCGTCTGCGTGAACCGCTGTTGCTTCTGATGACATATATAAATCAGTTTAAAATTATTTTTTCAGACTAAATAAAAGAAGGTAAATACAAATACCCAAACAAGGTCTACAAAGTGCCAGTAAAGGCCAACTTTTTCAACCATCAAATAACTGCCGCGTTTTTCATAAGTACCCATCAAAACATTAACAGTAATAATAATATTGATGATAACGCCGGTAAATACGTGGAAACCATGGAAACCTGTTATGGTAAAAAACAAATTAGCAAAGGCGTGCGCCGAACCTGCCTGCGCGGCATAAGGAATCCCTGCTTTAAAAAACTCCTGCAAAACTTCTTTGCTTTGTGGAATGCTTGACCACCAAAAGCCTTCGCTATGCAGGTGGTTCCATTCTAAGGCCTGGCAACCCAAAAACATAAAACCACCGATGATGGTAAATATCATCCACATTACCACTTCTTTTTTTGAGTTGCGATGACCGGCTTCAACCGCCAATACCATGGTAACCGAGCTCATGATCAATATAAAAGTCATTAAACCCACAAACACCAGTGGGGCACCATGCTCAACCAATCCGGGGATGGATTGAAAAACTTTATCAGCGCCGGGCCATGCGGCCATGCTGAAACGCAATGAGCCATAAGAGATCAATAATGACGAAAAGGTGAATGCATCCGAAAGGAGAAAAAACCACATCATCATTTTTCCATACTCCACTTCAAACGGAGATCTGCCGCCCGACCATGGGGTTGTTTTTATTTCGTCAATTTGTGATACTGCTACGCTCATTTGTATTAAAATAGTTTGTTGTTTAATTTTGGTTCAAAAGTAAAAAAACATAAAGATAAATCCATATAATATCTACAAAATGCCAAAAAATTGAAGATATCTCCATTTTGAACAGGTTTTTAACCTGCGGGATGTTTTTATAGCTGCCGCTTAAGGCATTTGTCAATAATAATACACCTGCTATAATGTGTATGAGGTGCATCCCTGTAAACACATAAATAAATGATTGGGATGCATTATCGTTTATAAAATACACCCCCATTTTTATCAGCAGGCTCCAGGCATATACCTGTATAACAAAAAACAGTATGCCTAATGCTATCGTTAGCCCTAAATAAAGGCGTTGTTTGGCAAATTGCAGCCCTTTGGCCGCTTTTGAAGCCATAAACAATGTGATGCTGCTTAATAAGATACAAGCCGTGCTATATATAAAGGCATGGGGCAATATAACATGCAAGCCACGGCCACGGCCCCCGCTGTAAACGATAAACCCGCTGGTAAGCGCCGCGAAAAACATAAATGATGTGAATATAAATATCCACATACCAAACTTTTTGGCACCCAGGTTTACTCTATCTTCTTGTATTCGCGCCATTATATCACTTTCCTATAAAATCAAATAAAAACATTAATTGTACCACCGGCAAATATAAAAAAGAACCGAACATTAATTTACGCGCGGCCGGTACTTCAAGCGTATGTAACAGGTTAAATGCCTGGTATAAAAATATTAAGCTGCATATTAACGATACGCCGCCTACGTAATAACCACCGTAACCATATATAGATGGCAATAAACTTACCGGCAATAATATCAGGGTAAATATAAAGGTAACAATAGCGCTGGTTAAGTTTCTTTTCCCTGATGGTAATAAACGGAAGCCTGCCAGTTTATAATCATCATCAAGCACCCAGGCAATGGCCCAAAAATGGGGGAACTGCCATATAAACTGTATGCCAAATAATATTAAAGCGATGCTGTCAATTTTACCATGTGCTGCCACGTAGCCAATAAGCGGCGGCAAAGCGCCCGGTATGGCCCCTACAAATACCGCTATCGGCGATTTGCGTTTTAACGGCGTATAGGCAAAAGCATATAATAAAACAGAAAATACCGAAAGATAACCCGTAGTTAAGTTAAGGCTTCCCAATAAATAAGTACCGGTTATCCCCATAAATAAACCTAACACCAATCCCTGGCCGGTGGTCATCCTGCCGGCCGGCATAGGGCGGTCCATCGTACGCTTCATCAGTTTATCCAGATCCTTTTCAATGATCTCATTAAAGCAGTTTGCTGCCGCAGTAACTAAAAACCCCCCTGCTATCAGCATCAGCCAATGCTGCCATATTTCCCATCCGCCCCAGTTAAGCGCGTGGTCTTGTTTACGGCCTATTAAATAAGATATAGAAGCCGAAAAAACCACCAGGAAGGTAAGTCGAGTTTTGATCAATTTTGAAAAATCGCTTAATTTCATTTCCTCTCCCCCTGCGTGTTAACTGATTGATATAAATTAAGCTGCAAATAAAACTGCGCGCCAAATATAATGCTGGCCAACAAAATATGGGCGGCCTGCGCCGCAGGAGGCAATGATAAATACGACAATAATATGCCGGTAACTATTTGTAAAATGAGCACTAAAAAAGTAAAGCTCATTAATTGCTGTTGAATGGAATGTTTTCCAAAATTGCGGCTTACCAGCGCGTATAACGCTATGTTTATCAATAATACCAATACCGCGATGTCTCTGTGCTGAAAAAATATAGTTCCGGCATCGTTTACCCAATCACTGCGATAACCTTGTTGCAGCCTGCTGGCTATGGCATCAATTTTTTCGCGCACATCTGTACCAAGAGCAATTTGCACTATGCTTAATATTAATGCCAGCAACGTAACTATATGCAGGATTGGGCTAACACTAAGCTTGTGTTTGCCATATACTTTTGCCAGGTGATAGGTAGTAATACTAATGCCTAAAATAGCCAGCGCCAATAACAGGTGTACCGTTATTACCCATGACGTTAAATTGGTTGATACCACAATAGACCCCAGCCAACCCTGGAAACCTATTAGTATTAAATTAAACAGGCTTAAAAGAGGTATAGCTTTATTTATATTCCAATAGCTGAAAGAGTAGATTACAACACCTATCAGCAAAAAGCCCGACGCTACGCCTATAAGCCTGTTAACGTATTCCGTCCAGGTGCGGGCGGCGTTAAATTCCTCCGGAATTAATATTGAGCGGTCTTCGCGTATGCGTTTGGCGAGGTCTGAGTATCCAAATAGGTCAAGTGTTTTAGCAAAGCGCTGGTTTTTGGCTAAACGCCCGGCAACATATTTCTGTTTATAATCTGCCGGTAACTCCGAGCTATTTGTTGGTGGAATATAACCGCCAAAACATTTAGGCCAGTCAGGACAACCCATTCCAGACCCCGTACTGCGCACTACTCCTCCTGCTAATATTAAAACAAACAGCAGTATTATACTTACGAGGTTAATTTTTTGGAACGTGGATCTTAACGTTGCGTTGCTCATCTAAATATATAATAGCCCATAGTTCATAGTCGATAGTCCATGGCGCAAATTGGCTATGGGCGATGATGATATAATTTGATTAAATACCACCGACTATAAACCATGGGCTATTGACCATGGGCCATGTACTTAAAATATTATTTTACTTCTTCGTTAGCTTTTTGTGTATGTGCCCATTTCGCCTGTGCTTCAAGTCCGGCAGTATTATCTTCAAAATCGCTTGGAAGATTTGAACTCATAGTTTGTGAAAAAGGAACCGTTTGGGGAATAAAGTCCGTATCGTGTCCCGGCTTGCTGTAATCATATGGCCAACGGTAAACAGTTGGTAATTCGCCCTGCCAGTTACCGTGTATATGCTCAATAGGCGCATCCCATTCTAACGTATTTGCATTCCATGGATTTTGCTCGGTTTTCTTACCCCAGAAGATAGAATGAACAAAGTTGTATATAAATGCCACTTGTGCTAAACCTGCTAAAATTGCAGCCCAGGTAATAAACACGTTAACGGATAGCCAGCGTTTCATTGATTCAAATTCGGTAAACGCGTAGTAGCGACGTGGCACACCATCAAGACCCATAAAGTGCATTGGGAAAAATACCAGGTAAGCACAAATAAATGTTATCCAAAAATGCAGGTAGCCTAATTTTTCGTCCATCTTGCGGCGGTACATTTTTGGGAACCAATGATAAACACCTGCCAACATACCAAATATAGCTGCCGAACCCATTACCAGGTGGAAGTGGGCCACAACAAAGTAAGTATCATGCAGGTTAATATCCAATGCAGCATTACCTAAATATATCCCGGTTAAACCGCCAGAGATAAAGAAAGAAACCATGCCAATAGCAAATAGCATACCCGGGGTAAACCGGATATTCCCCCGCCATAGCGTTGCCAGCCAGTTAAACGTTTTTACTGCCGATGGTACCGCGATAATAAGCGTGGTGATCATAAATACCCCGCCCAAAAATGGGTTCATACCAGTAACAAACATGTGGTGACCCCATACAATAAAGGATAATACCACAATACCTATTAAGGAGTAAACCATTGCATGGTAGCCGAAAATAGGCTTACGCGAGTTTACCGATATAATTTCGGATGAAATACCCATTGCAGGCATGATAATGATATATACTTCAGGGTGACCCAGGAACCAGAACAAGTGCTGGAACAATATCGGGCTGCCGCCTTCCATAGGCATAACGTGCCCGTTCAATACGATATCTGAAAGATAAAAGCTGGTGCCAAAGCTGCGGTCAAATATCAACAGCACTACACCTGCAACTAATACAGGGAAAGCCAATACACCTAATATAGCGGTAAGGAATAAAGCCCATGTGGTTAATGGCATTTTCCAAAGATCCATTCCTTTTGTGCGCATATTAAGCACGGTGGTTACATAATTGATACCACCCATTAATGATGATCCAATAAAACATACCATGCTGATGAGCCAAAGCGTCATTCCCATGCCTGAACCGGGCATAGCTGTTGGTAAGGCGGATAAGGGTGGATATATCGTCCATCCACCGCTTGCCGGACCTGCCTGCACAAGAAACGAAGACAGCATGATGACACTTGCTGTAAGGAAGAACCAATAAGACAGCATGTTTACAAATGGCGATGCCATATCACGTGCGCCAACCTGCAACGGTATCAGCAAATTAGCGAAGGTACCGCTTAAGCCCGCTGTCAATACAAAAAATACCATGATGGTACCATGTATAGTTACCAGCGACATATAAAAGTCAGGGCTTATACGGCCTTCAGCAGAGGTAAAGTGCCCCAACAAAGTATGTAATAATGGAAATCCCCTATCGGGATAAGCCAACTGTATCCTAAACAATATAGACATGATCATGGCAAAGAATGCCATGATTATCCCTGTTACCAGGAATTGTTTTCCAATCATTTTATGGTCCTGGCTAAATACATAAGTATTTAGAAAAGTTGCCTTATGGTGATGTTCGTGATCTTCTTCGTGATGTGCTACTGCGTGATCGTGAACTGCTAATGTTGACATAATCGCTAATTAATTGTTTAACGCTAACCTGTTTTGTGATAAATTCTTTTTCTCGTTCGTTTCTGTAAGCTTCAGCTCTTTTTTCAACCCGTCGGTTAAATAAGGTTTTTGCCTGGCTAACCAGTCGTTGTATTCCCCTTCAGTAACAACACGCACTACTTTTTGCATATTATAATGGCTTACACCGCATATCTTATTGCAATAAAGCAAATATTCAAACTTTGGATTATCCGTTTTTCTACGCATTTCCTCGGTAGTAATAGTTGGTGTAAACCTAAAAAATGTAGGCAACCCTGGTACCGCGTTCAATTGCACCCTGAAGTGAGGCATATAAACACTATGAATAACATCCTGCGCAAAAATATTTAACCTGATCAGCTTATTTACCGGCAATACTAAAGTATCGGCCTTCAAATCATCAAACGAGTTTTTATCCTTAAAATCAACACCCAAAATATTAAGCGGATCGGTAAGGGTATAATTCTTTTTGCCCAATTTACCATCAGCACCAGGGTAACGAAACTCCCATGCAAACTGGTGACCGGTAACATCAATATTTATTGATGATTCGCCTTTTCCATCTGTAGAATTGGTAATTTCCTGCCAGGTAAAAAACCCGAATATAACAAGTACGGTTAATACAATAGCGGGAATAATAGTCCATACTTTTTCAATGGTATTGTTGTGAGGCAGGTAATATGCTTTTCTTTTATCAGATCCGCGATACCTGAACAGGAACCAGAACAATAAAATTTGAGTAATAACAAATACAATCATAATAATGATGGTAGTTGTTAAAAACATATCGTCTATTTTGACACCGTGTAAAGAAGCCGCTTCGGGTAAGGTCATGCTGCCCTGTTCGGTAATTGACCAGTAAGCGCCGTAGCCGCCAAAAACAAGGAACAGGATACAAACTATACCCATTATATTGTTCCAATTGATTATCTTTTTATTCTGAATTTGTTGTGTAAGATCATATACCTTCAGTATTTTACCTATAATGGCTACTACAAAACATAGTACCAGGAAAAGTAAAACATAGTAACCAACACTCAGCCAGTCGGTCGGTGGCGGAGGTGTGGTGCCTTCAGTGCCAACGAGGGGAGAAGTCCCCTGTGCCATCAGCAGGTTTGTGCCCAAAAGCATAAACCCGGCGAAGAGCGAAAGTATCTTTTTAGAATCTATCAGTTTTTTGAATCCCATTGTATTATTGGTTTGGTATTCTGTATTATGTTATAAAATTACAATTATTATATATGATGATGAAGGCTCTCGTCTAATAACGGGTGCTTTTTTGGTATAAGCGAACTAAACTTGCTCAACGCTGTTAACATTGAGAATGTAAATAATCCGGCAAAACCAACAAATACACCTGCTTCTATCCAGCTAATTTCAACCATCCAGCTTGATAGCGGGCCAACAGAACCCGGCATGATCATTTGCCAGTAATCAAGCCAGTGGCCTAATATCAAAATTATACAAGCCGTTTTTAAAATCGGTACTGCGCGTTTTGAATCCCGTGCCATTAATACCAGCAACGGCGTGGCAAAATTTACAACTATATTTAACCAGAACCACGGTTTAAACTCAGGTTCCCATCTCCTGTAAAAATATTCGGCTTCTTCAGGAATGTTAGCGTAATAGGTTAACAGAAATTGCGCAAACCACAAGTAAGTCCAGAATATAGAGAAGCCGAACATTAACTGCCCCAGGTTATGTAAATGATCTTCGGTTATCCATGAAAAGTAACCGACTTTCCTTAAATAAATAGCTACTAAAGTAATAACTGACAACCCACTAACCCATAAAGCTGCAAAGTTATACCAGCCAAACATAGTTGAAAACCAGCGGGCCTCTAAAGACATAATAGTATCAAAAGCGAATAACGGCACAGTAAAGCCAAATATTACCAGGAATACACAAGCAACTTTAAAGCTTTTCTCATAGTTAGACATGCCGCCCAGTTCATCCTCGTTGTTAGAATATTTTACTATTAATAAGCCTAATATGGAGTAGCATATTAAATATCCTATTATGCGCGTAAGGAAGAAAGGAACATTTAAAAAACCTGATTTACCGGCGATAAGCGAGTCATAATTATCACTTCCGGCTGTTGTAAGGCCTTTAGTAGCCCAGGTTTTATATAAAAGAGGTTGTGACACCTGTTTACCTTCTTCGGTAACACCGGTATGATGAAAATATAACCCGGCCACAATGATGAGTACCAATATGGTAGCCGCATAAGGAAGTACGCGTGCAAATGCCTGCGGGATACGAAGTATTGAAGCCGACCAACCCGCCTGGGCCACATATTGCAGTGCGCAAAAGAATACGCCGCATATACATACGCAGGTAAAATAATAGCCCATTAAAAGTAAGTTGGCAAAAGTGCGCTCGGCATAACCGGTAAGCAAGCCCAGCGCTACAACCACTACACCTACAACTATAGCGACCAGGCTCCAGGTTTTTACACTACCTGTAAATTCAAATCGCTCGTCAAAATTATTATGAGTCTTCATTAAATTTTAATTCTTATAAAGTTTGTAAATGGTGAACATACATAATTACCTTCCAGCGTTCGGTAGGCTCTAACTGGGAAGCATATGATCCCATAGCATTTACACCATAAGTAATGGTATGATAAATTTTACCGTCAGTCAGATCCTTCATGTTGCCACCGCGTGATGATTGCCCTTTTGAATAAGATGGCGGCGGCGGAAACTTCCCTATCGACACCACTAATCCGTCACCCTGGCCACTCATGCCATGACATGGAGAGCAAAAATGCTCAAATAATATTTTGCCATCAGCAAGGTTCTTTTCTGTCTGTTCCAGCGGGCTTTTTACTTCTGTCCCGGCAAGCTCATAACCATCCTTGGTGTTTGGATAATCAAACCTTACAAACCCTACAGGTATTGTCCCTGCCGGTGGTACCTGTGCTGTTTTACCATCCTTAAAATTCGGATTCTTCTGATCCGGATCAAAGGCTATATGTTCATACATATTGGGGGCATATTCCCACCCGGTGCTTCTCTTATCTTTGCACGATGTAACAACAATCGATGCAGCAATAGTGATTACCGCTAAACCCAATATTTTAAATTTATTCATAGCTAACATATTTTCTGTCGTTATGCTTAATTTCTACTGCTCCTGCTTCTTTTAATACATTAGTGATATCTTCGTGCGGTATGTTTCCCTTAGCATCGATGGCTATCACAAAACGGTCGTTGGTTGCCCTAAAATCCATTACCCTTGGCGCACGTCCCGGAAAAAGGTGCGTGGCATAAAAGAAAGTAAATGACATACCAAACGCGGTAAACAATACAGTCCACTCAAAAGTAGCCGGGATAAAATCAGGTATGGCAAAAGCCGGTTTACCGCCAATGTTCATAGGCCAGTCATGTACAAGGAAATAATAAACCATACTGAATATTGTGGTACCGCCCAAACAGCCAAACATAAAAGCTGCATAACCTAAGCGGGATTCTTTAATACCCAATTTTGCTTCAATACCATGTATAGGCATTGGGGTATATACATCATAAATAGGGATACTATTTTTTTGTAGCTTATCAATCCCGTGCATCATATCATCGGGATCATCAAAAAGGCCTAAAATATATTTTGTGCTGCTCATTTTAGTTTATACGTTTTCGTAATCAGATATTTCAACACTGTCATAGTTAACCAATGCCTCTTTATAGTAGGCTACTTGCACCGGCTCCAGGTGACCTTCGTCTATAAGTTTCTTTTTGGCCTGTTCGCTTGAACTCTTTAGTATTAATTTCACTTCGGCTATAGCTATTGACGGGAAGAAACGTATAAATAACAGGAAGCAGGTGAAGAATACGCCAATTGAGCCAATAAATACACTCACATCAACCCACGTTGGATAAAACATAGCCCAGCTTGAAGGAATGTAATCGCGGTGAAGAGATGTAACTATAATTACAAAGCGTTCAAACCACATACCTATGTTTACGATGATAGATAATGCCCATGAAAGAGGTATGCTGGTACGTACCCTTTTAAACCACATTAACTGGGTCATCAGGATATTACAGCCGTACATCATACAACCTGCCCACCAGTACGGACCAATAAAGCGGTTTAAGAAAGTGTATTGCTCATATTCGCCGCCTGAATAGTAGGCGATAAAAAATTCTGTTAAATAAGCCACGCCAACTATTGATCCTGTTACCAGGATGATCTTATTCATAGACTCAATGTGGAACATGGTAATATAATTTTCTAATCCCAGCACTTTACGTGTTACCAATAATAAGGTTTGCACCATTGCAAAGCCCGAGAAAATAGCCCCGGCAACAAAGTAAGGCGGGAATATGGTGGTATGCCATCCAGGTTCGAGGGAGGTGGCAAAGTCCATAGATACTATGGTGTGAACTGAAAGTACCAGCGGCGTTGAAATACCCGCTAATATTAACGATACCATTTCAAAACGCTGCCAGGTTTTTACTGAACCGGTCCATCCGAATGAACAGATAGAATAAATTCTGCGGCGCAATCCTGTAGCACGGTCACGAATGGTAGCAAAATCAGGCAATAAACCAGTGTACCAGAACACTAATGAAACAGAGAAATAAGTTGAAATAGCAAACACGTCCCAAATCAGCGGCGAGTTAAAGTTAACCCATAATGAACCATACTGGTTAGGTAACGGAAATACCCATAAAGCCATCCATGGGCGCCCCATGTGACCAACTACATAAGTGGCCGCGCAAATTACAGCGAAGATGGTCATCGCTTCCGCCGAACGGTTAATAGAGTTACGCCATTTTTGACGGAACAATAAAAGGATTGCTGAAATAAGCGTTCCGGCGTGACCAATACCTACCCACCATACGAAACCGGTGATATCCCATGCCCAGCCTACTGTTTTATTTAATCCCCACGAGCCTATGCCGTACCAAAAAGTCCAGCTTACGGCGAATACCCAAAGACATGCGCCTATCGACGATACTGTGAAACCTATCCACCAGGCTTTGTTGGGTTTATTTTCAACGGGGAAAAGCACATCTTCCGTAATTTTAGCATACGTGATGTCTTTACCCGTTATTAACGGTTCCCTTATTATTGATTCATTATGAGATGACATATCTTAAATCTCTTTTTTAATGATTAAGCTTCTAATTCAGTTCTGTTTCTAACCTTTACCTGGTAACCAATACCCGGCTGCACATTTAATTCTTCCAGCACGTAATAAGTTCTTTCGCTCTTTAACGCTTTTGCAACTTCCGAATCCGGGTCATTAACATTACCGAAAACAATAGCATTTGCAGGGCAGGTTTGCTGGCACGCAACTTTAATATCGCCATCCTTAACCGGGCGTTTTTCTATTTTGGCTTTTAACTTACCGGCCTGTATACGTTGGATACACATTGAGCATTTTTCCATTACCCCACGGAAACGTGTAGTAACATCAGGGTTCAATACTAAGTTAGTATGCTCATTCTGGATATAATTTTCAAAACGCGCGTCGTTCCAGTAGTTGAACCAGTTAAAACGGCGAACCTTGTACGGGCAGTTATTGGCGCAATAACGTGTACCTACGCAGCGGTTATAAGCCATATGGTTCAACCCTTCGCTTGAGTGAACGGTAGCCAATACCGGGCAAACAGTTTCGCAAGGGGCATGATCGCAATGCTGGCAAAGCATAGGCTGATGAACAACCGATACATTGTTCAGGTTGGTCAGCTTATCAATTTCTCTTTCCTCGGTTACATTTTTACCGCCATCGTTATAGCTATAATAACGGTCAATGCGTATCCAGTGCATTTCGCGGCGGTTTCTAACTTCGGCGCGGCCTACAACCGGAACGTTATTCTCTGCGCTACAAGCAACCACACAGGCACCGCAACCGGTACAAGCGTTAAGGTCAATAGCCATTACCCAGTTATAAGTTGGGCGCTGGTACTCATCCCATAAGCTGGTGTAGGCTTTATGGTCTGCACCACTGCGACCGCTGTTATGATAAGGGTCTTTTAAATAATCTTTAAAAATGGTTTCACGGATAACATTGCGCCCTTCGTATGAGTGGTGTGTTTGGGTTTGAGCAAGAACATATTTCTTACCTGCATCCGCAATAGTTACCACACCTGCCGACTGCAAAGTGCCGTTACGCAGGGTAAGGAAAGGAAAGGCATTTTTACCAACGTCATCGCCTACCGGGCCTGCCATAGTACGGCCATAACCTAAGGCTATAGACATTGTACCTTCTGCCTGGCCAGGCTGTAATAATATAGGTAAGTCTACCGAATAACCGTTGGCGGTTATTGTAATAACATCACCTTCGTCTGCTGATAATTTTTTAATGTCATTTAATGACATTGCAGCAAAATTATCCCATGTTACTTTTGAAACCGGATCGGGCAATTCCTGCAACCAGGGGTTGTTTGCCCGTTTGCCATCCAGCATAGCTTTGCTTTGGTAAACCTGCAATTCAAACTTCTTATCGCCAGATGCAACCAACTGATCGCTTTGCGCTAATATGGTATGCGCAACAGCATTCAGGTCGCGTGTGAACGCATAAGCACCGGCAGGCTTATCAGCAACCTTTACAAAACCTGTTTGCAATAAAGTTTCCCATCCTTTTTGACCGGATAAGCCGCCTTTTGCCAATAAGTTTTTATCCCAGTTATTTCTAACATAGGTATAGTATTCCTTAACCGGTGCATCAGCCCACACTAACAAGCTTTGTTCGGCCTGGCGGGTATTGTAAACAGGGTTAATGGTAGGTTGTAAAATGGTATAATAACCTTCAATAATGCTGTCATCGCCCCATGATTCTAAATAATAATGGTTTGGTGCAATAACATTACAAAGATTAGTTGTTTCGTCTTTATGATCTGAGAAAGATACCTTTAAAGGTACCTTAGCTAAAGCATCGCTAACTTCCTTACTGTTATAATAATCATAAACCGGGTTGGCATTCAAAAAGAATACCGCGTCAACTTCGCCCTTTTTAAGTTCGCCTACAAAATCAACAAACTCTGCATCGTTACCGGCGTATTGATTTGAATAATTATCAAGGTCAATTGTAGCGCCATAGCTGCCTAATGCTGAATTAATGGCATTAACCAAAACCTGTATAGCAACGTCATTTGAACCCGCAACTACAAGGGCTTTGCCTTTAGCCGCTTTTAATTCATTCGCAGCCAGTGTAATGGCGTTGTTAGTACCGTTATCGGCTAATTTTTTACTGCCTGGTAAGGTAGTGCCTGTAATAGCATTATATAAATTAACCAGCGCTACGCCCTCTTCTGATGTTTTGATAGGTATACGAACATCGGCATTGGTACCTGTCAAACTCATACCGGTTTCAAACTGGATATGGCGTGACATTTTTTTGCTTTGCAGCGACTTGCTATTACGGTTTTGAACGTATTGGGTAGTAAATTCGGTTGGAGATATCCATGAACCCAGGAAATCAGCACCAAAGCTTACAATAATATCGGCTTTTTCAAAATGGTAGTGAGGTAATACTGCTTTGCCAAAGCTGTTTTGATTGGCTTGTATAATGCCGGTATAAGATACGGCGTCGTAATTAATATGTTTGGCAGTAGGATACTGGGCGATAAAATCAGCTATCACCGCCAATGTAGATGGGCTGTGAACAGTTGCCGAAACGATACGTATTTTTTTACCGGATGTTTTAATAGCAGCAAGCTCACGCATTACATACGCGTCAATATCTTTCCACTCGTATTGCGTGGCATCCTTCATCGGATTTTGCACGCGGGTAATATCATACAAGTCCAACACAGATGCCTGTGCCTGGGCGCTTAACCCGCCTTTTGATAACAGATCATTCGGGTTACCTTCAACCTTAATAGGGCGGCCCTCGCGGGTTTTAACCAGGATAGCATGACCATCATAAGTTGATGAATAGTAATTGGCCACACCCGGCGTTACTTCTTCGGGCTTAATTAAATAAGGTATAGATTTATGTACGGGCACTTTTTGACAAGCCGCCAAAGTAACTGCACCTACGCCAAAGCCCACCGCCTTTAAAAAGTCACGACGTGGAGTTTTGCCTAATAAACCGCCTCCGCTTAAAACATCTTCGATAGGAATAGGTTCAGGAAATTCGTTTTTATTTTTTTCAACAAATTCCGGTGTTTTGTTTAGCTCTTCTAAACCTTTCCAGTATTTTTTATTGCTATCCATTTAAGCTATATGATATATAAACTGTAATGCTAAGTTCGTTTAATTAATAATGGCATTTACCGCACTCAATACCACCCATCATGGCTTCGGTTACTTTGCCATTCTTTTTGATCAGGTCATGCACCTGTATCATTTTATCATAGTAAGCGTTGCCTTTGCTGTCAACCTCGGTACGTTTGTGGCATTGTATACACCATTTCATTGTCAATGGCGAGTATTGGTAAACTTCTTTCATTGTTTGAATAGGGCCATGGCATTGCTGACATTTGATTTTGCCAACCACTACGTGCTGTGAGTGATTAAAGTAAGCAAAATCAGGCAGGTTATGGATACGTATCCATTGGATAGGTTTTGCCTTGGTACTATCATATTTCTGAGTTTGCGGATCATAACCCAGCGCGTCATATATCTTGTGTATCTCGGGCGACTCAGTCATAACCGTTTTATGGCAGTTCATACAAACGTTTAATGACGGTATAGAAGCATTTTTTGATTTGTAAGCACCCGAATGACAATACTGACAATCCATCTTCATAAGTCCCGCATGCAGATCATGCGGGAATTTGATAGGTTGCACCGGCTGGTAGCCCTGATGTACGTTAGTGTTCCATAAAGTAACCCATGTCCAGCTACCTAAAGCTATGGTACCGCATAATAAGATAAAGAATACTAATTTTTTGTTTTTAGCTATCTTTTTTAAAATAGCGAAACGGTCAACAGGCTCACCTGCTTCGGTTTCTTCCTCTTCAAGTAATAAGCCTTTTTTATTTAATAATAACCGCTCTAAAGTGGCAATTACTTTATTTAATACCAGGATAACAATAAATGCGATAACGATAACAGCAATTAAACCATATATCACCAAATCGCTTGGGCCTGAATCAGCAGCGGAAGCAGCAACCGGCGCTTTTGCTTTATCAGCCTGGATTGTCTTCCAGTCTGCACGAACATAAGCCAGAATATTAGCGACATCGCCATCACTCAGGTCTGCAAATACCGTCATGCTTTGCTGATTGAACTGGTTCCAGATAGCCAAAGCTTTGGGATCTTTAGCCCCTATTAATGCCTGGTTGTTCTCTATCCAGTGGGTGAGCCATTTATCATCCGTTTCAGATGTAATGGTGGGGCCTAATGCAGGGCCGGTCATCTGGGTTGCTACTTTATGGCACGCAGTACATTTAGCGTTAAACAAGGCTTCACCCTTAGTAGCGTCTCCCTGCGCCTGAGCAGAAAATCCCCAAACAGCAAAACCGGCAAGCAGTAAAAACGACTTTGAGAATTGTTTAAAAATGAATGAGATACTTCTCATAAAGTGTATATGTGCTAAATAATTATTTTATTAATCTTATTAAAAACGGTGAAAGGCGCTTAGCCCCCCTGAATTTTAAGTCACAAAAGTATAATTTATTACATTATCGGTGACAAATAAATGACGGCAATAAACAATTTATAATCGTTCTAAATAAGTTGGCGTTGGTGGTAAATATGTATCTAAAAGGTTACAAAATTATCTGAACCATGATTCGTGAGATTTAAGGATTCGCATGATTTTTCCTTTAACATGCGATAGTATCCCGGTAATCTATAAATCCCACGAATCATGGTTCAGACGGCCTTATTGCCTCAATATCCACGCAAATATCAGCGGCACAACAATAGTCGCGTCCGACTCTACAATAAATTTAGGGGTATGTATATCCAGCTTGCCCCAGGTAATTTTTTCATTAGGTACCGCGCCTGAATATGATCCGTAGGATGTTGTTGAATCAGAAATCTGGCAAAAGTAGCTCCAAAATGGTATCTCCGGCATTTCCATATCCTGGTAAAGCATTGGCACAACGCATATCGGAAAATCGCCGGCTATACCGCCGCCAACCTGGAAAAACCCAATTCCCTTGCCCGATGAATTTTTTATATACCAATCTGCCAGCCAGGCCATGTATTCAATGCCGCTCTTCATGGTAGAAGCCTTCAGTTCGCCTTTAATAATATAGGATGCAAATATGTTACCCATGGTCGAGTCTTCCCAACCCGGCACCACTATTGGTAAATTTTTCTCGGCAGCGGCCAGCATCCATGAGTTTTTAGGATCTATCTCATAGTATTGCTCCAAATCTCCGCTTAGCAGCATTTTGTACATATATTCATGCGGAAAATAACGCTCACCCGCATTCTCCGCGTCCTTCCATAATTTATGGATATGTTTTTGCAAACGACGAAAGGCTTCTTCTTCGGGGATACAGGTATCGGTAACACGATTATAATGGTTCTCTAATAGATCCCATTCATCCTGTGGACTAAGGTCACGATAGTTGGGCACTCTTTTATAATGCGAGTGTGCCACAAGATTCATAATATCTTCTTCTAAATTAGCGCCGGTACACGATATGATGGCAATTTTATCCTGCCTGATCATTTCAGCCAATGAGATGCCCAGTTCGGCAGTGCTCATGGCACCGGCGAGGGTAACCATCATTTTGCCGCCTTCGGCTAAATGTATTTCATAGCCTTTTGCAGCGTCCATTAATGCTGCCGCGTTAAAATGCAGGTAATTCTTTTCAATAAACTGTGATACGGGCCCCCTTGTTGTATTCATGACAATAACTGATATTGGGCAAAAGTAGCTATTTTGGGGGAAACGGCAAGCAATCGTTATTAGCAATATCGGCGAATACTTACCCCGACGACGCTTCGCTGGTCGACCCTCTCTTTCGCTGCGCGAGAAAGAGGGTGGGGGAAATGCTTTACTAATTAGGGGAAATGCTTTACTAATTATAAGTGTTCCTGTATTTTATTTAAAACCGATTGAGTATTATTTATTATTTCATCATTCTCAAATCGAAGAATATCAAGGCCTAATGATCTTAGTACCTCGTCGCGGTTTTTATCATAATCTTTTTTGAACAAATGAATAGGGCCATCTGCTTCGATCACTAATTTAGCCCGGTGGCAATAAAAATCGGGTATATAATATAAATTTCTCCCAAAAGCTGATGTTACACAAATGGGATATTGCCTTAAAAACTTCTGCTTAAATAATTGCCTGTTCCTGAGACGTCCCCATAACACTTTTTCAGCAGCGGTTTCCCGTTGTCTTAATTCCCTGCATAATTCAATAATAGTTTGCACAACGAAAGATAAAAATATTTATATGAAAATTTCAACCCTCTTTCTCGCGCAGCAAAAGAGAGGATCGACCATCCGCCACCTTTGGCGGAACGGTCGGGGTGAGTAATCGTCGACAGGTAACAAGCTACCCATTTCCCCAACCCTCTTTCTCGCGCAGCGAAAGAGAGGGTCGACCAGCGAAGCGTAGTCGGGGTGAGTAGTCGCCGATATGCCAACAATGATAATTTAAATTCTCAAAACAAATTACTTTAAATCTATCTTCGTGCCGTAATAATGAAAAAACTCTTACCCCTCCTTATTATAATCGCAGCCTTTCAAACCGCTTCCGCGCAAATTGTATTGCCGAAATTTATCCGTAAAATGTTTTTTGAAAAAGACACCAGCAAAAAAAGCAGCTTTGTGATACTGCCGGTATTGAGCTCGGCACCCGAAACGGGGGTTGAAGTTGGCGGGGCAGGCCTGCTGTCATTTTATACCGATACCATTCATCATAATACCCGCGTCTCAAATATATTCGGCTACGCTACTATAACTACCAAAGGGCAAAACCGCTTTAGCTTAAGCAGCAGCTATTGGGTGCCGCAAAACGCGGTTCATTATATAGCGACTATCAGTTATATTAATTTCCCTTCTGATTTTTATGGGATAGGCAATAATACACGTCTGGTCAACCAGGATTTGGTAGATGAAAAACGGACCAAAGTAAATTTTGAAGCCGATAAGCTTTTAGTAAAGGACTTTTATATCGGCTACGTAGCCGGTGGATTTGATTATAAAGAAAGCGGCAACAATGCTGCGGGCATATTTTATACCAGCCCCGCCGTACAGGACAGGAATGGCGGTGCCGCGCTGTTTATTGGCCCAACTTTTACTTACGACAGTCGCAATAACAATACCTATACCACCAAAGGCATGATAATTTACGCCTATTATAATATGATGCAGGGCGTATTGGGCAATAACAATTATGCCGGGGGTTTTTTCAATATCGAATACTCGCAGTTCTTTTTGCTGAATAAAGCCATAGTTTTAGGATTGGATATACAGGAACAAAGCTTAACGGGCGCACAGTCGCCGTTTTACTTGTTGCCCGCCCTGGGCAGCGACGAAATGATGCGCGGCTACTACAACGGCCGCTACCGCGACCGTAACTTGATTGCCAGCCAGGCAGAATTACGCTACCGCCTAAGCGACCGTATCGGCGTAGTAGGATTTGTAGGCACCGGCGAGGTATCAAATACAAACTTCACTTTTCCGCAGTTAAAGCCCAACTACGGCGGGGGCCTGCGTTATTTCTTCGATGTGGAAAAAGGCCTTAGCGTTAGGGTGGATTATGGTATTGGGCAAAAACCTGCGGGCGAACCAAGGGAAAGCGGGTTTTATATTGGGTTGGGGGAAGCTTTTTAGGATGTGCAAATGAGGGGGATATGCAGATGTGCAGATGATCGTCTATTTTATTTTGTGATATCGTTACTTAATTTAGAAATTAAAAAAATCAGGTGTTAAAGTTAGGCGTTGATCTTTTTCTAACTGAACTAAAAAATTGTTTTTAAAGCCATAAAAAAGTTCTTTAGTTGCTTTATCATCAGTACTATTCCCTCCTATCTTATGAGTTTCGTCGTAAATATCGTCGAGAGCAACTTTAGTGGTTGTGTTGAATTTATACAGCACCAAATCGTATTTAATTATTTGGGCGGCTTTTAATTCTACAGTTATATCCCTTGCACAAATATTGCAGCTACTGTCTCTTCGTGAAATTTTTAAATTCATGTTATTGTGCAACGCGGCGAACTTTTTAAACTCGCTTTCAAATTGATCCATACTTCCATCATAACTATAAGTTTTAATGGCTGGTGTTGTACAACTGATACACAATATCATGTAGGTGCATCGTCCTATAAATCCGATTACAACAAGCGCGACTATAGCGCCTACAATTTTAACGGCTTTGTTCATTCAATAAATATACTACCTCATTTGCACATCCACACATCCGCATATTTGCACATCCGCACATCCTCTAAAACTTTATCTTAAAATCCTCTCTCGCCTGCCCTTTTCTAAAAAACACTAACCCCACCCAAAACAAATCAACGGTAACTGTCACTTTAGGGTGGGCCTTTATTTTATTCCAGGCTTCGGTCATGCCTTTATTTTGGTAAATGCCATCAAAAACAAGCATTGTTTTTTCGTGGCTTTTTGGCAGGCATAATTCAAAATATTTTAATGCTATTTGTTTTTCATGCCCGCAATTAATCAATACCAAATCCAGCTTATCCAATGCATTCAATAACCGCAGCAGGGTTTTCTCATAACTCCCGGTTACTAAATTAATATCAGCTACCGCCGCTTTTTTAAAGGTGTCCTGCGCTATGTCAAAAGTTTCAGCGTGTTCTTCCCAGGCATAAAAATTGGCCTTAGGTGCCGCATAGTGCAAATAAAGCGAGGTGATGCCCGGGCAGGCGTTGATTTCAAGCATATTGACGGGTTTCAAATATGCCGCTAAACGGTAAAGTAACTGGTCAATTTTAGATATCCTAAGCGTTTCAGTTGCCACCAAACTTATTTTTTTTGAACTATATTCTCCTGTTAACAAGTCTGTTAATGTTATTGACCGCGTATCATTTAGCAGCCCGTGACGTAATTTTTCAATTTCCTGGTAAACCTTTTTTACTTCTAAATCGTAAACAACCGTATCAACCAACCGGTAAACAAAGGGGGAATGTAATCCATGCCTGTTTTTCGCATTTAAAGTATGAAGCAGGTAATCTTTTGTGAATCTTAAATTAAACATGGTTGCAAAAGTAAACAACGTTTATTATTTTAGCAGTGCCTATGATTAACGAAAAAGAAGTAACATCCTTAATAAGGTTGTTAGACGATCCTGACCAGGAAATATTTAGTCACGTACACGAAAAACTGCTGTCTTACGGCAGTGTGGCTATCGGGTACCTTGAATCGGCGTTTGAACAGGCATTTGACAGCATACAGCAGGAGCGTATTGCCAACCTGGTGCATGAAATACAGTTTGGCACTTTAAAAAACGATCTTAAGCTTTGGCACCAAAGCGGCGCTTTTGACCTGTTACAAGGCATCCTGATCATAAACCGCTACCAATACCCTGATCTCGACGAACAGAAAATCATCAACCAGATAGAAGCCATTAAGCGCGACGTTTGGATACAAATGATGAATGAGGCCAGTCCAGCCGAGCAGGTAAAGCTGATCAACCATGTGTTTTATCATATCCACGGCTTTAGCGGCAATACTTCTAATCACCATGATCCGCAAAACAGCTACCTGAGCCAGGTGCTGGAAACTAAAAAGGGCAACCAGCCATCGTTAGCCATTATCTATTCTATCATAGCGCAAAAACTGGATATCCCTATTTACGGCGTAAACCTGCCCCAGCATTTTATTTTGGCTTATGTTGATGAATCTAAACAAAGCGACTTTGAAAGCGGCATACTCTTTTACATCAATGCATTTAATAAAGGTTTTATTTTTGGCCGCCGCGACGTGGATATGTTTTTAAAGCAACTGAACCTCAAATCGGACAAGCAATTTTACGAGCCTTGCTCAAACACGGATATTATAAAACGAGTATTGCGCAATTTGATCAGTTCATACGAACACCTCGGCTCGGCAGAGAAAGTTGTGGAGCTGAATGGGTTGCTGGGATTATTGGATTAAGGCTATCTGCATCCGCCATTAATTTATAATTGGCACAATTAATTTGATAAGATAGAAAAACGCCAGCTATTGATCAACGGCTCTATATTGCCTGTTGGCAATTTGTATTATCAGAATACTAATTTGGTAAAATAATCATCATAAGTCATGCCGGTAATAGCCCATCACGAATATTAATTTGGTAAAATAATCCAATTTTAGGTAAATTGCGCAAATCTGATTTAATACTTACTGCCATGACTGAAACATTGGACATCAAGATCACCAAAACAACCAATTCGCGCTTAGCGCAAACAGATTTTAACAATTTACAATTCGGGCATACGTTTTCCGACCATATGTTTGTGGCCGACTATACCGATGGCGAATGGAAGAATTTTCAAATTATTCCATATGGTGAAATCTCTATAAGTCCGGCTATTTCGGCCCTGCATTACGGGCAATCTTTTTTTGAAGGATTAAAGGCCTATAAACATGCTGATGGCGAAGTATCTGTATTCCGCCCTGATAAAAACGCGGCACGTTTTAACAAATCAGCCGAAAGATTGTGTATGCCGCAATTACCCGAAGAAATATTTATTCAAAGCATTGCCGCAGTAGTTGATATTGACCGCGATTGGGTGCCTGCAAAAGCTAACCACTCGTTATATATCAGGCCGTTTATGTTTGCCACCGATGCACTTTTAGGCGTAGCGCCATCAAAAACTTATAAATACATTGTACTTACCGGCCCAACCGGCCCTTTCTTTTCAAAACCGCTAAGGGTAAAAATAGAAACACACTTTACGCGCGCCGCCGAAGGTGGCATGGGTTATGCCAAGTCGTCTGGTAACTATGGCGGTGCCATGCTGCCGGCGCGCCGGGCAACCCAAGAGGGTTTTGATCAATTGATTTGGACAGATGCAAAAGAGCATCAATATATCGAAGAAATGGGTTCGGCTAATGCGATGTTCTTTTTAGATGGTAAATTAATAACCCCCGCTGTGCGTGATACTATACTTGACGGCGTGACACGCAGTACAGTTTTAACCCTGGCCCGCGAATGGGGCATCGCTGTTGAGGAACGCAAAGTTTCTGTGTCCGAGCTTTTAGAAGGCGCTAAAAATGGTAAACTTACTGATGCTTTTGGTGCCGGTACCGCTGCCACCATCGCGCCGGTTGGCTCGATTAGCCATGATGGTGAAGAATATTTTTTGAGCGATCCGAAAGAAAGAGAATTTTCAAACAAAGTGTTAAACGCACTTAATGCCATTCGCTACGGAGACGTACCTGATACACATGGATGGAATTTTATAGTTTAATTTTAAAGTAGTGAATGGTGAGTTTTAAATATTTGCTATTTGCCAGTCACCATTCACCACAATAAAATCACTAAAATTGTGTTTTTAAGCTATAAAACACTGTTTATTCCATGAAAAACATTTCCCCCTATCTTAGTTTTATTATTGCTGCACAGTTATTTATTGCTGTTGCCTCCAGCGCACAGTCTGTCACCGGCGATCTGTCTGTTTTAAAACCACCGCCCGGTAGTATAGCTATTGACGGCGATTTGAAAGATTGGGGCGATAGCTTGCAATATTATAATGCCGAAAGCAATACCAGGTACGTGTTATCCAACGATAAGGAGAATTTATATTTTGCGATAAGAATAGATAACCCGTCAGAAATTGCACGTGTATTAAGGGCAGGAATTACCCTGGGTGTCGATCCGAAGGGAAAAAAGAAATCTGTTTACAATATAACCTTCCCTGTAAATACACAGATAGTGAATACAACTAAACCTACTGACCAGGGTATGGGTGAAATTACACAAGCTGATCGTGATGAATTGCATCGGGAGATCATAACTTCGTTAAGAGGAATAAAGGTTGAGGGCTTTAAGGATATTGAAGGCGACATGATAACCACGTCAAACAGCTACGGAATAAAAACAGCTATAGACTATGATGCCAAAGGATATTTAGTTTGTGAAGCTGCCATACCTTTAAAATTTTTCAATTTAGATGATCATTCAAAAAGCGCCTGGGTATTTGATATTAAAATAAATGGGGTTGTTAACCAGGCTGCGCAAAAAAGCAGCGACAATGATATCAGCAACAATTTAGGCGGTGGACGTGGCGGTAGTATGGGCGGCGGCGGCGGACGTGGCGGCATGGGCGGCGGCGGACGCGGAGGAAAAGGTGGTGCCGGGGGTACATCTACAGCCAATACTAATGGAGGCGCATTATCTAAATCGGTTGATTTTTCAGGAAAATTCTATTTAGCACCTGCTCAATGAGTGATTAAGTGAATGTCAAAATGTTAACATTGTCAGGTATCCATTTATCGCAAACTGATTATTTATTCATTCGACAATTACTCATTCAACCATTATCTACTCTACACTTACCGTCAGCCCTTCCTGCTGTAAAATTTTACGGTATATTTCCATTTCGGTAAATGAGCCTTCCAATACGGCGCATTTGCCCTCGTTATGTACTTTCCATGCTATTTTTACTGCTTGCGTTTCCGTGTAATCCAGGTACTTCATCATGCAAAATATCACATGGTCAAAAGTATTGAAATCATCATTCCATAAAATGAGCCGGTGCATTTCCTTGAGCCCGGTCAATAACTCTTCCAGTGTAAAGGTTTCTTCTTGTACTTCAGTTGGCATGTAATGACAAATTTACTCAAAAACAGTATATTTTTTTTATAATAATGTTAAAAATGCATAAATTCACCCTTAATTATAGTTTTTATAAACCACTATTAACCCTTAATTAGTAATGAAAAAAATTTGCTCTTATTTGTTATGCGCTGTAAGCATACCAATGATTTCTGCGGATATTTGTAACGCCCAGGCAACCTCATCAACCGCGCTTGCCTTAAAAATACCATCAACTGCTGTAGTAATTGATGGAACCAGCAAAGAATGGGGAGATAGCTTAAGCTATTATAACGCCGAAAAGAAAATCCATTACGCTATTGCTAACGACAAAACCACCCTTTACTTGGTTGTAAAAACACAGGACCCGGTACAGATAGGTGATATTATGCATGCAGGCCTTACTTTTAGCGTAGATACAAAAGGAAGAAAAAGATCTTCTTTTAGCACAACTTTCCCGTATACTGAAAGCGGAAGCACTGCAATGGCTGGTGCGGGACCAGGCGCTGCTGTTGATCAAACCCAGCAACAAAAAGTAGCAATGGCCCTTTTAACAAGGTTTAAAAAAATCAAGGTAGACGGATTTAAAGATATAAGCGAAGATGATTTAGGCACCACAAACCTTTATAATATTCAAACCGCCATTGGTTATGATGCAGACGGTAGTTTGGTTTATGAAGAAGCTATCCCGTTGGGACTCTTTCATGCCGGCGACCTTGCAAAAGGTGAATGGGCATTTAATATTAAGATGAACGGAATAGATGCATCTGTAGGCCAGCCCAGTACAGGAGATGTTAGCGGAGGCGCCGTAGGTGCCAACCCAGGTGGAAAGGGATCAAGAGGAGGTGGCCTCAGCGGCAGTAATTCCAGCAAGCAAGGTACCGCTAATATATCAGCCCTGCAAAGCCAAAAAAGTACCCCGACAATAGATTTTTGGGGTAAATTCACTTTAGCGCAGTAAGTAAACACTACTCTACTTTATACCGGTACACTTGTCGTCCAGGTGTACCGGTTTTATAATCAATTCCCTCAACTACTACCCGGTAGGTTCCTTTGCTATCAGCGTTACCACTTATTCTTCCACATCATGCTCTCTACAGGCCGGGTAGTGGGATTGCTGTATTTAGCGTTGTCCTTTTTATTATAAGGCGTTTCAATATCGCCTTCAACAACAAAATATATTAGCTGGCCGATGGGCATTCCGGCATAAATTTTTACTGGTTGGGTACATGATATCTCCAATGTCCATGTATTACAAAAACCCACATCACCTTTACCTGCGGTGGCGTGTATATCAATGCCTAAACGGCCGGTGCTTGATTTACCCTCCAAAAACGGAACGTGCTGGTGTGTTTCTGTATATTCAACTGTAACCCCCAGGTAAAGGGTGCCCGGTTGCAAAACAAAGCCGTCCTTAGGTATCTCAAATCCTGTTATTTCATTGTGCAGCTTGGCATCCAATACCCTGTCGCGGTAAGTTGCCAAATGTTTTCCTAAATGCACGTCGTATGAATTAGTGCCTAAACATTCCCGGTCAAACGGCTCAATAATAATATTGCCTTTTTCAATTTCTTCCAGGATGCGTTTATCAGTTAATATCATGACACGGGGTATGTTCTTTGCCCGAAATTAGAATTAATTGACATAAGTTTGCTACTCTTTTTGCAATTTTACTTTTATGGCTATAGCGTACAGGCAACGGATTGACGACGACATGGAATTTGCCCTCTGGAAAATAGAGGAAAAGGCGGAAGACTTGTATAGTCAGCTCCAGTTAAACGATGAGGAAAAGGCATATGTGGAACACATCGGCAATGGCAAACGCCACCTGCATTGGTTAGGAACACGCGTTTTGCTGCGCAAAATGTTGATCACTAACGATTATATAGACTGTAAGGTTGATGAGCATGGTAAGCCTTACCTGGTCACCCTGCCTTACCATATTTCATTAAGTCATTCATTTGATTATGCAGCTGTAATGATTAGTAAAAAACATCCGGTAGGGATAGACATTGAACAGGTAAAGGACAAGGTTGAACGCATAGCCCATAAATTTATGCGGCCGGCCGAGCTGGCTTTTATTAATAAGGAATATACTATTCAGCATTTATATGCCTGCTGGTGCGCCAAAGAGGCAATATATAAATGCAATGGCGAAAAAGAGGTATCATTTGTAGACAATATCTTGTTGAAGCCATTCAACTTTGAACATCATGGCGTGATAGATGCCCATTTGCATAAGAATGAAAAAAGCATAAACTACGAAGTGGGCTACCTGCAATATGAAGATTACATGATAGGTTACGTAAGAGGTGGGCTATGAAGAACAAAAAAGTAATTGTACAGGATTGGGGCCTGATAGATTATAAAGAAGCTTGGGATAAACAGGAGGCTTTGCTCGCCGGTACCGTTAAGCTTAAAGCATCATTGCGCGAAAGACGGGCCGTACCGGCGGAATATCTGGAGGAGGAAGATATATTGACACCCAATTATTTGATATTTTGCCAGCATCCGCACGTATACACCCTGGGCAAAAGCGGCAAACCCGAACATTTGTTATTAGACGCAGATGGCCTTAAAGAAAAAGATGCGGTTTACTATGCCATTAACCGGGGCGGCGATATTACCTACCACGGGCCGGGGCAATTGGTGTGTTATCCCATATTTGACCTGGATAATTTCTTTACCGATATACACCTGTACCTGCGTACACTTGAAGAAGCGGTTATATTAACGTTGGCTGATTACGGATTGAGAGCGGGACGCTACCCCGGCTATACCGGTGTTTGGTTTGACGCGGATAATGAGTATGCCCGTAAAATTTGTGCTATGGGCGTACGTTGCAGTCGCTGGGTAACCATGCACGGGCTGGCATTAAATGTAAACACAAATATGGATTATTTTAAAAATATGATACCTTGCGGTATTGAAGATAAGGCGGTGACCTCTATGCAACAAGAATCGGGGGTAGTGATTGATATTAACGAGGTTCAAAAAGTTCTTAAACACCATATTTCTGTATTATTTAATATTGATCAAGAGTTATGAAAACATTCCCGATTATTTTAATAGCAATGATAGCCTTAACCGGTTGCAAATACAAAACAGGCACAGCGGCAACAACTGATGATAAAACTACCATGACTGCTAAAGATACACTCACTTACCTGGCTTTAGGCGATTCATATACCATCGGCGAATCCATACCGCCAGAACAATCGTTCCCTTACCAGCTTGCCAGCTCATTAACCGCTGACTCGGTTCATGTCGGCACTCCTACTATTATTGCAACAACCGGCTGGACAACCGATGACCTGTTAGCCGCAATTACAGGCAGCAATATCCACAGCAAAACTTACGACCTGGTAACTGTATTAATTGGTGTTAACGACCAATACGAAGGGTTAACCCAAAGTAATTACCGGGTAGAATTTAAAAGATTATTAGATACCGCGATAAACTTTGCAAAGGGAGATAAAACCCGTGTTTTTGTATTATCAATTCCCGATTGGGGGGTTACACCATACGCGAATGGCCAGAGTAAAAAAAATGTTAGCCCGCAAATAGACCAGTTTAATGCCATTAACAAGGATGAAAGTGAAAAAGCAGGGACACATTATTTAGACATAACTCCCCTATCACGACAAATAAAAACAGACACCTCATTACTTGCAGCTGACCAGTTACATCCGTCGGGCAAAATGTATGGGCTATGGGTAAATAAACTGGCCCCGATGGTTAAGGCGAGGTTGAAGAAGTAAACTTTACACTTATTATTTTGTTATTATTGACAATTGTCGTATATTTATAGACAATTAACAATAATATGAGCAAGACATCACCCTATGTATTTGTTGAAGATGACCCTATCAATTTAACCAACATGGTGAGAGAAGGCATGCCATTTCCATATTTCACTAAACTTTCCAGTCAAATTCACCTGGGGTTTGAAGAATGGTCGGCATACCTGCATCTTTCTGAACGCACAATACAACGGTATAAAAAAGAGAACAAATCATTTGAATCTCTTTATGCCGAACGAATACTACAAATTGAACTATTATATAAAAAGGGAATCGAAGTTTTCGGGTTGGAGGAGAACTTTTATACCTGGATGGAATCAACCAGCATAGCGCTTGGGAATGTAAAGCCAAAGGCGCTGCTGGATACATTTTTTGGCATCGGGCAGGTACATGACGAGCTAAACCGCATTGAACACGGTGTACTGGCATGATGGTTTACCGGCTTAGCGCACAGACTTACAACAATGACCTGTCGGGTTATGGCGCTGAAAAAAGTGGTGGCCGGTGGAATGGTCAGGGGTTTGCAATTATATATACAGCCTCATCCCGTGCGCTGGCAGTAGTTGAAATTGCAGTACATACACCGCTGGGAATTATGCCGCTCAATTATTTTCTTACCACTATTGAGTTTCCGGATGATGCCAGCGTGGCGAGGATAGCTATTGCCGGTCTGCCCCAAAACTGGAATAGAAACCCCTTTATAAAAGATACGCAGCAAATTGGAAATGATTTTATAATAAACAACACTCATTTAATTCTGCAAGTACCTTCGGCAAGTGTTCCTGGCGATCACAATTATTTGATTAATCCCCGGCATGCTGATTTTAAAAAAGTGCGCATCATAAATACTGAAGAGTTTGAGTTTGATTTAAGGTTATTTAAGAAATAATTGACATGAACTGGCTACAAAATCATTTATATAAAGTCTAATAATTGATTTCACAAACTATTTTCAATTCGTCATTAGGTTTTAAAAAATGAGAGAACATTTTCCAAAAAGCCACTTTTCGTTCCTTAAGCGTCTTGACGTATCTGTTATGTGTTATTTTCTTTCTCATATACCACCATGCCCGCTCTACCGCGTTTAGGTCAGGGCTATATGGCGGCAGAAAAAACAATTCCAATACAGGATGCCTTTCAAGCCACGCACCTATTTTCTTTGCATGGTGATAAGCAACATTATCTAATACTACGATGATCTTAGGCGCTCCTTTATAGGTTGCCAGTATTTTTTTCAGATGTTTCTTAAACGTATGGCTATTACCCCGCTCAGCAAAGCTTACCGTTATTTGTCCTGTATCATAATTATAACTTCCGAAAACAGTTTGTCTTTCCCTTTTACGTTGTTTACACTGTATCTGAGGCTGTTTCCCTTTCTTCGACCACCCGTAACTTACTGTGGCTGTGTTAGACATGGAACACTCATCCTCATAAAGCAATATGCTATCAGGCGGTATTTCAAGGAGTTTTTTTTAACGATGCTTTAAATGCTTCCTGTTTTTGAATATCCGTTTCAGGGAATAAGCCCCGGCCTTTCTGATAAGTAAACCCCAATGATTTGATAATGTTATAGATCTGCGCCCGCTTATAAACCAAACCATATTGCTTTTCTATCCATTCTATCAGCATCGGCCCTGTCCAGGTAGCTGTATTATAACCATACGTTGCCGGCGGTTCGCCTAACAAAACAGCTATCCGTTCCCGTTGTTCCTTGTTCAATCCTGCCGTTCTGCCACGGCCCGGTTTATCCCTTAAACCATTTATCCCTTCCTTTTCAAAACGATGCGCCCAGTTGGTTATCTGCTTAAAGCTTGTATTATAAAGTTCTTCCAGCTTTCTGCTGGATTGGCCCAGGGATAACTGGTATATAGCATACAAACGTATCCCTATCGTATAGCGTTCATCATCCCGGAACATCGCCTTTATTTCTTCAGGCTGGTAGTTGCTGATCTTTAATACTGGTCTGCCCATAACATATCTTTTTTGTAAAGATACATTATTTATTTGTGTAATTATTTATTGGAGTTTATGTAATGCCCTGCCCCTTTAAATATTTAACAGGTTTAGATTGCCCGGGCTGTGGTTTTCAGCGTGCGTTCATCGCGCTGGTACAAGGAGATATTCATAAAAGCTTTTCAATTTATCCACCCGCAATACCCCTGCTTATTTTTTTCATCTATGGCATTGTTGACCACTATTTAAAATTGGACAATCAAAAAAGCGTCGTAAAAAAATCTCTTTTTATAATAGCCGGAACAATAGTGCTGGTTAGCTATGGCATAAAAATATACACCCATTACACGGCATCGGCAGTTGCTACGATGTGACTATAATCTTTTACCAAAGTTTGCAGAAACAACAGATCATCCATTCCGGCCGGAATATTTATTGCTAAAACCTTCTTTAATTGTTGGGCTGTATTATAAACAACAACAGCGTTGCCGTTTTTATAATAACTTTCAATTACTTCATGAATCAGTATTATATCCTTATCCTTCAATTGTGTAACATCTTTAAAAACGGGGATGTAACCTTCGTACACGGGCGCAAAAGCTAAACTTTCTTTTTGTGCGCGTGGCGAAGTTCTAATTAATGTGGTACCCGCAACTATATCGCCTACGCGTTGGCATTTGGCGCTTACCGCCGCTGATATTAGTGCGCATCCGCCAATAGTTAAAGTAAAATCAACAATACGGAACAGCCATCGTAACAAATATTGGCCAAAAGTTGGCCGGCGGCCATCCAGGCTGATTACCCTGATTTTCATTAGCCGCTTGCCAATACTTTGGCCGTTCATAAACAATTCGCATAAAAGGTCATAAAAAACAAAAAGAACGATATACACAATAACCATTATTACAGTAAATATCCCACCATTAGCTTTTCCTGCAATTCCGGCGCAAATAAGAAAAAGTACCAATATTAAAATAAAAATAGCATAGTCAATTAAACGTGCCAGTATACGTTCGCCCAAACCGCCAATTTCATAATCAATGTCAATATTTTGCGACGTGGTTATTCGTATGGTTTGCATGTTAACAAATATAATTGCTGAATATTCAATTAATAGTTGAATGATACAAATTTTGTAATTATTTTAACAGCATATTATCAATTGTAAAATGCGCGAACCGCTGTTTGTTAAGCAAAATTCACAGAAGTGGAAAGACTTTGAAAGCTCTTCCACCAATGATCCTGACGAACTTGCTGACCGTTTTATTCAAATTACAGATGACCTGGCTTATGCAAAGACTTTTTACCCCAGATCTAAAACTACGGCTTATCTAAACGGTTTAGCTGCAAAGCTGCACCAGTCCATCTATAAAAATAAAACTGAAAAAAGTAACCGTTTTATCCTGTATTGGAAATATGAGTTGCCGTTGCTTTTTAAAACCTATCAACGTCAGTTATTATATTCGTTCCTGTTTTTCGCAGTCTTTTGTTTAATAGGCATCGTATCTGCAAAATATGACAACCGTTTTGTGCGGCTTGTTTTAGGTGATAACTATGTTGATATGACCGAGGCTAACATCGCGAAAAATGACCCCTTTGCCGTTTATAAACAAAGCAACCCGTTTTTAATGTTTTTCCAGATAGGGGCTAATAATATTTATGTATCACTGGTGATTTTTGTGAGCGGCGCATTTGCTTCGGTAGGTACGGTTTATAATTTATTTAGAAACGGGTTAATGCTTGGTTCATTTGAGTATTATTTTTTTAGCAAGGGTTTAGGCATTGCTTCGTTGCTGGTTATTTGGATCCACGGCGTGATAGAAATTTCGTCCATAATTGTCGCAGGGGGCGCTGGTTTAGTGCTGGGTAACAGCCTGCTGTTTCCTAAAACTTATGCACGTTTGGCATCCTTTAAAAAAGGTGCCAAGGATGGGATGAAACTGGCGCTGGGCCTGTTCCCGTTGTTTATTATCGCAGCGTTTTTTGAAAGCTTTGTTACCCGCCATACCGAAATGCCTGTTTGGCTAAGCCTCACCATTCTCATCTCATCTTCCCTCTTTATTATTTGGTACGTAATTATATATCCTAACCAATTAACAAAAACCCAAAACCAAACCCATTATGTCAACTAACATTGAACTTTCAAAAACCCGCGATTTCGGCGAGATCATCAGCGACAGTTTCCTGTTTATCCGCGAAAATTTTAAACCGCTACTTAAATGCTTTTTCATTTTCTGCGGATTTTTCATGCTGGCAACGCTGGTTGTGTCGTATTTGCAACAAACAAAAATGTTTAGCACAATAAATAATGTTGCCGTTGATGCCAATAGTTTTGATACAAACCAGGGGCCGTTTGGCGCATTTTCAAAATTATTTGGCATAGAATACTTTCTTTTAATATTCTTTGGGCTTTTAAACCTGACAGCGATTATGGTAACCGTTTTATCATATATGGCGGTATACAAAACCAAAGGGAATATCCCCCCTACACCCGAAGAAGTTTGGGGCTATATCAAGTACTTCTTTTTTAAGGTATTCGGCAGCATGCTTTTAATTATTATAATGATTACCGTTGGCACCGTTTGCTGCATTATACCAGGAATGTGGCTTTATCCTATATTATCATTAGTGTTCCCCATTATGATAATTGAAAATGCAAGCTTCGGCTATGCCTTTAGCCAAAGTTTCAGGCTGATCAAAGATAACTGGTGGGCAACTTTTGGTGCCTTATTCGTTATTGGCGTGATAGTATATATTTTAGTGCTGATTGTTGTATTGCCTGTTGGAGCTGCAAATATGGGGAGCATGTTTTTACATCGTGGCAGAGGGGTTCATATTTCTCAGACATTATTATTAATAACAACAACGCTTTCAACGCTTTGCCATGTATTTTACATTTTGCCCCTGGTAACCTTAACCTTATGCTACTTTAATTTAACCGAATTGAAGGATTCAACCGGCTTAATGGAAAGAATAAACCAGTTAGGCAATAATGCTGACAGTACAAGCTCAACACCAGAAGAATATTAATAATGCTTCGCTGCCTGTATTTAGTTTATTTTTGTTTTACGCTCACCTTCACTTTCTGCAGGGCGGCCGACACTGTAAAAAAAATTAAGCCCAAAGCTGTTTTACAAATAGACACTGCTTCGGTACAAGCGCGCAGTTTTGATAGCACAGTCTTAAAAAATTACAGCACACAACCGGCATTTAAATATAATAACAACTATGCCGGCCCCTCGTTGTGGGCGGCTTTTTGGAAATGGTTTTGGAACTGGTTAACTTCTTTCCTTTCAAAAGGAAAAAGGGGGAGTATCTTTACCCTGTTTTTAAAAGGCCTGTTCATTTTATTAGGACTCGGCGCACTCATATTTTTAATACTAAGGTTAGCGGGTGTTGATGCATTAAATATATTCAGGCGCAAAGCCTTAGCAGCCGGTCTTCCCTATTCCGAATCGGTTGAGAACATTCATGAAATAAATTTTGATGACGGCATTGAAAAAGCGATTGCGCAACATAATTATCGTTTAGCTGTGCGGCTATTGTATTTAAATTGCCTGAAACAGCTAAGCGATGCCGGGCAAATACGATGGGAGATCAATAAAACCAACAACGACTATGTTAATGAAATAAACAACCAGGAACAACGTATCGCGTTCAATTTGCTCACCCGCCAGTTTGAATACGTATGGTACGGCGAATTTATTATTGATGCGCCCGTATTTAAAAAAGTGAACGCAATGTTTAATGATTTTAAGGGCAGAACAGCATGAAAGACTTTAAAATTTACGTAGCATGCGCGACACTTTTATTACTCCTATATATCGTAGTGGAATACAATAAACCACAGCCCATGAACTGGGAGCCCACTTTATATTACGGCGACCAAATTCCGTTTGGAACCTATATACTTCACCACCAGTTAAAAGATATTTTCCCGGGATCGACTGTTACTAATACAAATAGTTCTGTTTATAACGAGTTTCACAACGGCGGCTTGTTACCCGGCAATTATCTCATTATAGCAAAAGCTGTTAGCTTCTCAAAGCTTGATTTTGATGAGATGCTTAAATATATAAAAGCGGGCAATAACGTTTTTATTAGTACGATGGAATGGAATGGCCATTTAGCCGATACGTTAAAAATAGAAACCAGGACAGATTACCTGAAAAAAAATCCTGAACTAAATTTTACCAATAGCAAAATAAAACAGGCCAATAATTATAAGTTTGACAAAGGCATAAACAGCCAGTATTTCAGCGAATTTGACACAGCCAAAGCCATCGTAATAGGCAAAAACGCTTATGGTAAAAGTAATTTACTAAGTTTTAAATTCGGCAAAGGTAATTTGTATGTTTGCGCCAATCCGCTGCTGTTTACCAACTATAATTTACTAAATCCGCAAGGTGCAGATTACGCAGCAAAGGCGCTATCTTATCTGCCGTCTAAACAAAACATCTATTGGGATCAATACCAAAATCATGATATACCGGATGATCTGTCACCCATGCGGATGTTTTTTAGCTATCCCAATTTGCAATGGGCCTATTATATCTGCCTGTTTAGCTTAGTGCTGTTTATAATTTATGATATCAAACGCCGCCAGCGCATCATTCCCATAATCGAACCCCTACAAAACTCGACACTGGATTTTGTAAACGTGGTTGGCCAGGTATATTATGAAAAGCGCGACAATGCAAATATCGCCGCGAAAAAGATACTTTACCTGTTAGCCTCCCTGCGCGATAAATACCAACTAAAAACAAATAAGCTGGATAGTGAATTTGTTGAGGCCCTGGCACAAAAAACAAGCATTGACGCGACTTTTGCCCGCGAACTGGTAAATCATATTAACTACCTTGGCGTACAAAAGCGGGTTGCCGACAGTGAACTTATTACCCTTAATCAACTCATAGAAAAGTTTCATAAACAATCCTGATAAATATGGAAGACGAAATATTTGAACAGCGAACCGACCTCAGCAAGCTAAACACCGCGGTTGAGCAAATAAAGGCCACACTTGCCCAAATTATAGTTGGTCAGCAGCACACCATTGACCTGCTGATAGCAGGCATATTGGCCGACGGGCATGTATTGATAGAAGGTGTACCCGGGGTTGCCAAAACCTTAACCGCCAAACTGATCGCGAAGGCCATTGATGCGCATTATTCGCGCATACAATTTACGCCCGATCTGATGCCATCGGATATATTGGGCACATCGGTATTTAACCCGAAAACTACGGAGTTTGAGTTTAAGCGCGGCCCCATCTTCGGCAATATTATACTGATAGATGAAATAAACCGGGCACCTGCCAAGACACAGTCGGCATTGTTCGAGGTAATGGAGGAACGGCAGATTACCATTGATGGGCAAACCTATAAAATGCAAGAGCCATTTATTGTCCTGGCTACCCAAAACCCGGTTGAGCACGAAGGAACTTACCGCCTGCCAGAAGCGCAATTAGACCGTTTTATTTTCAAAATAGAGATCAAATACCCTACGCTTGAAGAAGAAATTGCCATCATAACCCAGCAGCACCAGCAAAAAACCACCGACCAGCTTAGCCATATCAAACCTGTATTATCTATAGCCGATGTGGTTTCGCTAAGGCAGCAGGTTAGAGAATTGCATGTTGAACCAAAATTACTGGAGTTTGTGGCCAAAATAATTCACGAAACGCGTAATAATAAATCATTGTACCTGGGTGGCTCGCCACGCGCGTCATTAGCGGTTATTAACGCGGCAAAAGCTATGGCCGCCATTAAAGGCCGCGACTTTGTAACGCCCGATGATATTATAGGCGTAACCGCCCCTGTATTGCGGCACCGCATTATGCTAACGCCCGATAAAGAAATGGAAGGTGTTACGCCTGATGATATCGTGGGGCAAATTATTCAGAAAATTGAAGTACCGAGGTAGGTGGTGAGTGTTCCAATTTGTGAGAATACGAAAGTTGGAACAGTTGGAACAGTTGGAACAGTTGGAACAGTTTTTTGCAAGCAAAAACAAAGGAAAAAACTAAAAGCGACAGTGTGAAAAAGTTTTTCGGCTTATTTTATTACAACTTATTTTTAACCAACCGCCTTTTTACGGCGCTGGGCTGTTGCGCTGTTTTTTTTGTGTTCGCATTTTTCTTTCCGTGGCTGGGTATGCTGCCCCAATTGTTTTTCTGGACGCTTGTTGCTATCACTTTGATCGACATACTTATGCTGTACCGCACCCCCACCGGCATATTTGCCAGGCGGCATGCGCCCGAAAGGCTAAGCAACAGCGATGACAATGAATTGGGCATTTATATCGAAAACCGCTACCCTTTTAATATCAGCGCAGGTATTATTGATGAGATACCTTTCCAGTTTCAAAAACGCGATATATGGTTTAAAACGGAATTAAACCCAAACCAAAATAAACTGATCAATTATACCCTGCGTCCCACAAAACGCGGCGAGTATGAGTTTGGCGATATCAGGGTATATGTGCAATCTCCATTGCGCCTGGTTAACCGCCGGTATAATTTTGCCCAGGCCGAAGTATTGCCTGTCTATCCGTCGTTTTTGCAGATGCGGAAATATGAGTTGATGGCCATTTCAAACCGGCTAAATGAGATCGGTATAAAAAAGATACGGCGGCTGGGCCATAGCCTTGAATTTGAACAGGTAAAAACCTATGTGACGGGAGATGATTACCGCACCATTAACTGGAAAGCCACAGCGAGGCATGGCAACCTGATGACCAACTCGTACACCGAAGAGAAATCACAACATGTGTATTGTGTTATTGATAAATCAAGGGCGATGAAAATGCCGTTTAATGGTTTAAGCCTGCTGGATTATGCCATCAACGCCAGCCTGGTATTATCAAATGTAGCCTTGTTAAAAGAAGATAAGGCCGGGCTCATCACCATATCCGAAACAAAGGGTGCTGTTATCCCTGCAGACCGCCGGAATACACAACTCAACAAAATATTAGAGGTTTTATACAAAGAGAAAACCCGGTATTTGGAAACCAATATGGAGCTGCTGTATACTACTATCCGCAGTGTGCTAAAACAGCGCAGCCTGGTGGTTTTTTTTACAAATTACGAAAGCCTGTCTGCACTGAACCGGCAGCTTCCGTTTTTAAAACGGATAGCAAAATTCCATTTACTGCTGGTTGTATTTTTTGAAAATACAGAGCTTAAAAAACTAAGTGAAGAGCATGCCGGGGATGTAGAGGGCATCTATATAAAAACTATTGCCGAAAAGTTTGCCAACGACAAAAAGTTGATTGTAAAAGAACTGGCAAAACATGGCATACAATCTATTCTAAGCACACCGCAGGACCTGAACATTAATACCATCAATCGATATTTGGAATTGAAAGCAAGACAAAAGATTTGATATTAACGTTCAGGATGACAAAGGTGGTCATAGAGGGATTCTTGGCTCTTAACTACCCCGCCTTTGGAAAAGGAACACCCGCAGCGGCAAGGTCGGCTAATATTTTTTCCATCAACGCTATTTTAACCGTTAAAAAATTAGCGGGATCAACCCAAACGTTAACGGTAACCCTAATGGAATCAACCTCCAGTCCTACCACACCCACCCGCGCCGGCGAATCAGTCAATATATTGGGAGTTGATTTAATGGCATCTGCCATTACCTGCTTTGCTTTATCAATGTTGGCGGCGTAGGCCAGTCGCACCTCAAAATCCAATCTTCGTTTACGCTCGCGGGTAACATTTACAATAACTTCATTAAAGAGTTTACCGTTAGGGATAATGATGGTTTTATTATCTGGCGTAATTAATACCGTATAAAATATTTGTATAGAAGTTACAACACCATCCTGCCCCTGGGCAATAATATTATCATTTAACTGGAAAGGTTTTAACATCAGTATAAGCACTCCGCCAGCGAAGTTTTGAAAGGTACCTGATAGCGCTAAACCAACCGCAACCGTAAATCCTCCCAAAATACTGCTGAATACAGTTAGTTCGTACCCGTTTATGCTCAATACCAAAATGATGAGCAACGCGTATAAAGCTGTTATGGTTAGACTAAGAAAAAAGGGTTGTAAAGATGAGTGGACTTTTCTTTTACTCATTCGGTTGCGTAACCGTGTCCCGAGAAATTTAATAAACTTTAAGCCTGTAAATAAAAGGAGGAGGGACAAGACGAACATGGTGCCGTGCAGCAGTAACCATCGCTCAACTTCTTTGTAAAATTCTTCTAACTTCATATCGAAGTACGAAGTTAGCAATTATTTACTTTCCGTAAATGGTTACAAAAAGTTCAGGAACCTTGAACAGTACCCATTCAACCAATGTTGAATGTATATGCCTGGTAGTTTCTGTTAAATTTTCTGTTAGATGTTTCATGTTATGAGTTATTCAATTGTTGTGCCTGAATATTACTTATCAGACTATGGGTACAAATTTAAGCTTAATTGTAACCCATATATTACTTAATCAATCATTTGATTAACAAATGACAGTCTGTTTACTTCCAAATGACTTTAGCATGGTATACAAAAACAAAACCCTTGTCTACAATAGCAGACAAGGGTTTTGTTAAGTCAGAAGTCGGGAGTCTTAAGTCAAAAGTCTGTTTTAATTCAGGGCTTAAGGCTTTAGACTCAGGGCTTGATATTACATCATACCACCCATACCGCCGCCACCCATTGGAGGATGACCAGCGCCTGCTTCTTCAGGATCGTCAGCCAATACGCACTCCGTTGTTAACAACATAGCTGCAATTGATGCTGCGTTCTCTAAAGCTACACGGCCTACCTTGGTAGGATCGATAACGCCTGCTTTTATTAAATTTTCGTATTTATCAGTACGTGCGTTATAACCAAAGTCGGCTTTGCCTTCTTTTACTTTTTGCACAACTATTGAACCTTCAATACCCGCGTTTTCGCAAATCTGGCGTAACGGCTCTTCAATTGCACGACGAATGATTTGGATACCTGTGTTTTCGTCTTCGTTATCACCTTTTAAATCAACTAAGGCCTCTACCGCACGAATGAAAGCAACTCCGCCACCTGCAACAATACCTTCTTCAACAGCGGCACGGGTTGCATGTAAAGCATCGTCAACACGGTCTTTCTTTTCCTTCATTTCAACTTCAGATGCAGCACCGATATATAATACGGCAACACCACCTGATAATTTAGCTAAACGTTCCTGCAACTTCTCTTTATCATAATCAGAAGTTGTGGTTTCCATTTGAGTTTTGATCTCGTTAACCCTTCCTTTTATAATATCAGGATCGCCGATACCATCAATAATAGTTGTGTTGTCTTTATCGATAGTGATTTTTTCAGCCTGGCCTAACATCGAAAGATCGGCGGTTTCTAATTTATAACCCCTTTCTTCGGATATTACGGTACCACCTGTTAACACAGCAATATCTTCTAATATTGCTTTACGGCGATCGCCAAAACCAGGTGCCTTAACAGCAGCAACTTTTAACGAGCCGCGTATTTTGTTAACTACCAGTGTAGCTAATGCTTCGCCATCAAGGTCTTCAGCAATAATTAATAAGGGTTTGCCTGTTTGAACTTGTTTCTCCAATATCGGAAGCAATTCCTTCATCGAAGATATTTTTTTGTCGTAGATCAGGATATATGGGTTTTCCAACTCCACTTCCATTTTATCAGCGTTAGTAACGAAGTATGGAGAAAGGTAACCGCGGTCAAACTGCATACCTTCAACGGTTTTAACTTCAGTTTCAGTACCTTTTGCTTCTTCAACAGTAATTACGCCCGAAGTGCCAACTTTTTTCATAGCGTCAGCTATCATTTCGCCAATAACCTCATCGTTATTTGCAGAAATAGACGCTACCTGTTTGATTTTGCTAAAGTCATCACCAACATCTTGTTTTTGCGACCTTAAGTTTTCAACAACAACCTTAACAGCTTTGTCTATACCGCGTTTCAGGTCCATTGGGTTTGCACCTGCTGCTACGTTTTTTATACCGGCAGTAACAATAGCCTGCGCTAAAACAGTAGCGGTAGTAGTACCGTCACCTGCAATATCAGCAGTTTTTGACGCTACTTCCTTAAGCATCTGTGCGCCCATGTTTTCTATAGCGTCTTTTAACTCAATTTCTTTCGCTACAGTTACGCCATCCTTGGTAATAACAGGCGAACCGAATTTTTTATCAATAATTACGTGACGGCCTTTAGGACCTAATGTTACCTTAACCGCGTTAGCTAAAATATCAACGCCTCTTTTTAGGGCATCGCGTGCTTCAACATTGTATTTAACTTGTTTTGACATACTTTTTTAATTTTGAATGAGTGAATTATTGAATTATTGAATTGGGATTGATCGTGGGTGAATTCAATAATTCACGCATTCAATCCTTCAATAATTAATTAGAGCGTTGCGAAAATATCAGATTCACGCATGATCAGGTATTCTTTACCATCAAGGGTAATTTCGGTACCTGCATATTTACCATATAAAACTTCGTCACCTACCTTATAGGCCATCGGGATAAGGTTACCTGTGCTTTCGGCATATTTACCGGGACCAACGGCCACAACAGTGCCTTTTTGGGGTTTCTCTTGTGCTGTTTCAGGAATATAAATGCCTGATGCAGTTTTTGTTTCGGCAGCAGCAGCTTCAACAACTACTCTGTCTGCGCTGGGTTTAATTTTTAATGACATAGTTATTTATATTTTTAGTTTATTAAATGATATATCCCGATGGATATCGGGATGCTTGCTTTGCAACATCAATTATGCCAACACTAACTATTGGCGCATTTACTGTTGTATTGTCAGATTTAGTTAATTGATTTATTTTTTAATTTATAGGAGCTTAAAGTATCAATGCCATCATGTCAGTAGGTTTTTTACAAATAAGGCTTTGGAAAACTCCAAAGCCTTATTATTATAGCTATTTTGATAAATTACTTTTTCTGTAATGGCTGCTGTACCGGGGGAACAGCGCCTGCGGGTGCCTTAAATGGTGTTGCAGCAGGTGTATTTGCCGGGGCCTGTAATGATTTCTTTATTTGTTCGGTGTTTTGAGAATCAGATGCTGTTACGCCATTTTTTACGGCTACATTGATTATAAGCGATAAAACCATTAAGCTGATAGCCAGTATCCATGTGCCTTTTTCTAAAAAGTCGCCTGTTTTTTGTACACCCATTAACTGAGACTGACTCGAAAAATTTGATGTCAAACCACCACCCTTAGGGTTTTGGATCAATACAATGCAACCTAAAAGGGCGCACACTATAATTACAATAACTAATAAAACTAAATACATTTCTTTATATTAATTGGGTTTCTTTTCTAACTGTTCAATTTGGCTTGCAAAGTAAAGGCTTTTTTCCGGAAATTTCAACATCAATTTTTTATAGGCTACCATAGCCTTTGAATACAACATTTGTTCGGTATAAATGCGGGCCAAAGTTTCGGTTATCAGTTCATCACTATCTTCCGAACTCTTTTTCGCCTTGTTTTCATTGTCGAGTTTCGAAGCGTCCGAATGTTTGATCTGTGGTTCGGCTTCTATAAATCGCTTAATTATTTTGTCTTCCTTACGCTCATGCGGCTGTTCACCGATTTTTTGAGGAATCCGTTCCAGTTGGTCAATTGCGTTTATATTGAAAATATTCTCAATATACTGTTGCTGCAATTCGTCTATCGGCTCGTCTTTTTGATGATATGTATTGGCACGGGTATTAACTTGATGTGCACTATTATATTCAGGATTATTAACATAAGGCTGATAGGCCGCAGCATGTTCCCTGCGGGTTTTATCAAGCCACCACATAAAACTATAAGGCATCTTTTCATCATTATACCGGGAAACCCTCCTGTTAGCTTGCGAAACAGGAACTTCATTAGCGGGGATTATAATGGCAGGTATGTTTGGATGCGTGTCTTCTTCCTCCCAATGATTAACTTCGGTTTCAAATACAAAATGATCTGTAAATGATACTTTATCGCCGGTATCGGTAACTTTTATTGTCCTGGGTTCGGCATCATACGCTTCCAGTTGTTTCAGGTTAATATCCTCGATACTTACTATCTCATCGTATATCTCATCGTCAATATCCTGGTGAAAATATTCGGTTTTCTCGGTATATGGATAGATGTATCCGGGTTCTTCGGTTTTAACAGGTTCAATATTTTCCTGTTGGAGAGGAATAGCGTCAGCTACTGGCTCCCGGGCAATATTTTCATAAACCGTTGTATCAGCTATGGGCGCATACGCAGGCGTTTCTTCCTGTTGCACAGGTAAGGGAACATCAACCGGAGCCTCGTTAAGTACTTCTTGTTCTACAGGTACGTGGGTTGTTTCAATCGCACTAACTATCTCTTGTTCAGCAGGGTTGAAATCTGCTGCGGATTCAAAAACCGTCTCTTGTTCTACAGGTGTATATGCCGTCGCAGATTCAAAAATTGGCTCTTCCTGCTCCGCTTTGATATCTTCGGCAAACGAAAAATGGTCTTCTTTACTTTCCCCGGCAACAATATCATGATTAACAACATCGTAATCTTCAACAGGCGTAAGCTTTTCAACAGGTACCGGCGGAATATTTAGTTCTTCGTAAAATTTATTTATGTCCTCGTTAGCGGATAACGGCTTAATCACTTCCTCAACAGGGAGAGCGTCTATCTGAAAAATTTGTTGCGCCGTTACAACCTGGAAATCATCGGGCGCGTTTATTAATTTATGCAGGGTAACCGGGTTAAAGTACACTGCGGCATGCCTTACACTTTGTTCACTGCCATTGCCGGCAAGCAGCGCCCTGAAAAGACCGCTTTGCGGAAACTCATCAACCAGCGATTGCATATTGAGCGTATAAGCATATTTGGCATCGGCCGGGTTGGCCAAAATGTTCCATAATACTTCGCTCTCTATCGTATTTATTTGTTCCACAGGGATGAAGCTACAAAATCGTTACCAATTATTAAAGGCCTTGTTAAAAATATCATCTATTAATTGTTTATTTATAGCTAATATCAATGATTGCTCCTGCGCACTAATATCGCCGTTAAAATTCGCCGTCTTAGTAAATGACTGATCGAAATTAATCTTTTTATCCTTGCATACCTCGCAGGCAAATTTTACCTGCACGGTAATTGAAAGCTGAGATGCCCCGGCAATAGGTGCTGTATTGTTATTAGTGGCCTGTATAGAAATAGGCGCAATTGAATAACCTGTAATAGTACCCGACATTCTTGACTGCCCCTCGCCTGCCACAATGCTTAAATTCGTTGTAGTTCGTATCCGGTCTTTTAATGCTTCTGTAAATTGCTGGCTCAGTGTGGGAACCACCAGTGCCGCGTTATTTTCAAAAAAATCAACGTTTATTGTCTTCAGCTCCACCGGGATAGCTTTGCCGTTTAAGGTATAACATCCCGGGCTTAAAAAAACCACGCAACCTATTGCTAACAAAACTCCAAATATCCTTTTCATCCGCATTTATAAATTTAACTCTTTTATTTTCCTGTACAATGTTCTTTCTGATATACCCAACTCATTTGCCGCCAATTTACGTTTTCCCTTGTGTTTTTTTAGCGCTTTGCGTATCAGGTCTGATTCTTTTTCAATAAGCGATAATGATTCTTCCACCTCCTCGGCATCATGCGTTAAATTATAGCCGTCATTATTATTTACCGCGTTATTAACGGGCTGCTGCAGCGTAAATTGTGTTTCAGAATTTCCGGGCAGGTCAATATCCCGGTATAATTGCTTTACGGTTTGCGAGTTGTTTATATAATTGGGGGTTACGCCGCCGTGTTCAATTATATCAGCCACCAGCTTTTTAAGCTCTACCATATCGCGCTTCATATCAAACAAAACTTTGTATAAAATATCGCGTTCAGAAAAATCTTCTTTAGGCTGGTTATCAAGGCGCATAGGCAAGTTTCTGCCGTTTGCTTCATGCGGGATATAATTAAGCAGGGTTGGCCCGGTTATAATACGGTCACGCTCTAATACGGCTAATTGCTCGGCCATGTTTTTTAACTGGCGCACATTACCAGGCCAGGAATAATTGATCAGTACCTGTTGCGCATCCTCGTCTAACTGTATCGGCGGTGTACGGTATTTATCGGTAAAGTCGGAAGTAAATTTTCTAAATAACAGGTAAACATCTTCTTTCCTGTCGCGCAATGGCGGGATACGCAATGGCACTGTATTTAAACGGTAATACAAGTCTTCCCTGAATTTGCCATTCTTTACAGCCTCATATACATCCACATTTGTTGCGGCAATAACGCGTACGTTGGTCTTCTCAACCTTTGAAGATCCTACTCTTATATATTGACCCGACTCTAATACCCGCAACAAACGGGCCTGGGTGCCCAGCGGCATTTCGGCAATTTCATCTAAAAATATAGTGCCGCCGTTTACGGTTTCAAAATAGCCCTTGCGCTCACCAACCGCACCGGTGTAGGAACCTTTTTCGTGCCCGAATAATTCCGAATCAATAGTACCCTCAGGTATTGCCCCACAATTAACCGCTATAAACGGCCCATGCTTGCGCGGGCTCATCTGGTGAATGATGTGCGAGAATACTTCCTTACCGCTGCCGCTTTCACCTGTAATTAAAACCGATATATCAGTCGGCGCAACCTGGTTGGCAATATTTATAGCCCGGTTTAATAAAGGCGAATTGCCTATTATGCCAAAGCGTTGTTTTATTTCTTGTATTTCCATTTATTCAATTTGAATATTTGGTAATTTGAAAGTTTGAAAATTATATATCATCTTCAAATTTTCAAATCATCAAATTAGTCAATTATTACTCCCATCAACGTAGCCGTAGTGCATCTTTCTGCAACTACATTTACATACATTCCGGGTTTATATCTTTCATCTACCGGGAAAACAACCATCGCGTTTTGGTCGCTTCTTCCGCAGTAGTCATTTTTTGATTTTTTTGAGAACCCCTCTATCAGTACCTTTTGCACTTTGCCGATTTGTGCCTGCAAACGGACTAATGAATACTTTTGCTGTAAAGCCACTATCTCGGTCAGCCTTGCTGCTTTAATAGCCTCCGGAATATCGTCTGCATATTTTTTGGCCGCCAATGTTCCGGGACGTTCTGAATACATAAACATATAAGCAAAATCATACTGCACATAGTCCATCATGCTCACCGTATCTTTATGCTCCTCATCCGTTTCTGTACAAAAACCTGTTATTACATCGGTTGATATAGCGCATTCAGGTATAATTCTTCGTATTGCATCTATGCGGTTTATATACCATTTACGGTCATAAGTGCGGTTCATCAGTTCTAATATCCTGCTGTTGCCTGATTGTACCGGCAGGTGGATATAATTACAGATATTATCGTATTTAGCGATAGCATATAAAACCTCGTCGGTAATATCCTTTGGATGCGATGTTGAAAAACGTACACGCAAATCAGGATTGATGAGGGCTACCCTTTCCAATAAATTTGCAAAATTCACGACGGGATTGTTCTCAGCCCCCTCTAAATCTCCCCCTCCGGGGGAGACTTGCCTGTCGCTTTCTATAGCCGCAATGCCTTTAAGCTCTTTAAAAGTCTCCCCCTCCGGGGAAGATTTAGAGGGGGCTAACGGATTACTCCATTTATACGAATCTACATTTTGCCCCAATAAAGTTACCTCGCGATATCCTTTATCAAACAGATCGGTACATTCATTAACGATAGAGAACGGATCGCGGCTACGTTCACGTCCCCTTGTAAAAGGCACCACGCAAAACGAACACATATTATCGCAGCCCCTCATTATTGATACAAAAGCGTTAATGCCATTGCTGTTCAACCGAACCGGGCTTATATCGGCATAAGTTTCCTCGCGGGACAGTAATACGTTAACCGCTTTCTGTCCGCCATCCACCTGCTCAATTAAATTAGGCAGATCGCGGTAAGCATCGGGGCCTACCACTACATCAACCAGCTTCTCTTCTTCTAAAAATTTGGCCTTTAAACGCTCGGCCATGCAACCCAGCACACCAACCACCATTCCGGGGTTTTTAGATTTAGCTGCTTTAAATTCTTTCAGGCGGTTGCGTACACGTGTTTCAGCGTTTTCGCGGATAGAGCAGGTATTAATAAAAATAACGTCGGCATTGGTATAGTCTGCTGTTGTTTCAAACCCCTGTTCTGATAAAATAGAAGCAACTATCTCACTATCCGAAAAGTTCATGGCACAGCCATAGCTCTCTATGTATAATTTACGCCCGTTGTTTTTTCCGGTAACCGCCCCGATAGCTATCGGGGCTAATACCAGCGCTTCACCCTGCCTGCTTTCATCATGTACCTTATCCGGAATAACCAAATCTATCATTAGTAAAAAAATTTGAGTTGCAAAAATACACAAACTTTTAATATTGTGTGACAGATTGGCAGCATTTAAACAAAAACAACATTTAAATGTTAATAGTCCAATGGCAACTCATCCCGATTCCTCCCCCAATAAAATACGCAAGTGGCCAATAATTGTACTGCTTGTTATAATAATATTTTGTGGTGCAGGCTATTACTTTTACACCAATTATATACAGGGAGATCAATGGAAGCCACTATTACAACAAAAGTTAAAGGCGTTGGTATTAAACTCGACCGATAGCCTGTATCATATCGAATATTCGGATTTTGATTTGAATATCTCATCCGGCAACGCTACACTTTCCGACTTTAAGCTTATTCCTGATACGGCGGTCTATCAAAAGTTAGTAGCAGAACGAAAAGCGCCCGATAACCTCTTTACCCTAAGCGTTAAAAAACTAAGCATTAAAAACGTAGGGGCTAAAAAAGCCTACCAGGAAAAAATATTGAACATTGACAATATCATTATCGAAAACCCAAACCTCACTATTGTGAACAAGCGGTATAATTTTAATGATACCGTAAAAGTTGGCAAGCCAAAAACACCTTACCAGATCATCAAAAAGATATTTAAACAGCTGCGGATAGATTCTATTTCACTTAAGGACATCAGCGTAAACTATATTAATAAAAGTAACCCGGTTACCAAACAAACCGCCTTAAAACATTTGGATATCGATATATCAAATGTGGTAATCGATTCTTTATCCGCGCAGGATACCAGCCGGTTTTATTATACAAAAGGCATTAACATCACCCTGCACGATTATAAAACAGCTACGCCGGATGGTTTATATACTATAGGCGTAAAACAGGTGTATTTTTCAACCTCGCAGCGTAAGATCATGTTAGACAAAGTATCATTTACGCCAAGATACAGTCCGGTTGGTTTTTACCGGAAAACAGGTGTATCGGGCGATATATTTACGCTGAAGCTCAAACAGATCGGCATCAATAATATCGACCTGCAACGTTTTTTGCGGGATCAAAAATTGTATGCAGGTACTATGAATATCTCTAATTCAAGTGTAAACATATACAACAATAATGCGTATAAAGGCCGAAAATCAAGTAAAATTGGCAAGGACCCGCATCAGGAACTACAAAAGGTTGCGCTGGATATGAAACTAAACCGGCTGAATATTAAGAATACCGATATTATTTATTCTGAAACAGATGCCGCCACCCTGGCAACCGGTATTATCACTTTTAAAAACACTAATGGCTATATTTTAAATGTCACCAATGATGCTGACGCAAAACGGGCTAATCATTTTATGACAGCGCATATTAAAACCCGGTTTATGGATGCGGCCCCGTTCGCGGTAAATTTTAAGTTTGATTTGGCCGCTAAAGACGGCGCTTTTAATTATTCAGGATCATTAGGTGCTTTTGACGGAAAAATATTAGACAAATTAGTGAAGCCGCTGGCAATGGTACACGTACAATCTGCCGATGTAAAGCGGCTTGATTTTAACGTGGATGCTAATAATTACGGCGGCAAAGGCCATGTTGAATTTTACTACAATAACCTGAACATACAATTACTGAAAAAGGTTAATGGTAAAACCGAATTGCAAAACCAGGGGCTAATATCAAAACTGGCAAATACATTAATTATTAATAATGACAACCCCGATAAAAAAGGAAATTTCAGAGCAGGGCCAATTGATCTGCAACGCGAGCCCACAGTATCATTTTTCAGTTTCCTGTACAAAGCTTTATTGGATGGGTTAAAGCCAAGCGTTGGCTTTGATAAAAAAACAGAAAATACAGTTAAAAAGGTTGTGGTTAAAGTTAGTACCTTGGTGGATAAGTTCAAGCAGTTTAAAGAAGCCCGGAAGCAGAAAAAGGAAGAGCGTCAAAAAAAGCGACAAGATAAAAAAAACGCTGCAGTCCAAAATGATAAAAATACACCCCATTAAAACATGCCATTTAAATTTATAAAATACCATTGGGGGAAAATTGTCCTGGCTGTCCTTGTAATTTTCGCTATCATCATATTGGTATTAGGTTATTTTTTTAATGAGCATTGGTCGCCTGTATTGGCAAAAAAACTACATTCCGAGATCTTAAAAACTACCGACAGCTTATACAATGCTGATTTTTCGTCGGCCGAGTTCCATCTTTTCCAGGGTAAAATAGTTATTTTCAATATTACCCTTAAGCCAGATACCGGTGTTTATAACCGCCTTAAAAAACGCGGCCTTGCACCTAATAATTTGGTCGACCTGAATGTAAAGCGTTTGGTAATAACCCATATCCATCCCTTTAAATTATATTTTCAGCATGTGTTGGACTTTGAACAAATTGTTTTAAGTGCGCCCGAAATACATATCAGCTACCAGCTTAACCATACAAAAGACACTACTGTTTCAAAAGATAACCGCACAGTTTGGCAAAAAATATCAAAAACACTGCATTCTATACACGTCGGAGATATTTTTTTAAATGATGTAAAATTCAGGTATGATGATTATTCAGGTAATAAAATGGAGCTGTCTGAATTAAAGGAAATGAATTTGCATGCCAACGATTTGCTGATCGACTCGCTTACACAAAACAACAGATCGCGGTTTTTGTATTGCAGGGATATTGTAACCGAGCTAAATAATTATACAGGTAAAACGCCAAGCGGCCTATATACTTATACCATAAAGTATCTTAAGCTTTCCTCGCTCAGTTCAAAATTAAATGCGGAAGATATAACCTTAGTGCCTGTAAAAACAGGCGTGTTTTTTGATAAAAGCACAAACGACAGGTACTCGGCACACTTAGACTCCATTCAATTAAACAGCTTTGATTTTTTAACCTATCATAAATACCGTAAATTTTCTGTATCCGGCATTATAATAGATCGCGGTTCGTTTGCCTTGTTCAGCAATCCAAACCGCACACCAACAAATACCGATAAAATTAAATCGTTCCCCAATATTGTGCTGTCAACTATCCCGGCAGATGTGAAAATAGACACACTAACAATAAGGCACATGGATGTGAGCTATTCAGAACTTAATCCTAAATCGAAAAAAACAGGGACCATTACCTTTAATAATACCAACGGCACGTTTTTAAATATAACGAACAACAAGGAAGCCATTCAAAAAAACAATATGGCTGCCGCCCGGTTAACCAGCTATTTTATGGGCAAAGGCGAACTTACCTTGCTTTGCACTTTTAATTTGAACGATAAAGATGCCGCATATACTTACAAAGGCACCGTAGGCCCAATGGATCTTAAAAAGGTTAACCCGGCCATCATGCCGCTGGGCATGGTAAAAATAAATGACGGTAAACTCAAACAATTCGATTTTGATTTTAAGGCGAATAGCAAAGTCGCCAACGGTAAGGTTACTGTTTTGTACAACGATTTGAAAGTAACCGTTTTAAAAGCTGATACAGCTAATGAAAAATTAAAACGGCAAACCATCGCCTCGCTTTATGCCAATGTATTTATCATCAAACATGATAACCCGGATAAGGCAGGCGAAGCTCCCCGGTCGTTTAATGTAAATTTTCAGCGGCCGTTTAATATGCCGTTTTTTAAGTTTACCTGGCAATCATTGCTTACGGGTATTAAGCCAAATGTGGGTTTTGATCAAAAAACGCAGGAAGTAACTAAAGCCCTGGTTGCCGAAAGTGTTATCAAAAAGCAGGCCCGCATACAAAAACGCGCCGAAAGAAAGGAACGCCGCGCCGCGCGCCAGCAAAAACGCGCGGAAAAGAAACTGCAGAAAAGCATGGCAGAACAGGACCCGGATAATAATTGAGCAAAAACAAGTTAGTTTAAAAACGAACATTCGGTGTACGTTTTCGTTACAAATAAACCTACAGTCCTAAATCACTCGTCTAATATTCAATCCTTTATAACTTTGGCCTGCACTTTGAATAATCCGTACGAAACTTTTGAACTATGCTTCAAAACTATTTAAAGATCGCCTGGCGCAATTTATTGCGAAATAAGTTTTTCTCTCTGATCAACATTGCCGGCCTGGCTTTAGGGATTTCCTTTAGCCTGTTGATATTGCTTTGGGTACAAAGTGAAACAGGTGTTGACGCTTATCATACCAACGGCGGACGTTTATATCAGGTTTATGAGCGTGAATATTACGACCATAAAATAGACGGAAATTACGATACGCCGCCCCTCCTTGCAGTCGAACTGAAACGTCAGATTCCGGAAATTGAATTTGCCACAACGCTGGAGGAAGATAATGAAACCAACACTTTCCAGGCCGGCAATAAAACACTTAAAGCTAATGGCACGGCAGCACGGCCTGACCTGTTTAAAATGTTTAGTTATCCCTTGTTAGAGGGTACGCCGCAATTGGCGCTTAGTTCCCTTTCAGGAATGGCCATTTCCCGGAAAATGGCAACCCTGTTTTTTGACAGTCCCCGGTCAGCTATGGGCAAAACCATCCGGTTTAATAATGAGCGTGACTTTATTATTACCGCCGTGTTTGATGACCTTCCCGAAAACACTTCCCGCAGGTTTGATTATTTGATGAACTGGGACGCGTTTGTTCAAGACAAACCATATATGAAACAATGGGGATTGAGCGGGCCGCGGACCTACATCCAGTTGCATAACGATGCGAACCCGGCGCTGGTGGACAGAAAGATCACCCATTTTATGGATAGAATTAAAAAACAGGATAGTTCATATCACGTAGAATACGGGTTGCAAAAATTTAGCAAAACCTATTTGCATAGCAGTTTTGTAAATGGAAAGGAAGCTGGCGGTAGAATTGAATATGTCCGTTTATTCAGCCTCATCGCGGTATTTATATTATTGATCGCCTGTATTAACTTTATGAACCTAACCACTGCCCGCTCGGTTAAAAGAGCGCGAGAGATCGGTATTCGTAAAGTAGCCGGCGCGGTACGGTCGGTTTTAATTGTGCAGTTTATTGGTGAGGCCCTGCTGCTAACCGTTGTTTCCGTCGCTTTATCACTGGTACTGATAGACAGCTTGCTTCCCCTGTTTAACAGTATTACGCAAAAGCATATCACTTTACCATTTAGCCGGTTTAATTTTTGGTTGGAACTTGCTGCGCTAACCCTGGTAACCGGCCTGGTCTCGGGAAGTTATCCGGCTTTGTTTTTGTCTTCTTTTAATCCTGCAAAAGTATTAAAAGGTACCGCTAAACTTACCTCAGGCGTGGTGTGGTTTCGTAAAGGATTGGTGGTTTTTCAATTTGCGCTTTCTATAGTGCTGATCATCGGTACCGTAATCGTCTCCAAACAAATTAATTTTATCGGGAACCGGAATTTAGGTTATGACAGGCAGAATTTAATTGATATTCCTATGGAAGGTGAACTGCGCCGTCAATTCCAGGTGTTTAAAAATGCGGCCATTAAAATGCCGGGGATACAGGCAGTCAGCCATATGGCTGATAATCCCGTTAACCTTGATAATCAAAATAACGAAGTCGATTGGGATGGCCGCGACCCCGGTACGATGGTTCAGTTTTCTACTACGATTGTCGGATATGATTTTGTTTCGACAATGAAACTGAAACTTTTGCAGGGGCGTGATTTTTCGCCGGATTTTCCTACAGACTCAACCGGATTTTTAATTAACGAGGCGGCCATGAAAAGAATGGGATATACAGACCCCATCGGAAAACGCATTACGTTTGGCCCTATTAAGGGCCATATCATCGGCCTGATAAAAGATTTCAATTTTGAATCGCTGCATAAACAGATCGAACCGCTGATCCTTCGGCTTGATAAAACTTATGGCTATGAACTATTGGTAAGGACACAGCCGGGAAAAACCAGGGAAGCGCTGGCCAGTTTAAAGACACTTTGCAAAAACCTCAACCCGAACTTTCCGTTTACCTATGATTTTACCGACCAGGAATATCAAAAACTTTATCAAAGTGAACAGATAGTGGGCAAATTATCCGATGCCTTCGCATTCCTGGCCATCTTTATTTCTTGTTTGGGTTTATTGGGACTGGCCATGTTTACCGCCGAACAGCGTGTTAAGGAGATCGGTATCCGTAAAGTTTTAGGTGCCGGTGTACGTTCATTATTTCTATTATTGTCAACCGAATTTTTGGGCCTGGTACTGATCGCGCTGATCATCGCCTCGCCACTGGCCTGGTATGCGGCGAACAACTGGTTGCAAGGTTTCGCTTACCGCACTACTATTGAATGGAGTATATTTGCGCTGTCAGCTTTTTTTGTGATCCTGATCGCTTTGCTTACCATAAGTTTTCAAACAATTAAAGCTGCCTTGTTAAACCCTGTAAAGAGTTTGCGCGGCGAATAGAAATTATACAAATAGTTACATTTTTATCAATCAGTGCAACCTTTTTAAAACCACCGCGTCTTATTATTAAACACCAATTATCATGAAAAAAATTTCACTTACCCTGCTGGCAGTAATATTGTTTATTGCAGCAACATTAAAAGCATCGGCACAAACAGAACAAACCAGGCAGGTTTCTGGCTTTAACGGCATTGCGGCATCAGCATCATTTAGCATACACGTTAAAATTGACGGCACTGAAAGTTTGAAAATAAGTGCTGACAAGGATATTATCAATGATATTGAAACGGAAGTTAAAGACGGTACATTAAAAATAGGTATGAAAAATTCCTTTTCCTGGTTCCGCCATGTTGGCAAGGTTGATATTTATGTTACCGCCAAGTCATTGTCCGCACTTTCTAATTCAGGTTCGGGTAATATTAAAATTGACGCGGGCGAATTGACCGGGAACGATGTAACTGTAAAAATAAGCGGGTCGGGCAGTATTACAGCGACTGTTAAATCAACAGGGCTTAACGCGCACGTCAGCGGGTCGGGAACAGTTAATTTGACAGGCAGTTCCAATGACGCGGATGTCACTGTTAGCGGCTCGGGACAAATAAGAGGGCAAAATTTTAAGGCCCTTTCGGTAAAAGCGGGGATATCAGGTTCGGGGAATGTTTATATAAATGCTGATAAAAGCATAACCGCACATATTTCGGGGTCAGGAAGCCTGGTATATTCGGGGAATGCCACTAATATTGACAGCTCAGTATCAGGTTCGGGCAGGATAAGGAAAGAAAAAATAGCAGTATAATAGTTGATAAATGTGATGAACCGTTCGCCTTATGGCAGGCGGTTTTTTGCGTTACCCTGTGCCGTGTAAAATACCTGGATAGTTCAGCACCAGAAAAACCCCAACAGCCCTGAAAGGATTTATTGCAACAACAATTTCAAATTAATACCAAAATTTGTAAAGGCAGTATTGAAAGTTTGCGAGGTATATGGCCGGGTAAGGTTAGCATCATAAAATAAATTCAAATTAAAACGGGGACTAAGGGCGTAGTCAATTGATGGCTTATACAAAATATTTTGAGCACCTGACGATATTTGCGCGGCCGTCACATCGGCCTGGTAAATAAATGTTTCATTATCGCGCAAGTCGAAATCGATCTTAAAGGTCAAATCGTTTTTCAAAACTGTGCCGCTAAATAAACCAAACGGGAACCTGAAATTTTTAGTTTTATAGCCAAAGCCAAAAATTATTTCCTTCGTATCTTGTTGTGTTAGCTGGCTGTTTAATATACTCAGGCTCAATATCCGGGTTTGGCGGTATTCTGCATTTGCAGTAATGCCATCTTTAAAACGGACATCAATGCCCAACAGGGGCACAAACTGCTCCATAATAGTGACAGCCGAGAATTGGTATAACGGCAAAAAGTCGCCATTTACATCGCGCGCGCTTGATGCCCCGTTGGTCTGCTGGTATTGCAGTAAACTGCTGTATCCGGTTACTATGTATGATGAATTGTACCCATGCCTTAAGTTTACCGATTCAAACGTCTCTGCAAAAAATGGTATTTTGCTGAGGCCTGTATATGTTATTTGCCAGTTGGGTAAAGGTATTGCCGGGAATTGTGACAAGGTTGATTTTGTGGGGTCCTGCCCGGAATAGGCTGCCAGGAATGCCGGTACCAGCACATTTTGCGAGTTGGGCCCGTAACCGTCAGCATAACCTCCTGATATCCCTCCCGAATTTGGATTAGTAACGCCTAACCTTTGTGAAATGATCGTCCGGTAGTCCAAAAAGCGCTCAAACGGGGCCGAAGTATTGTTGATACCTTTTATACCCGAAAATGCTGTCGCGATAGCTATGTAAGAAACGCTATAATCGCCTGAAGTTACCGGCGACAGATCGCCAAAGGAATTTGTACTGGATATATACTTAAAGTTGGTTTGATAACTACGGTTCTGCGTTTTAAACCCGGTTAACTCTATCCGCAGGTTTGGTATAGGCTCAAACGTAGCCTTTATATGATAATCCTGCATATAGGTTTGCACATACGGTTGGTTTTGAAGCGTATCCGCCGATATCCAACCGTTTGCCAATGCCCGGGAGCGGAGGTCGGCCTGGCTGCCCAATAAAAATCCTATGCCCGGGGCATTATAGGTCAAGTCCTCGCCAAACAAATTTGATTGCGGCAAAAATCCCGGTAAAAAGGTGCTTTGTGTTTGGGTAAAGGTACCATTAACGGTTTTTACACCTGTTAAAATGCCCAATATTATATTGGAAAAGCTATGGTCGTCGGGTTTACCAGCGTTTTTTAAAAATGATACCTTTTTGTATAAGTTCACCAGGTTAAGTACCGGTGTAAAGCTTATGGTACGCGCGTTTTGTATGGTGTTACCCACGTTATATTCCGGGTCGCCGATGGCAAATTCAGGCTCGGCCTGCCAGTTAAAATGTACCATGTAATGTGCTATCAGCGAGGCCCAGTCCATTCCCGGTATTTTGTTGAGCGGTACCGTGTAATTAAAGTTTATGGTATGGTTGTAATTGGTTGTGCGCCCTAACTGCAGGATATTATGCCAAAGCGTGTCCATTTTTAAACCGGTTAAACGGCCATAAGGTTCATCAACTGTGGCTAAATTTGTGGCATCTATATCCATGCTTAATGATTTGGTAAGGTTCCAGCCAATTCCATAAAGCCGCGTTATATTAAACGTTTTATTAAAGGTGGTCACCGGCAGTATCGGGTCTGACGGATCATTATCTCTGGGCGTGCTTTCTGAATAAAACCGGTCAAAATTAATGGCGAAATTAATCCGCGAAGGCACCAGGCTAAAATTAATATCCCTTATTAATGCCAGCATATTACTCTTTATAATTTTCGCAAAAGGCGTGAAATATTTAGTTGTAGTGGCATAATTATAAACCAGCGATGCGTGATAGGTTTTTTCCAGATCTTGAAGTGTAGTAAAATCATGGTGTTCATACTGGCTGAATGAATACGTTAGGTTAAAGTTTTCAATATCCCATAAATGAGCAGGGGCTTTCTGATTTGTTCTGACCTTATGTACATTGGTAAAATTAAAGCTCTTGCGCATCGTATAATCTTCGGCGGCGCTTTTTATCGAGTCGCGCTGCTGGGTACTTGTTGCCGCTGCGAGCGTCGACTTTAACAAAATATCGGGCGAGGCAGGGTCATATTCCGGTGTATTTGCACTGTTTGAAATATTTAAGTATGCCGGTATTTTTATTCCGCTTTTATCAGGGAAAAATTTACCGAGGTCGGCAGTGGCCGATATATTATAGGTTTGATTATCAACCAGGCTTCGGTCTTCCGGCTTGGAGTCAAGCGTGCCAAAACCCGCTGTTGTTTTACTTCCGGAAACGGTAATATCTGCAAAATCGGCAAGCTTAAAATCAGCCCTGGCTAACGCGGACCAGCCGCCCTTGTCATTAACATCCGTAAGGCGCAGTTCATCAAACCATACGTATGCCGATTTATTAAGCCCGTCATCAACCCCTGCCGGCACATTACCTTTGTATGGATTGCGCACACCCAGCATAATCACCCCCAGGCGGCTCAGATCGGGGTTACCCATAACAGTAACCTTGTTATGACCGTCAGTAAATGTATAGGGCATTGTAAGCGGCCACGGGGCGTTCTTGTACCGGGCATTATCGCGCGACAGCTTGGCGTTGGTGAGCAGCGAAAGCGCTATGTCAAGTTCATTAACGGCCGGCCATATTAAAGTTGGGTCGGTTGTGGGGGTAGTAACCTGTAATGGTATCTCGTATTCATAATAGTTATTCTGGTAATCAGCGCCTAACCTTATAAACGCGCTAACGTCATTATTCTTTAACTGGCTCCCGGTAACAGCCTCCGCGTGAATAAACATTTGCAGGTTTTTGTATTGGCGAAGGTCATTAGTAAACATTTTATAGGCAGCCCTTGAATAGCCGTCGCTGAGGTTAGTAACCGTTAATGTTAATGACTGCTCATTTAATTGCGTATTAGCTTGCAGATTGTTGTAATCGGGCTGGCGTGTAATGCCGGGAGGCACAACATAAGGTATTGGCGTACGGTTGCCATTCTCCTCAATATTTATGGTACCTACAGTAATAGCAGAGTTATCAAGAGGCGGGTTAACCAGCGCCGGATCGGCAATTACGTTAAGCGGGTTGGCCTCTGTATTATAAGCCAGCCAGTCGCCGCGCACCAGTTGCAGGGCAGCAAAACGTAAAATGGCCGTATCGGCAAAATTTGTCATGAACGTACGCATAAAGCGTATTGATTTAAAATCCTGTATACCGCCAACGGCAGATAGATAAGCTGATATAGGAATACGGAACTGGTACCACGTAACCGCCTGTGTTACCCCGTTTGCCAGCTTAACCTGTGAGGTTACCTTATCATTAACAAAGTTTTGACCAACCACCAGGTCCTTGGGGCGTATAGATACTTTATATTGAAAGTATTCATCATCCTGGCTCATATTATTATCATGGTCAATATCCTCGCCATCGGGCAAAGAGGTTGAAGCCGATGTTGCTAATCCCAACTGTGCTTCTGATTGAGCTGAAGTTTTTGAGTTACCCTCTGTACCGTTATACATACTATAACGTTGCAAAATACCGGCTTTGGCTTGGTCAAGCTGCGGCCCCTGGTAGTATTGAAAATCATCAGATGACGGGTCATTAGTAATAGTGGTGCCGGCCGTGGGGTTAACCTGGTTTTTAATTTGCCGCACTATTGCCGCGAATTTTGTTCTTTCGTCGGCATCGCCCAATCCGTCTATTCCAACATCCTGTATTACCCTCGAAGCGGGGTTACTGTCAAAGGCGTTTACAACAGGTTGGGTTTTTGGTACCCGGCCCCAGGCAGTGGTATCAACTGTACTTAGGTCTCCATTAACAGGCAGGCCGTTTTCAAGGCTCTTTCTGCCATCTTTTAATACATCTTCAGATATGCTACCCAGGTTAAAATACAAGTCGCCACCTAATGAGTTGGGCTTATAAATAAAGGGGTCCATCATCCAAAATTCAATATATTCCACATTTAAAGCCTGGAAATCGGTAGTTGAAATAGGACGGAACATACCCCCCCACCGCGATGGTAAGTTTTGCAAGGTCCCATCGTTATTAATAGCGGTTGTTGCATAGTTATAAGGGCCGCGTACCATAGGGTAAAAAGCAAGGTCTAAGGTTGACAAGGCCAATGGCTGACCGGTAACCGACTGCTTGAACGGATAAACTTCGGTTTCAATCACCTGTCTTACATAATGATTTGATAATTCTGTAAGTGAAAGAGGTATGGTACCGCCGCTATAAAATATAGGATCAATATTATAAAAAGCCAGCCTGGCGCGGTTAAAGCCATACGCCAGGTTATTATTTAAGCTTGACTCAGGAAAAAGTTGCGGCGTGCCCGAAATACCCCACGAAACAGCGCTTTTAACATCAATAAGCGACTGGCTGTTTTCAAAATCGTCAAGATATGCAGTACCATTTGTTGAACCGGCATAGTTAAGTGCACTTGGGCTGCCGGGCAGCAGCTGGGCAAATTCGCCGTTAAAACTAACAGATGACGGCACTTTAGTATGTATGAACGGTATTTTGTCGACCAACCGCGTCAACAGCCGCGAGGGTGAGTTATAATTACCGTCAAAACCCCATATGGTATTAGAGATAGACTCTTGTCCTATTTGTTCATTTTGTGATATCGGTTGTTCGGTAAGGTGCATAATCGTAGCGCCAAGCGAAAGCTGGGGGCTTACTTTGTAATCAAACCTGGAGCCGTATAACGATTTTTGCTGAACGCCAAACAACGCATTGTTCTCTAAATTTACGATAATGGGCTGGCCTGATGACAGCAGGGCTTGGTTAATGATATTGATACGGCCCGCATTATAATCAACCGTATAATCAGTACCCTCCACCAGCTTTTGCGAACCTGCGGTTACTGTTACCGATCCCTGGGGTATATTAACGGCGTTTAACTGGTATGAACCGCCGCCGCCCTGGGCGCTGTAAGTACCGGTAATGGTATACCTGTTTAACTGCGGAAAGCGCTGCTGGGCCACCGTTTGGGTTGAATCATATAATTGCTGGTACACATACCGGCTAACCAGGCTCGTTTCGCCCGGTGTAAATTGTTTGGCCAGGTCGGCACCAAAAGGCTCCAATACCGGAAAGATCAAAAACCCGTTTTGCGCATCGATGGTTATTTTATCCAAAAAGTCAAAGTAGCCGTCGGGTTGCTTTTGCTCCTGCGCATCAAGATTATCCAGGTCCGTCACCTGCAGCCAGAGTTTGCCCTTGGTTTTTTGCCCCTCTTCCATTACTGGTTTTGAAATACCTGATACGTCATCCAGCCTGTTTATCTCCATTTTAAACCCGGTCGGGCTCACCTGGTAAGCGTTAAGCGAATAGATGTTTTTCATCATCAGGTTCCAGGTAGGCAGGTTGGTTTTTAAAATTGTGTTTTTTAATAACTTAACATATAATACTTTGGGTGTAACCGGGTCGACAGGCATATCGCTCGAAAACTCACCCACCTGGTATTGAACACCGTTGTAGGTATATTGATAGGCTACAGCCAATACCTCATCATTATTTAAGGGGTAATTAAGGGATATATAGCCCAGTTGCGGATACAGTGTAAATTCTTTAGAAGTAAGCTGACGGGCATAGGTAAGCTTGGAATAATTATCTGTACCGCCGCTTGATGCAAAGTAAGAACTTACCGCGTTTCCCGGGTCGTTGGTTAAACGGACACTTGCAGGTAAATTTCGCAGCAGCGAGTTGGATTGTTGCGTAAAGCCCGGCACATCGGTGCCCGCCGGCAAAGCTGAAAAACTGCCCCCGCCCTGTATTACCGTCTTATCATAAGGGGCATTTTCACCCAGGTCTAAAAAAGCCAGCACATCGCGTGAATTGGTAGTGACATTGGTGCGGTTGGTAGTCCAGACCTCAATTTTTGTAACATTTATACTTGAGCTGATGATGGGGATATTGGCCAGCGCCTTATCATAATTATTACGAAAAAACTGGGATAGAAAGTAATGTTTATTTGCATCATAATTTGCTGCTGTTACATTAAACGACCCCTGCTGAGAGCCATTTGTTATGGTAATTGTTTTTGACTGCGACTGCTGCTGCGATAAGATACTGGTTATACTAAGGTTGCCAAACTTCAGTTTGGTTTTTACACCAAACAAGGCTTGTGTACCTGTAATTAACGAGGTATTTAGCGGCATGCTTACGGTACCGGCTTGTATTTCCTGTATAATATCATCCGCGTGGCCCTTATAATCCAGCTTTACCTGGTTATCAAACTGGAACTGTGACTGCGTATTATAATTTGTAGCCACTGACAGCTTATCACCTACCATGCCCGTTAAATTTAACTGGATATTCTGGTCAAAATTAAAGTTGAACTGGTTGCGTTGCGCTGTACTGAATAATGGGTTTTGATTGCTGTTTAGCTGCCCCGACATGATAGCTTCAACTGATCCCTGCGGCCTGATATCAATATTTGGGCTGCCGAAAATGCGCTCGAAGGTTTCGTTATGAATTTGTATCTGCGGTATAAAACCTGGCTGCTGCGTTTGGTATGCGTAGTTATCAGCCAGTTTTTTAAAATAAGCGCGCTGGTCTTCAATCGCCTTTAAGCGCAAATATTCAACAAATGAAAGGGCCCTGGGGGGCTGGAATTGTAAATTACCTATGTACTCATAAAGTATATACTGGTTGGTTGTAGCGTCATAAACAAATTGACGTACCAGGTTAGGCGGGTCGGGTTCAAAAATACCCATCCTTGCAAGGGCGGTACTCGATGGGATGTATATAAAGGGTGTTGTGTCTCTTGGTGCAGGCTTTGCCTGTTGCGGTTGCGAAGTTGGTTGTTGTTGGGGGGACGATTGTTGCGTTGTCGGAGGCGGTGTTTGCCGTTGCTGGGCAAAAACACTTCCCGCCGCGCAAAAAGCAGATAGCAAACAAAATCCAATAAGTACCTTTTTAGTAAAAATCCCTGTCACAAGTCATGTCCAAATTATGCGTAATTATAAACTTTTTAACGCTAGCTTAATTAGCTGTTCAACAGTTAAAACCCCGGTATTCCTGCTAATTTCCTGTTCAAGCGCCTTTTCGGCCACGTTACGGGCAAAACCCAGCATAACCAATGCCGACAGCGCTTCGTCCTTAACAGTTTTATTGATGGGGGCAGCCGTTAACGTATCCGGCCCTTCCTTACGCAATTTATCCTGCAACTCCAGTATAATACGTTGCGCCGATTTAGGGCCGATACCCTTTATACGTTGTATTAAGGAAACATTGCCGTTAATAATTGCATTTTGTATTTCAACAGGCGTGATTGACGAAAGCATCATGCGGCCGGTATTTGGACCAATACCTGAAATGGAGATCAGGTGTAAAAATAAGCGGCGTTCGCCTTCATCAGCGAAGCCATAAAGGGTATGGGCATCCTCCTTTACATGCAGCCATGTAAAAAGTTTGCACCGCTCGGCATTACCTAAAAAAGAATAAGTATTTAACGATATATTGATATGATAACCCACGCCACCGGCATCAATTACCACGTATGCGGGGCATTTAAAAACTAATTTACCATCAATATATGCGTACATAAAACTCTATTCAAATATATTTTATTTAAGTAAAACCTGTATTAACTAACGAGTATTAAATTGGAAGCCTTAAGGCGATTTTTTCTTTACGTAGGACTCAGACTTTAGGCTAAGGATTAACATTAAATTATGTTTTTTACTACATAGTCTTTATTAATTGCTTTTTTCCTGGGCATCAACAACCGCTATGGTAACCATATTCACAATTTCGCGTACCGAGCTGCCTAATTGTAATACATGCACCGCCTTTTTCAAGCCTAATAATATGGGGCCAACCGCTTCAGCCCCGCCAATTTCCTGTAGTAATTTATAAGCAATATTACCCGATTCCAAATTAGGAAATATCAGCGTATTAGCCGGTTTCCCCTTTAATAAAGAAAACGGAAAATTATCAGCCAGCAGATCGGCATTTAAAGCAAAATTGGCTTGCATATCACCATCTACTATCATGTCAGGATATTTTTGATGTAAAATGCGCACAGCCTCTCTTGTACCTTCAGGAATAACACCTTCATTTGATCCAAAATTTGAATAAGAAAGCATAGCTATCCTTGGGCTAATGTTGAATTTTTTTACCGCTTTTTCTATCAGTACCGTAATATCAACCAGGTCATTAACCGTCGGATTAACATTTACCGTAGTATCACCAAAAAATACCGGGCCTTTTTTTGTTATCATTAAATACATACCTGCAACACGGTTTACACCATCTTCGGTACCAATAATTTGTAATGATGGCTTAACCGTAGTGGCATAGTTTTTTGTCAAGCCCGATATCAATGCGTCAGCTTCGCCAAATTGTACCATACAGGCACCGTAATAATTTGGATCGCTCATTAATTTACGGGCCTCAAATAAGGTAATACCCCGGCGCTGGCGCTTGCTGAATAGATATTCGGCATATTTTTCGGTATTCCTGGCACCCAGGTGCGGGTCAATAATTTGAACATCGCCCAGGTCAAGATCATTATCTCTAATGATCTGGTTTATTTTTTCAACCTCGCCAAGCAAAATTGGCGTAGCTATGCATTCGTCTTTTACAATTTGGGCGGCTTTTAATATTTTATAGTTATCAGCGTCGGCAAAAACAACACGCTGCGGGTTTTGCTTGGCTTTATTGGTAATATTACGTAACAGTTTATCATTAGGCCCAACCCGTAACCTCAACTCTTCGGTATATTCATCCCAATCGGTTATTATTTTGCGGGCCACGCCCGATTCAACAGCCGCTTTTGCTACCGCTATAGATACCTCTATGATCAAACGCTGATCCATTGGTTTAGGAATAATGTAATCCCTGCCAAACTTCAGATTTTTTATATTATAAGCCAGATTTACTGACTCGGGCACTGGTTTTTTAGCTATTGCCCCTATCGCGTGAACCGCAGCAATTTTCATTTCTTCATTTATCGCGGTGGCGCGAACATCCAGCGCGCCTCTGAATATATATGGGAAACCCAATACATTATTTACCTGGTTAGGATAATCGGAACGGCCTGATGCCATCACAATATCCTTGCGGGCGGCTATAGCCAGTTCGTATGCTATTTCCGGATCGGGGTTGGCCATAGCAAACACAATAGGATTTTTAGCCATGCCCTTTAACATGTCCGGAGTAACCACATTACCTGCCGACAGGCCGATAAAAACATCAGCATTTTTCAGGGCATCCGTTAACGTTTTAATATCCTTACGGGTAGTTACAAATTGCTGGCGCATTTCATCAAGGTCGGTACGCGATTCAGAAAGCAGGCCGTTTATATCAAACATTACCATGTTTTCTTTTTTTACCCCTAATGACAAATACATTTTTGAGCAGGATATAGCGGCGGCACCCGCGCCGTTTACCACCATTTTTATTTTATCCAGCTTTTTACCCTGTATCTCGCAGGCATTAATTAAAGCCGCGCCCGATATGATGGCTGTACCATGCTGGTCATCGTGCATTACGGGTATCTTCATTTCGGCCTTTAGCCGGCGCTCTATTTCAAAGCAGGTTGGGGCCGATATGTCTTCCAGGTTTATACCGCCGAACGTAGGTTCAAGCGCCTTTACAATATTTACAAATTCGTCAACGGTTTTGGCATTTATCTCCAGGTCAAAAACATCAATATCCGCATAGATCTTAAACAGCAGCCCCTTACCTTCCATAACCGGCTTGCTGGCCTCGGGCCCAATATTGCCCAGGCCTAAAACTGCCGTTCCGTTGCTTATAACAGCTACCAGGTTACCTTTAGCGGTATATTTATAAACGTCTTCTACATTATCGGCTATACGCAAACAAGGCTCGGCAACCCCGGGCGAATAGGCCATCGACAAATCGCGCTGCGAATTGGTGGGCTTGGTTGGTACAACTTGTATTTTCCCCGGACGGCCCTTGGAGTGGTAGTTTAGGGCATCCTGTTTACGGTTAGGTTTGTTCATTGCTTCCATTCAAAGTTCAAAGTTAATTTATTTGAACTGGTATACCGTATAAAAAAGCCCGGCTTTGAAAGTTTTCAAAGCCGGGCCCACTGTAATTTTGTTTAACCCCGGCTTATTTTAAGCTTCATGCCAGGCTGAATAGCATTCTTTTTTAACCGGTTTAATGCACGAATACTTTCAACTGAATTGCCGTCAAACCTGGCTGCAATTACACTCAGGGTATCGCCGGGCTTCACCTGGTAGGTTATAAATTTAGTTTCCTTTTTCGCTGACGCTACTTCCGATATTGATTCGTGCGAATCATTTAACCATAGCTTTTTACCGACAGGCACCTTATTGGTGCGCAAGTTGTTCCAATCCTTTAAGTCTTGGATATCAATATTATATCTATCGGCAACATTAATTAATGTTTCGCCTTTTTTTACCTCATGGAATGCAGGTATTTCATGCTGATCGGCTGCAATATATGCCTGTTTATCGGGCATGTCGGTGTTTAATACGTCGTATAATGCCGCATAATTTTCCTGCCCGGTTTTAGGAAGTATTAATCTGCGTGGCGCGTCAGTGGTACCATTTACTATTTGTTTTTTATATGCCGGATTTAACAGCGATATTTCTCTTATATCAATATTTAACACGTTCGAAATATTGTTAAGTGAAACAAATCTGTCAACCAAAACGGTATCCGTATTAATGTGGAAACTTGCAGTTTGCGGTATGATATCATGCTTATCAGCAAAGTTCATTACATAAGCAATGGCGATATACGCGGGTACATACCCCCGCGTTTCATTAGGCAGGTATTGGCGTATCGACCAAAAATCAAGTGCGCCTGCTTTTGCAATAGCGCGTTCAACATTGGTTTTACCGCAATTGTATGATGCTATAGCCAGCAGCCAATCGCCAAACTCGGCATAGGCATCTTTTAAATAGGCCGCAGCTGCGTAACTTGCCTGCACGGGGTCGCGCCGGTCATCGGTATACTTATCCATATTTAAGCCGTACAGTTTAGCCGTTTGGGGCATGAATTGCCACGGGCCGGTAGCCCCTACGCTTGATACGGCCATAGGGTCGAGCTTTGATTCAACTATCGACAGATATTTTAGTTCTTCAGGAATACCAGCCTCGCGAAAAGCCTTCTCATAAATAGGGAAATAGTATTTAGCCAAACCTAAAACATGGCCCATTTCGTCTTTATGGCGGGCATAAATATCAATATAGTTTTGTACGTACTCGTTATAGTCTAACTGTACATTTTTCTGAATGGAGTCTAAACGCGACTTAAATACAGCTAAATAAGCGGGAAGCATTGATACCTGGCCAATGGGTGGGGTTTTAATGGTATCAGGATAATTTTTTGAGGGATTTGCCGGAGCTACGGGGCCAGTGACCGGCCCCGCATGGGCCGTTACAACAGATAAACATAAAATGCAGATAGCACCAGTAATTAATCTCTTCATTCTTTTCGTTAGGGGTTACAAAATGCCTGCGCGCAGCAGTATTATTTTACTAAAATATAAATTTTTTATAGTTGAAGGAAATATTTAGAAAAATTTAACAGTTCCTGCTCACCAAAATGTTTAGCTAATAATTGCAATCCTAACGGTAATCCCTGGCTGTTATTGCCTGCCGGTAAAGAAATAGCCGGAATACCTGCCAACGAAGCCTGCACTGTAAAAATATCAGCCATGTAATTCACAACCGGATCTTTCTCTATTTTACCTATAGCGGGCGCAGGTTCAGGGGCTGTTGGCAACAAAATAAAATCGTATTCCTCTAATAGCCGGTCGGTTTTTTCGCGGATAAGCCGTCGTACTTTTTGCGCTTTTGCATAGTAGGCATCATAATAACCGGCGCTTAATACAAATGTACCCAGCATAATGCGGCGCTTTACTTCCTTGCCAAAACCCTCAGACCGTGAACGTTTATAGGTAGATCGCAGATCGGTAGCTGCCAGGCTGCGGTAACCATAATGCACTCCATCATACCGGGCCAGGTTAGACGATGCTTCGGCAGTAGCCAAAATATAATAAGCCGGCACCAGGTAGTCAAGGTATTCAAATGAAATTGGTGTTACCGTATGGCCATCATGGCGCAGCTTTTCAATATACCTTGTCATGGTATCTTTTACTTCCGCGTCTACTCCCCTGCTTGATAATGCTTCCTGCAAACAGGCGATCTTCTTTTTTCCGGGAGAAACCCGAAGATCATCGGCATAAGCCGGGACAGGTTTTTGCGCAAGTGTGCTGTCATAGTCATCCGCGCCCGCCATAACCTGCAATAAAAGGGCGGCATCTTCAACAGACCTGGTTATTGGCCCCGCCTGGTCGAGCGATGAGGCATACGCAATTATGCCGTGTCTTGAGATGCGTCCATAAGTTGGTTTTAATCCAATTAATCCACAAAATGATGCCGGCTGACGTACAGACCCTCCCGTATCCGTGCCTATCGCAGCATGGCACATATTTGCCTGTACAGCTACAGCAGATCCGCCCGATGATCCGCCCGGTACCCTGGTTTCATCCGCATAGTTTTTTACGGGGCCAAAATATGAACTTTCGTTTGTTGCACCCATTGCAAACTCATCACAATTGCAGCGGCCTATAATAATGGCATCTTCGGCCAATAACCGCTCAACAATTGTTGATGAATAGATGGAAGTAAAGTCTTTTAGAATTTTGGATGAGGCGCTCACCTTATGCCCCTTATAGCATATATTATCCTTAATAGCGATAACCATGCCTGCCAGTTTACCGGCAATGCCTTGTTTAAGGCGATGATCAATTTCTTTTGCCCTTGTTAATGCTTCGTGGCTAAACACCTCGTTAAAGGCATTTAAGTGGCTATTTAATTCTATCCGGCCTAGGTATTCTTTTACCAGTAACTCAACCGTGATCTTTCCGCTTTGCAACCCGCTCTTTATCTCATTTAAAGAGGAATAGAATTTTGCCATGGGGCTAAAATAAAAACTTATCTATTGAAATTATAAAATAATTCAACAGATAAGCTATATAACTTAACAAATAAAGCAAATTGTGATTAAGCCAACCGGCTTTTAAGATCAAGCTTTAGGCTTATTCTCGTCTTCGCTGGCACCGTTTTGCGCGTCTTTAAATTCTTTTACGCCTTTGCCCAAACCTTTCATCAGTTCAGGAATTTTTTTGCCACCAAACATTAATAATACTACACAGAATATTAAAATGAGGGTCGTTGGATTATCTAATCCCATGGTTTTAAATATTTAAATTATAATTTATATTAACTAAGATTTATATTGATCCTTTACAGGTTCAGCAGCCGTATGTGATGTTTCTGCGTCATGATCATCCGCGCGTTTTTCATTTATTACCTGGTCTAAAAAATCGGCATGATCTGTAGCAGTGTGGCTTTCGCCTGCCGGGATAGTATTTGCAACATGCCCTTCAGGCAAATGGTCAAGATCAGCAACAGCATGTTCATCGGGCACTGGAGATGTTTCCGGTTCGGCGACTGTTGCCGGTCCGTCTGCTTTTTTACTTTCATAGGTATCTATCTGGTTGGCTATTTCACGCTTTACCCCTTCAGAAGCATCCTTAAAATCGCGGATACCTTTTCCAAGTCCCCGTGCAAGTTCGGGTAGTTTTTCACCTCCAAATAACAATAAAGCCACCAGCATGATCAGTATTATTTCGCCGCCGCCAATATCGAAAATTAAAAAAACCGAACTCAACATACCATTCTATATTTAAGGATACAAATATAAACAATTTATAGATTACAAAGTTTAAATCTATTTCTCAGGTGCCAGCCATATTTGTGGATTGATAGTTTCTTTATCCTTTTGTATGGAAAAATCAACTTCAGTCTCGCCGGTTGTCGGGTCTGTGGCTGCTGTGCCTATATTTTGTTTGTAGCTTACTTTTTGCCCTACTGATACATTAACAGATTTTAAGTTAGAGTAAGATGTAAAATATTCGCCATGCCGTATAATTACAATGAATGTGCCGCTAAGCTGCATAACCGTTCTTACTTCGCCTTCAAATACTGCCCTTACAGGTGCCCCGCTATTGGTTTTTATATCAACGCCGGTATTGTCTATCCTTATACCCTGCATGGTATAAGTTCCAAAGCCATGTAAAAGGTTTCCCCGTTCAACCGGCCACGGCAACCTTCCCTTATTCCCTAAAAAATCATTAGATAGTTTAGCTGCTTCTGGGGTGGAATTTAAAATTTCACTGTCGCTGCGCCTTGCAATTACCCTGGTAACGGGGACATCCCTGTTTTCGGCTTTTGCCTTTGCAGCATCGTTTTTAGCTGTTAACTTATCCTTCTCTTCTACCCTGCGCCTTTCATCCTCAATTTCTTTTTTCACGACGGCATCAAACTCTCTTTTATTCCGGGCTATCCTTGCCTGCACTTCCTGCATTTGCTGCCTCACCTGTCCGCCATGTTTTGTAAGTTCAGCAAGTGCCTGCAACTGGTCATTCTTCTCTTTTCCTAATGTGGCTTTTTCCTTTTTCTGGTCGACAAGCAAATCGCTTTTTTCCTGCTTATCCTTATCCAGTTGAACTATCTTTACATTCAGATCTTTTTCTGTTCCTTCTATATAACCGGCCTGGCGTTCGCGATAGGTGGCAAACTGCTGTAAATACTTTAAACGTTTATAAGCCTGGTTAAAATCTTTCGAGGCAAAAATAAACATCAGCTTATTATAGGCGCTTTGGTTGCGATAAGCAAAAAGCACCATACCCGCGTAATCTTTTTTTAGCTGGGTTAACTGGCCTTGCAGGCTGTGAACCGTATTATTATTTTCGGTTATCTGGTTATCCAAATTGCGCATCTGCGTGGTTATATTATCAATTTTCGCCACGCGCAGGCTTATTCTGGCCTTAATAATATCCAGTTGTTGAACGGTTGATTTTTTATTGTTTAAAGTTTGTTCGTATTCGTGGTTAAGCTGCTCAAGTTGTGCATTTAAATTATCGCGTTGTTTTTTAAGTTCGGCGCTGGTTTGCGCATGTACGTTAGCCGCGATAAAAACGCCGATAAAAAGTATTGCTATTTTTAAAAACCTCATTTGCTAAAAATACTAATTTCCACCGATAGTGTAACCTTCAGGTATGCTGAACGGATAAGTTAACGGCAAATCAAGGTCGACCTTTGTATAATGCAAGTTAACATGAACCTTTTTATTCTGAGCGGTGGATTGAATGTCGATTTGCGATGGTATGGTTTTGCTGCCTGCCGGGATAAACATGCTGTTATTTGCCTGTAGTGACAACCCCCCATTATGGTTGGATAAATTAAACTGACTAACCTTCATATCGGGGCCTAACACCAGGCTGTAAACTAAATCCTGTAAAACGCCGGATATAGTTGTGTTTCCATTATCAGTTTGAAAACCGGCGTTATTATCCTGTAATATTTCGGGCATGGCATTACCCACCAGCAATGCTTCCAGCATTTTGTAGCTTACCTGGTTATTTGAATATTGATAGACGTAACTAAATGGTTTTTTAAGATAAACGCCTTGCAGTTTGTTTATTACCTGTATACTATCCGGGGTAATGATCGCGCGGGCAACCTCAAACGTCACCAAAAGTGTTTTAGTGATGGAGACCCATATTTTTTTGTCGTGATCAATATGGATATTTAAATTAACATCATTACCATCGCCATTAACATCTAACTGTGCATCCGCCTTTGCAGAGAATGTATTAAAGCTAACCTGTGCTGCTGCAACAGCACCCATCCTACTATCGGTTTTAGGTTTTACAACCGGTGCCGGGAGTGCAGCCGCCGGAGATGCGGTAACTGATGGTTGCCCTCCAACCATCAATGCTTTTTTTGCCTTGCAACTAACCACTACCAGCAGGCAACTGATAAGGAGTAACTTATTCAATATATTTCTTTTCATTTATTTTCCGATCAAGGGTTGCCGAATTTGCTCCGTACTCCTTAGCCTTTTTCCAATTGCTTACCGCGCTATCCACGTCGCCCAAAAAAAACAGGATATCCCCAAAGTGTTCTGCCTGCACCGCGCTTTTATCTTTATCATCGGCTATTGCCTTCTGTATCCATGTTTTGGCATCAGCATACTTTTTTTGTTTGAATAATATCCATGCATAGGTATCTTCAAACGATGCGGTATGCGCCTGCACATCATTGGCATGTTTTGCCATTAGCGCGGCCTTGTCTAATTGTTCGCCCCTGATGGATAAATAATAAGCGTAATTATTTAAGGTGTATACATTTTCGGGGTTATACATTAATGCTTTATCATAGGACGCATCAGAGTTTTTAATATCATTCATTCCGTGGTAATCATCGCCCAATGCCGAAAAACCGAGCGACAAAAGTTGCTTATCCTGAAATTCCATCGAGGTAGCGTTTTTCAGATAGCTTAAGCCTTTGTTGTATTCCTTTTTTTGTACCAGCCCAATCCCCACAAAGTAGTTCATCCATGCCTGGTTGGGAAAGAACGACAGCGCATCCTCGCCATCCCTTATCACGCCATCCATATCATTCTGGCTTAACTCAACCCTTACTAACTGCTCGCGCACGTCATACACCTGGTTATTCAGCGCGATAGATTTTTGATAAGCTGCCTTGGCTTCAGGAAGTTTTTCATTTTGAAATAACATATCGCCATATAAAGCATTTGCCCTCGAGTCGTTTGGCGACGTATTTACGGCTATCCGGCTCAACTCGAGCGCGCTGGCCTTAGCATTCGGATCCGGGAATTTTGGGAAATAGCCGGTCACTATCCTTATTTTTTCGCTAATATCTACTTCAGGTATTGCAAACGCAAGTGTCAGCTCATTAAAGCAAGCTTCGGTATTTTTTTTCTCGCGATAAATATCTGCGAGGGCCAGGTGTATCAATCCATTGTTTGGCGCTACCTTTTTTGCCCTTTCCAAAGTCTTTAGCGCCTTATCATTCGATCCATTTGAGCCGTATATTTCAGATAGCAGTAAATAGTATTTTACCTGGCTTGGGTCGGCAGTTATTCTTTCTTCCAGCGCGGCAGCGGCAAGATCGGGTTTGTTTTGTTTCAAATAAATTTTTTCGCGGGCAATGATCAGGTCGTCACTTGGGCCTATAATTTTTTCAAGCGCATCATAAACCTTTAATGCTTCGTCATATTTCCCTTCCTGCAAATAAGTATTGGCGCTGTCAAAATAGTAATCGGCTTTGCGGGGGCTTATACGTTTAAGTTCGTTAAATAAAACTTCCAGTTTAGGAAAATCGTTATTCTTTTCGTAGATCTCAGCAAGGGCTACCCGGTACCATTCATTATCAGGCTTGAGGCCCACCGCTTTTTCAAGCAGATCTTTGGCATCTGTATAATTATTTTGCAGCTTATCCAGTCTTGCCAGTTCATACATTGAAGCATCGTTTGATGGTTCGATCTGTAATATTTTGCCGAACAATTCCGCAGCTTTCTTATTGTCCTCGATATTTTTTTCGCTAATAGCTGCAAAGAACAATTGTTCAACTGTACCGCTATCACGTGCAGAAACAGGCTTGGCATCAACTATCACGGCGGCGTTATCTTTTATGGGCGTTACATTTTGTGCCAAACTTAAACCGGGAATAAATAAAATAAAAAGCAAAGTGGCCACAAGCCCAAATGCGATCTGCAAATTGCCGCTACATTCTTTTTTATTGATCTTTAATTTCATTACTTAATTTATCAAACCCCGGTATGGCCATAACCGCCTGCACCGCGTAAAGTTTCATTTAAAACTTCAACTTCCTGCCAGTCTACCTTCTCATGCCGGGCCACTATCATTTGCGCTATACGGTCGCCGTTATTTATTTCAAAAGCCTGGTCAGAAAAATTGATCAGCAGCACTTTAACCTCTCCCCGGTAATCAGCATCAATAGTACCGGGCGAATTTACAATTCCTATTCCATGTTTAAACGCCAAACCGCTGCGCGGGCGTATTTGCGCTTCAAATCCTTCGGGCAACTCAATATGCAGACCTGTCGGAACCAATTTACGCTCCATCGGCTTAAGCGTCATGGTTTCTTCCAGGTCGGCACGCAGGTCCATGCCGGCGGCATGCATGGTTTCGTACGCCGGGAGGTTGTTTTTTGAATGGTTAATTATTCGGATGATCATCGGCCAATAAAGATAGCTTTTAAACTTTTCCATTCAAAAAATAATGCGGCCGACGCAAACAATATCAGCAGCCCGTCGCCAATAAGCAAATTGCTGTTAAACACATAGAACGATAGATAAACGAGTAAAGCGGCAATTATTATATAAGCGGTGTTTTTTTTGAGATGGTAGGGAACAGGATAATTTTTTTGCCCCCATAAATACGAAAGTGCCATCATCACAAAGTACGATGCAAATGATGCCCATGCCGAAGCCATGTAGCTGAACCGTGGTATGAACACAACGTTGAGCACAATGGTAAGAATAGCGCCAACTCCCGAAATGTACAGGCCGTATTTGGTTTGATCGGATAATTTGTACCATACCGAAAGGTTCATATAGACACCCAGGCATACATATCCAAAAAGCAGCGGGGGGACGGACGGAAGGCCTACCCAGTAACTTTTGTCAATGAAATATTTAAGGATACTGATATTAGCAACTATGGCAATAAAGCCAATGCTTACGGATATCACAAAATAATCCATAATGCGCGCGTAGGTATGGCCGGCATTTTTATTTTTTGCATGACTAAAGAAAAAAGGCTCGGCACCCAGGCGGAATGCCTGCACAAACAAGTTTAAAAAAACAGATATTTTGGCGCATGCAGCATAAATACCCAACTGCTCGCTGCTGACATATTTTGCTAACAGCGTTTTATCAAGATTTTCGTTAATAATGAATGAAAAATTGGCCACAAGTACCGGGAAGCTGTAAATCAGCATGTTTCTTGTCATACCGCCATCAAATTGCGGTTTAAACTTAACTATCTCCGGCAATAACAATATAAACGTCAAAGCACTGGCGATCAGGTTCGAAAGGAAAATATAACCCAACCATCCCTGCCTGAACCATGTGGACACCCAATCAGCGCCAATATAGTTGTGTTTAACTATTGAGGGAAGCCCATACATAAAGATCAGGTTGAGCGCTATAAACACCAGCACATTGGTGACCTTTATCAAGCCATACCTCCCGGGCCGGCCGTCGGCCCTGATTTTGGCAAACGGAATAACGCACCAGGCGTCTATCACCAAAAAGGAGATAAAATAAAGCACATATTGCCTGTAGTCGTGAAATGACGTTGTTTTTTCAATAGCTACCCAATGCGCTATTTGGTTGGTAAGCGGCAGTGTAATTGCTAAAAATAGCAGCGTTAACGCTATTATTGTAGCGAAAGCGTTATTATAAACCTGTGCTTTTCTGTCCTCATGCTTGTTAAGGTATCTAAAAAAAGTGGTCTCCATCCCGAAAGCCAGCACCGGCTGTATCATAGAAGCATAGGAGAACATATTAGAAAAAATTCCGTATATGCTGCTGCTGTAAACACGGGTGTAACCCGAAGTCAGGAAAAAATTAAGCACCCGCGAAGCAATGGTAGTAATACCATATACCGCCGTTTGCCCGGCAAATTTTTTAGCTGTTGACAATAGTTATATGTAATTAAATCATAGCTTCCCCCTATAGCGATGGGTTTAAAACCCATCGCTATAGGGGGAAGCTATTTAAACAAACCCCTTTTTATAACCTCAAAATTACGATAGTTTCTTAATTCGCCTTCATGGGTTTCAACCAAAGTTACAGAAGCATCCTGCGGGCCTTCATTGCACCAGTCTAAAAACATTTCGATTGTGGCATTATCGGCTTCGGCCTCAATAAATACGTTACCATCCGGCAGGTTTTTTATTGAACCCCGCACACCCAACTGGTCGGCAACGGCTTTAGTTGATGCGCGGTAGAATACACCCTGTACGGTGCCTTTTACTGTAATATCAAGGTGCTTCATATTTAGTTGAAGAAGTTGTAGTTGTTGTAAAAGTTGCAAAGGTTGCAAAAGTTTCATTAAAAGAAAAGTTAAAGAAGTTGCAAGGGTTTTTAGATCCGTTTTCAACTACTACAACATTTACAACTCCTACAACCTAAACCAATCTCCTAACCTTAGTATCAGCGGTAATTTTCAGTCCCTCCAATCCGGTAATAAGGTTTAATCCCGGAGTTTTGCCGGGTTCAAGGGTGCCTTTTTCTTTATCAATACCTAAATAACGGGCACCATTAATAGTTGCCCATTCCATTAGTTTAGCAGTAGTTAACGATGGATATTTTTGTTGCAGGGTGCGCATTTCGCTTAATATGCAAAGCTTGCTGTTTGAAGCCAGGCTATCGGTACCCAGGGTGATATTAAATCCCTGGCCCAAAAACAGGTCTATCTTCGGCAGCTTGTTTTCAATATATAAATTAGCATTTGGGCAAAAGCACCAGTGTATTTTACGATCAAACCGTTTTATAAAGTAAATATCCTTTAAATTGGTACAGGTATTATGTACCATTAAAATATCCTGCCTATTGGTCAGCAACGGAATAACCGATTGCAGCGAATTGCGTGCCTGCGGCTTAAAATAGCTTATATCAATGCCAAAATGCGCGTAAAGGTCATTAAACTCGCCTAATTTATAGCGGTAAAATTTGTTTTCATCCTCACACTCCTGATTATGTATGCTGATGAGGTTTTTACCGGTATCGCAATATTTTTTTATCAGTTTGAAAAGATCTTTTGACACCGAATAGGGCGCATGCGGCGTTATTGAACATGGTTGAGGTGCAAATTCCTTTAATGTCCCTATGGCTTTATTAAATGCGTCGTCAGCATTTTGGGGTAAAAAGCTAAATGTTTCTATAAAGCTGTGATAGTATAAATTGCTTGTAGCTTTTATGGCTATAGTTGCATTAGTATTAACTATATCGCCAACCGCTACAATACCATTTTCATACATTTCGGCATCGGCGGCGGCAGCGGCGGCAGCTATTTCTTTGTCCGTCGAACCCCGCAATTGCTGGATACTTTTAATAAATGTTACCAACCCGCTGTTGGTTGGTATTTTATCTTTCAGGTGTGAAAGTTCAATATGACAGTGCGTGTTTACAAATCCGGGACAGATAGCGCCGCTCAATTCTTCAATAGGGATATTGATGTCAGGCGGCATATCATTGGTTACAGCAATGATCTTTCCATCATCATCTACAGTAACAACACCATTTTTTATCGGATCGGCACAAACAGGAAAAACGTAATCGGCTCTAAAAATTTTCATTCAAGTAATAAGTAATATTAGCTGTTACTCAACCCGTTTTATACTACCATTAGTCAATACAATTACCTTTTGGTTATTGTTTTTGATTTAACGAGAATAGATAATAAAAAGTTAGATTTTTAAATTTCGTACTTTTGCGGCGTGAATACCGCAAAGCAAAAAATTGACATCCGCAGCCTGAGTTTAGAAGCATTACAAAAGCATTTTATCCAAATGGATGAAAAAAGCTTCCGTGCTAAACAGGTTTACGAGTGGTTATGGAAAAAATCATGCTTTTCTTTTAACGGAATGAGCAATATTTCAAAAGAACTTCGTACCAAACTGGATGAAAACTTTATCATTAATAATGTTAAGATCCACAACTCGCAGGTTAGTGCTGATAAAACTATAAAAAATTCTTTTATTTTACACGATACACACCTAATTGAGGGTGTTTTAATTCCAACACCGGGCAGAATGACGGCTTGCGTATCATCTCAAGTGGGTTGCAGCCTCACTTGCAAGTTTTGTGCCACCGGCTATATGGAGCGTAAGCGCAACCTCAATCCTGATGAAATTTATGATCAGGTTGTACTGATCGACCAGCAATCGCGCGAAAACTATGGCATGCCTTTAAGCAATATTGTTTACATGGGCATGGGCGAACCATTGCTGAACTATAAAAATGTAATGGAATCGGTTGAAAAAATAACTTCGGAAGACGGCCTAAACATGGCCGCCAAACGGATCACAGTTTCAACTGCGGGTATTGCCAAAATGATAAAAAAATTGGGCGACGATCAGGTGAAGTTTAACCTGGCCTTGTCATTACACGCTGCCAATGATGAAAAGCGCAATACCATTATGCCCATAAACGAGCAAAACTCGTTAAAAGCATTGGCCGAGGCTTTAAAATACTATTACGCCAAAACCAAAAACCCGGTAACCTACGAGTACATTATTTTTGACGGCTTTAATGATAATATAGAAGATGCCGCCGAATTAGCGACATTTTGCAAACACCTGCCTTGCAAAGTGAATATTATTGAGTATAACCCCATATCGTTTGCCAATTTTATTAATGCCGGTGAAGACAAGGTTGAAGCTTTTGCCGATTACCTGCGCAAGCAAGGCGTTAACACCCACCTGCGCCGCAGTCGCGGAAAAGACATTGATGCCGCCTGCGGACAGTTAGCGATAAAGGACGGGCAGTAAAGTTTTATTGGATTTTATTTTCAATTTTATATTTTGTAATTTTGATATATGACTACGCTAACTGTAAATATTGACAACAAAAAATCTGAAAAAGCTGTTAAGGCTGTTTTAGATGCTTTGGGTTTAAGTTATAATTTAAATGGTGACGACGGCCTCGCGTCCGCTAAATAAAGCTGAGCAACGCCTATTCAATAACCTGAAGCATTCTTTTGAACAAATAAAATTACACCAGGAGGGAAAGATCGAATTGCGGGACGCAAGAGAACTACTCAATGAATTATAGTGTAAAAACCAGCTTTTACTTTGATAAGGAAGCTAAAGAAATAGCCAAGAAACATAAGGGTATTAAGGCGGATATTGCAAAACTGATTGATGATTTAGAAATAAATCCTACAATGGGTAGTGCACTCGGTCAAAATGTTTATAAAATCAGATTAGCCATTTCAGGGACAAATAAAGGCAAGTCTGGTGGCGCAAGGGTTAAAGAAGTGGTTTATCTTTCAGAAATTTATTTAAAAAGTGAGCATGATACAGTCGATGCAGACCTCGTTGTTCAAAACCTAAAAAATGCCGGATTGATTTAGATTATCCGGACTCAAGCCGTATTTCAATCCCCGCATAACTCCTCTCAAAAAATATTACTTTTCTATCTGAAGGAATTTAATTATACAGTCCAATTATTTGACGCCGCTTGCGGGCAGTTAGCTATAAAGGACGGGCAATAAATGTTTTAATTTAAATGCCTGTATTCGCTGGGCGACTTTCCTGTTTTTGCTTTAAATATTTTTGTGAAATGTGAGGGGTGTTCAAACCCCAGGTCATACGCAACCTCGCTTATTGATTTTTCTGTGCTCCATAATAACGACTTGGCTTTGTCAACTAATTGTAGGTGAATATACTCCTGGGTGGTTTTACCGGTGAGCTTATTCAGCATATCTGATAAGTAATTGGGCGATAAATTCAACCGTGATGCAAAATATTTTACATTGGGCAACCCGGTTTCAATTAGCGTCTCGCGGTCAAAATAATCCCGTAATAACCTTTCAAACTGCTGCAACACGCCCGAATTAACTTTTGCACGTGTATAAAATTGCCTGTCGTAAAAACGTTCACAGTAATTCAGCAATAACTCAATATTGTTGACGATAAGCCCTTGTGTATGCTTATCAATATTTTGTGAATATTCCTTTTCAATTTTTGATACACAGTCTTTGATAACCTGTTTCTCATCTTCAGAAATATGCAGGGCTTCATTCACCTCGTAATTAAAAAAAGAATATTGGTGTATCTTTTTGCCTAAGTCGGCACCATGTATCAGGTCAGGATGAAAAAACAGCGCCCAACCTTCGTCAACAATAACGTTAGGCCCCGGCGCTATTACTTGCCATGGTGCGGTAAACATTAGCGAGCCTTCATTAAAATCATAACTGCCCTTACCATATTTTAATAGCCCTTCAAATTTTTTGCAGGAAATGGTATAAAAGCCAAAACGATAAAAAGCATCTGTTTTTGGCCGCTTCCGATAAAAGTCAACATGGTCTATCAAACTAACCAACGGATGCTTAGGCGGTGTATATTGCACCAGTTTGTGCATATCGCCAACCGATTCTATGTCAATATATTTATCAGGCATATTTTATAAAGTTACTATAAAAAAATAAGGCTGCCCAAATACGGGCAGCCTCTTAGTGTTAAATTCCGGTTTGGGCGGCCATCATTTTTTTGAAGTCCACATCATCCATTTGCGGCCTGTTTTGTAATAACTGTACGGCATCGTGGCCAACCGGGTAACGCAATTTCTCTGTGCCATCGGTAGCGGCTTCATAAATCGCTTCGGCCACCTCGCTAAGATTTTCAGACATGGGCCAGTTTTCCAGCATGGTGATAAATTTATCAAAAGATGGTTTGTAATCGTCCAGCCCTTCGGCACCAAAAAGATCCATAGAACGGCCCGCAAATTCTGTTTTATAACCACCGGGTTCAACTATTTTTAGGTAAATACCAAATGGATTAAGTTCATATTGCATAGATTCGGTTAACCCTTCCAATGCAAATTTTGTGGCATGGTAAAGCGACGAGAACGGGAAAGTTAATCGCCCGCCTACTGAGGAAACATTAATGATAATACCCGTTTTACGATGACGCATAACAGGCAATAGGGCTTGAGTAACCGCTATCAACCCAAAAAGGTTAACATCAAACTGTTGTTTAATTTGTTGTTCTGTTGCGGCCTCTAATGCACCCATAGCGCCATAGCCTGCGTTGTTTACCAACACATCAATACTGCCAAATTTTTCGATGCTTTGTTCTATAGTATTTTTTATAGTAACCTTATCGGTTACATCCAGTTTAGTTACAAAAACATTATTTAGTGTATTTAGCACTGTTTCTTTTTCGGGCGAACGCATGGTAGCTATTACATTCCATCCGTTCTTATGGAATAATTTAGCCGTTTCTCTGCCAAAACCTGATGATGCGCCTGTTATTAATACTGTCTTTTTCATTTTGTTTGTGTTTTAATTTCTAAAACAAAAGTGCAGTTAATGTACCGGGCCAATTTATATGTTTCTACTCATTTCTTATACTTTTCACGGTTAATGAATAAATATTCAAATTATCCGAAGGAATTTAATTATACTCACGTCTAATTAATTGATAACCGGTATTGGACGAACATGATTTAATGGCGCGGCTGCTTGAAGGTGATGAAAGCGCCTTTAAAACAGTAGTTAATACCTATAAAAAAATGGTGTATAATACGGTATTGGCCTTTGTGCAAAACACAGATGATGCCGAAGATGTTACGCAGGATGTTTTTATAAAGGTTTATGAAAATATTGCAAAATTTAAGCAACAGTCGAAATTAAGCACCTGGATATACCGCATAAGCATTACCCAGGCCAATGATTTCATCCGGTATAAAAACCGGAAGAAACGTGGCGGATTTTTGGTAAGCCTGTTTGGTAATAACAACGAGTTAATACATGAACCGGCTGATTTTATACATCCGGGTGTTTTGGCAGAGAATAAGGAGCGGTCGGTTATTTTATTCAGGGCGATAAACCAATTGCCTGAAAATCAGAAGACCGCCTTCTTATTACAGAAAACAGAAGACCGCAGCCAGCAGCAAATAAGCGAGATCATGCAGTTGAGCGGGGGCGCGGTAGAGTCATTATTATCGCGGGCAAAGGCTAACCTTAAAAAACAATTGAACAACTATTATTCATCGTTATGAAAAATAAACAGGAAATAGAACATTTAACCGAGGCAACGCTTAACAGCCTCGATAACCTGCAGCAGGTTGAGGCTAACGAGTTTTTGTATGCAAAAATCAGGCATCGCATGCAGACAAGCGAGTTGCATGAACGTGCCTCTTATAACCGCTTAATGGTACAGTTATCTGTTGCTTTGTGTTTGTTTATCTGCATTAATGGGGCAAGCTTTTATTTGTTTCAGCACCGACAAAGCAAAACTGCCGAAACAAATGCCAGTGCGGCAGCCGCGTTTGCCGAAGAATACTCGCTTAAAGATAATTCATATAGCTATTAAAATTCGGGATATGAAAAGCAATAAGATATTAGTCGCATTTGTGATTGTTTTGATCATCATCAATTGCGTTTTATTAAGCCTTTTCTGGTTTAACATTTATCATATAAAAAGACGGCCGCCTATCCAGGGCCCTGCATTTGAGTACCTATCCCGTGAGCTTAAACTAACGTCTGCCCAAAAAGGCCAATATGAAAAAATGCGTGATGCGCACATGCAATTTACCGACAGCCTGAATACGCAAACCCACGTGATGCGCGATTCATTTTTTAATCAGTTAAAAAACCCGTCTGCAAAGCCGGAAACAATAAACGCACTCGAAAAAAAGATAAGTGACAATACCGCCAAATTAGATACGTCTACCTTTTATCATTTCAGCAGGTTCCGGGCGATATTAAATGCCGGTCAGCAAAAACGGTTCGATGAAATTATACAGGACGTATTGCGCAGCATGGGCGGCCCGCCACCACAAGGCGGGGCGCATCCGGGGATGACTGGCGGGCCACAGCAGAGAGGGCCGTCGTCTAATGGCGATCCGCATAGATCGGGCATAAGGCACCCGGAACCGCCCCGTGACGGTCGCCCCGGACCTGGTATGCCGCCTCCGGGCGGAGGCCCGCCCCCTAACTAAAAAATAATACAATCGCAGCGAAGGAATATTGACCAGGCGGCATCTAATGATATATAAACACTAAAGATCATGAAAACCAAGTCAACCATCCTTTTAAGCGCTGTGCTATTATTATTTGTAGCTATTGCTGCGTGTAAAAAAGATTCATCAACATCCACAACAACAAACGTTGCGATACCTGCCATATATCAAAGAATTTATGGCGCTTCGAGCATAACAAATGACGGCACCTATATTACCATTAAAACTACCGACCTGCCCGATCATAAAAGCGCTTACTATGCTGCATCAAACCCGTTATACCAGGCTTTTAGCGGGAAGACTTTTGGCGGTTTTACTTTTGCAATAAACCCAAACAGTATCGCGTCGCAATCTATTACGCTAAAAATACCTGTAAACCCCGCAGTTAGCGCTAACCACGATGCAACGCCATTGGGGGTTATCGGTATAGCGCTAAACGGGGTGGCGTTGTTTAATCAATACGCCGGCCCTAACACCCCCTTAACCACCGAAATAGTAAGTTTCGATCAGTATTGGGGGCACCCGCAACAGCAAGGCGTATACCACTATCATGTTGAACCCATCTATCTTACACAAACAAAATTTTCAGAGTCGGCCCTTGTAGGATTTCTATTGGATGGCTTCCCGGTATACGGTCCGCAGGAAAACGGTAAAACGCTAACCAGCGCCGACCTGGATACTTATCATGGACATACCAGCGCAACTGCTGATTATCCTAATGGTATATACCATTATCATTTTACAGCGGATGCACCCTATTTAAATGGCTCTGGCTTTTATGGTACTGAAGGTACTGTATCACAATAAATTTTAATAAGCCGGAACAATGTTTTTCGCAAGACCAATCTTCTTAATGGCCATTTTAGGCTTTTCTATTTATTCATTTTTGAATAGAAAGACCGACGGCTGCCATGTAAAACTCCCGGGGCATGTACCGGGGGAATTTTACAACGCTACTGACCTTGCCTTTTCAAAAAACCAGGACACGGTTTATTATGATCAACAGCATTTTTCGGGCTATGTATTTGCCTTATACCCAAATAATGACACCGCTTTTGTATTTGGTTACCTAAACGGTTTACTTGAAGGCAGGATACGCAGGTGGTATCCCAATAAGCAAATTGCCGAGGACAGGTTTTATATACAGGGAGGTAAAGAGGGGGTACATAAAGGCTGGTGGGAAAATGGCAAACCTAAATTCGAGTATCATTTCGCGAATAATGAATTTGAAGGCCTGGCGACCGAATGGTTCAATACCGGGAAACTATTTCGCCTGCTTAATTACAAACAAGGCCATGAGGCTGGCAGTGAAAAAATATGGTGGGACAATGGTCGCATAAGGGCCAATTATGTGATGGTAAACGGGCAAAAGTTTGGCCTCAGCGGCCAAAAGCTTTGCATAAATAATGTTACTAAAATAAGCGTTAAATGAAAAAGTATAACACGCTTATATTGCTTATCATGTTTTTACTGGCCTGCAAAACGCCGGATAAAAAAACCACCCTGCCGTTTTTTAACACACCCGATTTTACCCCTGTATGGATAGCGCCCGGCGAAGCCGGTTATAAAAACATCCATACCATTGCCAAATTTGCCTTCACCAACCAGTTGGGGCAAACCATAACCAATAAAAATGTAGCGGGTAAAATTTATGTGGCTAATTTCTTTTTCACCACCTGCGGCAGCATCTGCCCGCAGATGATGGGCAACCTGGCTAAAGTGCAGGATGTTTTTGCCGCTGATACCAGCGTTGTTGTACTTTCGCATAGTGTTACACCTTTGCATGATAATGTGCAGGTTTTGGCATCCTATGCCGATAAAAATCATATCAACAGTAAAAAATGGTGGCTTTTAACCGGCGACAGGGATACGATATACCGGCTTGCCCGCCAAAGCTATTTTGCCGAAGATGCCAGCGGGTACACTAAAAGCATCGACGAGTTTTTGCATACCGAGAACCTGGTACTTATTGATAAAAAAGGAAGGATACGCGGGGTTTACAATGGTTCGTTACGCTTAGAGGTGGATAACCTTATCGGGCATATCAAATTGTTGGAGCAGGAAGATTAATTTTTTCAATTAGCTAAAAAATCCTACTTTCAATAAATGAAACTAACAAGCGGCTACCTGGCCGATTTTATCTCCTTACTATTCCCCCAGCTTTGTGCTGCCTGCGGCGAATCATTGGTAGCAGGTGAAGATCTGATCTGCATTGATTGCCTTTATAACCTGCCATTTACCAATTTCCATTTACAAGCGGATAATATTGTAGCGCAGCAGTTTTGGGGTAAAATTAATTTGGAAAGTGCCTATTCCTTATACTATTTTGCTAAGGGCGGCAAAGTGCAAAGTTTGATGCATCAATTTAAATATAAGGGTATGCACCGCATCGGGAATTTGCTGGGAAATATAGCAGGCCAGCAGTTGACACAAAACGAATTGTTTAATACGGTCGACTTTATCATACCTGTACCCCTGCATAAAAGCAGGCTAAAACAACGGGGCTATAACCAAAGCGCCTGTTTTGCCGAAGGCTTAGCCAAAAAATTAACCGCTACTGTAGAAATCGACAACCTAATAAGAATAAGGGCCACCGAAACCCAAACCCACCGTTCGCGCTTTGCGCGATTTGAAAATATGCAGGAAGTTTTCACAATTAATAATCCTGAACGGCTGATTAACAAACACGTTTTATTGGTAGATGATATAGTAACCACCGGATCAACCTTAGAAGCCTGCGCTATCCCGCTGCTTAATATTCCCGGATTAAAACTAAGTATCGCTACTATAGCGTACGCGGAGTAAAGTAGGTTTGAATTATTGAGTTGTTGAATTAATGATTGAAAATGAATAATTCATTAAATCAATAATTCACTCATTAAATCACTGCTTCTGATACCTGCTCAGCTTATCGTATAAAACTTTAGGCTCAAAGGGCTTTAGTATATAATCGTTCATGCCCGAGTCGCCAATTTGATCCATTTGGCTGTTAAGCATAGAGGCTGTCAGGGCAATTATGGGTAATTGTTTAAAATAAGGTTCGCTTTTTGCGCGGATGATCTGCGTTGCTTCAAGGCCGCCCATCTCGGGCATGTGAATGTCCATTAGCACTACATCGTATTTTTGGCTGCTCTCAATCTTGTTCACTGCTTGTACGCCGTTTTCGGCAAAATCAGCCCTTGCACCCCATTTGGTCAAAATTTTATTGATCAGTAACCTGTTGATCTGGTTATCATCAACAACAAGTACGCTTATATTTAATGTAGAATCCACGTCGCTGTTATAATATTTTGTATTGTTACTCTTGTTAAATGTTATCGTAAACCAAAAATTAGAGCCCTCGCCCAGCACACTATCCACGTTTATCCGCGAATCGTATAACTCAATTAACCGCTTACTAATAGCCAATCCTAAACCTGTTCCGCCATATTTGCGGGTAGTACTTGCATCGGCTTGTTTAAACGACTCAAAGATGGTGTTTAATTTTTCATTTGCAATACCAATTCCTGTATCTGTTACAGCAAATCGTATGCGCACATTTTTATCATTTTGCTCAATTACCTTTAAGTCGATAGTTACGCCGCCTTTTTCAGTAAATTTAACTGCGTTACTTACCAGGTTCAACAATATTTGCGATAACCGGGTGCTGTCGCCAATAATTGTTTCGGGTACAGCTTTATCAATATTTTGTGTAAGATAAATATTTTTTTCTTCTGTTTTATATTGCATCGAGCTTGTAATGCCATGTATAAGTTCATGCAAGTTAACTTCGGTTCTTTCCAGTTCAACATTACCCGTTTCTATCTTTGTAAAATCAAGCACATCATTTATCAGCGCCATTAAATTTTGCGCAGAAAATTTGAGTATGCTCAGATTTTCTTTCTGGTAATCCATCGGTTTCTCATCAACAAGTAAACGCGACATACCAATAACCGCGTTAAGCGGAGTGCGTATTTCATGGCTCATTACCGAGATAAACATATCCTTTGCCCTACCCAGCTGCAAAGCCTCTTCCTTAGCTGCAATCAATTGTATCTCTACCTTCTTTTTTGCTGTGATATCAATAATAACTTCAATATATTTTTCAACACCTCCGTCCTTATTAAGAATAACCGAATTGATAACTGTTATCCACAAAGGTTGCCCATCCTTACGGTAAACCAGCAGATCAACTTCAAAGGATTGCTTATTTTGAGACAATTCGCGCGATTTCTCTATAATAGAAACGTCCGTAAGCTCTCCTTTTAACACATCGCCCAGGTGCTTGCCCCTCGTATCTTCTATGCTATACCCGGTAATCTTTTCAAACGCGGTGTTTACCCACTCAACATCTCCATTACCATCATTAATTACAACCCCGCTGGCAGTGTTGCTGGCTACCAGCGAAAGCATTTTAAGTTCCATTTCGGCATTTTTGCGCTCTGTAATATCGGTTATTGAACTTATCTGCCGCTCTATATTGCCCTCATCATCAAGCAGCAGGTTGTTTGATACAGACACCCAAACCGGTGTTCTGTCTTTTTTATAAAGTTTTAACTCAACAACATACGATCTTTTTTCCTTAACGGCCTTAGCCGCATTTTGAACTACTTCAAGATCGGTTTCTTTCCCGATAAGATTGTCGCCAAATGCGCTGCCGTTCATTTCATCAAGCGTATAGCCAAAAATTTCCTCTACTGCTTCATTCATCCATGTAACCTGACCTTTGCTGTCGCTGATTAGCATACCTCCCGGCGATTTACGGGCAGCAAAGGATAATATCTCCAAATCCTTTTGCGAAGATTTCCGCTCGGTTATATCACTGATCAACCGTATATATTTATCAACCTCTCCCTGTTCATTATAGATAACAGAATTTGTTATAGATAGCCATATTTGCCGCCCGTCTTTGCGGGTTGCATATACATGAACCGAGTATGATTCTTTCTTTCCGATAAGTTTGTTATACCGCTCTATTTCGCCGGCAACATCCCCTGCTATCACATCAGGCAGCCGTTTTTGTTCAATGTCGGCATAACTAAAACCGGTTATTTTTTCAAACGCGTTATTTATCCATATCGCTTTATCATTGGCATCACTTATTACTACCCCGTTGATCATTTTACTGGCCACCAGCGAAAGCTGTTCCAGGTCGGCCAGTATTTTCTTCTGATAGGTGATATCGCGCCCGCTGGTGTACCATTTTCCCGCTTTGTAAACAGCGCACCATCCTATCCATTTTACCCCTTTGTTTTTAGCTACGATTGCTGTTTCTATTTCAAATGGTTCGCCTGTAGCAATAGCTTTTTCAATAACGGGCACAAATTGGTCGCGGTTTTGGTCGACAACGAAATCCCATAAGCGCTTACCTATGGTATCGTCTTTCTTATAGCCCAAAACATGGGTTACCGCGTCATTTATCAGTTCGATGTTAGCGTCGGCACCGGCAATGATATGAATTTCGGGTGAAGCATTAAACAGGTTAAAAAACCGCTGATGTGTTTCAACAGATTCCTCTAATTCCTTTTTCTGCTTTTTTAATATGAGGTGATGCATCACCTCATCAGCAAGCGTACGCAGGGCATCACGCTGTTCAAAAGAGAGTTTGCGGGGAATGGTATCAATAACACATAATGAACCTAATCTATACCCATCGGGATCAATAAGTGGTGCCCCGGCATAAAAACGTATATGGGCTTCGCCCCTTACAAATATATTATCCTTAAAGAGTTCATCTTCGGTTGCATCGTAAATTTCCATGATCTCGTCATGGAGTATGGTATGGTTACAAAAGGCATCCCCGCGCGATGTTTCGCTAATATCTAAACCTATTTTCGATTTAAACCACTGCCGTTCAGCATCAACTAAGGTAATAAGCGCAATAGGGGCCTGGCATATATATGATGCAAGACGTGTTATAGCATCATACTCTTTCTCCGGTAATGTATCCAAAACATTATAAGAGCCAAGCGCATTAAGGCGCTTAGCTTCACCATCAAAAGATCGCTGCTTTTTATTCATTTATTAATCAATGCCTTTCTCGCGGTACAAGGGAAACCGCTCGGTTAATTTGTGTACCCTTTTACGTATTTTATTCAAAGAATGTTCATTTTCGGGGTCGTTGATCACTTCATCAATTAATTGAACAATATCATTCATTTGCTTTTCCTTCATTCCGCGTGTAGTCACAGCGGCTGTGCCGATACGGATACCCGAAGTAACAAACGGCGATTTATCATCGTAAGGCACCATATTTTTATTGATGGTAATATCAGCATTAACCAGCGCGTTTTCAGCCGCTTTACCTGTTATGTTTTTATTACGCAGATCAATCAGCACCAAATGATTATCCGTACCGCCCGATACAATTTCATAACCCCTGTCGGTAAATGCTTTTGCAATTGCCGCGCCATTCTTTTTAACCTGCAAAATATATTTCATATATCCCTCAGTTAATGCCTCGCCAAAGGCAATTGCTTTAGCCGCAATGATATGCTCAAGCGGCCCACCCTGCGTACCTGGAAAAACAGCCATATCCAATAAGGCCGACATCATCTTCACCTCGCCTTTTGGTGTTTTTAAGCCCCATGGGTTTTCAAAATCCTTGCCCAGCATAATCATGCCGCCGCGCGGGCCACGCAGTGTTTTATGGGTAGTAGTAGTAACAATATGGCAATGCGGCAGCGGGTCTTTTAACAATCCCCTTGCAATCAATCCTGCCGGGTGCGAAATATCCGCCAGTACAAGCGCACCAATTTCATCGGCTACCGTACGTATAAATTCATAATCCCAATCGCGCGAATAGGCCGATGCACCGCAGATTATCATTTTTGGTTTTTCGGCTAATGCTACTTTTCTAAGCTGATCGTAATCAACTAAGCCGGTATCCTTACGTACCCCGTAAAAATGCGGCTCATACAGTTTACCAGAAAAGTTTACCGCCGAACCGTGTGTTAAGTGACCACCATGAGAAAGGTCAAATCCTAATATTTTATCGCCGGGATTTAAACATGCCAGCATAACCGCCGCATTGGCCTGCGCCCCGCTATGTGGTTGTACGTTAACCCATTCGGCGTTAAACAGTTGTTTGGCGCGTTCAATAGCAATGGTTTCAATTTCATCAACAACCTGGCAGCCACCATAATAACGCTTGCCGGGCAACCCCTCGGCATATTTGTTGGTAGCAACCGAGCCTGCGGCTTCCATAACCTGCCTGCTTACAAAATTTTCCGAAGCAATCAGTTCAAGACCCTCTTCCTGGCGCTGTTGTTCTTCGTCTAAAAGTTTAAATATTAGCTTGTCTCTTTTCATAGTATTTTAAAAACGAGGTAAAGGTAGTAAAGATTAGAGATTAGTTAATTGGTGATTAGTGATTTGTTTGGGGTTTAGATAATTGATGGTTGGAAAATCGTCAAAAATCGTCACCGCAAAATCGTCACCGCAAAATCGTCACCGCAAAATCGTCACCGCAAAATCGTCACCGCAGGGTCTCTCGACAGAGAACCCTGCGAACCGATGCATCTCATGTATGCTGAATTCAAGTTTACAAGGGAAAAACTAATTTCTGTAGGAGAAGATTTTTACCGATTTAGCGCCTACGCTCTGCTAAGATTTGAAACATTACTTGATACCTATCAAAAGATGCTCGGGTATTCTCAAGCAGCCACAAATATTATGTTACAAGTCGATGAGAATCTAAAAATACTTCTCACCAAAATAGGCGAAAATAATATCACAATAACAAGCGCAGATATTTTCTTCGGAGTTTCAGGGGCGGATATAGCAGCAAAGTTTTCCATGCGCAGGGTCCTCTATCGAGAGACCCTGCGGTGACGGGGTCTGAATATTATCCATGCGCAGGGTCCTCTATCAAGAGACTGTGCGGTGACGGGGGCCTGCGATGACGGCATCCTAATTACTCACTCCTCAAACTATTTACCGGGTTTGAAAAAGCCGCTTTGATAGTTTGCACAATTATCAAAAAAGCTGTTATAAATGTTAGCAACGCCATTGAAAATACAAATGGCGACAGGGATATATCAATCTTATAAGCATAATCATTAAGCCACTTTTGCATAATTAAGTAAGCCAGCGGACAGGCAATTACCCCTGCAATTAAAACAACGCCTAAAAAGTCTTTTAAAAATAGTCTTGTAATACCCGCCACCGAAGAGCCCAGCACCTTGCGTATGCCTATTTCCTTTGTCCGTTTTTGAATGCTTAATGATATTAAGCCCAATACGCCAAGCAGCACAATAATAACGGCCAAAATGGTAGCTATAAAGGCCGCCTGTTTCAATTGGAGTTCGGTAGCATATACTTTTTTAAGCGCGTCATCAATAAAGTTATACTGAAATGGCGCACCGGGCATCAATAAAGTCCATTGTTTTTGTAATGCCGACAGGCTTTTTTGTATATCACCAGGTTTTAGCTTGACAGAAAAAAAGCGGTAAACAGTGGCATAGTTAACATTGTTAAAGGTAATAGGTTGTATGCGGCCCTGCATTGACCCGAAATGAAAATCGGCAGTAACACCGCAAATTGTATTGACCGGTGAGCCTGGTGTTATTATTTTTTGACCAATAGCATCCGCCGGGGTTTTCCATCCCAGGGCTTTTGATTCGGTCTCGTTGATCACTACAAGGGCCGAATCGGCAGCTATGTATGCAGGCTTGAAAAAGGTACCGGCTTTCATGGGGATGTTATAAGTAACCGCATACTGGTTATCGGCCACCAGGCCCTGCGTGGTAATAACATCCGATGGGTTTGCGCCCTGCTTATAAACCGGGTAGTTGCCACCGTTGCTGCCATCGGGTATTTCAAATGAAAGTGCTACGCTGCTTACCTCGGGCACTTGTGCCAGTTGGTAACGAATAGCTTCCATTTTTTGAACGCCTTTTGCCGACCAATCGCGCGGTAGCTGTGCATAAACCACATAATCTTTATTATAGCCAAGGCTATTGCTAAAAAACAGGTTGATTTGCTGCGAAATAATTACCCCGCCAATAAACACAATTGAAGCGGTAGCAAATTGGAACCCCACAAGCGTTTTGCGGAACAGCACACCTTCTTTTACAGAACTTAGTTTGCCTTTTAATGAGTCGACTGATTTTAAGGCCGTTAATACCAGCGCCGGGTAAATGCCTGCCAGCAGTCCAATTAGCAGCGCAAATAAAAATGGAACAGGGATAAAATAAGCCGGGAAAGAAAATAGTCCCATAATATCTTTACCCAACACATTGCTGAAGTATGGCCTGGCTATTAAATATATAATTAATGCCAGCAATGTTGACAGCATTACCGTCAAAACAGACTCGGTGATAAACTGCCATATCAATTGTTTGCGTAACCCGCCCAGCACCTTGCGTATGCCCATTTCCTTCATCCGGCCTGATGAACGGCCAATACATATATTTACAAAATTTATGATCGCCATCAACAAAATAAACAGGGCGATACATGATAGCGTCCAGGTCATTTTTTTAACGATGCCACCATCGGCAATTAAATTATAGTCTTTTAACGCTACCAAATAGGGCGTTAGGTTTTGACTGATGTGCCGGGAAGCATTCTTCCTAAGCAGATCGTGCATAACTTTTTCAACCATCTTAGGGCTTGCGCCTTTTTGCAATTCGACATAGCAAACCATATTCTGATTATTCCATCCGGTAACGTTACGCTTAAAATATTTAGCCGAGGCTATGGTAAAAAAGAAATCGGAATTATTACTCGCGTTTAAATTAGTGACTGAATTTTTGGACATTTCAGGCAAAACCCCGGTGATAATAAAATCATGCTTATCGCCGCTAAAGCTTTCAAAATTTAGAGTTTGCCCTACTACATCTGTTTTGCCGAAATATTTGAGGGCCATACGCCTGGTTAGCACTACCGAAAACGGATCGTGCAGTGCGGTTTTGGCATCGCCATATAAAAGTTTAAAACCATACATGTTTAACAATGTGCTGTCGCCCAATTGCAAGCTTTCGCGAAAGTGCATATCGCCTTTTGATACATTGGTGGTAACGCCGTCAAAAAGATAGTAATTGGCCACCAGTCCCGGATAATTATCCTTTAGCGTTTGAGGCATTTGAGCAGTAGACCCGATCTCAAACCCCATATTCGGATCCTTCCATTTACTGAGGATGATGTATTGGTTATCCGCGTTTTTAAGCTGGCGGTTTACCTGTAGTTCGCCCCAAACATACGCGCCAATAAGCAGCGTAAAAGCAATACCAACCGAAAGGCCAAAAATGTTAATAATGGAAAATACTTTGTTTTTCCAAAGATTGCGCCAGGCAATTTTAAAGTAGTTTTTAAGCATAGCTAAACAATTGATCTACAGCAAATATGCAACAGGTTGGTCAATAATTTTTATACGGATATGTTAAATAATGTTATTTCATTGTCGCCTATCTCAGCGCACCGATATCCAAAAATTATTATATCCCAACCCAACCTGGATATCTATAAGCTCTTGCTGCAGCATTTCAAGCACGGCTAAAAAATTATATACAAAATGCACCTTGTTTTCAGAATTTTGCATGATGGCTTTAAAATCAAGCATTTTATTGATCTTTAGCAATTGTTCAATGGCCACTTTTTGCTTCTCTATAGTATAAGGGTATTGCGTTACAGTATGTGTCACCTCTTCGGCACGGATAGCGTGGCGTTTTATCAGCCGCTCATATACCATCATCAGCTTATATAAACTCAGTTCGGTAAGCTCCTCGCCGGGCTGTGCAATTGTTTCGGTTTGTTCCAGGTCGTAGGCTATGTTGCCACGCTTTTCCTGCATAAAGCGATCGTCCTCAAAAGGGTGCAGTTCTTCACAAATCTCCTTGAACTTTTTGTATTCAATGAGTTTACGTATCAGTTCTTCCTTATGATCTATTTCGCTTTCACCATCAGCGGCATCATATCGCGGCAACAGCATTTTTGCCTTTATCCGCATTAAGGTGGCTGCCACAAAAATAAACTCGCTGGCCAACTCGATATTCAGGCTGGCCATCTGGTGTATGTAGTTTAAAAAATCATCGGCAATACGGGCAATGGGGATATCATGTATCTCCAGTTCATCGCGTTCAATAAAAAAAAGCAGCAGATCAAACGGACCTTCAAATTGCGGCAGCTTTATTTCAAAACCTTCTTCGTTCATTATTGATCCAAAAATAGACTTATTGGGATTAAATTATTAAAAAATATGATATCAGACAATAATTATAAGCTATTTGTCTTAATTTTGCCAAATTAAACCTGCTTAATTTACTAAGTGGGTTTACCAGGTAACATTGATGAAAGTACAGGCCGGCGACTTATTGCAAAACATAAACTATCCATCTGATCTAAAGCTGCTTAGCGAAAATCAGTTAGAGCAGGTTTGCCAGGAGTTACGCCAGTATATAATTGACATCGTATCTGTAAATGGCGGCCACTTCGCAGCCAGTTTGGGCGTTGTAGAGCTGACCGTAGCGCTGCAATATGTTTTAAATACGCCATACGACCAGTTAGTTTGGGATGTAGGCCACCAGGCTTATGGCCACAAAATACTTACCGGCCGCCGCGATGCGTTTCATACCAACCGGGTTTACAAAGGGCTTAGCGGTTTTCCAAAAAGATCAGAAAGCGAGTATGATACCTTTGGCGTAGGCCACTCGTCTACTTCTATATCTGTAGCTTTGGGCATGGCGGTAGCCTCGCAATATAAGGGCGAAACTGACAGGCAGCATGTGGCCGTTATCGGCGATGGTGCCATGACAGCAGGCATAGCTTTTGAAGCGCTTAACCATGCCGGTATTGAAAACACCAACCTGCTGGTGATACTGAACGACAATAACATGTCTATCGACCCGAACGTTGGCGCGTTAAAAGAGTACCTGACCGACATTACTATTTCAAAACCGTATAACCGTTTCAGGGATGATATTGCTGGTGTATTGGCAAAACTATCAGCCATTGGCCCCGATGCCTATAAAATGGCGCAAAAAATTGAAAAAAGCATTAAGGGTACCTTACTTAAGCGAAGCAATTTTTTTGAAGCCCTTAAATTCAGGTATTTTGGCCCTATTGACGGGCACGATGTAAAGCACCTGGTAAAAGTACTGAATGATCTGCGCGACATACCCGGCCCCAAATTATTGCATTGTATTACGGTAAAAGGCAAAGGGTATGCCTTGGCCGAAAAAGACCAGACCAAATGGCATGCCCCCGGCTTATTTGATAAAATAACCGGCGAGATCAAAAAAACCAAATACGAAAAGCCGCAACCGCCAAAATACCAGGATGTTTTTGGTCATACCATCATTGAGCTTGCCGAAAAAAACCCGAAGATAATGGGCATCACCCCAGCTATGCCGTCGGGCAGTTCGCTTAACCTGATGATGAAAGCCATGCCAAACCGCGCATTTGATGTTGGCATTGCCGAGCAGCATGCCGTAACATTCTCGGCCGGAATGGCTACGCAAGGGCTAATACCTTTTTGCAACATCTACTCCAGCTTTATGCAGCGGGCTTACGACCAGGTGATACATGATGTTGCTATACAAAAGCTAAACGTGGTATTTTGCCTTGACCGCGCCGGTATTGCCGGTGCCGATGGCCCAACACACCACGGTGCATACGACCTGGCCTATATGCGTTGCATCCCCAACATGATCGTTTCGGCACCTATGAATGAGGAGGAGTTGCGTAACCTGATGTATACGGCGCAGCAGGACAACATGGGCCCGTTTTCTATCCGCTACCCGCGCGGCAACGGCGTGATGGTTGACTGGCAGCGGCCCTTTAAACTTATACCAATAGGCAAAGGGCGCAAAATTTGCGACGGCGAAGAAATTGCCATCCTAACCATAGGCACTATTGGCAACGAGGCTGTAAAAGCCATTGCCGAACTCAATGCCGAAAACTATTACCCCGCTCATTACGATCTGCGCTTTGTAAAGCCCCTTGATGAAGCCCTGCTGCACGAAGTATTTAAAAAGTTCAACAAGGTTATTACAGTGGAAGACGGTTGTTTGGAAGGCGGCATGGGCAGCGCTGTAATTGAATTTATGGCCGACAATAACTACCATACCCAAATTACCCGCCTGGGTATTCCCGACCGTATTATTGAGCATGGCGAACAGCACGAACTTTGGGCCGAGTGCGGCTACGATACCAAAAGCATTGCCCGGCAGGTACGCAGCATCGCCGCTAAGCGCAACCCGCACATTATTGCTTCGTAATTTGTCTGAACTTTAGTTGCTCAAAAACGGATTCCCCCATTTTTTATTGGTATACACATCATTGCCGCTTAAGGTTGCAAGGAAAGCTACAATAGCATTTTCCTGGGCCAGGCTTAGGCGCAGGTTTTGACCCTGGCCGCCTTTGGCAAGACGCGGATCAAGGTTGGTATTGGCCGGGTCGACGGTGATTTGATTATAGTGATTGATTACCGCCAGCAGGTTGTTAAAAGTTCCGTTATGCATATAAAGTCCGTTTACTTTACCTGCCGGGTTAAGCAAATTACGCAACGACGGCGGGTTAATATTGGTAAGGTCTATTACGGTTGTGCTGCCGGCTGCCAGTATAATACCATTGTCTTGCGCGTTGGGGTCTACATCAAATTCGGGTGCGCGATGGCAGGTTTGGCAACCCGCCCCGGTTACCAGCCCCGCATTTGGCGGGGATGGCGGCGACAGGAACAACGATTTCCCCAAATTTTCCTGCGCCGTAAAATTCGGGAAATCCTGGTTTAAGTTGTTTACTGCGGCCATGCCCGCGTCGAACCTCGAATCGAACGACTGTATGCTGCGGATAAATTGGGCCAGCGCACTTTGCATACGGGCCTGGGTAATGGTAGCGTCGCCGTATACAAAAGTGAATAGCTGCTGGTAGTAGGTTATGTTTTGCAGTTTGGCAATAAGCACGGTAATATCCGGGTCGCCGTTGAGGCCGCTATAGCCCATTTCGTTATGAGTTTGTATAGGCGTGGTAGTCTGGTCCTCAAGCGAAGTAGCGCGTTTATCCCAAAAAAAACGCACCTCCTGCGCAAAACGGGCATTTACCAGCCGCATCGAATGGCGGGTAGTAAGGCCGTAAACGCCTGTACTTTGCACCACACTATCGCCAAAAGCCATTGACTGTTTATGGCAACTGCCGCAAGCAACGGCATTGCTTATCGACAGGTTTTTATCATAAAACAATACCCTGCCCAGGGTGGCCCCGGCATTGGTAACCGGATCGTTGCCGCTGTTATCGCGGGTAATGTAGACCGGGATTGGCTGTGCCGCGTAATTTTCAAGGCTGTTTAAATTTATATTGCTCCCAAAGGCGGCTGCTATGGTCGTAGTAGTAGTTGAGGCAGCAGTGGTAGTTGTGGCAATGGGGGTAAGCTGCCCTTTTTTACAGGCATCAATAATGCAAAGCGCCATTATGGTTAGGGCAACTCCGGCTAATATTCTTTTAGAAATCATGGCAGAAAGGTTTTAATTGAATTGGTTGGCGTAAAGTTGGGGATACTTTACCGCGCAGGCAGGATGTATCGACAGACGGGCGGAATGTGCCGATAAAGGTAGCCGGCACCACTTAAGTCTGCCGCTCAATGCCATAAGGTGTTCACGTTCACAGCGAACTAAGACCCTTATCTTCTGGATATATTAATAAGTTTTTATTAAAATCGACACTTAAAGAGGCATTTGTACTGTTAAAACTTTTTATAAACATCCCTTTAGTCTCTTCAAAGTTCAATGCTTTTAATAAGTTCTTTAAGTTGTCTTTGGTTATCATAGGTATAGGCAAAATTTAAATGATTGCCAAATTAATGCTTTTATATTGTATTATCCAATTCCAAATATAGCGCGAATCCGCGTCGGCAATAGCAGGGACTTCGTGCCCGGCTAAATAGTTGGACCGACAATAAGCGTATAGCCTAAAGCCTGTAAATAGCCTAAGGCTACCTGTTCTATTTCATCTTCGCTGATGGAGTTCATGCGCTTACTTTTAATTTTCCAGTCATTAATCGAGGTAATAAACTATCACGAATATCTATTAAGACTTGATTTTCTGAATAATTTTCTATGATTTTTTTAAAAATAGGGTTTATCAAATTTCCAAAATCTTCTATTATGTTCTTATTTGGAATTATTGTTTCCATGCTCTCAATTTGCGATGCGCTAATATTAGGCTGTGCACTTCCACTTGCCGCACCTAAAAGCTTATTCTGATATTCTTCAGATGAAAGAACTAAAAAACAAAACCATTTGGCGTGTTTTACTTTTTCCCTAAATAGACCGACCCGCTGATTCAGCCAAAGACTTTTTGAGTTATTTGGAATTATCCCCAATTTACCAGACTGAGCCCCTATCATAGCTATAAGCAAGTCTTGACTATGAACTTTGAATTTTAAATCAATATTTTCAGCTACATTGTCCTCAACAAATTGCACATTATTAATATCGATCCAATTATCAAAAATATTTTTAATTTTTATAACGCCATTTTCTCCAAATTCCTTAAAATCGCCACCTTTAAATGCATATCCGTTTTGGACTGATATTAGCCGCCCTATACTAGTAATCTGCCATCCGCGAGGAACACCGCCAATTAATTCTTTATCAAATCCCGGAAAATTAAAATTAACAAACCACTCTTTAAAAATATTCTGTGCTATGGTTTCAAGTGTTTGGTTCATTTGAAGATTTAGTTCGATTTTTTTATCAAGTGAAGTTAGAATGTTAGATATAGATTGTTGCGTTGCTAAATTTGGAGCAATAACTTCCAAATTCTCAATCATCGTTTTAGTCAAAGCATTTCGCGTTGCACCTGCTGAAGCAAGTCCCGATAGATGATTTTTAAATGAAGGTTCTAATAAATAATATTTTAGAAAATCCGGGTCGGCCTTATTTTCATTAACCCTTATGATAGCCACATGTTGATTAACTCTGGCAGGAATTAATTCATTTGGCACTTTACAGACTCGCGCGACGCTGTCACCTGTTATGTTTATTAAAACATCGTTCTCTTGAACTGTCACGTTTTGCAACTCTTTTGCTTGTTCCGCTGATATAAAAGCAAGGCCATTCTTTGAAAATGAAAAGTCCAATATATTTTGACTTCTTATCAAAGAGTATTCTCCTTTATCTAAATATACTTCTTTACCACCCCTTGGTGTAGCGCCAGAGCCTATCTTTGTTGTAATATTTTTTAATTGATATGCTTTCCAGTTTTTTGGAATTGTTCTTTTTGAAGTCACTAAATCCTGCAAAACCACATAATCTTTTTCAATATTTTTTTTAAAATTATCCGGTATAACCTCCCAATCCAAAATATCTACTTTAAACGGCAGGTCCGATTCGGCAAATGCTTCTTTTAAATCCGCCAGATCACTTTCCTGTTCGGGCTGAATAAAAGCCACCAAATCCAAATCGGATGCAGGTTTTGAAGTAAACTTTACGCGCGAACCAAAAGCCCAAACCGTTGTGCCGGGTAAATAGCTATTTAATAGGGTGGTTATGGTTTTAAGGTCGGCTACGGTTAGGTCAATGTGCATATTATTCAAATGTTTTACCCGTCATGGTAATGTACAGGTCAATGGCATCTTCAATAAAATCATCCATTAACTCCAAAGCTTTGAACACTTTATTTTCCGAATAGTCGTGCGTGGTATCAATCCTCTTACGCACATAATCATTCCATACGGCTATGTCTGCATTAAAAAGCTTGTTTTCAAATGCAATCTGGAAAATAACCTTAGGGCTGTTGGGCATATCCGGTATCCCCATTTCTTCCGTTAAGTAACGTTTAAGCACTTTCCATAAACTATCGTAAGTAACCTCGAACCGTTGAATAACTGATTCTACTACGGCCTCCCTATCCAATACGCCTAAATCCTCACGCTCATCCAATGTTTTGTAATTATTGAATTGCATCTGCAGGTGCTTTAGTGATTTTTCAAATTTATCGTAATCAATCATGGCTATTTATTTTGACGGTTTTTCTATTTGAAGATACACTATATATTCATTCATAATATCAAGCGCAATCAACTTACCGGCTTGTAATTGTTGCAGGTCATTATTGGTTATATCAATAATTTGGCCGCCCCATCGTTTGCCAAAAGGTGTGTCCTGGTTTTCTATATCATAAGGGGCATCTACCGCTGCCTTTTTTGCCTTACTCATAGCTTGAAGCCAATTTTTGCTAAATTTTCTTTTATCGTTTTATCCAGTTCGGCAGCTTTATCCATTTGTTCTTTTAAAATGGTAGTTAATGCTTTCATTTTATCTTCAAATAAATGCCCGTCATCTTCGGCCTCCTTAAAATCAATATACCTGCCCGGTGTAAGTACATAATTGTTCTTCCGTATTTCGGCCAAAGTCGCAGATTTACAAAAACCAGGTATATCTTTATAAGTGGTTTCCCAATCCTTACTGCGCCAGTTGTGGTAAGTATCACTGATGATTTTTATATCGCCGCCGTCTTCATCATCGGTCAGTTCTTTTTGCCTCCTGCTTATCATGCTGCCCATTTCGCGCGCATCAATAAACAATACCTGCCCGCTGCGGTTACGGAAATTATGATTGGTTTTATTGCGCGACAAAAACCATAAACAGGCCGGTATTTGTGTATTGTAAAACAACTGCGGCGGCAAGGCCACCATGCAATCTACCAAATCATTTTCAATAAATTCTTTTCTTATCTGCCCCTCGGTTTGTGTATCGCTGCTCATACTGCCATTAGCTAAAACAATACCGGCCATTCCATAAGGTGCCAGCTTGCTTATATAATGTTCCAGCCAGGCATAATTAGCATTACCGGCAGGCGGCATACCATACTTCCATTTATGCGTTTCAGCCTTGTTAATCTGATAATCGCTCACGTTAAACGGCGGATTGGCCAATACATAATCAACCTTTAAGGTCGGGAATTTATCATTAAATAAAGTGTCGCCCAACTCAATATTGGCTTCAATGCCGCGTATGGCTAAATTCATCTTAGCCAGTTTATAGGTAGTAGGATTGCTCTCCTGCCCGTAAATGGAAATTTTGCCTTTGCGGTGCTCATGAAGTTCAATAAATTGCTCACTCTGCACAAACATGCCACCGCTACCGCAACACCCGTCATAAAAACGCTTTTCTGCTTCGGGTGCCAGCATGGCCACCAATAACTTTACAATGCTTTGTGGTGTATAAAACTGGCCGCCTTTTTTGCCTTCGGCATCGGCAAACTGGCCCAAAAAATATTCAAATACAAAGCCTAAAAGGTCTTTGCCTTTACCATTGCCATTTTTACTTAGTGTAATGGTACCTATCAGGTCTATCAATTCGCCAAGCCGGGTTTTATCTAATGCCGGCCGCGCATAGTCTTTGGGCAATACACCCTTTAAAGAAGCGTTGTCCTTTTCAATGGCATCCATCGCATCATCAATGTCTTTACCAATGGTCGGCAATTTTGCCCGGCCTTGTAGCCATTTCCACCGGGCAGACGGCGGAACATAAAATACTCTTTCGGCGGTATATTCGTCTTTATCTTCCGGGTCGGCCCCTGTTTCCTTTTCTTCTGCGGTCAGTTTTTGAAATAGTTCATCAAACGCGTCTGAAATATATTTTAAAAAGATCAACCCCAACACAACGTGCTTGTATTCGGCAGCATCCATGTTGTTTCGTAATTTATCGGCAGCCTGCCAAAGCATTTTTTCCAGCTTTTGATCCTCAGACATTGTTGTTCGTGTTTTCAGAGTATAAAGTAAGGAAATAAATATTTACTTCGCTACTTTAAAATACGACTTTATAAAAATGCTTTTCGTGTTGCCATCACTCCTCCTTATCAATTTTCAACCTATACATGATAGCCGAATCTTTTTGCGGGCCGGTTAGTTTATAGTTAAAGTTAAACCAGGCGCCTTCAAAATCGCCGTAGGTTGGGTTGGGTATCACAATATAGCGGCTGCCAAACTCCTTCATTAATTTTAGCGTTGTAGATGTCCGGCTTTCGTCGGACGGGTGATTATCATACAAGGCATCAAAATCTGCCAGGTTATCGCCGCAAAGCAAAATTACCTGGTGCGTTTTTAAAACCTGCTGCCGGCGTACTTCCTTGCTTGAAACTTTTTGTTTTAACAGCAAATGCGCGCTATCGGCATCGGGCAAATTATACAGCTTTAAGTTTTTCAGGGTGCCTGCGCGTTCATCTTCGTCGCGGTTGGTAATATAAAAAACGGCTACGCCCTTTGAGGCCGCATATTTAAAAAAAGACGGCGCGCCGGGTACGGTGTCGGCTATTCCTTTAGCCGTCCATTGTTTCCATGTTTTGCTGTCGAAATCTAAATTTTGTATGGCGCGGTCGGCATCATAAGGACTATTATCCAAAAGCGTTTCGTCAATATCCGTAACAACGGCGTAAGGTTTTTTACCCCGTTTGGCAACGGCCATATCCAGCCGCAGCTTTGCTAAATTGTATGCCTGGAAGCATAAAGCCTTATATTCGGCCGCGCTTTGCTGGTATAATGATGCCCAAACCTTGCCATCATTTACCAGTGCCGACGGCGCTATTTTAGGCGGTCCTTTAGGTTTATGACATGTGGCAATTATTAAAATTGTTGCCAATGATATTATTATTTTCCCCATATTATAAATTTATACAATAAGTCATTATTTTTTTTATATTTGTGAGTAATAAGATAATATTTTTATCTATTGTTAATTTTTATAAGACAAAACCATTATTCATTAATATTCGTATCTATATAGTAGATGAAAAATATCGCCTTAATTAGAATTTTTATCGCGTTCCCGCTCATCGGGATTTCATTACCTGATGCCGCTTTTATTTTCGACGACGTTGATTATCAAATCCCTACGGCTCATTTTGTCATAGTCGCTACTCTACTGATCATACTGGCTTCTACCTACCTGTTTAAACCAGGGAAAACGGGCGATAATGAGAACCTGGTCAATCCTTCAAAATAACAGCCTGTCAGCGGTTCTACCCTGCGCCACCGCTAAAGCTAAGGCGGCACGCGGTATCCTCCTCCTTTCCCTAAATTATTGTTGCGCAACAATCACAAATTAGGGAAAGGCATCGCACATGGCCCGCAAGCCCGCTAAAGTAATCCGGGCTTTATTTTCTCTGTAAATTCCTTGGCAAACTTATTCAGTTTTGGCTGTATCACAAATGCGCAATAAGGTTTGTTGGGGTTATCAGAAAAATAGTTTTGATGGTAATCTTCGGCCTTATAAAACTTGCTTGCGGGCGTAATTTCTGTAACGATAGGTTTGTCAAAAACTTTTTCTTCGGTCAGTTTTTTTATCATCGCTTCAGCCTGGAGCTTTTGCCTGTCATCATAATAAAATATAGCCGACCGGTATTGTGTACCCACATCATTACCCTGGCGGTTTAGCGTGGTAGGATTATGCGTCCGGAAAAATATCAGCAACAGTTCATCTAAAGTTACTTCATCCGCATCGTATTCCAGGTCTATTACCTCGGCATGACCGGTATCGCCATTGCAAATTTCCATATAGGTAGGATTAATGGTATGCCCGCCCATGTAGCCCGATGTTACTTTAGTTACCCCTTTTACCGATTGAAATATAGCTTCTGTGCACCAAAAACAGCCGTTGGCAAATGTTATCCGTTGTATATTCATAGTTAATATTAACGAATGTACGATGTGTTTGGTTTAAAAACTACCTAACATTTGAAAATGTCAATTTAATTACTAATTTTTGAATAAAACTAACTTAAAAACCAACACATTATGAAAATTGCTGTATTAGTTGCCCGCATCTTACTGGGCCTCATTTTTGTCGTATTCGGCTTTAACTATTTCCACCCGTTTATTACCATGGCCGCGCCCCCAATGAGCGATACGGCTAAGGCATTTAGCGGCGGCCTTTATAACTCAGGGTATTTTTTCCAATACATGAAAGTTATAGAAATTGTAAGCGGCTTGTTTTTATTAATTAACCGTTATACCGCTTTGTTTGTGCTTGTACTCGCCCCTATTGTGTTAAACATTTTCCTTTTTCATGCTATCCTTGCTCCTTTCAATATAGCGTTAGGATCAGTGATCTTGCTGCTTGAATTGTTTTTGATGTATGCTTACCGTAAGTATTATGCCAGTATATTTACCGCTATGCCGGTTGCTGATTAATTGTTAATTGTTGTAACAAAAAGCGCCTTTGCTAATAGCGGGGGCGTTTTTGTTTAATACGGGTGGAGGATCAAAAAAGCAGGGCCATGTGCGATTCCCTCCCTTGGGTGGGTGTAGGGTGGGGTTTCGCGAATTCGCATAGGCTTTAAATTCCGTTTCTTTCAATCGCTAAACACATTATTTAGTAATTTAGTGCATGAAAATAACCGTTTTAATTTCCCGCCTCTTACTTGGGCTTATTTATTTGATATTCGGCGTTGATTATTTTTTAAAGTTTATTCCGTATCAGCCCGTACATACCGGCGCTGCCGAAACTTTTAAAATGGGGCTTGTGGCCGCCGGCTATTTTTACCCGATGTTAAAAACTATACAAATAATAGGGGGGTTGTCTTTATTACTTAACCGCTTTGCGCCATTTTTTGCTGTTGTTCTGTTTCCCATCAGTTTAAACGTACTGCTTTTTCATACACTGTTAGCGCCATCGGGCTGGCCAATGGGCGTTACGCTGATGGTGCCCAACCTGCTGCTGGGTTATGGTTATCGAAAGTATTATGCGGGTATGTTTGTGGCGAAGGCGAAGGTGTGAAAGTTCATTACTCACTTTAACTCACCCCCGGCCCCTCTCTGTAAACAGAGAGGGGAGTGATGGCGGATGTGGCGGCATAATTTTCGCCGACTTTCAAATCCCCTCTCTGTTTACAGAGAGGGTGGCCGAGCGAAGTGATGGTCGGGTGAGTTAAATAGCCCATTTGCACAGCAGGTGATCTTTATTGAAAAAGGGGTGCCGCGTTTATTCGCTGCTGTTTGAATATGTATTTATAATTTCTCCCTTATTTTATTTAGCACCATCGAAGTATTATTCAATATCAATTCATTGTCAAACCTAAGTATAGTAAGACCTAATGCAATTAATACGTCTTCGCGGTTTTTGTCATATTCTTTTTTAAACTGGTGAATTGGGCCATCGGCTTCGATTACTAACTTGGCTTGACTGCAATAAAAATCAGGGATATAATATAGGTTTCGTCCCAAAGTCAATTGGACACAAATAGGGAATTGTCTCAAAAATTTATACCCGGCTAATTTCCTGTTTCGCAGGTTATACCACAGGACTTTTTCGGCAGGTGTTTCCAATTGTCGTAATTGGCGGCATAATTCGGTTATTGAAGGCATAGGGAGAAAGATATGAACTTTTATAAACTTTCAAATTTCCTTTTTTTAACTCACCCCCGGCCCCTCTCTGTAAACAGAGAGGGGAGTGATGGCGGATGTGGCGGCATAATTTTCGCCGACTTTCAAATCCCCTCTCTGTTTACAGAGAGGGTGGCCGAGCGAAGCGATGGTCGGGTGAGTTAAATAGCCCATTTGCACAGCAGGTGATCTTTATTGAAACGAATACCGGCTGAGTTATCACATCAAATATTTTTCTTTCACATCCTGTCTAAATATTATTAATTTAGCCTTTGCGCCAAAAGTAAACTGCCATGATAATTAAAAAATCCACTCCAAAAAAAACACTTTTTTTTATAGCTATTGCCTTATTATTTACCGCCAGGGGGTTTGGCCAGCAGGTGCGGTCGACAGTTGATTTTGATAAGGGCTGGCATTTTAATTTAGGCGATGTGCCAAACGGCGAAAGCGTGGATTTGAACGATACCCAATGGCGTACGCTCAACCTGCCGCACGACTGGAGCATTGAGGGCGAGTTCAGCAAGGACAACCCTGCTACGCCAGAAGGTGGCGCATTGCCGGGCGGAATTGGCTGGTACCGTAAAACATTTACCGTGCCCGCTACGTCAAAAGGCAAACAGGTTTATATCGATTTTGACGGCGTTTATGAAAAAAGCGATGTCTGGCTAAACGGGCATCATTTGGGCTTCAGGCCCAACGGGTATATCTCGTTCAGGTATGAGTTAACGCCGTATTTAAATTATGGCAAACCAAATGTGATAGCGGTTAAGGTGGATAACAGTGTTCAGCCAAACTCACGCTGGTATTCGGGGTCGGGTATTTACAGGAATGTTTGGCTGGTGACAACTAACAAAATAACTATTGATCATTGGGGAACTTATGTAACAACACCTCAAATTACTATTGATAACGCGACTGTTAAAATCCAAACAAAAATTGATACAGTTGGTGCTAAATCATTACGACTTAAAACAACAATTTTAGATCAGTCCGGTATTGTTGTAAAATCAACTTCCTCGGTAATTGCAGGCATTGGATATCAAGTATCAAGCACAATAGAACAAGACTTAACGGTATTAAAACCTAAATTGTGGTCAATTGAACACCCTTATCTATATAAAGTTGTAAGCCAAATTTTAGAGCATGATAAGGTAATTGATACATACACCACCCCGCTCGGCATCCGCTATTTCAACTTCGACGCGGATAAAGGCTTCTCCCTAAACGGCAAACCTGTAAAAATATTAGGCGTATGTGATCATCATGACCTGGGCAGCTTAGGCTCGGCCATCAACACCCGCGCGTTGGAAAGGCAGTTAGAAATATTAAAAGGCATGGGCTGCAACGCCATCCGCACCTCGCATAACCCGCCCGCGCCCGAGTTGCTTGACCTTTGCGATAAGATGGGCTTTATCGTAATGGACGAAGCTTTTGATTGCTGGGAAAAAGGAAAAGTGAAATATGACTACAGCCTGTTTTTTAAACAATGGCATAAACAAGACCTGGAAGACCAAATACTGCGCGACCGTAACCACCCCAGCGTAATGATATGGAGCATAGGCAACGAGATACCCCAGCAAAGCGATACCAGCGCCCTGCGCCTGGCCCCCGAGCTTGCGGGCATAATCCACAGCCTTGATAAAACAAGGCCTATTACAACGGCTAATAACGACCCAAGCACCCGCAATAAGATCATCGCGTCGGGCGCTATTGACCTGATAGGCTATAACTATAGCTGGAAAAATTATCCAACATTCCATGACCGGTACCCCGGTAAAATATTTATCGGCACAGAAACAACTTCGGCATTGGAAACAAGAGGGTTTTACCAGATGCCTTCTGATAGCACACTGCGCTGGCCGGTAGGCCGCAACAGCAAGCAGAAGATGAATGCGGACAATACCGTATCGGCTTATGATAATGTTTCGGCACCCTGGGGTTCGACCCACGAGGAAAGCTGGAAAGTTATTAAAAAGTACGGTTTTTTATCCGGCATGTTTATCTGGACGGGCTTTGATTATTTGGGCGAGCCTACGCCGTATTCATGGCCATCACGCAGTTCGTATTTCGGTATAATTGATTTGGCAGGTTTCCCCAAGGATGTGTATTATATGTACCAAAGCGAGTGGACCAACAAAACCGTGCTGCATATTTTTCCGCACTGGAACTGGGAACCGGGAAAAATTGTTGATATATGGGCTTACTATAATAATGCCGACGAAGTGGAGCTTTTCCTGAACGGAAAATCATTGGGCGTTAAAAAGAAAACCGGCGATGACCTGCACGTAATGTGGCGCATACCTTTTGAGGCAGGCACTTTGAAAGCGGTATCGCGCAAAAACGGGAAAACAGTTTTAACCCGCGAAATACATACCGCAGGCGAGCCTGCTAAAATTGAACTGACTGCCGACCGTAAAACAATAAAAGCCAACGGCAAAGACTTGTCCTTTATCACTGTAAAAATATTGGACAAGGATGGCAATGTAGTACCCAATGCTGACAATTTAGTTAATTTTAAAATTAACGGCGAAGCCTTTATTGCCAGCGTTGATAACGGCGACCCCGTTTCGCACGATCCATTTAAAGCCGATTACCGTAAAGCATTTCACGGCCTGGCTTTGGCCATTGTGCAGGCTAAGGAAAAAGCGGGTATTGTTACTTTTACAGCTACTGCTGATGGATTGCAGGGTGCTAAAGTGGTTATAAATAGTAAGTAAAATTTGTCTGAACTATGATTTTTAGGATTCAGGGATTTACATGATCCCTGTCGATCTGCTGATCCCTCTACGAAAAGACTTACGAAGTTTAATAGCGGATTGGTTAGTAAACTTCGTAAGTCTGACTTTGCGATATTTCCGTATTACACCGGTTGTTTGAAGGTTGTCAAATCTAATGCATCCCGACAAGTATGGTAAAACACGAAATCAAGGCGGCGAGAGACTTACGAAGTTTAATAGCGAATTGGTTAGTAAACTTCGTAAGTCTGACGGGACTGGCACTACTCCACCCTGTACCTATAAACATACCGGCCAATATTGCCATCATTATCTATTCCCTCCACAACAGCTCGATAAGTACCCTTTACATCTGAATTGAAAAATTCGACTGGGGATTTGCCGTTGCTATCTATAACGATGTCGGGGTTCCAGTATATTGCAGTTCGGATGTCATTTGTGTTTATATTTATTGCTGTATATTTTGGCACATAAAATTCTCTTTCCTTATAAAAACCACTAAGTTTAGTGGTAATAACACCGGGCGAAATTTTAGCTGTATAGTTTTCATTTGGGTCAATATTACCCACTTTAGTGGTGATAATTATCAATCCGCCGCTTGCGGCTGTGCCATAAACGTCTAGATAGCTCACACTTTCTAAAACTTCAATGGTTTGTACATCACCAACGTTAAAAGTCTTTAAAAAATCAAAAGTAACATAATTACCGTCAAGCATAAATTTGATAACTGGCGGCGCGGTTAGGGATTGGCCCATATGACGTGCAAAATAATCAATTTCATCACCGTAATTATAATATATACCATCCACCATTCCGCCAGGGTTCTTTTTCTGAACCATTCTTATAATCCCAGGTATTTTATTTCTCATACAATCAAAAAAATCACCACAATTAACCATATCTTTGGCATCAATCACCTTGTCGGCATGGCCAGGCCCGTTCAAATTTACCGACCGGGGGTTTACTATTATCCAGGGTGAAAGCTCTGTTCCGGCATTTTTTCTTTCTTTTATTATTACTTCCTTTAATTCCTTTTTTTGGCTGACTTTGACTGTAGCCATCTTTATAGCTGCTGCCAATTGGGTGGTATCTGCCGATAAAGCAGCTATGTTTGTGCTTATGCCAGTATTACTAATCGTACTCAGAATCAGCGAAGTATTTACTGCCAAAGTTTCGGGGTTATTATTTTTAAAGATGGGTGGATAGGTTTTGCTGTCAAGCTTTATATTTACGTCCTTATCATCATTTGCCATACGGGCCTGTATAAGCATGGTGGTGGTATCAGTAAGATTATCAAAACCAGTTAACCTAAACTTGCCTTGTTCGTTTGTCAGGACATCAACCGCGATGTTATTTGCTATCGAAAGCGCCCCTACTTTACCTTTAATCACCGGTTTGTCTTTTGCATAGGTGACACTGCCAGATATAGACAAATTTTTTTCGGGCTGGTAGGTGATCTTAGGATAATTGTCATCGATAACCTCCTTCCATTCAAACCTGCGGTAACCTTGTGTAAGCAGTAAAACGTCCAGGTCTGATTTTATTTGATTGAGATTATTATTTGGATTGAAATAATAATTAGGTTCCTCTACATAGCCTTTCAAATCCGATGTGAGCAGTAAGTTTGACAGGATAGTGCTTTCAGCATTTTCGTTTGCAGTCGGTTGATTTTCTTTATATACCGATAACGAAAAGCTGCCCTCTACTGGTTTGCTGTTATTTTCCTTCGCGTTTAAGGCCAGACTTACTTTTTCTTTTGGGGTGTAGATTTGCTTTGCTGTTGCCAGGTTCAGGTTGAGGATGTCATTATTGTTTTGTATAAATACCATCCTTTCGTTCAGCGGTTCGTTGGTATTGGAAAAAAGTGTAAACTGCGCTATCCCGCTTGGGAACCTGCTTTTAGGTATTACCGCTGAAAAGGAAGCCTTGCCGAGCTTTCCTGCCGTGGTATAATAAATGGTTTCTCCCGATTGACCAACTATATAAAAGCTTTGGCGTTTCATGTCATTAAGCGTGACTTCATTGGTGGTTAGCCGTACATTTAATTTGGTGCTGTCATTGGGGTCGGTGTTTACAGCAAGCACAAAGCCTTTGTCGTTTGCAGCGGGTAGTTTTGCCGTGGTGTACAGGTTATCTGCCAGCATGATCTTGGCCGTATAAGTTTTTCCGGGCATTGGTGTTATTGCAAATACCCCCATACCTGCATGTTGGGTGGTAAATTCGGCCACTTCGTTGTTGTCATTGTCAACTATAATTCCCTTTATATTTACGCCCAGCCCGTTGGTGCCGATTGCTTTAAAGGCTACCCTTGACCTTACACCGTTTACCAATTCGCCACCTTCGGGGAAGAACTGTATATCCATGTTTTCATTGGGCACGGTTAATGGCGTTGTTTTATCAATAGTTACATCTTTAGTCAGTTTTAAATGGCTCATTACCCTGACATGCTGCTTTGGCGCTGTTTTTCCGGGAAAGGTAAATGATAAACTTCCTGTAGCATCGGTAATGCCTGTTCCCGCAAACAACAAATTGGTATCCGCCATTACCTGGTAGCTTACCCGGCGGTTGATAAATTGCCTGCCGGTTTCATCAGTATAAGCAAGTTTGGTATTGACTATTTCTTCATTGTTGACATTAGTAACAGCAAAGGACGGGCTTACCAGCAAAGCGCTTGTGCGGGTATCGCCAACCGGGATAACTTGCGTAAAGAATTGATCCGGTCCAAAGTTGCGCATCCAGTTGGTATAGGCCCTTACCCTGTAATCGCCGGCTGGCAGCTTACTGTCCAATACAAATTCGCCTGCCGAAACACCGCCATTATTTTTCAGCATTAAGGTTTTGATGATCTTATCCTTGGTATCGATCAGGTCGACATATAAAACTCCGCTCAGGGCCGATGGCTGGTGATGACTGCCAACGGTTACATATCCTTTAAACCAAATGGTGTCGCCAATAATATAACCAGGTTTATTAAATTGCAGGTATACTTTCTCGGTGGGGCGCGTTGCGGCTAACTTTTGCAGTTTGCCTGCTATAGTGGTCAACTGTACAGTATCGCTTTGCGAAAAGGCAAGCGTGCGCAGGCAGAATATAAGGACTAAGGTTAGGGGTAGTTTGTTCATGGTTAAATGATTACATAGTTTAATGTTGCGGATTATTTTGTCTGAACTACTGATTAAGCTGATCAAATGATTACGCTGATTTTATCAATAATTTTTTGTCATTGCGAGCATAGCGTGGCAACCGCGAACTATTAAGGTGATGAACTTTGCATGTCAGTTACTTAGCAGCCTTGCGATTGCCGCGTCGCCCCTTACCGCACTGCCCATTTCCAGCTCCTCGCAATGACAAAACGGGTTACTGCACCCTATACCGATAAACAAACCTCCCGATATTCCCGTCATTATCGATCCCCTCAACCACGGCACGATAAGTACCTTTTACATCCGAATTAAAATACTCGATCGGAAGCTGGCCGGTATTATCGGTAGTGATATTTGGGTTCCAGTACACGGCGGTGCGGTTATCGGTTTTGCTTATATTTTCGACGGTGTATTTGGGTGTATAAAACTCTTTCGACTTATAAAAGCCATTAAATTTGGTATAAATAACACCCGGTACACTTTTATAAGCAATGGCATCATTGGTGCTTGGGTTGCCAACTTTGGTAGTAATCACCAACAGCCCGCCACTGGCGGCTGTGCCATATACGTTTAAGTAGCTGCTGCTGTTTAAAACCTCGATGGTTTGTATGGTGCTTACAATAATATTATTGTCCAGCATATCCAGGCTGCTGCCCAGGGTTACCCCGTCAACCATATATACAATGGGCGGCGGACTGGTAATAGACTGGGCCATATGCATAGTAAAAAACAGGTTATCACCTTTTTTTATTATCCCCGGTATTTTAGCCTGCAAACAATCCGAAAGCAGCAAACAACTCTCCAGTTGAGAAGCAGGTACAACCTGGTCAGCCCGGCCAGGGCCATTCAAATTGGCCGAAGCGGTTACTGTTGCCTGCCAGGGGTTAAGTTCCGTACCCGCGTTTTTGCGGCTTTTCACGGCGACTTCTTTTAATGCAACCTTTTTAAGGCCATTGTTTCTAATTGTATCTCCTTTTTCGCCTGCGCCTGCTGTACCGGCAAATTGCTTGGTAGTAATTAAAATTATCTGGTCGTTTGGATTAGCATATTTAATTCCATAAAGTGTTTTGAACTCATTGCCGCGTAATATTTTTACATTTTCAATCTGGTCGGCTGTTACCAGCGCATCAATATCATCATCGTAGTTTATTGCAGTTCCATTAAGCACTATAGGTATAGGTAAGTCAGCAGTTGTTATGCCTTTATTCGGGTCTGGCTTTTTATTCTTTATCATTGGATTGGCATCATAAATATGCCCATCTTGCCGTAAAAGAATATTTGGCACATTTGCCTCCAGCCCCATCCTAGTCATGGCCATTTCCTGCATCTTATCCCCGCTTATTATTTTTTCAGGCGGTTTTGAACCGTATAAGTTTGACTGATCGGGTTTAGCCACCTTACGGTCTTTTATTGTTACATCCTTAAGCGTTTTGCCTTTGTTGCCGGCAATGGCATTGTTTTTTAGGGTATCGGGCTTTTCGCCTGCACCGGCTGTACCTGCAAATTGTTTGGTGGTGATTATGATTACTTTATCATTAGGATCAGCCGGACTGATACCATATAACGGCTTAAATCCAGGGCTCTGCACCAATTTTACTGTTTCTACCCGGTCGGCATTTATCAGATCATCTAAATTCAATTTATTATCCATTAAACTTCCATCAATTACTACTGGTATCGGCGGAGCAGGACCTCCTCCTGGAGGTGGTATTACGTCAAATCTTGCATCATAAAGTTTATCACTTTTATAATGTATTCCCGTTACATTTGCCATCAGCCCGTGTACAATATTTACATAGTCTTCTAATTTTGTCCCGCTTATTATAGCCTGGGGCCTTACTGAACCGTATAAGTTTGATTTATCGGGCGGGTCTATTTTATGCTCTTTAATAGTTACATCCTTAAGCGTGTTGTTTTTGTTAAAATCAATTGGTTTATTGAAATTCTTGAGTTTAATGGTATCTGTACCGGCATAGCTTTTGGTGGTAATGACAATAGTATTAGGAAATCCCGGGGAATGTGATAACAAGTAAGTTGCGCTTTCCACATCAATGGGGTCCAATAGTCTTAACGGGTCGAAGTTTACACCCTTATTATAGGTGATATTATTTATTACGACTCTGTCATACCCCGCGTAAGGTGTAATTTTATGCCGCATAGCTTCCCACATTGTATTAAAAGATTTGATCTGCTCCGCGCTCAAATCAAACTCCTCCATAGCATAGCTCTTAAATGCGGGCAAATCCCTTATATCCGGTTTGGCTTTGATGGTTACTTCTTTTAGCTGTTTGCCTGTATTTATGATATTGGCCTGTATATTGGCGGCAATTTGCGCGGTATCTACAGCGCCTTTAACAGCCATCCTCAAAAACGGCGGGGTATCATTTTCGGCAGCATCGGCAATGTTGCTTTTATAGATAACCGGCACGGTGCGGTTATTATCAAGCGAAATATTCACATTTCTGCCGTCATTGGCCTTGCGGGCCTGGATAACTAATTTAGTGCTGTCTGCAAATTCAACATAATTCAGCACAAACCTGCCGTCGGCATCTGTCGTGGTATCAATAACGGTTTTGGCGGATAACGCCAAAACGCTCAGCTTTCCTTTCGCAACAGGTTTGTCTGATGAGTTAGTTAAAGTGCCTGATATGGACAATGACTTTTCTGGCTGGTAAGTAACCTGCGGGTAACGGTTATCCATGATCTCTTTCCATTCAAACCTGCGGTAGCCCTGGGTCAGCATCAAAACGTCCAGATCGGCGTTGGTTTGATCGGTTACTTCATTGAAGTAATAGTTTGGTTCCTCTATATATCCTTTCAGGTCGGAGGTTAGCAGGATATTGGACAGGATGGTACTTTCGGCATTTTCATTAGCGGTTAAGCGGTCTTCATTATATACCGTTAATGAAAAGCTGCCTGTAGCCGGTTTGTTGGTATTGTCCTTTGATGAAAAAGCCATGTCCACTTTTTCTTTTGGCGCATAGGTTGTCTTTTCGGTTTTCAGGTTTAAGTTGAGCAGGTCATTGTTGTTTTGAATAAATACTACCCGTTCGTTCAACGGCTCATTGGTAGCTGAAAACAAAGTGAACTGTGCTATGCCTGTCGGGAATTTGTTTTTTAGTACCGATGCGGTAAACGACAGGTTATCCAGCTTGCCTAATGTGGTATAATAAATGGTTTCTCCCGATTGTCCTGCCAAATAAAATGTAGTGCCCTTTTTTTCCTGCAAGGTTATATTGTTGGTAGCTATGCGCACAGTAAGTTTGGTACTGTCGCCGGTATTGTTGTTTACAGCCAGCACAAAACCTTTTTCCTGTGCAATTGGCAGCTTTGCGGTGATTATTGTATTATCGGCTAATGTTATTTTAGCCGTATAGGTTTTGCCTGCCTGTGGCGTTAAGGCAAATATGCCTATGCCCGCATGTTGCGAGGCAAATTCAGCAACTTCGTTGTTTTCGTTGTCGGTTATTATTCCTTTTACGGCCGCGCCCAGTCCATTGGCGCCGATGGCCTTGAAAGCTACCTTTGAGCGGACATCGTTTACCAGTTGGCCGCCTTCAGGAAAGAACTGGATATCCGCGTTTTCCTTTTGCAGGCTTACGGGGATGGTTTTATCAATGGTTACGCCACTAACTAATTTAATATGGTTTATTACATTCACCCTTTTCTGGCCGCCCGCGGCCTTGTCCGAAAAGGCGAAGGCCAGGTTGCCTTTATCATCGGTGATGCCTGTTCCCTTGAACAATGTCGTGGTATCTGACTTTACTTCATAGCTGACTACTTTATGATCGAACGAGCGGCCAAATTTATCGGTATAGGCTAATTTGGCATTTACAAGCCCCTCGCTGTTCTTGCCCGACACATCAATTGTGGAAGTTATAAATACCGCGCCGGTTTTAATATTGCCGATGGAAATGGTGGTATTGAAAAAGTAATCAGGCCCGGCGTTGCGCATCCAGTTGGTGTAGGCCCTTATCCTGTAATTTCCGGGGACAAACTTATCATCGGTGGCAAACTCGCCTGCCGCAATGCCGTTATTGTTTTTTAGTTGCAGGGACTTAATGATCTTATCTTTGGTATCTATCAGCTCTACATACAATATCCCGCTTAAGGCTGACGGCTGGTGATGGCGGCCCACTAATACATAGCCCTTGAACCAAATGGTATCGCCGATATTATAATTTGGCTTGTTAAACTGCAGGTAGGCTTTCTCGGTAGGCCTGCTGGCGGCTAACTTTTCAAGTTTGGCGGCGATGGTGGTTAGCCTCACGCTGTCGCTTTGCGAAAAAGCAATAAAGTGCAGGAAAAATATAAGCGATAAGGTTAGGTATAGCTTGTTCATCTTTAAATGATTATGTGATATTTAAAGATACGGGGTATTAATTACAATAGCAAATGTTTGAACCATGATTAGAGAAATCTAATAATGCGGACGCTCCCGCAAGCATCCCGCTTGGTGGAGGCCATGTACGGCAGGGTTGGTCATTACCTGTCAGTTTGCCACAAGCGTGGACGTTTGCGGCAGCCCTGTGAATTAATATCGAATAATGAATGTCAAATATCGAACACCGAATATTGCATTTTTGAACTTAAAATACTTCATTATTCATCATTCGATATTCGGCGTCCGATATTTTTTAACTATTGAATGATCACCCCCTCCTCAACTTCGGTATGCGCGCTAAAATAGCCCAGGGCGTTGTTGGATAAATTAGACGGGGGATTTGATGGCGTGGTGCCGCCGCCTGCGCCGTTATCCTGCTGCTGGCTAAGGCTGTACCAGTAATTGAATATATTTTTATCAATGCCTTGTTCCTCAACAATAACGGTATCGCCCTTTACAATGGTAAAATCACTTTGGTAAAGGTTAATAGCTACATAGCCCCCATCGGTAAACTCGTCATTGCTTACATAAATTGTTTTCACTTCTACGCTGTTTACGTACATGACAAAGCGGTATTGATTAGGAACATTTGCCGGATCCTGGAAATTAACGGTTACTAATTGGCTGCCGGCTTTGAAGGTGTCGTCGGCATAAGTAAGCGGACCGTACATTACAGGTCCCGGCATGGTTGAGCTGCCCGTATAGGTCACGCCGTTTACCACTACGGTTAAGGTATAAGTGAGGCCGGTTTTACCGCTGAGATTACCTATGGTATAGGTACCGGGCGTGGTTGTGTTTTCAGGTAGTTTATAGATATTTCCCTTGCCATCGCTTATGGTAACTACCGCTCCGCTTATGGCCGGAAAGGTATTGGTATTACCAAATGGCACCGACTGGCTTATGGTTACATATTGTGTGCCGCGCTGGTTGGTTATGTTACCTTCAATAACTATTTGCGAGGGCGCGTTGTTAAGGTTAAGGTTGATAACTTTTTGGCAGGAAGCGGCGGCCAGCAAAATTACTGCCGCCAGGATGGGATATTTAAGTTTGATGATTGGCATAGCTAAAATTTAAAGTTCCAGGTTACAGACGGGATAATACCGAACAGACTGGTTTCAACAGCCTCGGTAGTTCCCGGGTTGGTTTTGCTGTCCTGGAAGGTTATGGTATAGGGGTTTCGGCGGTTATATACGTTGTAGATGCCAAATGTCCAGCTTGAATGATATTTTTTATGCTGTTTGCCCTCCAGCGTCGCGCCCAGGTCGAGATGGTCGGTTGGCGGTTCGCGGTAACCATTGCGCGAACTGTAATAAAAAGTTGTCAGTCCGCCCACCTCGTATTTGCCGGTTGGATAGGTCACCGCGTTGCCGGTTAAGTAAACAAAGGTGCTTGAAAGTTTCCAGCATTTATTGAGTTCATAAATACCCACAACCGATAGGTCATGTGTACGGTCATAAGTGTTAGGGAAATAATTGTCATTGTTGATCCCGTTAAACTTGCCTTCGGTCCTCGATAGCGTGTAGCCTATCCAGCCGTTAAACTTTCCGTATTTCTTCTTCAAAAAAAGTTCCAGCCCATAAGCGCGACCTACGCCATAAACCAATTGCGATTCAACATTGGGATTGGAGATAAGTTGCGCGCCGTTTTTATAATCTATCTGGTTTTGAAGCAACTTATAATATACCTCGCCCGAAAACTCAAAAGCGTTGTCGCTAAAATTTTTAAAATAACCGGTCGAAATTTGATCGCCTATTTCCGGCTTTATATTATTGCTGCTCAATACATACAGGTCGGTAGGCGTACTGCTGGTTGAGTTGTTAAGGATATGTACATTTTGAGTATTGCGGTTATAGGATAGCTTAATAGAGTTTTGCTCATCAAGCACATAACTGGCCGAAAAGCGCGGCTCGATATTAAAATAACTTTTAACCAGGCTGCCCGACCCGTAATTTACCGAGGTGAGCACATTTCCAAGCGCGTCGTAAGTATTAAATGTACCCGGCCCCAATAACAATATATCGCTGAAACGCACGCCGTACATCAAATTTATCTTCTTATTTACGTGCCAGTCATCGCTTATATATGCCGCGGTTTCTATGCCATAGCGCGACTGTACGGTATTGTTATTACTCACCGAAGTTGGCGTAGAGGTAACCGAGCCCGGTTTCAGGTCGTGGTCAACCGCGTTAATACCAAAGGTTAGTGTATGTTTAGGATTAATAAAATATTGAAAATCTTCTTTTAAATTAAAGTCATTTATGGCGGATGTGGCTTTAAACTGGTTACCGGTTATAAAGCTTTGTATCATATAATTATAGTTACTGTAAATTAGCGATGTGTTTGAGAACAGCTTGCTGTTAAATATATGGTTAAAGCGCAGCGTACCGGTTGAATTACCCCAATTAGTGCCAAAAGTATTTTGAAGGCCCAGCACATCTTTGCCGAAATATCCTGAAAGATACAACGTGTTTTTATCGTCAAAATGATAATTAAACTTGGCGTTCAGATCATAGAAATAAAGACTGCTGCCGCGCACGTTTGTGTCAGTAGAGGCTTTTAAAAACAGGTCGATATAGGTACGGCGTGCGCTGATCATAAACGAGCCTTTATCCTTTACGATGGGGCCTTCTATTTTTAAGCGCGAGGAAATAAGTCCCAGGCCGCCCTCGGCAGTAAATTCTTTGCTGTTACCTTCGTTCATTTTCACATCCAAAACCGATGAAAGGCGGCCGCCATATTCTGCGGGCATGCCGCCTTTGTATAAGCTGGCATCTTTTATGGCATCTGAATTAAAGGTAGAAAAAAAGCCAAACAAATGCGAAGCGTTATACACCGTCGCTTCGTCAAGCAGGATGAGGTTTTGATCGGATCCGCCGCCGCGTACATAGTAACCCGTATTGCCCTCGCTTGCGGCCTCAACACCCGGCAGCAGCGAAATAGTTTTTAGTATATCCTTTTCGCCAAATATTACCGGCACATTATTTATCTGCGACATATCCAGTTTCTCAACACCCATCTGTGCCGATAGGACATTATCGTTATTCGGCGTTTTATCGCTGATGACTACCTCCTGCAAGTTGTTTTTTGCATTTAACGCGATATTTATGCTGGCATCTTTATGTAATGAAACCGCTTGCGAAACGGGTTCATAACCAACAAAGCTGTAAATTATGGTATAGTCACCTTCGGTTGCCGACAGTGAGTAAAAGCCGTAAGAATTTGCTGTGGCCCCGCTTTGCGGCATCTCCTTTATGATAACCGTTGCACCTATTAAAGTTTCGCCAGTCGAACCGTCTTTAATGATACCGCTTATGGTAAACTTTTTTTGTGCGATAGCGGATGCTGTCATTAACAGGCAACAAACCAGGGCTAAAAAAATACGCGATACTACTACCTTCATCATTTTTTTGATTTAGCAGGTAAGTGTACTTTTAGCAGGTAAAGGTTTATCATGCCCAAAACTAAGTTTTATATGTAATATGCTGTCATAAAAAGCTTTTTAAAGCCAGGGAAGCTTTTAAAACCGGTCGCGTTTTTACCCTGCGCCACCGCTAAAGCTAAGGCGGCACGCGGTATCCTCCTCCTTCCCCTAAATTTAGGGAAGTCATCGCACAATCCCCTCAAGCCCAATTTTTATCATTTGTGGTATCAAAACTACCTAATAAGCACTTTTAAACTTAAACACAATTTCCCTTTTTAAAGCCATTTACCAAACCAATTTAACGTCATTTGCATATGCGCTGGCGTTGAACGGTGAGGTTCGTTGGGTGCCACATCCATTTTTAAGTTGCGCGATACATTTTGAACGCCATAAGCCACCTTAGCTGATTGAAACGCGATCATCGCGCCCGGCAACGGGCAATTCTGATCTTTTTCATTGCTCAATATCAGCAGCGGACGGGGCGCTATCAGCCTGATCATGGACGGGCAATCAAATTCGCCGGTTATGCCGGGTATTATTTTATCCCATAAAGCTTTTACATTGTTGCTGTTCATAGCGGCATCGCCCATATCCCTGGCAACCTTTTCGTGAGCGCCTTTGATAGTCCCTGCGCGGCCCTGCCATTTATCATTATCCAGCGACCATTTAAAACTTTGCACGGCAATATTGAGCACCACTACTTTTATACGTTTGTCAATAGCCGCCGCCATCCAGGTTTCCATACCACCCATCGAAATACCGGTCATGCCGATACGGTTGGCCTGCACATCGGGCCGGGTTACCAGGTAATCTACCAGCCGCCAAAGGTCGTAGCTGGTATCGTATAAAAACGGGTGTTCCTGGTGCGCTTTATCGGTGTTTTTCCATGCGCGGTAAGCGGCATCGGTATATTCCGCTCCGCCATGTGCCCCGCCGGGGATGCGTCCGCCATGATAACGGGCATCAATAGCAACGCCCATAATACCCATTTTGGTGAGCTTATAAAGCGCGTCTGTTATTTCTTTACTGTCCTTAGTGCCGCCCGTGCCATGCAAAAATACAACTACCGGGTAGTCCTTTTTCCCGGTTACAGGTTTGTAGATAAGGATGGGCACTTTTTCGTTTTTCTCGCTATAGATAGTGCCTCTTTCTATAATTACAGAATCGGTTTTTGTAGTTTGAAAAGAAGGTTCAAAACCAACTTTGGGGCGATCAAGCAACGCTTTAAAATCAGCGCTCACCTGCGCCGCAGGCGGGTATTGCTGCTGCGCTAAGGCCTCACCTGCTTGCATAAACAGCAACAGGCAAAGTAACAACAATTTAACCTTTGTAAAACCAGCGGACATAATTTATAATCGGTGAGTAAATATACAAAAGTTTGTTTCTTTACGGGCAATACGATGGGGCGCAATTCAAATTGTCGCCAAACCGAAGGGTTGTTTGGCTAAAGCCCTTTAAATTCTGTTTGCTTTAACCCGTCCCATAAATGGGATGGCAATGAATATATACTCATTGCCGTTGGTTTCAACCAACGGATAAAGATTATAAATAGTAAGGGCTTTAGCCAAAATAAGTCGCTTGTAATTTGCGACAATTTGAATTGCACCCAAATTTAGTGAGTAACAAAACAAATTTAAGCAGCTATTATTAAAAAATGATGACATGCGTTTGCCTTAGATCCGCTCTTTTGTGGTCTATTTCCCTTCTTCTTCACCGCGTTAGTCCAATAAACATAATTAGCCGCCACATTAATTACCTACTCCTTTTCGCTCCATAAAAATGGCCGGTCTTCTTTGTTTTAGGGGAAATTTGGTGGAAGGATCACTACAAGAAACCCCTACACCATCCTCCCCGTCAGCACCGGCCTTCTTTCCTGTTCTTTGCCGCCTTTGGCAACGCTTGTTAAAAAGGTAAGTTTAACCGTATTACCGGTAAAGTTGCAGGTGATGGAATCGCCGGTTACGGTTTCAACAGGTCGGATCTCTAAGTACAGCGTGTTGTCGCTTTGCCATGTAGCATTGGCAGCAACCGGTGAAGCCACATTGGGCAGCGAAGCAACCGGGAACGGCAACTGCTTATTTAGCATGATGCCATTTTTGTCCTTTTCCCATTTGTTAAGCCCAAAAGTAAGCTTGCGGTCGCCCCCGTCGTATCCGGCTATTATCTCGCCGGTGCCGTTATTAAAATTAAAGGTTATTTCTTTAGCGCCTAACGGGTTGCTGTCTAAAACAAACTTTTTGCCCGAAATGGCGGCAACGGTTGCCGAGGTAACGGCCAATGGCGGAAATTTTAACTGCAATACTGCTTCGGTGGATTTGAGTTTTTGCTGAGCGGAGCTATTAGCCGGAAGTTTGTTTGCCTGCAATCCCGGCAACAATACATCCCATACAAAATTGAGTGTTTTTTGGGTGTTGAAGCTTTGTTCGGTAATGGCAACAACCGTTTGCGTGTCTGGCAGGATGATGCCGAACTGCCCGTATAAACCATCTGCCCGGAAGCCGTTATGCTGGGTGCGCCAAAATTGATAGCCATAGCCCTGCTGCCAATCGTCATGCTCTTTTGGCGATTTGCCGCCAAAAGGGTTGGAGGTAAATGTCCATTGCTCTTTACTGGATGCTTCCACCCAGCTTTCGGGGATAACTTGTTTGCCGTTCCATTTTCCTTTATTCAGGTACATTTGGCTGAATTTGGCAATATCTTCGGTACGTATCCGCAGGCCAAATCCGCCGGTATTAATACCCTGTGGACTCACCTCCCAATCGGCACCCACAATATTAAGCGGCTCCATCAGGCGTGGCGTTAAATATTCCAGCACGGTTTTGCCGGTAGTTTTGGTAACGATGGCCGATAGCATATATGATGCCGTAGTATTATACATATAAAACGTTCCCGGCTCGTGTACAATTGGCGCACCCAGGAAAGTTTGCACCCACGGGGCTGCATTGGTACGCAACCCGTTGTCAACCTGGTGGCCGGTAGTCATGGTTAACAGGTGCTTTACCTTCATGGCCGCCAAATTGGGGCTGATAGTTGCAGGCAGCATATCCGGGAAGAACGAAATAACCGGGCTTTCCACTGTAAAATGACCTTCACTAATAGCCAGCCCAACCGCAGCCGATGTAAAGCTTTTGCTTAACGAATGCAACGTATGGCGATATTGGGCTGCATACGGTGCCCACCAGCCCTCGCCGATAACAAAGCCATTGCGTAATACCATTACGCTATGAAATTCGATATCACTGGCATCCATAGCTTCAAACAGGTTGCTTAATACATCGGATGAAACACCCTGCATTTCGGGCGTACTACGCGGCAGGCTATAGGGTGAGGGCTTGGCATTAGTCCATGACATTAACGACGGCGACAGCATTAAACCGGCTGAGCCAAAGCCAATTTGCTTTACAAAGGTTCTTCTTGAATTCATTTTGGTAACAATTAGTAATTTTTACTAAAAGTAGAAATTATAATTATTATTGCAATCGATTGCAATAAATTTATTGCCGACTTAAATAAAATCTCCAGTTAGTTACCTTGCTGCTATCCGGCCGCTCAAAATGCCTCATTCAAATTCAAGAAAAATCCCTGGTTGCCAAATCTGCCGAAGGCATAATCAAGGGCCAGGTTGGTGCGTGTGGCCTTGTTGAACAGCACCCGTAAACCGGCACCATAGCCCGGCTGAAATACCTGGAATATTTTGGTGCCCTGCTCATCATTGGCGGTTTGCAAATTGCCGAAAACAACACCGCTTATGAATTTATTTGCCAGTATCGGGAAGCGGAACTCCGCTTCGGTATCATTAAACTCTGTGCCTTTAAAATACTGGGAAGTATATGCCCGGCCGCTTCTGAAAGTACCGTCCCTGCCCGTGCCTGGCAGTTCCAGGTAAGGTATGGTACCGCTAAGCAGGTATGAGCCCCAGTTCCAGAATGCCAGCACGGTTTCGGGGCTGACATCTGATAAACTAAAATATTTCCTGAAATCGGTGGTGAATTGCAGGGAGTTTTTTGTGCTGCCTATAAACGTTTGGTTGGTACGAAACCCCGCGTCAAAATAAATGCCCGTATAGGCGCGGTTGGGGTTATCGCGCGAGGTATATTCTACATTAAAAAGAAAGCCGTCTGCTGCGTAATGGTCTTGCGGAAGCCCATGCTGGTTGTCGTACACGCTTAATGGTGTCGCGTTGTTAACCGTATCCGACTGCTGGATCTTACGCCTTACCTCGAACGACATCCCGGCCCCTAAAAAAAGGTCCTTCGCCACCTGCTTATAAACCTTTTCCCTTATATTAAAATAATACGAATGAATGGCATAGGTTTTATGCTCAGGATCTGCCAGCACCTGGTCGGTGGTGCTTCCCTCGGCCTTGCCCACACCTATCCCGAAGCCTTCGTCGGGCGTTACGGTTTTAGATACCACGATATTGCCCTGTAGATTCCATTTATTGCCGGGGGTAAATATATTATGATTGATGTAAAAATAAATAATGCCCTTGGTAGTAATAGAAGCAGACGTTGCCCCAACCGACAACAGGGTGTTAGGGTCATCACCTAATTTTAGGCCTGCCACGGCTTTGATACCGGCCTGTGCGCCGATGGTGGGATTGGCGGCAACATTGGGCACAATAATAATACCCGATCTTTTACTGCTTAGGCTGTCAGCCTTCTTTTTTGGATGGAGGATAAAATGGGTCAGGTCGCTAAAATCAAATTGCCTGTAAAGATCATAGGTTCGCGGCGGACTAATTTTTTTATGTTTAGCGCCCAGCGAATCGGATTTAAGCGAATCGATGGGCGGGGCTACCTGGCTGTAGGCAAAACCGGTCGCGCCGGTAAGCAAGGCCAATAAAATTAATTTAAATAACAAAAGTTTTTTGCAGGGGTTGTTAAACGGCACGGTTGAAAGTATAAATTCGTCAAATTTGTATAATTATTATTAATTATACCACCTAAACGGGCAGTTTGGTTAAATGTTTTACGTTGGCATGGTAATATGGGGGTATCGGTGGTTTGAAAACACTGTAAGGATGGAAACAAAAAAAGCAGAGTTCAGTAAATCCGATAAAAAAAGACCGATAGCATCCCGTCATCGGTCTTTTTTTGTGCGATATATCACACCTCGCGAGTTATTACAATTGCTTTACCCTTACCAACTGTCCGTTTTGATTAAAATACAGCATTTTGTCCATTGCAGCGGCTGTACCTTCGTACTGGTTTTGGTTACCGCTATGATTATCTAATTGCAAAACGTATGTAGTGCGCACAGGTGTTTCAATTTTCTCCATCCTGTCAACGTTCCAGCTTAGATAATTGTTGGTTTTCAGGTATGTCCGGGCATCTGCAGGCAAATTGGCCATATGCTTCATGTTCCTTTCGCTGCTGTACCACTTGCCATTCATAGCATACGAAGCCTTATAGTTCCGTTTATTCATGGTGAATATGGCTATACAGGTATCGTTTTTAACCTCCCATTTTTTTAGTTTAGCCGTCGGGTACTGTGTCCCATAAACATTAATAACTGCCGGTGGAACATTCATGTCCACTTTTTGTGCCATAGCACCGTCCCCTATCAACCCCATTGCTGCAATAAGGCCGATTGATTTTATACTTAATTTTTTCATTGCATTATGTATTTAAACTACCAGTATACGGTACATAAAATATGCCAAATCAAGCTTTTAGGATGTTAAGTTTTTGTTATAGCGCGTCGGGGAAGTTAACCTAAATTTAGTTTAGCGCGATATGCGCGGGGTAGAAAGAAGATCATGTTCACGTGTTCAGGCGCGTGGCGTGTATGGGTAAACGTTAACGCCTCATTATCATAGACTTAAAAAGGAGTGATTGTTAAATGCTGATGATACTATTGGTATCAAAAACAAAAATCTTAATCGTCAGGTACCAATAGCGCTTCCAATATTTTGGGCGTAAAGCCATTCTTTACGGCTTCGCTGCGGTATCGTCCGGCAACTTTGAATACCCGGCAAAAGTGGCAGGCAACGGATTACCGGATAGTTGCTTTTCTGAAGCCCATCTCACCCCCTATTTCTTATCCAGCCCCACCCGCTCATCCGTTTGCGATACCAGCCAACCTGTAGCATACATCCACCTGGTCATTTTGGTTAGCTTGGCTATGTTTATACGGTCGGGTTCGTCTTTTGGGGTATGGTAATCAGGGTGCAGCAGCGAGGTGAAAAATATAGCCGGTATGCCTGCCGCCGCGTAGGGTGCATGGTCACTGCGGAAATACCAGCCTTCGGGGTGCCGGGTATCGTCCCATGAAAAATCAACCTTAAAGTTAGTGAGGCCTGCATTAGCTTTCATGGCCATATCAACCAGTGCGGTCGAGTTTTTATGCGAGGTGGTGCCCAGCAATGCTGCCGAGTCAACCGAATTTCTTCCTATCATATCGCCGTTCAATACGGCCACAATACTTTGCTTATCTACTGTTGGGTGCGCCACAAACCATTTAGAGCCTAACAACCCGCGCTCTTCGCCGCCATGCCATACAAACAAGGCCGACCGCTTGCCCGGCTTTGCCGCCCATGCCCTGCCAATGGCCAACATGCCCACGGTAACCGAGGCATTATCATCCGCGCCGTTCCATATTGAGTCGCGGTCTACAGGGTTGCCCACGCCGTCGTGGTCGTGATGGCCGCTAAACAGTACGTATTCGTTTTTCAGTTTAGCATCGGTACCGGCTACTTTGGCCACTACATTTACCGACGGATAATCAAACCGCTCTACCTCAAAATCAAACTTAACCGTTGCATTCGGCTGTTGCAAAGCCTGTGCAAAGCTTTGCTTAACCAAAATCACGGGCGTAGCCGCGCCGCCGGCATCACCCCGGTTGTTGGCGGCAGGCCCGTCAATGGCGTATTGGCCCGATTGGTAATTAAAACCGATAAAAGCCAACGCGCTTTCGGTAACGTCGTCTGCCACCAAAATAATTGCCGCAGCACCCTTGCGGCGCAATGCCGTGGTTTGCTGCCGCACTGCCGATGCGGTATAACGGTATCCCCATAAGCTCATCCCTTTGGCAGGCAGCGGGTTGGGAGCGGTAAGTTTAACCGCTATAATTTTGCCCCGCATATCGGCGGCGGTATCGGCCATGCTGTTTAGCCATACTACCGTGCCGCTTACATGGCTCTCCAGCGATTGTGTCGGCCAAAGCTGCTTAAACAGCACCAGCGGCTGCCCGTTCAGTATAAAGGTGCCCCGGTTGCTTACGCGCGTGCGGTGGATATTATAAAACTGGAAGTACGTACCATCCTCGCCTGCGGGTTTCAGCCCGGCCTCCTGCGCTTTTTGCGCCACCCATACAGCTGCCCGCATCTCGTCGATAGTCCCGGCGCGGCGACCGCGGAAGGCATCGCTGGCCAGCTCGAAAATGTCTTTTTTAAGGTCGGCCTCTTTAATGGAAGCCAGTGCGGGCGGCGTTTGCGCCGACAGGCGAATACCGGTAAACAGGATAGCTGCAAGCGTGAATATTTTCTTCATGGCGCTGTTGTTTGATGGTGTAAGATAGAGAATTTGCGCGAGAAATTCAGGAGATTGTTTGGGCAGCGGATTACAGGATAGTTACTTTTCTAAAGCCCACTGTGTATTTTAATCATCAGATGCCAGTAGCGCTTCTAATATTTCGGGCGTCAGGCCGTTCTTTACCGCTTCGCTGCCGGTATCATCCAGTAATTTTGAATATTCGGCAAATGTGGCATCATTTACCGCTTTTTTAACCATCAGGCTAACGGTTTGATTAAACTGTTGTTTGCTTTCGGGGCTAAAACCGCGGTAAACTTTTCCTACAGTGTCGTCTACTTCTAATACTATCCGTTCCATAATGTTATAACGTAATTAAGCTTTTTTGTTATTATAATCAAATTTACAAATCCCTGCCCGTATTTCAAAGTATATGCCGGTTGGCGGGGTTATTATTCCTTTTTCATTTTTTCAACGGGTTAAAATCCGTTGTTATTAGATTAGGCGAGGTATTTAAAAACGGCTTTGGCGCACGGGTAAGCCCGGCTTTGGCCTGGGCTTCACACTCGCGCGAGAGGAGGGGATAACATCAATAAAGGCGAAGGATTAATTTGCTTTAATTTGGATTAGCGACTGGTGAGATTAATTTGCTTTCAATTCGTTTCAACGAAAAGTCAACATCTTTTGTAGCTTCCTCGAACGCTTCGTTAGAATTCTCAAATGATGCAAAAACTAAAATTTGCTGTTCTTTAAATTTCGATAGCTCCTGTAGGAATGTTCTGAAGTTTTTTATCGACATATCCTGTTGCTTTGGTTCATCTAATATCAGCAACATCGGATGATTGGTTTTGAACTCTGTAGCGACTTTTAAGATAGATGTGAAGTAAGCCCAAAGACATCTAATAAAGTCACTCGCGGAAGAGTCAAACTTAATATTATAATACAATTGTTCGCCAGCGATTTTTTGTGCAACGGGAAGATAACTATCTTGTGAAATGCGAATGGCTTCGAAAGGCTTGCTCTGATAATTGAATTTTTTTAACAAGGCAATGAAATGGTCTTTTAAAGAATTGAGTTTCCGTTTATCTTCAGTAGAGAAAAAGTCTTGTGGCAAATCGGTTTCACTCGAGAGAATCTTTTCGTAAGCTTTTGACAGTACCTTTAGATCTTCAATTAATGCGTTAAATTCCTCGATTACTTTACTCAAAAATTCAACGCGTTTTCTAAGGTTTAACCGTTTTTCTATTTCAACAACTGATGGCAATCTTTCATCTTGGGTAAGCTCCTGTTTCAAGGTTCTAATTGATTGCCTTACATCAGCAATTTGTGATTGATATTCAGAAAGTTTCCTTTGCTTTTCCTGAATATTCCGCTTTTGTCCGTCGACATAGACTTCAATCATTTTTTGTTGTGCTTCAATATAAGCTATATTATCTTCCAGCCGCATTGCAGTTTGATGAATTTCAATTGGAAGAAGTGAATCCCTGATCTCCTGATGACAGGTTGGGCAGATATCAGAAGCCGTTTCGGCTGGCAAATCGAAACCAAGTTTTTTTACTTTTAAGGCACCCTTATTTTTTCTTAGGTCCTCTTCAACAGCCCCTAACTGTTTATCGTATTGTTTTAACTTATCATAATCATAATTCAGTTCAGGCGACAACATTTCATAATTTAGAGCGAGTTGGTTCAATTGGCTGCCCAAATTATTGAGCGCGAGTTGGTTTTCACTGACCTTACTGCCCACAGTTGATATCTCTGTCCTGTTCAGTCCGTCAAGCACTCTTTTTAATTGCTCATTGTAGTCAACGAGAGTGACCTGCTTGTCATCTTCATTCTCAATTCCAATAAAAATCTCGCCCGTAAAATTGATTATTCTGGGAGAAGATTCTAAGCCTTTTAGTCTGCCGCCGCTCTTCTCAGCAAGCCTGGAGAATTGCACATAAAGATTTTGCCACTTATTGGTAACGTTCTGTTTCTCAAAGCTGAGTACCCGTTTTTTCTTTTCATTTTCAAACACATCTAAAGCTAACAGAAATTCTACTGCTCTGCTTTCTGTGTTTCGCATAGAATAGTAAGGCATGGTTGCAAAAAAATCTGACCACCCGGATTTTTGTTCTATAATAAAAGCCGGTGCGATCTGTTGCAAGTACATTTTTGCAAATTCACCTTGTGTATTGACCGTTTCAGGCAAGTTCCATTTAAGGAATTCAGCCAAGTATAAATGAAACCCGTATATGTCATCGGTAGCGCCACCTTTATCATGGATAAACATAGGGCGGCTGTTTAACGCTTTGTTTTCTCCTGTTATCAATGAGCCGTTATAGACATCAACCAATTGTGACTTACGACCAGGAGTGGTAACACCCCTGCGTATAGTGATAATACTTTCGTTTTCGATTTCTAAGTACACATACGATTGAACAATCTGATGAAATTTATCTTTTGGAAACTCGACCTGATCTTTTAATGCGGATTGCATCGTCTTTTCGTTCTTGCCTCCGAGAAGTTCCTCGAATCCAAGCGCATAAATGATGCTCTGAAATAAACTGGATTTACCGGAACTGTTATCGCCCCTTATAATATTCAGACCATTGTCGAACTGAAATTGGGCACCATACAAGCCACTGGTTGTATTTACCTCTAATTTAACCGCTTTAATTCTCAACATAAAAAAGGGACCACTGTTTTGTCATTGCGTTAATTCGACCGTCGGTAATGGTATTCTTACCAACGAATTTTAAAAAGGCTTTCTCGTCAACTAAAAGATCTTTGTCACTCATAATCATATTGAAGAATGCCAGGCCTCTATCAGCTGACATCTGGTAATTCTTCCCATCCACAACATCACATATTTTTTCAGCCGTTGCCAATTGCAGAGCCCTATTTAACGCCGGTTCAATTCCCCAAACAGAAAATTCGCCCTCGAAATCCCTGCTGATATAATCTGTCAACAGAACTGTATGTTTTTTTGAAGCCAATGCCCAAGAGAACAAGTGCAGCTTTAGTAAACTTGCTTTATCACTTCTACAACAGAATTTAAGTATAAGCACAATTATAGCTATCTTATACATAGGCCGGTAATCGGCTGGGATAGGGATCGGTCGTTTAGTGAAAGATAGTTTTTTTATAAAGAGATCTTCCATTATTCAAAGCTTATGGGACAACGCAAAATCCAGTCAGACATTACATAATCTGTCAATCGGTCTATCATAATTTCATCCAGGTAAGAAAATGTTTCTTTTAATTTAGTTTTCAGTTCAGCTTCAATTTCATCATACAGTTTGTTGTTGTCGCCGCTGAAAACCGCACACTTATCTTCAACGCGCTTTTCAAACTGAGAAATTACTTTTACGAATTTCTCATATTGATCCTGAAAGCTTTCTTTCCATTTACGAACCATCAAATCACCGTTTAGAAAGTTGGCAACAGTGTTTTGGGTCAGCTTATTGACTTTATTATCGAAAGTAGGAGAAGAGGATGGAACTCTTTGCTCGTGTTTTCTAACAGCGGTATCAACCAAACTTATTTCTTTAGTCTTCCAATCGGCAATATCTTCGGATGTTGACTTGGCAGGGTCAATATCAATTTTCCTTTTTCTTGATTCTAATACGATTGGTATCTGTTCGATAAAAAATTCAACATCATGTATCAATACATCGAAGTCGTCGGCCAAGAGATCATCTTTCAGTTTTCTGTACTCTTCAGCCTTGGCTTGGCAATGCTTAACGAGATCTTTCTTTTTATATTCAGGTGTTACAAATATCCATTTTGATATTTTAACGCCATTAAAGTATCCTGTTAACTGGCTTTTATAAGTTATTAGCTTACCGAGGTCAGCGGTAATCTTATCTCGCTGCGCTTCGTAGAGTTTGTCAGGGTTGTAATCCATATCAGGACAGTAGCACTGGAAGACAATTCCTGTTCTGGTAAAGCCCTCAATCCCCAAGTCACCCTGCCAGGCGGGCATTTCCTGATATCCGTCGTTTTCATATTTGTGTTTAAAACACAGTTGACAGAAGTCTTCCCAACTGTCGCCGCTAAAAGTGCCGTAAATGGTTTTATACATTATTGTGGGCCGGTTTATTATTTAATTTAGTAATTGGAAAATTAGGATAATATTAAATAATATCCTAACAATCGGCAGATTTTCTTTATATCAACCTCGTATATTATGTATTGATTGATCCAAAGTTTGAAAATTATGAAAAAATGAGACAAGTACAACCTCGCTCAAAGAACCATTCGCATATAAGTGAACTTTAACCTGCAACTTCACTGTACTTATCATTATGTATCCTTAAAAATTCCAAATCCGGATAAAACTTCTTAGGCGCTAAAAGCGAACTTCCATCATAATCAATAAAGTTTTGCTTAATGCTTAGCACATCCTTATGCTTATAAAACTTAGGCGATATTTTAATTTTCAGGTCTTCGGTTATGGTA
>Ga0302315_10000033_pt1 | contig 179204 bp, 149 predicted proteins | sample III_Palsa_N3_1_FD_200532 | JGI IMG/M metagenome (GOLD analysis project Ga0302315, IMG submission 200532) | Peat permafrost microbial communities from Stordalen Mire near Abisko, Sweden - III_Palsa_N3_1 | ecosystem: Environmental > Terrestrial > Soil > Palsa > Peat permafrost | place: Sweden...
GGGATCTATTCGAAATTACAAAAGCTTATTAAATGATACTAACGATAATTAAAAGGCTGTTTTTGTTTGTTCGTAATATAACTTACTACTCAAACATTAAGGAAAATGTAAAACTAGGTAGGTTTGTAAAATTATATTCCATTTACAAACTCTATAATGTTCAAATAGGTGATTATACATATATAGCTCCTAATGCGCACATATATGACACTGCTATAGGTAAATTTTGTTCAATAGGTCCTAATCTGGTTTGCGGCTTAGGTATACACCCTACAAATGGTATATCAACAGCGCCGATGTTTTATTCAAAGCATAAACAGAATGGAATGTCACTAAGCAAAACCAACAAAATTACTGAAATGCTGGATGTAAAAATAGGTAATGATGTATTTATAGGAGCAAACGTAACTATCCTTGGCGGCATCATCATAGGAGATGGTGCCATAATTGGCGCAGGCGCAGTTGTAAGTAAAGATATACCACCTTATGCAATTGCCTTAGGTACGCCAATAAAAGTAGTAAAATATAGATTTGATGAAAAAGAAATTGAAAAACTACTAGCTATTAAATGGTGGGATTGGAGTGAAGATAAATTACCTTTAATTGAAAAATATTTTTTTCAATTAAATGATTTAGCCAAATTTGGTATTAATGAATCTTAATGAGCAATCTCTAATTCAATGAAAAAGCTTTTATACTATAGCGCATATATATGGAACTATTTAATGCTCAAAATTATTAAAGCAGAGTATGTTAAATTCCCTTATATAATTGGTACAATAGGAGTACGGGGTACAAAAGGAAAAGTGTATATAGGCAGCAACGTTACAATTAATTCAATTAAATGGATGAATCCTGTTGGTTTGTCATCCAGTACATACCTATGTGTTGAACCGGGGGCCATAATCAAAATTGGTAATAACGTAGGGATTTCAAGTTCCCTTATTTCTGCAAGGAGCGAAATTATTATTGAAGATGATGTATTAATTGGTGGCGGATGCCAGATATTAGACAATGATTTTCATAGTTTGGATTATGATATTCGCAGTACGGATCTCGATCAGCTAAACATTCGCTCAGCACCGGTAATAATCAGAAAAGGAGCGTTTATTGGGGCCAGTTCTATTGTACTAAAAGGAGTTGAAATAGGAGAGCAGAGTATCATAGCAGCTGGTTCAGTGGTTTCTAAAAATATACCTCCTTTTGAAATATGGGGAGGTAACCCTGTGAAATTTATAAAAAAAGCCAAGTAAAATGAATTATAACTATAAGAAATTTTTTCCCTTCATTTGATCTTGAAATTTGGTATAATGGATAATAGTGCACTTACTTCGGCTACGTTTAATTTTCCTAAAATTAAAAAGAAAACTTTTTTTAATTTAACAGTAATTGCATTTATATATTTCTTTTTCAATAGTTTTCTGCTTCCGTCGGGCCTGCTTTACACTATACTCTTAACTCCTATAATGATCGTTTGGTTAAATAGCGAAAGGATAAGTTTGGTTAGAGTTTTTGGGTGTTTTGGGATATTGTTTATACTCTTATATTGCATACATAATCTTTCTGGAATTGATAGCAAAGCATACCTGGTATCATCTACAGTATATTTAACCTGTATTATATTTTCAATTGCCTTTTATGTTTATATAAATAAATACTACTTTACATTTGAGCCAATTGTAGTAAAGCTTTTGAAATTTAACTTCATTTGGGTTATTATAGCTTTAATATCATTTCCTATATGGAAACAAAACAATATATTTTGGTATAGTAATGAAATTACTGAAAGCCTTAAATTCCCCCGGTTAAAATTATTTACTACAGAATCATCAGAGTATAGTGCTTTGCTTGCTCCCATTTTTTTTTTTTATTTCGCTTATTTTTATCATTCCAACCTTGGCAAAAAGCGTTTTTGGCTTTCTGTCACAATTATAATCTCATTGCTTTGTTCTTTATCTTTTGGTGTAATAGGATTAATTATCTTAACAATAACCCTGTTGTTATTGTATGATAACGTAGGTAAAAAGAGGATTAAAAATAATAGTAAATTAATAGTGCTTTATTTCACTGTAGTTGTATTTATATTGATCTTCATTTTAGGGCCGGGTAGTAATACCGGTATAGCTAAGCGGGTTTTAGCTATCTTTTCAGGAAATGATTCCTCCAGTAATGGGCGTGCTGTTGATTCTTATACACTTGCCGAAATTATTCTTTTCAAAAAAAATGTTTGGTTTGGTATAGGCCCTGGGCAACTTAAAATTATTGGAAAAGATGTCATCAACGATTACTATCAGTACGATAATTCTGACGACAAAGTAGTTCGCCTGCCGTGTAATATGGCTGAGGTTTTAGCAACCTTTGGATACCTTGGGGTGATTTCAAAGCTATTGATTGAAATATATTTATTTTTCAAAACCAAAGTGAGTGCAAGCTCTTTCAGGCTTAGTATTTTCTTATTTATTTTCTTTTTTCAATTTGTTGGAAGCAACCTTGTAAATACACTTGAATACGTAATGTGGGTAATGGCTTTTTCTAAAGTGTTCCCTGACGAATATTTTAAAAAAATAGCTTATAATAATGAATGAGGATATTAAAATTAGCGTAATAACCGCTGTATATAATGGTGCCACTTTTATTGAAGATTCAATAAAAAGTATTATCTCTCAAAAAACCGATCAGATAGAATATATTATAATTGATGGTGGCTCTAAAGATAATACCATGGAAATTGTAAAAAAATATTCGGATGAAATAGATTATTTTATTAGCGAACCTGATAAAGGGATATATGATGCCTGGAATAAAGGAATAAAGCAGGCAAAAGGTAATTGGATGATGTTTGTAGGATGCGATGACTTTTTAGTTCCTAATGCCCTCGAGGAATATCTGAAATTTATAAAAGAAGTAAACAGTGAAGTAGAATATATTTCTTTCAGGCGGCAAATGATTGATAAGGACGACCGGAAAATACGTTTAATAGGTTGGAAATGGGAATGGCCATTATTTTTGAAATATATGACCGTTGCCCATTCGGCATCATTGCATTCAAAAAGGCTTTTTGAAAAATATGGGGTCTTTGATATTAACTATAAAATAGTTGGAGATTATGAACTTTTACTTAGGGCCAGGGGCGACCTAAAAGCTGTTTTTATTGATTTTGTAAGCATTGTAATGCGAGAAGGTGGTGCCAGTGACAGCAACAGAGCAATAAAAGAACAATATCAAGCTGTAATAACAACCGGTGGGGGGAATAAATTATCAGCACGTGCAAACTTTTACTATATACATGCTAAACGATTTGCTAAAAATTTTTCACGTAAGTTTGGCTTAAACGTATACATTAAAAAATAATGTTTACGTTATAGGTAAAGTTACTCTAACTTAATCTGGTTAATTATGAAAAAGTACCATTTATTTATCCTGTTTATTCTCATACACGGGATTACATTAGCTCAAAGTTCAACAAAATCGAAAGTGAGAATTGGTGCCTATTATTTTGGAGGATGGACCTCTGCAACTGATTTTCATATTACATCCAAATTACGGGATACTTTTCCCGAACGCAAGCCGCTTTGGGGCTGGGTTTCTACATCGGCGCAAACTATGAAAACACAAATCGATTTGGCTGCAGATGCAGGCCTGTCGTTTTTTAATTTTGATTGGTATTATCCTAATGATAAGCCTTATGCTAAAGAAGTTTTGAATAGTGATCTGAATTTATATTTGCAGGCCCCCAATAAAAGCAGGCTGAAATTCTGCCTGTTTGTAGCTGACCATGAAGGCTACAGGGTTGGCCCCAAAGATTGGGCCTTTGATGTTAATTATTGGATAAAGCTGTTTAAAGATAAAGATTACCTTAAAATAAATAATAAGCCGTATATCACATTCTTTAGCCAGCGCGATATAATTTATACCTTTGGTTCCGTTGGGGCCGTACACAAGGCGTTAGACAGTTTAAGATCAGTTGCCAAGGCAAATGGTTTAGGAGGTGTTACAATTGCTATATGTGTTTCTCCAGAAGCTAAAAGTGTTGCCGAGGCTAAAGCATGTGGTTTTGATACGTTTACCGCTTATAATTATCCCACAGTGGGCTTTAAAAAGGGCCAGAATACGGCTGATGTTGATAGTTTGTTAGCTGGAAATAAAAGGATATGGGATAGGTTTTTAAACTTTGGTCTGCCATACATACCGGTATCTACACTAAACTGGGATCCAAGACCGTGGCGTAAAGCCGGAAGTAACCAGGACGCCAGGTATTATACAGGCTATTCTGCCGAATCTATACGTAAATCTATTTTGACCGTGCAAAAATGGGTTGATGATAACCCTAGCTACACCTATAAAGATAAAATTGCTATGGTATATGCCTGGAATGAGATTGGCGAAGGTGGGTATATGATGCCAACTAAAGATTTTAATCCTTTAATAGGGGTTGAACAGGCATTAATTTACAAGTAATATTTCGTAAGCCTAATTCTATACATGTTGATGAAAATTTTAATGATTGCGAGAAAGACTTTGTATTCATCGCCCGGTGGCGATACAGTACAAATTAGTTCTACGGCAAAATACTTACGTTACTTGGGAGTTGAGGTGGATATAAAGCTCTCAGGCGAGGATCTTGACTACAATAATTATGATTTGCTCCACTTTTTCAACATAATACGGCCCGACGATATAATTCCGCACATTAATAAGTCATCCTTGCCATTTGTAGTGTCAACCATATTTGTTGATTATTCAGAGTATGAAAAAAACAACAGGGAAGGAACTTTTAAACTTTTTGCAAAAGTTCTTACAGGAGATCAATTAGAATATTTGAAAACTATTGCCCGTTTCGTAAAAAATGGCGATAAAATAAACTCACCTTATTATATTCTTAATGGGCACAAAAAGTCCATTAAGAATATAATAAGGAGGGCAAATATGTTACTCCCCAATTCAGATAGTGAATACCATCGCCTTTTTAAAAGTTACGAAGTTGAAAGCAGTTACCGGAAAATACCAAACGCTATTGACAATCACTTTTTTACAGATGAAGTGCCCCCCAATAATAACTTTAAAGATCACGTATTATGTGTGGGCCGTATTGAGGGGCGTAAAAACCAATTAAACCTCATTAAGGCACTGGCCGATACAAATCTCTCTCTCACCTTAATCGGTAAGCCATCGCCTAATCATATGGCCTATTTTGAAGAATGTAAAAGCTTAATAGCTAAAACTAATAACATTCAGATAATTGAGCATGTAGATCATGCAGAGCTGGCCGCTATATACAAAGCAGCAAAGGTGCACGTTTTACCAAGCTGGTTTGAGACAACGGGTTTAAGTTCGCTTGAGGCTGTAGCAATGGGCTGTAATATAGTAGTTACAAAAATGGGCGATACATTTGAGTATTTTGAAGATATGGCATATTACTGTGAGCCCGATAATATTGAGTCAATAAAAAATGCTGTGATAGCAGCGTACAATGATCCATTCAACAATAAATTAAAAGAGCGTGTATTAAAAGAATATATATGGGAAAGTGCCGCTCAGGAAACATTAACCGCTTATAAAACCGTTTTATGCGAATAGCTATACTTGGCACAAGAGGAATACCAAATTACTATGGCGGCTTTGAGCAATGTGCTGAATATTTGGCATTAGGTCTTGTAAATAAAGGTTATGAAGTTATAGTTTATAACTCTCATAATCATCCTTACCAGGAGAACAATTGGAAGGGTGTGCAAATTGTACATTGTTATGATCCGGAATACAAATGGGGAACAGCAGGGCAGTTTATATATGACCTTAATTGTATCAGAGATTTACGTAAAAGAAATTGTGATATAATATTGCAGTTGGGCTACACAAGCAGCTCAGTATGGGGATGGTTGTTGCCTCGTAAAAATAGCATAATTACTACCAATATGGATGGCTTGGAATGGAAGCGAACCAAATACTCTGAGAAAGTTAAAAAGTTCCTGTTGTATGCCGAAAAATTGGGTGTAAAATATAGTGACTACCTTATATCAGATTCTATTGGTATACAGGATTACCTGAAGGAGAAATATAAAAAGGATTCAACATTCATACCATATGGGGCAGATCTGTTTCAAACACCTGATGAAGCTATATTAAAAGATTACGACGTTGTTGCTTATAACTATGATATGCTGATAGCCAGGTTAGAGCCTGAAAATAGCATTGAGGTTATTCTTGATGGGGTTGTACAGGCAAATAACGGGCGCCCGTTTTTAGTAATAGGCAAGCATCAAACTAAATACGGCGAATATTTAAAAGCTAAATTCTCTAATCAAAAAAATATCAGGTTTATTGGGGGTATTTATGATATCAACATACTTAATAACCTGCGTTATTACTCCAATGTGTATTTTCACGGGCATACTGTAGGTGGTACAAACCCCTCTTTATTAGAAGCAATGTCATCAAACAGTTTGATCTGTGCAAATGATAATCCTTTCAATAAATACATATTAGGCGATGATGCCCTGTATTTCTTAACTGCTGATGAAATAGCTAAAGTAATTATATCAACAGATAAAAACGAAGCTGATAACAAGCTTAAACTAACTAATAATAATAACAAAATAACAAATGTTTACAGTTGGGATATAATTGTAAACCAATATGCTGAACATTTAGAAGAGATTTATAATAATCAATAGTTAAAAATGGGAAGTATATTTTTAAATAATTGACTGTTTATTTAAAAAAATAACAATATTTTATTTGTAAATGTATTTTTTTCGTAAATTTAGATATATATTTGTAAAAAAGCTTGAGCTTTCTTTCTCTTTAAGTAATTAATGTAATTAATATCACCTATGTCGCAAAAAGTAGCCTTACTTACAGGAATAACTGGCCAGGACGGGGCCTATCTAACAGAATTATTATTATCGAAGGGGTATGAGGTTCACGGGATAAAACGCCGTAGTTCCTTATTTAATACGGACAGGATCGACCACCTGTACCAGGACCCTCATGATAAGAATATAAAACTAACACTGCATTATGGTGATCTTTCAGATTCAACGAACCTGATACGGATCATACAACAGGTACAACCAGATGAGATCTATAACCTTGGAGCTATGTCACACGTAAAGGTGAGCTTTGATACTCCTGAGTATACCGCAAATGCTGATGGTATAGGAACATTGAGGTTATTGGAAGCAATCCGTATACTGGGGCTGGAAAAAAAGACCAAAATATATCAGGCATCAACATCTGAATTATACGGATTAGTGCAGGCTGTACCACAATCAGAAACCACTCCTTTTTATCCGCGTTCTCCTTATGCAGTAGCAAAAATGTACGCCTATTGGATTACAGTAAATTATCGCGAGGCATATGGCATATTCGCTTGTAACGGTATCTTATTTAACCATGAGAGCCCTTTACGTGGCGAAACTTTTGTTACCCGCAAAATAACCAGGGCAACTGCTAAAATAGCAATGGGCCTGCAGGATAAACTTTTTTTAGGTAACCTTGATGCTCAAAGAGATTGGGGCCATGCAAAAGATTATGTTGAAGCAATGTATTTGATATTGCAGCAGGAAACCCCGGAAGATTATGTTATAGCTACCGGCGTAACTACCCATGTTCGTGAATTTGTAAGGATGTCATTTGCTGAAGTTGGCATCGAAATTGAATTTAAAGGCGAAGGCGCTGATGAAAAAGGATATGTTGTAAGTAGTAGCAATCCTGATTTCCAGGTAGAAGCCGGTAAAGAAGTAGTAGCTGTTGATAAGGCTTATTTCAGGCCTACTGAGGTTGATCTATTGATTGGTGACCCAACAAAATCAAAAACCAAATTGGGCTGGAAACCTAAATATGATCTGCAGGGCTTAGTTAAAGAGATGGTTGCTGCCGACGTTGAACTGTTTAGAAAAGAAAAACTTTTAAAAGATTCAGGCTACGTTATCAAAAACCAGTTTGAATAATTTTATGGAAAAGGACGCAAAAATATATATAGCCGGTCACCGGGGTATGGTTGGTTCTGCTATCCATAGAAAGTTGGAGAAAGAGGGTTTTACTAATTTTATCACCCGCACATCATCAACACTTGATTTGCGCAGTCAACAGGCCGTAGCTGATTTTTTTGAGCAGGAGAAACCTGATTACGTATTTTTAGCAGCAGCTAAAGTAGGTGGCATTATTGCTAACAACACTTATCGCGCTGAATTTTTGTATGATAACCTGCAAATACAGAATAACGTTATTCATAATTCATATTTGAATGGCGTTAAAAAACTAATGTTTTTAGGCTCCAGCTGTATTTATCCTAAAATGGCCCCTCAGCCATTAAAGGAGGAGTACTTACTAACCGGGTTACTTGAAGAAACCAACGAGCCATATGCAATTGCAAAAATTGCAGGTATAAAAATGTGCGATGCATATCGTGCACAATATGGTTGCAATTATATATCAGCAATGCCAACAAATCTGTATGGCTATAATGATAATTATCATCCGCAAAACTCACACGTTTTACCCGCCATGATACGTCGTTTTCATGAGGCAAAGGAACAGGGTATACCAACTGTTACCATTTGGGGAACAGGATCACCTAAGCGTGAGTTTTTGTTTGCTGATGATTTAGCCGAAGCTTGTTATTACCTGATGCAGAATTATAATGAAGCAGGCCTGGTTAACATAGGTACGGGTGAAGATCTGTCAATAAAAGATCTGGCATATTTGGTGAAAGAGATTACTGAATATACCGGGGAAATTGATTTTGACACATCTAAACCAGATGGTACACCAAGAAAATCAATGGATGTTACCAAATTAACAAATGCTGGCTGGAAATTCCATACCACATTGAAAGAAGGCATAGCATTAGCATACCAGGATTACCTGACTAAAGGCGCTTTGGTTGCTGAAAGATAAAGCGGATTATAACTATTTTTGAGCCACCTATAATGGCTAACTAATTTGAAACAGCAATAATTATTATAATTATTGCTGTTTTTTTTGAACGCAGATATCAATGGCTTTGCTCCAAAAACGGGGATATTTTATCCAAGACGAATTGCAGTTGCTGATCGGGCGTGAGTTTTGTGTTATCTAATATAATAGCATCATCAGCCCGTACCAAAGGGCTCTCTTTACGGGTAGTATCCTGGTAATCACGATGGGCCAGGTTTTCAAATACTTCTTCAAGGGTAATATCAGGGTTTTTAGGTAAGAGCTCCTTATAGCGTCTTTCAGCCCTGATTTTTGGATCGGCAGTCATGAAAATTTTAAGTTGGGCATGTGGAAAAACAGCTGTGCCAATATCACGGCCATCCATTACAATATTACTTGATTTTCCCATACGCTGCTGCTGTTTAACCATTTCAACACGCACCTCATGCAGGGCAGATACAGCACTTACTTTTTCTGATACCGGCATCTGGCGTATTTCTTCTGATACTTCCTCATCATTCAGTATAATATGAGTTTCATAATCACGCGCATGAAAATTTAGGTGGATGTTTTTCAGGGCCTGCTCAATTTGCAGGTGATCATCAAGGTTAATGTTATTACGTAAAAAGTATAGTGTAACAGCACGGTACATAGCACCGCTGTCTACGTAAATAAAATGAAGTTTTCTGGCTAATGCTTTTGCTAAAGTACTTTTACCGCATGATGAATAACCATCAATTGCAACAACAATATTCTTACTCATAAAGAAACTAAATTACAAAAAAATAAGATATCCAGCCCTTGTCTTAAAAATCAATAACCAAAATATCAGCCAAATTAAATTTTCTTGTGTATAGGAACCATTAAATATGAAGAAATAATCATGAGACAGATTTTGTATATCTAATTCATCCTGAATAAAATCAAGTAATAGTTAACCTTATAGTAGTTTCGGGTACTACATTTTATTTATATTTGTGTGTAATATTTGATTCCCTGTTTTAAGTATAATTTATTGATATCTTTTTTTTGGGAGATCATAAAGTATTATTTTAGCCATAATGAAAACAATCTTAATTACCGGCGGCGCCGGATTTATCGGATCACATGTGGTTCGCCGTTTTGTAACACAATATTCGGATTATCGTATCGTAAACGTTGATGCGCTTACATATGCCGGTAACCTAGAGAATTTAAAAGACATTGAGCAGGCCCCAAATTACATTTTCGAAAAAGCCGATATAAAAGACAGCGCACGTATCAGCGCTATTTTTGATCAGTATAATATTACCGATGTTATTCACTTGGCAGCAGAATCGCATGTAGATAGGTCTATTCTTAGTCCGATGGATTTTGTATATACCAACGTGATAGGTACTGTTACTTTATTGGATATAGCCAAAAACAAATGGAAAGATAATTATAAGGATCACCTATTTTACCACGTATCAACCGATGAAGTTTACGGTGCTTTAGGCGCTGAAGGCTTGTTTACCGAGGATACACGTTACGATCCGCATTCGCCATATAGCGCGAGCAAGGCAGCATCAGATCACTTTGTACGTGCATACTATGATACTTATGGCTTACAGGTAGTGGTATCAAACTGTTCCAACAATTACGGGCCAAACCATTTTCCTGAAAAACTGATCCCTTTGATGATCAATAACATCATCCATAATAAACCTTTACCGGTTTATGGCGATGGTAAATATACCCGCGACTGGCTATATGTTATCGATCACGCCCGCGCTATCGACCTGATATTCCACGAAGGCAAAAAAGGTGATACCTATAACATAGGCGGCTTTAACGAGTGGCAAAACATTAACCTGGTACATGTGCTTTGCAAGCAGATGGACGAAAAACTGGGCAGAGAAGAGGGCACAAGCGCCAACTTAATCACGTATGTAAAAGACCGCCCGGGTCATGACCTTCGCTACGCTATTGATGCCGGTAAGATCAATAAAGAATTAGGCTGGTCGCCATCAGTTACGTTTGAAGAAGGACTTTCTGCCACTATTGATTGGTTTTTATCAAACCAGGAGTGGTTAAATAATATTACAAGCGGCGCGTACGCCCATTATTACGAAACGCAATACGAAAACTAATTTTTGCGTATTACACCTACCCAATGAATATAACACAAACGCCTCTTGAAGGTTGTATAGTACTAACTCCGCGCGTATTTAATGATGAGCGGGGCTATTTTTTCGAATCATTTAACGAAAAAACGTTTAACGATGCCGTTGGCAGATCCGTACATTTTGTACAGGATAATCAATCGTTCTCTACCAAAGGAGTATTGCGTGGCTTGCACCTGCAAAAAGGGGAGCATGCACAGTCAAAACTGGTAAGGGTAACCCGCGGCGAAGTACTGGATGTAGCGGTCGACTTGAGAAAGGCATCTGCAACTTACGGTCAGTATCACGCTGTATTGTTGTCTGAAACTAACAACAGCCAGTTCTTCATTCCACGTGGTTTCGCGCATGGTTTTGTTGTTTTAAGCGATGAAGCAGTATTCCAGTACAAATGCGATAATTATTACAACAAAGCATCAGAAGGAGGCCTGCATTTTGCTGATCCGGGTATCAATATCAACTGGCAATTGCCTGCGGATAGTCTGCTTGTTTCAGATAAAGATAAGGAACTGCCTTTTTTAAAGGATGCAGGTGATTTTGGTTTTTAATATTAAGCATTGTTCATAAATAAATTAATGGGAAACATTGTAGTATTTGGAGCCTTAGGACAATTAGGCCATTGCTTAAAAAAGGTAGCAGAAGAAAAAGGGGTAGCTGATATTCATTTTCTGCCCGAAGACGAAGCCAATATTTTAAACGTGGAAGCGATTAAAACGGTATTCGAAAAATATAAACCGACCTATGCCATAAACTGCGCGGCATATACTGCGGTTGATAAAGCCGAGGATGATGTAGACCTTGCCCGGAGCATCAACAAAACCGGGGCCGAAAATCTGGCCGTAGCCTGTAAAGCAGCCGGTTCTGTGTTGGTTCATGTTTCTACCGATTTCGTATTTCAAGGAAACTCAGTTAACCCGCTGGTTGAGGACGATATTGCAGAACCGATCAGCATTTACGGTGTAACCAAATTAGAAGGTGAGCAGGATATCACCCGGATATTGGATGAGCATTTTATACTGCGCACAAGCTGGTTGTATTCGGAGTTTGGTAATAACTTTGTTAAAACCATGCTTAAGCTGGGCGCTGAACGAGATCTGCTTAAAATAATTGCCGATCAGGTGGGTACACCAACTTACGGTATTGATCTGGCTGCATCTATATTGGATATTATTGCATCAGGCAAAACAACTTACGGCATCTATCATTATAGTAACGAAGGGGTTGCATCATGGTATGATTTTACAAAGGCAATCTTTGATCTTTCTAAAACCGGCACTAAAGTATTGCCTATACGCACATCTGAATATCCAACCAAAGCAACCAGACCGGCTTATTCGGTTATGGATAAAACAAAGATCAAGCGAACATTTGGTATAGAAATACCGTATTGGAGAGATAGCCTGGCTATCTGTATTGAAAGGCTTAAACAATAATAACTACAAATGCTTTGTCATTTCGAACGATAGAGAGAAATCTTCTACGCTATATAACGCGCGGATATGGTGAAGAAGATTTCTCCTCGTACCTCGTTCGAAATGACAAGTTACATCTATAACACATCACAACCATGAAAGGAATAATATTAGCAGGTGGTTCAGGCACCCGTCTTTACCCCATCACCAAAGCTATCAGCAAACAATTAATGCCGATATATGATAAGCCCATGATCTATTATCCATTATCAGTATTAATGCTGGCGGGGATTAAAGATGTGCTTATTATTACTACTCCTGAAGATCAGGATGGTTTTATACGCCTGTTGGGTGATGGTGCCGAGTTGGGTTGTAACTTTCAATTCGCGGTGCAGGAAAAGCCAAACGGACTTGCCCAGGCATTCGTGATCGGTGCTGATTTCATCGGCGACGATAAAGCCGCGTTGGTTTTGGGTGATAATATTTTTTACGGATCGGGCTTTAGCAAACTGATACAGAGCTTTAACGATGTAAACGGTGCCGCTATTTTTGCTTACCCGGTTGCGGATCCTGAACGTTATGGTGTGGTTGAGTTTGATAAGGATTTTAAAGCATTATCACTGGAGGAAAAACCAACAGCGCCTAAGTCGAACTACGCTGTCCCCGGCTTATATTTTTATGATAATTCAGTAATTGAAATAGCTAAAAACATAGCCCCATCGCCACGCGGTGAGTACGAGATAACGGATGTTAACAAGGTTTATCTTGAAAATGGCACACTTCAGGTAGGCCTGATGGATAGGGGCATGGCTTGGTTAGATACCGGTACATTTGATTCATTAAGTGATGCATCTGAGTTTGTGCGCGTAATTGAGAAACGCCAGGATACCAAAATTGGCTGTATTGAAGAAGTAGCCTACCGGATGGGCTTTATTGATCGTGATGCTTTGCTGGTATTAGCTGAAAAATATATTAAAAGCGGTTACGGTAAGTATTTAAAAAACCTGCCTGTACTATAAAAATAAACACGAATTTCACGAATAGCTTTGCGAGTTCCACGAATTACTAAGATGATTCGTGGAATTTGTGTGTTAGATTTAATTCGTCCTATTAGAAAAAATTAGTGAAATTCGTGCTCACTAATTTTTATACCTGCCTATGGGGTACCCAAGTTTACAAGCCTGTGTTGCCGATCTTGAAAAAAACGGTCGTTTAATACGTATTAAGGAGGAAGTTGACCCATACCTGCAAATGGCAGCTATACACCTGCGTGTATTTGAAAACCAGGGCCCGGCCATACTTTTCGAAAATGTAAAAGGCAGCAAATTTCCGGCGGTATCAAACCTGTTCGGTACGCTCGATCGTTCCCGCTTTATTTTCAGGGATACGCTGGACAAGATCAAAACGCTGGTCGACCTTAAATCAGATCCCATTCGAGCCATAAAGCACCCCTTTAAATATGCTAATGTAGCGCTCACGGCTTTATCGGCTTTGCCCATGAAAACCGGTAAAAACGTACCGGTAAACTTTGGTCGTACCTACATCAGCGAGTTGCCCCAGATAGTAAACTGGCCAGATGATGGCGGCCCGTTTGTTACTATGCCGCAGGTATATACCGAGGATGCCGACAAACCCGGCATTATGAATGCCAACCTGGGGATGTACCGCATACAAATGGCAGGCAATGATTATATAACCGATAAGGAAATCGGTCTGCATTACCAGTTGCACAGGGGTATTGGTGTACATCAAACAAAAGCAAACGCAAAAGGTCAGCCTTTAAAAGTAAGTATATTTGTAGGCGGCCCGCCATCGCACCCGGTAGCGGCGGTTATGCCACTGCCTGAAGGCTTATCAGAAATGACTTTCGCCGGTGCGTTAGGAAACCGTCGCTTTAGATATTTTTATGATGCGGAAGGTTTTTGTATTTCATCTGATGCTGATTTTGTGATCACCGGTACAGTGATGCCGCATGAAAATAAACTGGAAGGCCCTTTTGGCGATCACTTGGGTTATTATAGCCTTAAACATCCTTTCCCGTTATTGAAAGTGCATAATGTTTACCATCGTAAGGATGCCATATGGAGCTTTACAGTAGTAGGCAGGCCACCGCAGGAGGATACCAGTTTCGGCGCTTTGATCCACGAGATAACCGGTTCGGCCATACCAAAAGAAATACCAGGTCTGCATGCCGTAAATGCAGTTGATGCCGCAGGCGTGCACCCCTTACTTTTTGCCATAGGCAGTGAGCGTTATACCCCATACATAAAGGAACGCAAGCCACAGGAAATATTAACTATTGCCAATCATATACTGGGGAAAAGTCAGCTGAGTTTGGCTAAATTTCTGTTTATTGCTGCAAAGGAGGATGATCCTTCTTTAAATGTAAATGACATCGGTGGGTTTTTAAAGCATATTTTGCAAAGGATAGATCTTACACGAGATCTGCACTTCTACACCAAAACCACCATTGATACATTGGATTACAGCGGCAGCGGATTAAACTCTGGCAGCAAAGTAGCTATAACTGTTGCAGGCGACATAAAAAGGGAATTGTGGACTGCGATCCCAGCAAACTTTAGCATGCCGCAACCGTTTAATAATTATAAAATGGTAATGCCCGGTGTGTTGGCGATAGAAATTCCGAAGCATATCAGTAGTGAAGATATTGGCGGAATGATCAGTATTTTAGATGCTCATTTTGCGGATACTGACTTGAACGGATTACCGTTAATGGTACTGTGCGATGATGCAGCATTCACTGCTCAAAATCTGGATAATTTTGTATGGGTAACGTTTACGCGCAGTAACCCATCGCATGATATATATGGGGTGCATAGCTTTACCGAACATAAACACTGGGGCTGTAATGGTCCGCTGATAATTGATGCACGGATAAAGCCACACCATGCACCAGTGTTGGAGAAGGATGCAGCAGTTGAGAAGTTGGTGGATAAAATGGGGGAGAAAGGCGGGAGTTTGTATGGGGTTATATAGCTCAAGCCCCCCGACCCCCTGAAGGGGGAGGGAACTGAGGCGCGTAATATAACCCCTCTTTACTGCTTGCAGTAGAGAGGGTGGTCGAGCGAAGCAAAGACCGGGTGAGTCAAACGGAGCGCGGCGAAGTTTCGCGTTAGTGATAGCAGCGGATACCGGCCTTGTGACTAAGGCCTGTGCAGTATGAGCGGATAGCACGGCCGAAGGCAACGCCCAAGTTGTACTGTCTGTGGTTCTGAACTTGTTTTAGGATCTCACAGGATAATTTGCCCGTCAATAATAACGCGCTCCGTTAACTCACCCCGACTACGCTAGCGCTGGTCGACCCTCTCTCCGCTGTGCGGAAAGAGGGTGAGAGAAATTAATTGAAAAAGTGTACCATGGCTGAAAAAGAGAAATTAAGAATTGATAAATACCTGTGGGCCATACGGGCGTTTAAAACACGCACATTAGCATCTGATGCTTGTAAATCCGGACGGGTTAAGCTGGATGGGAATAACATTAAGCCATCGCACGAAGTAAAAGTAGGGGAGATCTATCAGGTTTCAAAAGGGATTGAACGTAAAGTAATAAAGGTTACCGGTTTGCTCGAAAATAGGGTGGATGCTAAAACCGCTGTTTATTTTTATGAAGATATTACACCTGTTGAGCAAACCACGGCGTTTAAATCCATGTTTCATGCCCCACTGTTAATGCGCGACAGGGGTACGGGTCGGCCTACCAAAAAAGACAGGCGTGAGATTGACGACCTGAAAGATGACTTTTTTACCACTGAGGATAAAACAGAAGACAAAGAATAATTGTAAGAATAAATAGATATTTGCACCGGACTTAAACCGTCGATATGCCATCAACCATTACACAAAAGGATTTAGGGGAAGTAAAAATTGCAATAATAGGTCTTGGCTATGTGGGTTTGCCCCTCGCGGTTGAATTTGCCAAAAAGCACGTAGTTGTTGGCTTTGATACCGGTAAACGCAGGATAAGTGAGTTAAGCAAAGGGATCGATCGGGTGCTATCAATAGATGATAGCTTATTACAAGAAGCTATAAATGTAAGTAGTACAAACCACGGACTGCATTTAACTGATAAAATAGAGGATACGCACGACTGCAATTTCTACATTGTCACCGTACCCACCCCCGTTGATAAAATTAATCGCCCGGATCTTACCCACTTGTACAAGGCCAGTGAAACCGTAGGTAAGGTTTTGAGAAAGGGAGATATCGTTATTTATGAATCAACCGTATACCCCGGTGCCACCGAGGAGGAATGTGTGCCGATACTGGAAAAGGTATCAGGCTTAAAATTTAACGTTGATTTTTTTGCAGGATATTCACCGGAGCGGATTAACCCCGGCGATAAGGAGCATACGCTCACAAAGGTGCTGAAGATCACATCCGGATCAACGCCTGAGGTTGCAGACATAGTTGATGACCTGTACAATACCATACTTAAAGCAGGCACACACAAGGCAACATCAATAAAAGTTGCCGAGGCGGCAAAGGTGATTGAAAATTCGCAACGCGATATCAACATCGCTTTTGTTAATGAACTGGCAAAAATATTTAACCGCTTAGGGATTGATACAGAAGAGGTATTACAAGCAGCTGGTACTAAATGGAATTTCCTGAAGTATAAACCCGGACTGGTCGGCGGTCACTGTATAGGGGTTGACCCATACTATTTAGCACGCAAAGCCCAGCAAGTAGGCTATCACCCTGAAATTATTTTGGCGGGGCGCAGACTGAACGATGGCATGGGCGAATATGTAGCGCATGAGGTAGTTAAACTGATGATAAAAAAGGACATCGAAGTTAAAGGTTCGGATATACTGGTACTGGGCGTTACCTTTAAAGAGAATTGCCTGGATGTGCGTAATACCAAGGTGATTGATATTGTAAACACCTTAAAAGAGTACGATATCAATATCACCATTTTTGACCCGCTGGCTGATCCGCATGATTTGAACCATGAATACGGCTGGACATCGGTAAAGCAACTGGATGAAAAAAAATGCTACGACGCGCTTATCATCGCGGTAGCCCATGATGAATTTAAAGGCCTCGACTTTGCTAAGCTTTGCAAGCAAAATAAAGTGATATACGATGTAAAAGGTATACTGCCTAAAGGCGAGGTTGACGGGAGGTTGTAGTTAAAAGTTCAACTCCAGAGATAGAGCCAGAGCTTGGTGCGATTCCTTCCTTGGGGGAAGGGAAGGTAGGGGTTTAATGAAGAGAGATGTTGCAGAACCCTTCCCTGCCACTGCACATTCCATCACGCCCCTCCCAAGGGAGGGAATTTTTAAAACACAAAAACATATAAATACAAAAAGCTGAAAGTTTTATCAACTTTCAGCTTTTTGCTTTCGCCTTTCAGCTTTATAAAAATTATTTGGTCGTGCTATCTTTAGTATAAGCGTCGTTCAGTCTTTTTATTACGTCAGCGGTAACATCAAGGCTTGGGTCGCCATATAACACGTTAGTGTTGGTTTTTGAGTAGGTTAAAACCAATTTGTAGCCTTTTTCTTTAGCGTATGTTTTAGTAAATTCAGAAATTTTATCATACAATTTGGTCATTTCAGCAGTCTGCTCATTCTGTAATTCAGCCTGTGCATTTTGCTGGTAGCCCTGTAATTGTTGTTGCTCGCGTTGTAAACGTTGCTCAGTGGTCTGGCGCTGGTCAGCAGGCAAAGTGCTTGCTGATTTCTGGTATTCAGCTACCTCACGCTGAAAAGCTTCACCTTTCGACTGGATATCACCTTTTGCAGCATTACCTTTATCACTAAGGCGTTTATCCATATCCTTAACATAAGCATATTTTGCTGATAAAGAATCAGAGTTGATAAATACGATAGTTTCTTTGTTGTCGGCAGATGATGCAGCAGCTGGTGTAGCAGCAGTTGTGCCGGCAGTTTTGTTTTGATTACATGCAGTCATACTTCCGGCAATTAACAGGCCCAGTGTGCATTTTGTAATAATAGAAGCTTTTTTCATTATATATTTTTTCTTCGTTTGTTTAATGGGTTTAGCAGGTGATAACTGTCCCTATTTATCCCGGTTAATTTGTTTATAAAGTTTACAAATATAAACTTTCAGTACAAGTTTCCTAAGTATTTTATAGCCATGTACCTATTGGGTCATATTTATCAACAATGGCTAATATTTGAGCCAAAAATCGTATTTTTGAAGGTTATTGTTTTAATCAATTATGAGCGAAGAAAATCAGGACAAATCAAATTACTCAGCAGATAATATACAGGTTTTAGAAGGTTTGGAAGCGGTGCGTAAGCGCCCGTCCATGTACATTGGCGATACAGGTGTAAAAGGCCTGCATCACCTGGTTTACGAGGTTGTAGACAACTCTATAGATGAGGCTTTGGCCGGTCATTGTGATACCATTCACGTGATTATTCAAAAAGACAATTCAATTTCTGTTTCAGATAATGGTCGTGGTATCCCAACAGGTATTACTACTAAGGAGCAGGTTTCGGCATTGCAAATTGTAATGACCGTGTTGCACGCCGGTGGTAAATTTGATAAGGATACTTACAAGGTATCGGGCGGTTTGCACGGTGTAGGTGTAAGTTGCGTTAATGCATTATCAACCCACTTAACGGCACTTGTTTACCGCGAAGGTAAAATATGGACACAGGAGTACGAAAAAGGTAAACCCTTGTTTGATGTAAAAACTATTGGCGATAGTGATAAAAGAGGTACAACCATTATTTTCCATCCCGATCCGGAAATATTTACTTTAACTACCGAATATAAATATGATACACTTGCCGCGCGTTTGCGTGAACTGGCTTATTTAAATAAAGGCATCCGCCTTACTTTAAAAGATGAGCGCAACCCTAATGAAGATGGCTCATTTATTACCGAAGAGTTTTACTCAGAAGGTGGCTTGCGCGAATTTGTTAAATTTTTGGATGGTACCCGTACAGCTATTTTGCCGGAACCCATTTATGTTGATGGTATAAAACAAGGTATACCTGTTGAGCTGGCACTACAATACAATGATACTTATTCAGAAAACGTACACTCGTATGTAAACAACATCAATACTATCGAGGGTGGTACACACGTTGCCGGTTTCCGCAGAGGGCTTACCCGTACTTTAAAGGCTTATGCTGATAAAGAGGGTTTGTTAAAGAATATGAAAATTGAGATCACAGGTGATGACTTCCGCGAAGGGTTAACCGCGGTGATCTCGGTAAAAGTTGCTGAACCTCAGTTTGAGGGACAAACCAAAACCAAATTGGGTAACAACGAGGTTATGGGTGCCGTAGATATGGCAGTGGGTGAAATTTTAGGTAATTACCTTGAAGAAAACCCGCGCGAAGCAAAAATGATAGTGAACAAGGTAATACTTGCCGCTACCGCTCGTGCTGCTGCACGTAAAGCCCGTGAAATGGTGCAACGTAAAAGCGTTATGGGTGGTTCAGGCTTGCCGGGTAAACTGGCCGATTGCGCCAATAGTGATCCTGCTATGTGTGAACTATATCTTGTGGAAGGTGACTCGGCGGGTGGTACCGCCAAACAAGGCCGTAACCGCGAATACCAGGCTATCTTACCATTGCGTGGTAAGATCCTGAACGTGGAAAAAGCCATGGAGCACAAGATCTACGAGAATGAGGAAATAAAAAATATGTTCACCGGTTTAGGGGTGAGCATTGGTACACCAGAGGATGCTAAAGCTCTTAACTTTAGTAAGCTACGTTACCATAAGGTTATCATTATGACGGATGCTGACGTGGATGGATCGCACATTACAACGCTGATCCTTACTTTCTTCTTCCGCTATATGAAGGCACTGGTTGAGAATGGATATGTTTATATAGCATCGCCGCCGCTATACCAGGTTAAAAAAGGTAAGGAGTTTGAATATTGCTGGAACGAAGAGCAACGTGATGTGGCCATACAACGCTTAAAAGGTGCCGGTAAAGAAGATAGTGTGCACGTACAACGTTACAAAGGTTTGGGTGAAATGAACGCCGAACAATTATGGGATACTACCATGAATCCTGAAACACGTACGTTAAAGAAAGCAAGCATTGAGAATGCAGCCGAATGCGATCATACCTTTAGCATGCTGATGGGTGATGAAGTAGCACCGCGCCGCGAGTTTATTGAGCGTAATGCAAAATATGCTAAGATTGATGTTTAACCCCCAACCCCTAAATTGGAGTTGATAAAGTATATAAGCCCTGCTACAAAGCGGGGCTTTTTGTTTTATGACAGTTGCAAACTGTCTTTATCCTGGGTTTCAGTTGCAAACTGAAACCAGCTCCAACATATGTTACTGGCTTCAGTTTGCAACTGAAGCCTACCAATACTGAAAGTTTGCAACTTTTAAGCTTTTAAATTTATATACATAATTTTGTTATGTATATAAATTAAATTATATTTGGTTTATGAGTTCGAACCCAATGCTGAAAGGTACTTTGCAAACTATTATTTTAAAGTTGCTTGAAGATAATAACCGCATGTACGGTTATGAGATCACCCAAAAGGTTAAAGAACTGACCGCAGGCGAAATTATGCTTACCGAAGGTGCACTATACCCCGCGCTGCATAAATTGGAAGCTGATGGCATGCTGGAAACATTTACCGAGGTGGTTGATAGCAGGGTGCGAAAATACTACCGGCTTACCGAACAGGGAGGCAAAGAAGTTACCAGCAAACTAAATGAAGCACAGGCTTTTATTGAGCAGTTGCAGCTATTGTTAAACCTTAAGCCTGCTATAAAATGAAGTTAAATTATTGGGACCTTGACTGCATCCACACCCGGATGAAAAGCTATGACATTAAATACCAGGAAATATATAATGAACTATTTGATCATATTGTAACTGCTATTGAACAGAAAAGAGCTGAAGGAGACACCAGGAGCATTGAAAAGATGTATACAGAAGTGGTTGAGGATCAATTTGGTGGCTATTATGGTGTTGAAAGTGTTGCAAAATCACATGAGGATGGTTACAAAAGAAGGGTTAGGAAGTTAATATGGGGCAACTTCAGAAATTATTTAAATTATCAGTCGCTGCTATTTACTGCAATATTAACAGGCATAAGTTTCACCCTTCCACATACTAAACCAACGGTAATTATATTAACGATAATGATGTTCATTATCGCTATCCATTCAAGCGCGTATGCTTATATAAAACTGCGACGGATAAAACCATCAAAGGGAAAAACATCTTTGGTATACAGCCATACAATTACACAGGCAAATCTTCCAATGATGTTTCTGTATACCTTAGTATGGCTGCCCCAGCTGCCCTCAGTTTTTAACGATAATTATAAATTTACGCTGGCGCATCTCCATCCGGCAATACTCGCTTTTGAATTGGCCCTGGTATTAATTTATGATATGAGTTGCATGCGTTTGTGTAACCAGGAGTTGGAACAATTTGTTGATATTAATCCAAATGCTTTGTAAATGAAACCGAACCCGCAACAGGAGCTTCAGCTACAAGCGTATCTTGCTAAAAATTTAAGATACCGGGAAACTTATGCAGAGTTTTATGATCACATACTCTCTGCTGTTGAAACCCTGCCTGTTGGTATTTCATTCGATAATGCAAGCGAAGAAATAATAGAGAAGAATTTTGGCGGGATAGCAGGGATGCGTTTAATTGAGCAAAATTACCAGCGTGCTGTATTTGCTGAAATGCAGAAGAAATATTTCAGTTATGCCATTGAAAGCTTAAAATTTCCAGGGGTAATTATATTGGCGCTTTTTACTTTAACGCTCTATTGCTTGTTTAAACAGCCGTGGTTTACTTTTTGGGAGTACTTGGTTATGCTGCTGTTAATAAGATTTGTTCCTTTTTTATTGCAACTTGCAAAACAGATAAAAGCTCATCCTGTTACTGGTACGCCAAAAAGATCTGTCAAAACAGGATTTTATAGATGGCTAAACAAGGGGCCAATCTTGATCATAGGTTTTATATTTGAGGGTACGAATTCATTCAGAAATGCCGACCCAGTTAAAGCTACTTTAACCGTAGTTTTCATGATTCTTTTCTGTGTGATTATCACGTTACATTCAGTTAACTTTTACAGAGTTTATAGGGATGATATTCAGGCCAGTTTTAGTGCCTAAGTTTTAAACTTTATCACCTGTTTGCCATAATCAATCACCGCTTTATATTGCATTAGTATATCGCCACCTATTACCCCCAATACCTGCGGATGGCCCATTTGCTCATAGGCGATGTTTATGGTAGATAGGTCGAGCACGGCTACATCAAACTCGGGTATTTTTAGCTTGCCAATGGCCATGTCATGAATGGTAGCCGTAAATGATTCCATAGTATTTGTGCCTAAACCCGTTGAAAGCTTATCGCTGGCGTTTAATAAGGCAATTTCATTGACTTCGAGTAACAGATTCTTATCAAAAGCTGTTTTTGAAGCACCTGTATCGAGTACTACCTTAAATGGTTTATTAAATACAGTTATATCCAGTAGCGGATGAAAACCATCTTCGTGCAGATCAATAATATGTAAGGGTACTGAAAATCTCATGCTTAATTATCTATTCATCATCGTGATTTGATGCATCTTCGGCCATTTGAATAATGATGGCATCCATCCTTTCGAGTTCGGTTTGTATGTGCTCGAGTGCCGTTCTGTCTGAATTATCGTTTTTTAATATATATGTCAACCCCTTTAAATTAGCCAGCGGACTACGCATAAGGTGCGACTGTTTCCAGGCCATATCTCTTATACTATCTATATGATTTTGGATACGTTCGTAAGCACTTTTCAGGTCTTGTTCCGCATTCTTCCGTTCGGTTATGTCGTACAAGCCCATCAGCATACCTAAAATCTCTTTATTATCATTAGTTATCGGGAAAAGCCTTACATAATACCATAATACCGAACCATCCGGCTGGGGGTAATCTATCTCATAGTTAACATTATGCCCTTCTAAAGCTTCATGGGCAAATTTATTTAAACGGGGAAATGTATTTTCGGGGAAATAGTCACTGAGCATATCGCCTTTTTCAGGTGTTTTGTTAAGTTGCGCTTTAACAAATTCGGCCGCCTTATGGTTGAATGTAAGTACACTTAGATCCTGGTCGAACAGCGCGTAGGCGGTATCAGTCGTTTTTAAAATGGTTTGCAGGTTGGCTTCTGATTTTTGAAGTGAGGCTTCTGCTTTAAGCCGTTCCGTAATATTATTTGTTAATGATAACCTAACAGGGCGACCTTCAAATATAATATCATGCGATATTAATTGTATATACATCACAGAGCCATCCTTCTTCAAATGCCTCACAATCCTTTGCGCCGAATCCAGGTCCATCTCTTTCAAATAACCCTCCAGCTGCAACTCCTCATCTTCTTTAGGCCGCATTGATTTTACGCTCATTTGTAAAAGCTCATCCTTTGTATAACCGTAATGTTTTATAGCAGCCTGGTTAGCATCAATTATCGAAAGATCATCCTTGGCAATCATCCACATAGGCATCGGGTTACTTTCAAAAAGCAGCTTATACTTCAGTTCAGATGATCTCAATTCTTCCTCGGCCTTTTTACGCTCGGTAATATCTATCATCGAGCCTATTATGGTTGGTTCGCCCCCAATTATTGCCCTGCTGCCATAAAATTCCACCCAATTGGTAGTACCATCTTTTCTTCTGCCTTTGGTTTCATAATTTACGCTCTCCACTTCACCAGTCATACGGCGTTTTACATTTTCGGTGGTAATATCACGGTATTCTTCGGCAATAATAGTTTCAAGCGGTACTGTATTCATCAATTCTTCAGGCTCATACCCAAAGATCTCGGCAAAGCGTGGATTTACATATGTGAACTTTCCTTTTTGTACAATATATACACCCACCATTGATTTATCAGCAATGGTCCTGAATCTTAATTCAGCTTCCCGAAGTTCAGTCTCAATCTTTTTCCTAACTGTAATATCACGCACAATAACCATCACACGGTTATCAGGGAATACCTTTACATTTATCTCGGCTATAAAAGGTTCTCCGCTTTTGCGTATGAAAGTATGCTCACTTGCTTCTTTCCCAATATAACTGTTAAGTAGGGGAAGGGGAGCATCTTCTATCTCTGCCGCATCAACCAGATTGATTACGTTTAATTTCAAAAGTTCGTCGCGGGTATAGCCTGTCATCCGGCACATATTGGCGTTTACATAGGTGAAATTCCGGTTATTGTCGATCACATAAATAGCGTCAGACGCCTGCTCAATAAGCGAATGGTATTGCTCCTCGCTCTTTCTGATCTCGGCGGAGCGTTCTTCTACTCTTTGTTCCAGTTCGGCATTCATCAATTTCACCTCAGATTCAGCTGAATAACGTAACTTATCTATTTTATTTAACCAGATAGCCGTATTCCACACCAGGGCAAGGCTTACCAGTAAAAAGCAGATAGCAAGTATAGATAAGCCGACGTTTACTGATGAAAATAATTGTGAACGTTCGGTTTCGCCCTTTAATGAGCCAAAAATAATGATCATTAAAATAATGAGGCTGAAGAGTCGCCTTGCCGTTTGGTTGCCGATACGCTTACCTGTAAAAAGCCGGGCAAGGCCGATTGATGGGTTTAGTAACGATGCCTCAACCGATAAGATAAGGAAAAAGAATGCTGTAAACGCAGGCATTGAGGTTATATAAAACAGCGTATAAAATAAAGATGCGCCGTACAGTAATCCAATTAATACGATAACAGATATGATACTAACTAAATGAAAAATATATTGTGATGCGATATTAATTGCGCGCTTATTAGCCGTAAGCGCCAGCATGCCTATGCCAAGCAACGAAAAATTGATGGCCGAATTATAGGCCATACGCCCCGGAGATAAAGGCGCTAATGTTGCAGTATCTGTTGCAAATAATTGGTCAATGCCTGTATTAAAATGGAATATAAATTGGAACAGCGTGATAAGCCCGATTGTTGTACCCAAAATTGATAATACAAAAAAGAGCAAGGTATTATATTTAGGAAGCCGGTATTGAAAAAGTAGTAAAGCGCCGCTGAACAAAAAGAAACATAGGGCCGCATTAAATTTAAAAACATCAAATATGGCAATATGCTGAATATTAGCGTTATGATATGCCCGGCCAAGCATGCATATCACACTTACAGCCATAATAAACAGGCTAATAATTATAATCGTTCTACTTTTTTGCGGACGATCCATTTGCTTAGTATCAAATTATTTAAGGTTGAGCATGTGCACGGCACATAAATTGGTCAAGACAAATAAAGTTAAAACTAAATCAGCAATTATGTAAAATTATTCAATAATCGAGCAAATATGATCCGTTCAGTTGTAAAAGCAATTAAAACGGATAGCCAATTGCCAGGTTAAACACCATGTTTGACCCGCGCCATTTTGCATCGTCATAATTTACACCGTCAACAACCCCAAATGTTTTTTGAGCCGGCTCGAAAAGCGGGAAGCCAAAGTCGGTACGTAAAATCAATACGGTAAGGTTAAAACGCAGACCAAAACCGGCATCACCTGCAAATTGAGTAAGGAAGTTTTTACCGAACGCGGCACCGGGCAGCCCGTCATGTGGCCTCATCATCCATATATTACCGGTATCAAAAAATAGCGCGCCCTCAACTATACTAAATAGCTTGGGCCTGTATTCTATATTGGCCTCGATCTTTATATCTCCCGATTCATCCGGCAAAAACTCACTGGCACCTGTAACTGTTGATGGTGGATAGTACGACCCTGGACCTATTGACCGCGCCTGGAACCCACGTAAGCTGTTAGGGCCACCAATAAAAAACTGTTGTGTGTAAGGCAATATAGTTGAGTTGCCATAAGGAACACCTACATCAACTAAAAACCGTGCAGCAAGCTTACTGTTAGGACTAAGTTTATGAAAAAATCTTATTTCGTTCTCTAACTTCGTATACTGATCAAAAGTTGCCCCAAATAATTTTTTTGGTTTTCCAGCTAAAGTATCTGCACCCGTTATAATACCATAAAGATTACCCGAAAGGCTAAGCTTTGTATTGTAATACATGGTATTGGTCCTGAAATCATCTCCTGTATTATCATACGTGTAAGTAAAACTTGGGCCAATAGTAAATTGGTTGTTTATTACGTGCGCTAGTGTTGGGTTGTGTGTGTTATGAATACTATCCAGGTAAAGCTTGGTAACATTAGCAGCATCAACCAAAGTTACCTCAAGAGGGTTAAATTGGTATGTTTTATATAGGTTAGGTTTCCATTGATACCCCCACGATGCGTTAAATGAGTTTAATGTATAAAGTTGCCGGCGATCAATATAAGTGTAACCTGTTGTCAATATAGTTCGCGGTATAAAGGCATTATCGGTAGTAACGTTAAACGGACTTATAAACCTTGGCCATGATATGGATGGCTGGATACCAAACTGATAAACATCGTACCCATTATGGTAGCTGCCAAATTGCTTATCAGTACTCGTAAACAGATTTATCGTAAATAACTCAGCTCCCTTAAAGGTGTTTTTATTCCTGAAGGTCAGGTTTATCTGTGTACCATCGTAATTGGCCGATGTTTGCCGCGCGATTATTTCAGCACTAAGCGATTTCTTTTTGTATTGGGTTAAGTAATAACTCACATCCAAAAAAGGCGAATCGGGGGTTACATCATCAAACCTGTTTTTTACATAGCTAAACGGTCCCAGTTCAATAAAACGGTTTAAGCTATTGGTGTGTTCAGTACGGTTATAAGTATCACCCGGATGCAGCAATACCGTGTTTTTAAATACATAAGGATGTACGGTCTTTCTGCGGTCAATAACATGATACCAGGCATATTTGGTAGCAGAATCAGGGTTAACGGAGGTATCCCTTAATGAATACCTGGAGTACACATAAATATTCCTGATCTTATAGATCCACCTCGCCTGATCGGGAGTAGTAGGCTTAATAGTTACAAACATATCAACCTTGTGCCCGGTTATGGTGCTATCGTAACGCATGATCAGGTCTTCAGGCGCAAAATAATAAAAGCCTCTTTCTTTTAGCTTAGCATCAATCCGGATCCGTTCAGCCTTAATAATATCAAGATTGTATTTGTCACCAACCTTTAAAAGAGTTTGGTTAACTGTGCCAGCAACCGCGGTATCCAGGTCATTATCTTTAGCCCCAGGGAACACAATTTTATTGTAATGATAAGCGGGCCCGGTTTGTATGGTGTAAACAGCTTTTGATATAAATGATTTCTTCTTGCTAACGGTATCGCCGTTCACCTGCGCTAAAAAGTAACTTTCGTTTTGCAGCCTGTTTTGTAATATGTTGCTGTTCTTATCCATATCAACCGAACTTACCAAAACAGGTGGCTCGCCTATATGGGTATTTAAATAATGCCTTAAACCTCTTTCTTTTTTAGTCTTGGTTTTATCGTATACCCAAAGCTTAAAACGCAGTCCCAAAATTTTTGAATTAGGTTGAGGCCTTAACAATCCATTCAATTCTGTAGTTAGTGCTTTGGCTTCAGCCTTTGTTGTGTTTTGCTTATCTGTGATCTTTACCTCGCCGCCATCATATAGCTTTTGCCCGGGCGCCAGGTATTTAGTGGTGCTACAGGCGCTTATAAAAGCGACCAATAAAAAAATAAACAGATATTTAAACTTAGCCATATACGTTAGTTGGATGTTTGTTTTTGTTGTGCAGGCTGATCTGCCGGTTGCGTATTATCTACCTGCTGATCGTGTTCTTTTTCGGCCTGCTTCTTTTCTTTATTTTGCTCTTTCTGCTTATCCTTATAATCTTTCTCTAAAGTCTTTTCCTGTTGCGTCTTTTTCCTGAACAGTTCCTTAAAGCGGTTGTACTCATAGGTTATGGTAAAGCCCACGCCGGTTTCAACCACCTGCCCTTCAATCACGATAAACTCATCACGCCTGTAAGCGCGCACCATGTAGCGGCCATCCTGGGTGATCTTATAATTTACGGATATATTACCCGCCAGATCGGTAGTTTTCTGCCCCGGCTGGTTTTGTCCTTCCAGGTTAAAGTTATTACCTACTGTAACTGTAATGCGGTCATTTAAAAATTGTTTTGATAAACCTACATTCAGGTCCGTACGGTTTTGCTGGGTTCCGGTTGAATAGTCTGCCCCCGAAGTCAGGTCGAAGCTTAACTGGATACCACCTATCAGGTTACCCGCCAGTTTATTCAGCTGATCGGATAGTAAGCTGCTTACGCTACTGCGGATAGCGCCATTAATACCAGTACTGCCACCCTGACTTTGCAGCGGGTTATCACCAATAAAGTGCCCAAGTACCAGTACGCCCAGTACCTGTTTATTCATCTCATTAGGGTCCTGGCGAATTTGTGTTAGGCGTGTATTAACGGTTTGTATCACATCCGGCGATACGCTGTAAGTGCTGTCGGGCAATACAATGTCAAAGCTGATATCAGGCTTTAAGAGTTGGTTCTTTAAATTCAGGTCGACATTAAACGGCAGCTTTTGTTTGTACATGGTAGTGGTGGTCTGGTCGCCACCCAACTGTTGGCTCACCAGGTCGATAGGGGGTACGTTAGCCACATAAACCGCAGTAAGGTTTATATCAGCGCTGGTTGGGTCGCCAGTCCAGGTGATGGTGCTTCCCTTTTTGAAAAGGAATTTACGTTTTACAGTAGCGTACGAAAGATTATACGAACCCTGCTCAACCGTATATGTACCCGTTAAGCTTGTTTTACCGCTTGGGTCGATACCACCATTTAAATGCGCCTCGCCTTTAATTTGCACTACATCACCATTGCGCTCATCTATTACAATAGTAAAATTGGCAGCTTTGCTGATATTGATAGTCGCATTTACATCCAGCCCTTTAAGCCCTGTTTTTTTAAGCGAGTCCAATTGCCGGGCCATCAGCAGCGAATCCAATTGCGGCGCGTGTTCATTTATAACTTCTACTACGCCCTGCCGGTCCTCAACACTCGGGTCATCTTCGGGCAATACAAAGGTCATATCCGTTTTGTCGTTAACGGTGATGGTAGCATCAACAATAGGCTTATCCATATTGCCGCCAATCTTAATATTACTGTTCAGGTATAGTTTCCCGTAAAACAGTTTATTGTCGGCTTGTGTTGAATTAACCGCTCTGAAGTTGTCCATTTTGATATTAAGCGCGAAAGCAAAATCAGTATATGTTTTTGTGTAGATGTTACCCGTAACAACAGCTTTATTCCCGGTTGAATCAACCAAAGTAAAATCATTGAACAGGATGCCATCGTTGTTAAAAGTGATGCTTTCATTTGGCATGCTGAAGTAGGAATTCAGCATGGATACGTTAAACCCGACTTTGTTAAAATTGATATCACCCCTAACTTCAGGAGCCGTTGTTGTGCCCGAAATTTTCATTTTCCCGGTAATATCCCCACTGGCATTTTTAATATTGCCAAAACTGAAGCCTTCAATACTCTTCATGTTCAGCGAAACGATATTCAGGTTAAGGTCAAAGCGACTGTCGGGTTGGGTATAGTAAACGCCATCCAGGTCAACCTGGTTACCTTTGCCGGTGATGCTTACATTGGCAGCATAGGCATTGGCAGTTTGGTTATTAACTTTTATGGCGATGTTGCCAACGGTATCGCCCTTAAAGCTGAAATCGTTAATATTTAATGCCGTAGTAAACACAGGCGAGGTTTGGAAGTTGCTTACATGTGCATCGCCATTAATTACGCCGCCAACCTGTAACGAATCCTGCCGGGCTATGCGGGTAAGGGTTTCGATATGGAAATTCTTAAAACTAACCGTAAGTGGCGAGTTCATTGTTTGTGAATCGCTGTTTATACTGAGCTCCTGGTTATTATTGGTCAGGCTGAAATCTTTAGCCAGTATACCTTTACCACCGAATTGAATAAAGTTATCAGCACCTACTGTCCATGGTTCATAATCCAGCATCAGGCCATTGGGCAGGAAGCTAAACTGGTATTCGTTCTCTAAAGCGCTTACTACCCCGGCCAGATGGAAACGCTCTTTTTTCGCAGCATCATGTATCTGCGCGTCAATATTCAATTTGTTATTTTGCGCGCTGCCAGTGATGGCGGTATAGAGCAGATCGAATGATGAACCAACCTTTATATCATCAACAGTAAAACTATAATTGAGCGCGTTGTTGCCGGTGTTGATAGCTATTTTTAAGTTGCTGATATCATTAGCGCCATAAACCATTTTTGTTAACCCACCATTTAAGGCCAGGTCGCCGGTTTGGCTGTTGAAGTGGCCGTTGATAAGTATAGGCGTTAACTGTTTAAGATCGGGCAGGAACTGCACCATCAATGGCGTTTTGGCTATATGGATATCAAACACAAAATTCTCAGGCGAATATTTAGCCTTTGTTTTGCCGCTTGCCGCAGAAGTGTTGTAATATTTGTCAATTACATCCTGCAAAGCCGCGCCAATCTCCGGGAGTTTATATTTACCTGCCAGGTGCGCGGTAAGCATTTGTGTTTTAAATTTAAGCGTACTGCTATCGGCATTGGCGGTAGAGATCAAACTCATCGAATCTACTTTTATGCGCTGTGCCTTATTTACGATCAGCAGGTCGGTGGCCTCAATATCAGCATTTAAATAATTGGGGTCAGCAGTAGGAACGTTGGCTACTATTTTACCATGAAAACGCATTTCATCCTTCGTGAAATTCAAATTTTTAAGGTTGATGCTATCCACCGTTAAAGTAGCATTTATTGATGGATACTTCTTGTTCATATTAGCCTTGGCATCCAGACTGAAGTTGATGTTTGGATCTTTCATCAGCATTTTGGCGGTATAATTACCGTTATGCGATGTGCCACTCAGCTTTAAATTTTTATAAGTATATCCCTTAACATAGGCCGATACTACATCGCCGCTGAACTGCAAGTTCGCAGTTTTTGGGTCGAGCCCGGTACCTTTAATATTTGCGGCAAGTGTTACCTTACCCGCCATTTGCGGTTGCTTGCTGAGCGCGCCAACGTTCAGATCGTTTACCTTTATGTTTGCCGAGTAAGCGGCGATCTTTTTATTATTGCCATTCTGCATGTTGGCGGTAAGGTCAACCGCGCCATAGCTGGAACGCAGGGCCATTTTGGTATTGAAGGTTTTTATACCGCCTTTAAAGGTGCCTTTCAGGTTCATGGTCTGCGGTATACTTACACTGGCAGGTATCGTACCGGCTGGAACCAGCTTGTTAATATCGGCACTGCTGGTATTGAAATCTTTTATCGTAAGATCAAAGTATGCCTTATTTACATCGGGCAAACCACGCATTTTTGCTGATGCCAGGATGTGGGTATTACTTAATCCACGTACCTCAAGATTAGGGATACTCAGGTCATTTACCTTGCCAGTTACCCGGCCATTAATCCTGAACACCGCGTTTGGCGAATGCGCGAAAGGTTCCATTGTCGCCATGGTCGGCATCAGTAATAACACATCTTTTAACCCTAAGCGACTGCCATCTAAATTGGCATTCACATACAAAGCGCCCAAATTGGTACTTAATGATGCGATGGAAGGGTAGCTAACCTGTAACTGCTTTTGTATGACAGATTGCGGGGTTTCTACATACAGGTCGTTCAGATAAGAATTTTTAGGGCCGTAGAAAAATGTGGTGTGAAATTTTTTAATAGCCAGTCCGCTCTTTTCACTAAAAGTAAAGGAGTTTATTTTACCTGAAATGGTGTCGGGATTGTAGACAATGTTTTGCGCGTCAGCATTCAGATCCTTGATGTTCATGTGGGCGAAGTCGAGCCCTTTTTTCAGCGGCTTTTGCCCATTGTTATCAAACTTAATGTTATCGTTTACAAAAGTGATCTTATCCAGTGATGCCGACCAGCCTTTGGTGCTGTTTGCCGGTTTGGCCATCGTGTTTATCTTTTTAATCTCCTTAACAACTACTTTTTTAGCGGCTTCGGGTTGCGCAAAGGTGATACCTGCTTTGGTATCACTCAGGTTGATTGATTTGATGCCTACGTTCTGGTTTTTAAGGTCGATCTTGTTCATCTCCACCACCAAACTGCCCAGGTTCACATTGGCAGCCATGGTATCCGTACGATATACCACATTGATCTTTGATATATCAATAGTGCCGAGGTTAAGCGTCATGTTCAGCGGCTTGGTAGTTGTATCAACTGGCGTTTTTGATGGCGGTACAGCAGTTTGAATAATGCGCGCGTTAAAGCCTGAGAGGGTGATCTTTGGTATGGTAAATTTCATTTTATCCATATCAAAATCCTTAATGCGGGTATCAAAATGGCCCAGGTTAAAACTTACATCGTTACCTGTGATCTTATCATTATAACTGATCTTTATCCTGTCGAGAATGATCTTATCAACCGAGAATTTCATGGATGAACTGGTATCCGTAGGCTTGGGCTCCTTCTTCTGCTCGCCCGCGAATGCTTTGGTTATATAATCGAAATTAAAAACACTATCCTTATTACGGCTGATGTTGGCGGTTATGCCTTCCAGGTTAATCTCATTCACCTCCACCTGGTGGTGCAGCAGTTTTAGCATGCTGATATCAACCTTCAGTTTCTCACCTGCTATCAGGGTATCACGATGCTGGTCCTCAAAGTAAACATCTTCCAATACGATCAGCTTCGGCAGGCCTAAACTAATGTGTCCTATCTTAACTTTTGTGTGGATCTTATTTTGTAAAAAAGTAACGGCCTTATTTTTGGCAAAATTTTGCACAGCAGGTACCTGTATCAAAATAACTACAAGCAACACCAGGAAGATGACACCTGCAATTATCCAAAGAACTGTTTTTAGTACTATACGTCCAATTCGTGCCAAATTTTTATGATTTTCAAGGGTAAAGATTGCTGCTATTAAATATATGCAATTAGTATGCTAAAAAAACAGTTGTTAGGTAAACCTGTTTAAAAACTCTCCTATAAATATGTATTTTTTCAAATAATAATACAGGGCAATAATATGTGCTCGGCTAAAACTGAATTATCAACAACTATACACCACAAGTTGTTTTTTGGTAACTTTGTATTTCTCCAATAAATTTACAGGGATTGCTATGCCGGATTATTCGCATTTACACGTACATACTCAATTTTCATTACTTGATGGGGCCGCTGATATAGGTAAACTATATAAAAAAGCAGCTGCTGATGGTATGAAAGCCCTGGCTATTACCGACCACGGGAATATGTTCGGCGCGTTTAAGTTTGTTGCCGAAGCCGGTAAGCATAACGTGAAGCCCATCGTTGGTTGCGAGCTATATGTGGTTGAAGACAGGCACAAAAAACAGTTCACCAAGGAGAAAAAGGATGTAAGGCACCACCAGTTATTATTAGCCAAAAATCCCGAAGGTTATAAAAACCTGGTTAAGCTATGTTCATTAGGTTATATGGAGGGCCTGTACAGCAAATGGCCCCGTGTTGATAAGGAACTGATATTAAAATACCACAAAGGGCTTATTGCTACCACTTGCTGTATAGGTGCAAGTGTTCCACAAGCTATATTGCGTAAAAGCGAAGAAGAAGCCGAGGCGGAATTTAAATGGTGGCTCGATCTTTTTGGCGAAGACTATTATATAGAGTTACAACGCCACGATATCCCCGAGCAGCATACCGTTAACAACGTGCTGCTTAAATATGCTAAAAAATATAATGTAAAAGTGATCTGCTCCAATGATTCGCATTATGTGGATCAGCAGGACTCCAACGCGCATGATATTTTACTGTGCGTGAATACCGGCGATATGCAGAGCACCCCCATTGCTACCGATGAAGAAGGTGGCAAGGGTTATCGTTTCGGTTTCCCCAACGATCAGTTTTACTTTAAGACCCAGGCAGAAATGGGCAAGCTGTTTAATGACCTGCCTGAATCATTAGATAATACCAACGAGATAGTTGACAAGGTAGAAACGCTGAAATTAAAGCGTGATATTTTACTGCCCAATTTCGTTATTCCGCCTGAATTTAAGATCCATAGCGATATGACCCCTGATTCGGATACGCTGAACCAGTGGGAATACCTGAAACACCTTACCTTTTTAGGCGCGAAGAATCGTTATGTAGATATATCGCCGGAGGCTGAGGAGCGTATCAATTTTGAGCTGTTCACCATCCGTACCATGGGTTTTGCAGGGTACTTTTTAATCGTTGCCGATTTCATCAAGGCAGGCCGCGATATGGGAGTGTTTATTGGTCCGGGCCGTGGTTCGGCAGCGGGATCGGTGGTAGCGTATTGTATTGGTATTACTAATATCGATCCGCTTAAATATAATCTCCTGTTCGAAAGGTTCCTGAACCCCGATCGTAAATCAATGCCCGATATTGATACGGATTTTGACGATGCAGGCAGGCAGAAGGTAATTGATTATGTTGTTGAAAAATATGGTAAAAATCAGGTAGCGCAGATCATTACCTATGGTTCCATGGCTGCACGTACCAGTATACAGGATGTAGGCCGTGTGCTGGATATGCCGCTATCTGAAGTGAACTTAATGAAGAAACTGGTGCCTGATACTTTAGGCATCACCTTACAGGGGGCGATAGATCAGGTACCCGAATTAAAAAGTATTTATGAGGGGAAAGATCTCCGTGGTATTGTACTCAGGGAGGCTGCAAAGCTGGAGGGTTCCATTCGTAACACGGGTGTACACGCTGCCGGTATCATCATAGCGCCTTATGACCTTACCGATATTGTGCCGGTTGCCGTTGCTAAGGACTCCGACCTGCTGGTTACCCAGTATGATGGGCGTGTAATTGAGGATGCAGGCGTTATTAAGATGGACTTTTTGGGCCTTAAAACCCTGACCATTATTAAAGGCGCCTTGCAGATGATCAAGCAAAACCATGGAGTTGTTATCGATATAGATTATATCCCGCTTGATGACACAAAAACATTTGAGCTTTATCAGCGTGGCGATACCAACGGTACCTTCCAGTTTGAAAGTGATGGTATGCAAATGTACCTGCGCGATCTGAAGCCCGATAAGTTTGAGGATTTGATAGCCATGAACGCCCTGTATCGCCCGGGTCCGATAGAGTATATCCCGCTGTTTATTAAGCGTAAGCATGGTTATGAGCCTATCGCGTTCGATTTACCCGATATGGAGGAATACCTGGGCGAAACCTACGGTATTACCGTTTACCAGGAACAGGTGATGCTCTTATCGCAAAAACTGGCAGGCTTTAGTAAGGGCGATGCCGACGTTTTGCGTAAAGCAATGGGTAAAAAGCAGATAGAGATACTGAACAAGATGGAAGCCCAGTTTATGACCGGTGCCACTGCTAAAGGTCACCCTAAGGATAAGCTTACCAAAGTTTGGAATGACTGGAAGGCATTTGCCCAATACGCGTTCAATAAATCACACTCTACCTGTTACGCTTTTGTGGCTTATCAAACAGCTTACTTAAAGGCGCATTACCCGGCAGAGTACATGGCCTCGGTATTGAATAACCAGAATAACATGGAGAAGATCTCTTTCTTTATGGATGAATGCCGCAGGATGGGTGTGCCGGTTTTAGGTCCGGATATTAATGAATCGGATATGGCATTCGCTGTAAATAAAAAGGGAGAGGTGCGTTTTGGGTTGACAGGCGTTAAAGGAGTGGGTGATAAAGCGGTTGAAAGCATTATTGAAGAACGTAACGAACGCGGTCCGTTTACCACCATATATGATTTCGCACAGCGCTCAAACACACGCAGCGTGAACCGTAAATCATACGAAAACCTGGTGTATGGTGGTGCTTTTGATGGTATGGGCTTAAATCGCTCGCAGTTTTTTGCCAAAACAGAAAACGGTATTTTAACAGGTGTTGAACGCCTGATAAAATATGCCAACGATTACCAGAATACACAAAGCAGTAATCAATCCTCATTATTTGGTGGTTCGGTGGCTTCGTACATTCCTGAGCCAAGTATGCCCGAGAGCGATGAGTGGCCTTTAATTGAGAAGCTAAAATATGAGCGTGATGTAATCGGTATATACTTAACGGGCCACCCATTAGATAACTACAAGGTGGAAATGGACCGTTTTTGCAATTCCGATATCAGCGATCTGAAAAATATGCAAAAGGCCCGGAGCGGTGAGGGTGGTGAGGAAATCATGAATGCTTTTGCCGAGCTGCGCCGCAGGGGTGAGATTCGTATTGGGGGCCTGGTAGGCAACGTTCAGCATAAAATGACCAAGACAGGTAAACCGTTCGGCACATTTGTACTTGAAGATTACAAGGAATCATACGAGTTCGCGCTGTTTGGCGAGGATTATGTGAAGTTCCGCTATTTAATGGTTGATGGTTACTTTATGCATCTGAAGGGAATCATTGAAGAGAAATTCAGGCAGAAAGATAACTGGGATTTGAAGATACATGTCATGAGCCTGCTATCCGAAATGCGTGATAAGCTCACCAAATCATTAACGGTGTGTATCGATCTGAACTCGTTAAACGAAAAGCTGGTAAACAGTATTGAGCAGGCGGTTAATAATAATGTTGAAAAATACCCGGTTAAGAATTGTACGCTGCGCTTTTTAGTTAAAGACAGGGATGACGCATTATCTGTTGAAGTTTTTTCAAAGGCTTTAAAGATTAACCCAAGTGATGATTTAATGGAGGATATTTTTAATATCACTAATGTGCACCCGGTATTGAATTAGAGGATGAAAGTTGCAAACTTTCATCCTCTGTAGGCTTCAGTCGCAGACTGAAGCCAGTTTTTTTATATACAATTGTCATTCTGAGCGATAGCGAAGAATCTTATACATCTTGCATAGCCCGCTTTGCATCTTGAGGAAGATTCTTCGCTATCGCTCAGAATGACAATCAGCTTTCGTCGCATTTTCAGGCGTGCACGCTACTTGTTGTTTTAAGGGTAGATGCTAGAACCGGAGGGCTCACTTAATTATCTGATATATAATATAAAATAATAAAGTAGATCCCAATAATATAAAAATCACTCCACAGAATTTTATATTGAAATAAAACCATTTTTTTTCAAACATCTTTTTATAAAAGTCATAATAAATATTTGACGGATTGTTTTTTGTCAACGCAGTCATGTAAAAGGTCATTAATTTTCTTGTCCTAAACACTGAAAAGTATCCAAAAAGAAGTAAACACGATGTTGTTAAAATAGCTATTAAATAATCGGAGAAAGAATTAGAGAGATTTAGGAATACTACCATTTAAATGATGTTGATTCTACTCTGGCGAAAACATCCGCTTGTTACTTAGCTATGTTTGTCATCAGCGGACGTTTGCGCCAGAGAATTAATGGGTTTATTTATCTACCACAAAAACAAAGGCAATAACCATACCGGCGAAACATAGTACGGATCATAGTACGGCTCATAGTATTCAACGGTTTCTTCCTCTACAATGGTTTCAGTTCCGTTATTGTTGTTTTGATCGTCTTGCTGCTGGTTCTTTTCTTCTTCCAGCAGTTTTATCATCAGTTCGGAGCCCTGGCCTATCATATCAACCATCGCATCTTCGCCAACCTCTTCAGGCTTAATGGCGGTAGCGCAAATGTCTTCAATCTCTTTCCATGAATTATCTGATACCAGGTCCATTTGCCAGCCTGCTGAGGTGGTATCAAAACGGTTTTCGTTGATGAATGACATAAACACGATCTCCGCCGGATCGATCTTTTTGAACAGCGCTATGGCTATCCTTAAATCGTCAAAACGTTCATCGTTGGTAAAACTGGCCCAGGCATCATCGCTGTCGAAATCAAAATACCGGGAGAATGCAAATTCACCTTTCTCAAGATCTACAAAAGAAAAAATATCATATACTTTAAGGTATTCGGTATACCGTTTCATAAAGATGTTGAACACATCCTGTCCTTTGGCGGTAGGCTCATAATTTATACCGGCTGTTTGTACATATCCTTTTGATAGCAGCTCAATAAACAAAGGCTCCAATATACTGTCGTCGCCATTATCAACCGTTCTGAATTTATGGGTGCCATTTATCATCTCATTAAGTATGATAATGGCTTTAAATGTCTTTTTATTATCGTCTGTTATAAACATGGGGTTATTAAATAATTAGTCGCGACAAGAAACTGCCCGTTCCATAAGAACGGGCAGCCCTGTTGTGATCACACTGACAAAAATTAGTTTAACAATTTTGTGCGTTTAGCTTTAATTGCTTCCAGGGCATTTTGTGCGGAACCTTGGCCTAAAGCCTTGTTAATTTCCTGCTCGGTTGATAATGCCGAATCATCAATCTGCGCGTAAGCCGCCGCCCTGAATTCCTGTGCCGATGCTTTCTGATCCATCCGGTTCAATGTAGCCATTAAGCCATCAGTATCAACGCTTGATAATGTTTTGTTGATCTTTTCAGATACCTCGGCAGTTTTTGCCCTTGAGTTGATCAGCTGCGCGCGACTTTCGGTTTCAGCAATCTGGTCCTTTATCTGTTTTATCTTCAGGTCCATTACAGCAACGGCGCTTTCTTCCTTCTCGGCCATCTTTGCAAACTGATCTGCTTCATTAGTTGCAGATTGATGTGCTTCGGCAGCTTTGTTGGCTAAGTCATTGCCTTTGGCTTCGTCAAGCTGTTTAGTTTCAATGCGATCCAGCAACTCATTGGTTTTCTTTTCCCAATCGGCTGCTGTATTGCGGTATTGTAATTCGCTTGCGCGATGCTGTAATGCAAGCGCTTTTATTTCAGCTTCGCCTTGTATGGCTTGCTGGTAGTTTGATCTTAATTCGCGCAAGATCTGGTCGGCCATTTTTGACGGATCTTCTAATTTATCAACTGCGGCATTAGCTTCTGCTGCGCCTATGCGGAATAACCTATCGAATATGCTCATTGTATTTAAAATTTAAGATTAATTAATTGACTGTGTTGTTTATATTATCTTCTGCGGCCAAATCCACTACGGCTGTGCCCAAATCCTGATGACCTGCCCGAGCTGCTTCCAAAGCTGCTGCTATGGCTGCTACCAAAACCGCCACTGCGCACGCTGCCGGATGATCGGGTGCCGAACGAGCGTTGTGATCTGGTTGGTGAACCCAGGCTGCTGCGGTTCCTGATACGCGATGACATAGCCGACGATGTAGTTGGCCTGAAAGTGCTGTAAGTGTGTACCCGTGTATAATAAGACGGGTAATAGCCATAATGGTACATCGGCATGTAATAAGCATGCGGGCGCATTAAATAGCTCAGCAGCAAAATGTCGGTTAACGAGAACGACGAATGGTAATAGTTATCATTCCCTACATAATTGGGGTTACCCTGTATGTTAAGGTCGGCGGTATTATTAGTTTGATCAGGGTCAACTTTAATACGTGCAACGGTTACCGAATCACTGTCGCTCACATCATCAACCACATTTAACCGGTTTGCAGCGGGTTCAATTACTTTAAGGTAATCAATGTTGCCATCCTTATCCAGGTCAAGGTTGTTAATATGATTGTTCGGATCATTAATAGCCTTTTCAAGCGTTTGCGGGTCTGTGCTGGTTTTAACCAGTTGGGCCAGCTTGTTTACATCGAAACCCGAGTTGGTGTCGTTTTCAATGGTGACATTATTTTGTTGCGGCGGGTTTTGTGAACAGCCTGCAATAAGCAATATTAAGCCAATGGCTGAAAGTATTTTTTTCATGATATTATTACGATTGAACAATTATAAGAATTGATAATTGATTGAAAAGGCGCGTGCCCATTTTGTAGATTATTTTATTATTTAGATGAGTATCGGTGCAGGATGTTACAATGGTCTGCCGAAAATAATTATTAAAACTTAATCTCTGGCGGATAATAAATTGTTTAACAATTATTTAATGCTTTTTATTTTTTAATGTTTTTTGATAATAGGCACGCCTTATCAGTTTTAGATAGGCATACTTTTTGTGTTGATTATTAGTTGGAAATGGTGCTGAATAACAATGTTTTAAGTTTCTCCCAAAAAGATTAATCATGCTTGAAAAATACTACGGAACTTATCTGTTATACATCTTTAAGCACCCTGGCACCTCTGTCGAGATCATTAAATTAAATACAAAAACTACCAATGCCACTGTAAATGTGGTTATAGATGAATTGCTGGCCGCAGGCTATATAATGATTGATAGCGGCATTAATTTAACCACTAAGGGCTATTCTTATTTAGAAATAAACAACCTCATCAAGCGATCCGATAAAAGAAAAGCGCCACAAATTAAGCGACCACCTATATTTAAACGGATCTCACAAATTTCTTTGGCCGATTGGTCGAAAATTGTGGCGTTATTGCTGGCGCTGATCACGATTTGGTTTGAGGTGGTGAAGCCTTTAATTAGTAAATTTTTAAAATAAAAATCCAAAAATTGCTGCCACGGGTTTAGCAATTGCTGCCGCGGGTTTAGCGTAGCGTAACCCGTGGTTCGGCATGGCTAAAGCTTGTAGCTTTAGTAACAACAAGCTAAGAAGCTTGTACAATGAGCGCCACGAGTTACGCTACGCTAAACTCGCGGCAGCGAATGAATTTACTATTTCAACTCATCCAGCACCCGGAAAATCTTCTCCTTAATTGCTTTTGTAGATCCATTATAATTATTCACCATAATAGAAAAACACAGCTGCCGGCCATTATGGGTTTGGTAACCGGCGTAGTTAAGCACGTTGATAATGCTGCCGCTTTTCATGTGCATATCGTTGTAAACAGGTAAGCTCTCAAAAAAATCAGGGAACCATGCTTCCTTGGTAGCTGATTGTAGTATGGTAGCCATAGTATGTGTAGTTACACGATCAGCAGGGGACAGGCCGCTGCCATCAAATACGTTAAGTGAGTTGGTATCAATACCACGCTGTTTCCAGAAATCCTGCAAAGTACTAACGCCATTTGCTGTGGATGGCAATTTGCCACCTTTCCAGGCGATGGTTTTTAGCAATTGCTCAGCGTAAAGATTGATGCTTTTCTGGTTGGTCCAGTAAATGATCTTGCTGAGTTCTGGTGACGAAATCGTAGTCAAACTTTGTGTCGCTGCCGGTAATGCTTGCCCTTTAGCTGTTAGCGTCGATGATGATTCGGCTGATCCTGTAATTATAAAACCTAAACGTTTCAACGTATCAGCCAAACGGAATGCTGCGTCGTAAGCGGGATCGGGCAGGGCAACGGCAATGCTTTTCTTGGTTTGATCGCTGGCGTAAGTTCCCCTTACATAAACCATGTTGCTGTTAACAGGCAGGTAAGCATAGGTATCATCGCCTGTATGGGCTGAAGCGTTAGTGGCTTCGCTTTTAAAGTTGAGATAAGGCATGGCGGGTACTTCACTTGATAAAGTTACCGGTGTGCCAGGTTCGCCGGTATGCAGTTTGATGTCGTATTGGTTTTCGCGCCAGCAAAGGCCCGATGTGCCCGCACCATAGTAATTGCCTACATCTTCCCAGATCCATCCATCAGGGATAGATTGTGTGCCGAAAACAGAATCATCGCCAATGATGCGCCCGTTTATCTTTTTGATGCCCGCCTTTTGTAAGGCATCAACCATTATAGTAAGGATATGGTTCTCTTTACTGCTCTCATAACGCCAGCTACCAAGGGTTGGATCGCCTGCGCCTTTTATTATAATATCGCCGTTCAGGGTGCCATTGGCTATTGTACCATTGTAACCAAACTGTGTTTGGTATTTAAAATCCTTACCCAAAACATTAAAGGCGGTAATGGTGGTAATGGTTTTCATGGTTGATGCCGTTGCCAGCCCCATATCCGGGTTTATGGCAAAAACCTGTTCGCCGGTTTTAACATCAAGTACAGTGAGGGAAACAGATGCGTACCGGCACTGACTATCCAGCTGCAGCCTGCTAAAGGCTGCGTTTAGTTTTTGTTGAATTGATTGCGCAGGGGCATATCCTGCAATAAATAATAAGCTAGTTGTCAGTAAGCGGCGTATCCTCATGCTTTGCGTTACGTTGCGATATATAATAGATCGGGATTCCAATCAATACAATGATTAATCCCGGCCAGGTAAACTGTGGTTTGTATATGATCAATAACGTACAAAAGGCCAATCCCATTATAACATAAATAGCTGGCAGTACCGGGTAGCCAAATGCTTTGTAGGGGCGCTCATGATGCGGCAGTTTTTTGCGTAAGATGTAGATACCAATAATAGTAAGCACATAAAATATCACCACCACAAATGAGATCATATCCAGCAGATCGCCATATCGGCCGCTTAAACAAAGAATAGATGCTACTACGCATTGTATCCACAAACCAAATTCAGGTACGGCAAATTTGTTAAGCGTCCCCGTCTTTTTAAAGAACAAGCCATCCTTTGCCATGGTATAATATACCCTCGCGCCAGCTAAAATTAAACCATTATTACAGCCGAAAGTTGATATCATGATCATCAACGCGATAATAACAGTACCTATATTACCAAATATGGCTTGTGATGCCGCTACACCAACCCTATCTTTAGCAGCGTCGGCAATGCCATGCAAAGGCAAAACAGCGGTGTAAACTATGTTGGCCGATACATATATCACCGTTACGATCAAAGTACCGAAGAACAGGCTCAAGGCTATATCCCGTTTAGGGTTCTTCATTTCACCAGCCATAAAGGTTACGTTGTTCCAGGCATCGCTACTGAATATAGAGCCCACCATGGATGCGGCTATGGCGCCTAAAGCAGCGCCGGTTGTGTACTCAGCAAAAGTGCCGTTGGTATTTAGTTTTTGCAGATGCCAGGCGTTAGTCCAGTTGGCGTGCCATACATCGCCCTTCAGCATTATAAACCCGAATATGATCAAGCCGAATAAACTGGCCAGTTTGGTTAAAGTAAAAGTATTCTGGATGATCTTACCGCTTTTAACGCCACGGGTATTGATAAAGGTTAAAAAGATGATCAGTATAATAGATACCAGCTGCGCCGCGCTGATAGTAAATATGTGCGCCGTGCCTGTATCGCCTCCCCACTGCATTTTGTAAAGGATATTATCCTCGCTAACTGACGGTATTAAATAAGCCGTGAATTTAGAGAATGCTACACCCACAGCCGCGATAGTGCCGGTTTGTATTACCGCAAAAAGGCTCCAGCCATATAAAAAGGCAATAAGCTTGTTGTATGATTCTTTTAGATAAACATATTGTCCGCCTGCTTTAGGGAACATGGCGCTAAGCTCGCCATAGCTCAGTGCAGCGGTAAGTGTCATAAACCCGGTGAGCAACCAAACTACTATAAGCCAGCCCGATGAGCCAACATTGCGTATAATATCAGCACTTACAATAAAGATCCCCGAACCAATCATGGAGCCTGCTACGATCATTGTACCGTCTAACAGGCCGAGCGAATGTTTTAGTTTGGGTTGACCGGGATTATCTTTCATGAAGGGTGAGGGTTAAAAACCCTAAACTATTCAAAAAAGTTTATAATTGACACCCTATTGTAAATAAATTAATTTGCTAATTTGCACAACCAATTAATCGAGCTGCTGCTGGAGAACTACTAACCAATTATAAACTAAATATTTACTATGGACTTCTTTTACACTAATTTAATCTACTTGATCCCTGTTTTTGGGCTTATAGGGATCGCCGTGATGGCCGTTAAAGCGGCATGGGTTGTTAAGCAGGATGCAGGCGATGGGGATATGGCCCAGCTGGCAGGTTACATTGCCGATGGGGCAATGGCTTTTTTACGCGCAGAATGGAAAGTGCTAAGCTACTTTGTGGTTATAGCAGGCTTGCTGCTTGCTTACTCGGGTACAACTGTAGATACATCGAGCCCGGTTATTGCTATTTCATTTGTTGTGGGAGCATTCCTTTCTGCATTCGCAGGTTATTTGGGGATGCGTATTGCTACCAAGGCAAATGTGCGTACTACACAGGCTGCCCGTACCAGTTTAGCGCAGGCATTAAAAGTATCGTTTACAGGCGGTACAGTTATGGGTTTAGGTGTTGCCGGTTTGGCAATTATTGGTTTAGGTTCATTATTTATTGTATTCTATACTATATATGTTAAAAACGTTGCCGGTGCAAGTGTAAATGGCGAGGCCATGGCAAAAGCGCTTGATGTTTTAGCCGGGTTCTCGTTAGGGGCTGAATCGATCGCATTGTTTGCACGTGTTGGCGGTGGTATTTATACAAAAGCTGCCGATGTGGGTGCCGATTTGGTTGGTAAGGTTGAAGCAGGTATTCCTGAAGATGACGTACGTAACCCCGCAACTATTGCTGATAACGTTGGCGACAACGTTGGAGACGTAGCAGGTATGGGTGCCGATCTATTCGGATCGTACGTGGCTACCATGCTTGCAACCATGGTGTTGGGCCGTGAGATCGTATCACCTGATAGCTTTGGTGGTATTGCCCCGGTTCTGTTACCAATGGTGATTGCCGGTTTAGGTTTGATATTTTCTATAGTAGGTGCATCGTTTGTTAAGATAAGTAAGGAAACTGATAGCGTACAAAGTGCATTAAATATTGGTAACTGGGCCTCCATTATTTTAACGGCCATAGCCACTTTCTTTTTAGTGAACTGGATGCTGCCTGCATATGTTTTTCACATGAAGAGAGATGAATTGGGTGGTGGAATGCTAAAGGGGGGTTCAATTGAGTTTACCAGGGGCGATGTTTTTGGCGCGATAGTAGTTGGCCTGGTTGTAGGTACATTAATGTCTATGATCACTGAATATTATACCGCCATGGGTAAACGACCTGTGTTGGGTATCATTAAACAGTCATCAACCGGGCATGCTACCAATATTATTGCCGGTTTGGCAGTAGGTATGGAATCAACCGTGTTGCCTATATTGGTATTAGCCGCGGGTATTTACGGCTCTTATCATTTTGCAGGTTTATATGGTGTGGCTATTGCAGCCGCAGGTATGATGGCTACTACTGCCATGCAGTTATCTATCGATGCCTTTGGTCCGATAGCAGACAACGCCGGTGGTATTGCCGAAATGAGCCGTCTGCCCGAAGAAGTAAGGCACCGTACCGATAACCTGGATGCTGTAGGTAATACTACTGCCGCTACAGGTAAAGGATTTGCCATTGCATCGGCAGCATTAACTTCACTGGCTTTATTCGCGGCATTTGTGGGTGTTGCGGGTATTGAACATATTGATATTTACAAGGCTGATGTATTGGCCGGCTTATTTGTAGGTGGTATGATCCCTTTCATCTTCTCGGCATTGGCTATCTCGGCAGTGGGCCGTGCGGCTATGGCGATGGTAGAAGAAGTTCGCCGCCAGTTTCGCGAGATACCGGGTATAATGGAATACAAAGCCAAACCTGAATATGAAAAATGCGTGGCTATATCAACCAAGGCATCCATTCGCGAGATGGTTGCTCCGGGTTTAATCGCTTTGATCACCCCAATAATTGTAGGCTTTATATTTGGCCCGGAAGTATTGGGTGGTTTACTGGCAGGTGTTACCGTATCAGGTGTGTTGATGGGGATCTTCCAGAGCAATGCAGGTGGCGCATGGGACAACGCTAAAAAATCATTTGAAAAAGGCGTGGAGATAAACGGCGAGATGTATTACAAAAAATCAGAGCCGCATAAGGCTTCTGTAACAGGTGATACCGTAGGTGATCCGTTCAAAGATACCTCAGGCCCGTCAATGAATATTTTGATCAAATTAATGTCGATAGTATCACTTGTAATTGCACCGCATTTGCAGAAGGATCTCAGTCATAATCCAAGATTGCAAAGAGAGATTCATACGCAATCGATGGTTGCGCCGGTTGCTAAGCCGGTGAGTAAGATTTAAGGATTGAATGTAAAGTTCCCCTATTGAGAGGGGTTAGGGATGTGTTATTGAAGAGCACAATGTAGAACCCACCCCTGCCATTACACAAACCATACGCGCCCCTCCAGGGAGGGGAACTATTTAACAAAAGAGGGATGCCAAACGGCATCCCTCTTTTGTTATCTGTCATGCTGTTCTCACAAAACCTGCTGCCTGCTGTTCCTTAGCGGTATTTTTGTAATTTTACTAATAATACAATCTTCGCCAAGAGTCATTGCGAGGTACGAAGCAATCTCTACATGGGCAGGTCAGCCAACAAGTCAACCTTTCAGTTGCTCTGTATAATTTAGAGATTGCTTCGTACCTCGCAATGACGCGGTGGTTAAAAAGAAGAGATCAACAGTAAAAGAAAGTAATACTATTGAATACCACACGCCCTCCAAAAAATAAACGCCCCGAACCTGTAACCCTTAAGGAACGCCTTGATGCGCTCCGTAGCTTGCCTGCATTTTTTAAATTAGTTTGGCAAACTAGTCCGTGGATGACCGTGGTTAACTCCCTGTTGCGCATAGCACGGTCGGCTACACCGCTGGGCTTGCTGTATGTGGGTAAGCTAATCATCGACCAGGTGATCAGGATCAGCCATAACCATGCACTCGGTACACAATATTTATGGCAACTGGTAGCTGCCGAATTTGCCTTAGCGCTAATATCCGATGGTTTAACCCGCGCCATTACTTTAATGGATAGCTTGCTGGGCGACCTTTTCAGTAACCACACTTCGGTAAAGATAATGGCCCACGCAGCCACACTTGACCTTGACCAGTTTGAGGATGCCGACTTTTATGATAAACTGGAACGTGCCCGCCAGCAAACCGTAGGGCGCACTATATTACTGTCACAGGTAATGAGCCAGGTGCAGGATCTGATCACTATGGCCTTTTTAGCTGTAGGTTTAATGGCCTTTAATCCATGGCTCATCGTACTATTGCTCATCGCAATCATTCCCGCCTTTTTGGGCGAATCGCATTTTAACGATAAGAGTTATGCCCTTACCCGCGGACAAACACCCGAACGCCGTGAACTGGATTACATCCGCTATTTAGGTGCGAGTGATGAAACGGCCAAAGAAGTAAAGATCTTTGACCTGTCGGGATTTATTATAGAGCGTTTTAAGCTGCTCTCCAATAAGTTTTATTGGGATAACCGCCTATTATCTATTAAGCGGTCATTATGGGGTACGTTCTTTGCTATGCTGGGTAGTATAGGTTATTACGCGGCTTACGTATTCATTATAATTAAAGCTGTAGAAGGCTCGGTAAGTATTGGTGAACTCGCTTTCCTTGCGGGATCATTCAGGCAGTTACGAAGCTTATTAGAGGGTATATTGACCCGCTTTACGGCAGTATCACAAGGCGCGATATATCTGCGCGATTTCTTTGAATTTTTTGAGATCCAGCCCAAGATAAAATTGTCGGATAACGCGTTGCCATTTCCTAAAACCATACAACAAGGGTTTACGTTTGAGGATGTAGGTTTCCGTTACATAAACTCTGAACGCTGGGCTAACAGGCATTTATCGTTTACCCTGCATCCCGGAGAAAAGCTGGCTTTGGTAGGGGAGAACGGTGCAGGTAAAACCACGCTGGTAAAACTGCTTGCCCGTTTGTATGATCCAACTGAAGGCCGCATATTATTGGATGGCATCGACCTGAAAGAATACGACCTTGCCGATCTTCGCTTGAATGTGGGTATTATTTTCCAGGATTATTTGCGTTACCAGATGAGCTTCGCGCAGAACATCGCCGTAGGTAATATCAACCAAAAAGAGAACAGGCCATTGATCGTTAATTCAGCTAAACAAAGTCTGGCGGATGTATTGGCAGAAAAATTACCGGGACAATACGACCAGCAATTAGGCAAGCGCTTTGCCGATGGTGTTGAACTGTCGGGCGGTGAGTGGCAAAAAGTGGCATTGGCCCGCGCTTATATGCGTGATGCGCAATTGCTGATACTGGATGAACCAACATCGGCACTTGATGCACGGGCAGAGTATAATGTTTTTGAGCGTTTTGCCGAATTGACAAAGGGTAAATCTGCCGTATTAATATCGCACCGCTTCAGTACCGTGCGCATGGCCGACAGGATTTTGGTATTGGAAAAAGGTGAGCTGATAGAGATTGGCAGTCATGAAGAATTGTTGATAAAAGGCGGCCGCTATGCCGAATTATTTGATTTGCAGGCAATGGGTTACCGGTAATACTTTTTGTTGATTAAAGAGGTTACTTGTAGCATAACCTTACAATCAAACTGATCACTATGAGGAAAAACCTGCTTTTTATCACAATAGCGATTTTTTCATTGGCCGCCTGCAAAAGAGATGATCTTGGAAAATCATCTTTCAGCACCTCAAAAACCAATTACTACCTTACCGAAACAGTCAGCCTTATTAATACATCAACCAGCGCCAAAAGCTATTACTGGGATTTTGGCGATGGAACATCTTCTACAGATGAATCGCCGCAGCATACGTATGCTAAAGCGGGAGTTTATACCATAAGGCTTAATATAAATGGGACATCAATCGTTAACCACGCTGTTACTGTTCATAATGGTACAGCAAGCTACCAGGTCCGTAATTTAACCGATTATGATATCTCCCTGGTTTCGTACGGAATAGACAGGACAAATAATTTATTGAATTTTACAAATGCAGCTGCAGGCAGTCTGGGTACAACCGATACGGTTTATACTGCCAATAACCAGGTGTACGTTGGCGGCACATTGCCTAACGACAGCACTTTTGTAGTGGTACCGGCATACACCATTAAACCATTAACCAACAATGTACTGGTAATTGATAACAATACTCAGATCTATGTTAATGCGATTGCGGGTAAAAACGATGCTGACCAGTTTTCACAATTAAAAACAAATTCAATAAAACGCAAATTGGCACCGCAAACAGATCCGGCTAAACAAACTGCTCAATAATTTGCTGTAGCTGGTTTGCCTGTACTACACCACTTTGGCGCCATTTGGTTTGCCCGTTCTTAAATACGATGAGTGTAGGCACGCCCTGTATTTTATAGGCATTAGCAGCTTCGGGATTTTTGTCAACATCAACCTTTATAATGGTTACCTTATCGCCCAGGTTGTCTTTTACCTGTTTAAGTATGGGCGGCATCATTTTACACGGGCCGCACCACTCAGCCGAAAAATCAACCAATACGGGTTTGTCTGATGCTATGATCTCCTTGAAATTTGCCATTTGTTTGTTCCTCCTGTTTATGTGAACATTTATAAATCAAATACGTTTTATACAAGATACTTATTTATGGTAAGCAAATTATCCCCACCTGTTAATTATTGCTTCCAGGTGATCAATGGTAAAAGGTTTGCTTAAAAAGTCCTTCATGCCGGCCCTTTTACATTCAATCTCATTTTCGCTCATCACATTTGCCGTCATGGCTACAATGGTTGGGGCATCATCACCATATTTATCAAGTATATAGCGGGTTGCCTGTATACCATCCATTTCGGGCATTTGTATATCCATAAAAATAAGATCGTATTGTTGCTGTTCCAGTTTTTGAATGGCCAGCAGGCCGTTATCAGCAATATCAATAGGGTAGCCTATTTTCTCAAATATGCGGCGCGCTATCAATTGGTTCATTTTGTTATCCTCGGCTAATAAAATGCGCAGAGGCTTGTGCAGATGTCGTTCCTTAGCATCAGGAAGTTTAGTATTTGTGGCAGGCATAACGTTTTTGGCAACTGCAAGCGGCACGCTGAAACTAAATACCGAGCCTTCCATTTCCTTGCTTTCAACCCAGATCTTTCCGCCCATCATTTCCACCAATTTTTTGCATATAGAGAGCCCCAAGCCGGTGCCTCCATATTTTCGTACGGTAGTGGTATTGGCTTGCGTAAAAGGCCTGAATAACTGTTCAAGTGCTTCAGCGTTTATACCTATCCCGCTATCGCTTACCCGGAAAGTTACTTCCTGTGTATTAAGCTGATTTCCGGTTACGGTTACATCCAGCGTAACAAACCCCTGTTCGGTAAATTTAATAGCATTGCCTATCAGGTTTACCAATATTTGCTGTAAACGGCTTTCATCGGTGCTTACGGCGTTGGCTAATTTACTATCAATGGTATAACTGAGTTTTATAGGTTTGTTGGCATTATCAATTGCAGGGCGGCAGATATCAATTACAGTTTTAATACACTTTCTGATATTGAAATCTACCGGGATAAGCACCAGTTTATCGGCCTCGATTTTTGAAAGATCGAGTATATCACTAATAATATTAATAAGCAGGTTACTGCTTGATTGCAGGGTTTGCAGCAGCTCTTCCTGCCCGGGTAAAAGTTCCGACCGTGACAATAACTGCGCCGTACCAATAATGCCATTCAACGGTGTGCGGATCTCATGGCTCATATTAGCCAGGAAATTTGATTTGGCGAAAGTAGCCGCCTCGGCCAGGTCCTTGGCTGCTGAAAGCTCTGTTTGGGATAGGAGCAGTTCCTCGCTTTTTTTAATCAAGTGGTTTTTATCACTTTCATGGCTTTTTTTAAGCACGCCCAGCAACAGGCCAATTATCAGCATTGATACCACAGAGGAGACAAGTATATCTATCTCCTTGGCCGAACCGCTTTCGGGTGGCGATAGCAATTGAGGAAATTGTTTCTCGGCAAAAAAGCAGCCTAAAAACACACCTATCATTACGCCTATAAAAAGTACATGATGCTTGCGTGTAACCAGTATAGTAATTAAGGCAACTAAAAAAACGCCTTCCTGTGGCGTAGACCCTTCAATGCCACCATTATAGAACCAACCTAATATGAATAATATAATACCGATGGTAACATATATTAAAACTGTATTTTCTTTATAGCCTTTAACCCTGCTGTTGTAAAATGCAACGCCTGATAAAACCCCAACCAGTATTACAATGATATTAAGCGGCAGGCTAAATCCAATTATGATATTGATAATCAATGAGATGATCATGTACAGACCTATGATTAGAGATACAGCATTAAAGAGTTTATTTTCCAGTGACATGTTCGGATCGTCGAATCCAATTAAGTGCTTTATCTTCTTCATCAGGGGTAAATATAACAATGCGTTTAAATTACTAATAATTAATTTTTTTAAGTTTAAAAACTTTTATTTTATATCATTAAAGTTATTGTTATTCAGTTAGTTATGTAAAAATTGCTATTTTGATAAATAAAATCAATTTAGAGCTTTAAAACCACTGGTTGTATATGTAATAACGATAAATAATATATTAATTAATAGTATAATACTATATTTAATTGCTGATTTTCAGTTGTTTATGAAAATATTATTTATATATTTATGTATCATTAATCAAACCTCAAAAACACATGAAAAAGCTTGTTACAATTGCCTTAATGGCATTTTCTGTTACTTCTTTTGCGCAAGGCGTGGTAAAGAATGGTACTATTTACAAAGAACACCCTTACATAACTATAGTAAATAACTTAAATGCTGCGTTTGCTAAGGGAGATACTACAACTGTAATAAAATATTATGCTGATACGGCTGCTTTTTATGATTCATCAGCACCTAAAAAAATAACGCTCGCACAGGCAAGGGCCGATTGGCAACGACTGTTTGCCAACTGGGATCAGATAACAATTAGGGCGATGGGTTATCCTGATGGGTTAGAATATACTTCAGATCCTTTTACCGTACAATCATGGTGGGTGATAACCGGTGTATATAAAAAGACCAAAAAGCCGGTTAAATTTTATGAAGTAATATTTGACCTGTTTAACAAGGATGGGAAAATTGCTGTTGAAAGTTCTTATTACGATACATCAGGCATTATAGAAGCCATGAAACCATAATTTATTATGAAGATATAATACAAAGCCGCGTTGATCTTTCAGTGCGGCTTTTCTATTTTATTTAAATTCTATTTGATTGGGGTGATAAATGAGCACTTCGGGGTAGCCTTTATATTTGGATAGGTCGCCGGTTACGCAAATGTGCTTACCTTTTATATCATCAAAATTTATTACTATCTCGTGCCCCGTTATCACAACCGTAAATTTTTGGTTTGGATAATTGCCGCCCATATTTAACATGGTAAGCGTATCGTTAAATATTTTATAGGAGTATACCGTATCGCAAAGGGTTACTTTTTTGCCTACATATTTCTCAAACTGGGCCAATGAAAATTTCTCCTGGGCCGATGCTTTAAAGGCAAATGAAGCAAAAATAAACGCGATGAGTATGGTCTTTTTCATGGTAAACAAATGGTTATCTGTAGTACAATCAGTACTCGCCAATTGTTTACTATTCAGGATGATATTACTGTCTGTCCTGTTGTTTTGCAATTATTTTAATAGCATCTGCTAAAAGCGCTTTACCGTGATTATCTAATGCGTTGGTTTTATCACCATTCACTTCATAAACTATTTTGCCATGTGGGTCATCGGCTATATAAAGCTGGTCGCCATTTTTATCGTAGTTGATATAGGCGTTGTGAGATAGGGCTTGTATACCTGTTCTATCATCGGTTAACATAATTGCCCCTGAATATTCAATTCTGATCTTTACATCGTTGGTCTGTCTTACAATAATGGTATGGGTGCCCTGGTGACATGCGATAAATGAGATAACCATTAATAACATCGGGATAATGAATTCGAACTTTTTCATGTGTTTAATCTTTAAAAATATGAGAGATCTTAAGTTTTAAACAAATCTATAATAAAACATAGTAATATGCAATACATAGTACCAATTAAAACCAATTAATCCAAAATAAAAGCCTCTCAATAAAATTGAAAGGCTTCTTATCTCAAACAGGTTTATCTTTACTTCTTTCGTTCTTCGGTATTAAATGCAGGTGGCTGGTAATCTTTAGGTAGATAATCGGCAGGGATAGTGGTGGCATTGCCATCGCGCAGTGCTTTGTAGTGTGGCGACATGATCTCTACGCCGGCCTTATTGAAATGGTCCTGTATATTGGCATGCAAATGCGAATAAATAACTGATTGCCTGTTAGGTGATTTGGTATAAGCGTGTATGCGATAGGTTACATAATAATCTTCCAAACTGGTTTGATATACATAGGGTAGTGGTTCCTTTTCAACCAGTTCTGTTTCCAGTGCCGCATCAATCAATAACTGATGTACCTGTCGCCATGGGGCATCATAACCAATGGTTACCTCTGTGTGTACAATAAGCCCTTTCTCCTGCGAATCGCTGCTGAAATTTATGGTATGGCTGCTCAATACCGTAGAGTTAGGTATGGATATGATCTCGTTATGTATGGTGCGGATACGGGTAACCAGCAGGTTCTTCTCAATGATATCGCCTGTTACCTCACCAATTTTTACACGATCGCCTAATGTAAAGGAACGCATATAGGTCATTACCAGGCCCGATACTACATTACTCAACGCCCCGGCTGAACCGAAGGTAAACAACACACCCACAAAAACAGATACCCCCTTAAAAATTGGCGAATCAGAACCCGGCAAATAAGGGAATATCACAATAAACATAAATGCCAGTATCAGCACCCGCAATATTTGGTAGGTTGGCCTGGCCCAGTCGGGGTAGAAGCCCGGGATCACCAGGTTGCCTTTCGCTATCTCCGATTTAATGTATCGCAGAAAACGTAAAATGTAGTGGAATATACCTACCAGCACCAAAATGGTAATCAGGTTAGGGATATAGTTCCAAACTTGCAGCCCAATCTTTTTCAGCGGACTTGTGATATAGCCCAGCAAAGTATCAGATATATCGCGTGTGAAAGGGAATATGCCAAACAGTACCGGTAAAGCAAGATAAATGAGCAGTATTATAATAAACCATTTAGCGGCTTTTAAAACAAAATTCACCACCAAAAATTGTTGCTCTGCATTTAAAAGCTCATAATTGCTCAGCTTTATACCTTTGTTAAACAGCTTATTAATTTTGCCAAGCATCCATTTAAACAGCCTGTTAACTACATAAATAAATACTATAACCAATACAATAACCAGTAAGGCCGATAAGCCTTCTTTAACCCGGGTTTCCCAACTGGTTTCATCCTGGTATTTTACAATTGCTTTGGTAATTGTGGCGCATTCAGCAGCAGCCAGTTTTCCTTTGGTGGTGTGTTGAAATGCTGCATCTTTGTCAGAAACAGAAAGAACGATATAATTTTTATAAAGGATATCTACCGTTTCATCTGATGGGAGAAATATAAGTGAATCAGGGGCAAAAGAAATATCGCGGCCCAGTTTGGCTATACGCTGACTAATAATTTCGGCACGCTCGCGTGGTGTAAAACTACCTTGCCGGTTATACAGTTTAAACAGCGTATCATGAAATGGGATAACCGGGTAGCCTTTTGTGTTTTTAATGAGTGAATCAAGCTGTTGCTTTTGTTTAAGACTATCCGGCTGTGCAAATAATACAGCGGGAATAAACAAGGCAAATAATAATAGTTTGAATTGCTTCATAATAAAGGCGGTAGATTTTAAAGCAATTTATTCATTTTCATTAAGATATGCTTATAAATAAGGGAAGTATTTGTTGCAATTTTTAAATGAAACCCAATAATTCAACAACTATGAAACAAAGCGGCCCTGTAAGCATCTAATAAATATAAAAACAGAAGATATCACACACCGGCTGACTGAGCTTTACCCTTTAAGCGAATTTATGAGGCGCAGAAGGGGCTGTATCACTGGTTTTAAATGGACGGAAATTGATACCGATAATTTTTTAATTTAGCCGCAGATGAAAGATATCCCGGTACACCAACTACAGGACAGGGTAAGCTCGGGCCTTGAGATAAGGCATTTTTTAGCACATGAAAAGCTGGAAAAAGGAAAAGGCGAAGATCTGGGTGCTCACCGGGATGATCATTATATCTTTTTCGTGATGGAAGGCGGAGTTGCCTCGCTGATGATCGACTTTGATGAACTGCACCTGCAAAAATCATCGCTTTATTATATTTTGCCCGGGCAGGTACATCACCGCATCCGTGCTACTGAGGCCGATGGCTGGTTTATTGCCGTTGATACACTGCTGATACCGCCCGACTATCGTGATGTTTTTGAAAATCAGTTGATCTTACAACAGCCTTTTATCCTGGATGAAAGGCAGCTCAACCAATGCCGTAGCCTGCTTGGCCTGATTGATGAAAAATATAACGAAGATGAGGCTACACCTTTTAATATTTCTATAGTACATTCCCTGTTGCAATCGTTTTTCGGGATAGCCGCTGCTGGCTTTATTTGTTTAAGTAGTTCGCGGTCCAGTTTATCACGGCCGGCACAGTTGTCGCATCAATTTAAAAAGCTATTGGTGCAAAACGTGCGCACGCTAAAAAGCCCGTCGGCTTATGCCTCACAACTGAATGTTTCAGAATCATATCTCAACGAATCACTTAAAAAAGTAACCGGCTTTTCAGTAAGCTATTGGGTGCAGAATGAAGTGATACTGGAGGCGAAGCGTCTACTGTATTACAGCCAGATGAATGTTAAAGAGATTGCCCATGTGCTTGGTTATGAAGATCATGCTTATTTTTCACGGTTGTTTAAAAAGGCTACCAATACTACACCGCTTAGTTTTCGCACTAATTACCGTAAATAGTCCTATCATTACCCCGAACCTGCCATTTTTATTGCTGTATTTGTGCTGTTTCTTTGTAGTGTCAAAATGAATAACACATGGAAACATCCACTTTACATAAAATAAAACAAAGGGCCGAACGCTGGTTTGAGCCTTCGCAATTAAACAAAGGGAGGGTGCTCGAGGTAAGGCACTGGGAGCCCTCAACCATTATTGAAATTGATTTGCACCTGCCTAACGCGGACATGTACCAATGGACAGAAATACCCTACATGAAATTTAAGGTTGAACCATTTACTTACCGCGATTATTCGCCATCGGGCTGGGATGCAGACACACAGACCTGCACTTTGTTTATCGATGCCGCGCACAAAGGCATTGGGACTAACTGGGCACGTAACATTAAAAAGGACGATGAGGTAAGCTATTTAAAAATAGGAAGCAGTCACCAGGCACCTGAAATAACCCCGGCAATAATAGCTTTGGGCGATGAAAGCAGCCTGGGGCATATGCTGGCATTACAGCAGATGGTATTGCCTGCCGCACGTTTTTCAGGAGCCGTATTACTGGCTGATGATCAGCATCGCGATTTTTTTAGCCAGTTTTTCCCCGCAACCATACAAACCGTTGCCAGGCATGATGTTTATGGCCACCATAGCCTGATACAATGGGTTACTGAGCAAAACTATGCATTAGAGAATACTACATTTTACCTGGCGGGAAACAACATGATGGTTAGCCAGTTGCGCCGTATGCTGAGGTTACAGGGTTATACTTCGGGGCAAATAAAGGCTAAGGGATTTTGGTCGTAAAAAGTGGCTGGTGATGACACCAGCCGCTTCTTTTTAATATTATAAAGCAGGGGATTGTGCGATTCCTTCCCTGGGGGAAGGGGAGGAAGGGGTTTCGTTAGCTTTTATAGCGCATACACCCCTCCCTGCCACATCTCATCCTTGCCCGCCCTTCCTAAGGGAGGGAATTGAAAAACACCGCAAATCCTAATAAAACTTTGGTATCGGATTTAACCTCGTATCCTGGCGTTGATGCCAGTAAGGATAAATAGGATCAACATCACTTGCGGCATCCAGTTTTTTGATCTGTTCGGTAGTTAAGTTCCAGCCTATTGCTTCAAGGTTTTGTTTTAATTGCTCTTCATTACGTGCGCCTATTACCAGGTTAGCTACCGTTGGCCTTTGTAAAAGCCAGTTTAAAGAGATCTGCGCTACCGATTTGCCGGTTTCTTCAGCCACTTCGTCCAGCACATCAACTATATTATATAAGCGCTCGAAATTGGTTGCCGGGCCATGCGAGCCACCCTGACTGATCCTTGAATCTTCGGGAATTGGCGTTCCCCTGCGGTATTTGCCGCTTAACCTGCTTGATGATAACGGGCTCCAAACTATGGTGCTAACTTTTTGGTCGATACCCAATGGCATTAGTTCCCATTCAAACTCACGGTCGAGCAATGAGTAATAAGCCTGGTGACCAACATATTTTGCCCAACCATATTTTTCTGAAGCAGATAATGATTTCATTAAGTGCCAGCCCGAAAAATTGGAACAAGCTATATAACGTACCTTTCCGCTGGTGATCAGGTCGTCCAATGTACGCAGGGTTTCTTCAACGGGTGTATTGCCATCAAAACCATGCATATGATAGATGTCAATATTATCGGTTTGCAAACGCCTCAGACTGTCCTCGCACGATTTTATCAGATGCTCACGAGATGAACCGAAGTCATTCGGTCCGTCGCCCATCCTAAAGGTGGCTTTGGTTGATATTAAAACTTTATCGCGCAAACCTTCCAGCGCTTTACCCAATATTTCTTCGGAAACGCCGCGGGAGTAAACATTAGCGGTATCAAAAAGGTTAACCCCGGCATCAATGCACAGGTTCACCAGTCTTTTAGCTTCATCTAATTGGGTATCGCCCCAGGCTTTAAAAAATTGATTGCCACCGCCAAATGTAGCTGTGCCAAAGCTAAGTACCGGCACCTGCAGGCCCGATGCTCCTAATTGTCTGTATTCCATATGTAGCTGTTATGTGTTTTCTCAAAGTAACAGCATACACGGCACAATTGTGTCAGGATAATTTCAGCTTTTGAACTTAGCTCAGCTTAAACAGCAGCATGCAAGCTATCTTCCAGCAAATGCTTTACTGTACTGGTAAGATGTGTAAGATCAAAAGGCTTGGCTATAAATACATCAGCGCCATAATTACCTAATGATTCCAGCACACGCGGGTAACCCGACAACATAATTATGGGTATATGCGATGTTAAAGGATTAACTTTTAAATGATGACAGTGCTCGCCGCCATTAATACCTGCAAGCAAAAAATCAAGCATTACCAGGTCTGGTTTGTACTGGTCAACACTTTTAATGATATCCTCAGTATAAGAAAGCGTCGTTACTGCATATCCTTCCTGCTCCAATGCTTCTTTTAATAGGTCGAGTGTATCAACTTGATCATCGACAATCATTATATTTTTAGACATGAAAATGTATAATTGGTAGGTATTAAACGATAGTTTTGTTCCATTTGTTTTTGAACCCTGCAAAATTGCCTTAATATTTTTAATTATAACGATATTGTTGCATTAAGTTTTTATGAATATTGCATAAACAAAATGGTGCCGATGCTTATTCCTCACTTATGAAAAACATTCTTTTTTTTGGCGATAGTCTAACAGCAGGGTATGGGTTGGCTGATGTAGGTACGGAATCATGCCCGGCGCTTATCCAGCAAAAGATAGATGCGGAGGGCCTGGATTACCATGTTATAAATGGTGGCTTGAGCGGAGATACATCAGCCGGAGGCTTAACAAGGCTTGAGTATTGGCTTAACCGCCCAATGGATGTTTTTATATTGGAACTGGGAATTAATGATATGATGCGACGCATTCCGCCAGCCAAAATACACCAGAACCTGGAAGCCATTATCTTAAAAGTGAAAGCTAAATATCCGCAGATAAAATTAGCATTGATGGGGATGGAGTTACCCGCGTTTATACCAGGCGCGGCAACGGCAGAGTTTCGTGTGATATATCGTAAACTGGCAGATAAATATCAAATGGCCTTTGTGTCCTTTTACCTGGAAGGCGTGGCCGGGCAACAGCACTTGAATATGCGCGACGGATTGCATCCCTCAGCCGTAGGCTATCGTGTTATTGCTGATAAAATATGGCCGGTGATAAAGCCTTTATTATTTGATGAGGATCAATCAGCGTAAACTGATTACAATAAATTCTTTTCAGCCTTTTGTAGTTTTAACAATCTGGCGAACACAAAAATTGATAAAAGCAGCATTCCGCAGAAACCCGTCGCGGCGCAAACAATACGCCAGGTAATACCGCTATTCATTGATGCGATTAGCTCATATAAAAAAAACGCAGTTGGTAAAAGGTTAAGAAACAATGCGGTTCTAACTCTTTTTAATTCATCTTTTTTACTTATTGCTCCCATAGTGTGAAGATAGTGATTTTCTGCATGGGGTATTAAAATCTTAATAACCTTTTAATACCAGCTTTTTTTATCTTAGTGCATCACAAAATTTAATCCTTATCATGCGTTTTATAAAATTATTCAGCTTTTTTCTTTTTGTTGTTGCTTTACAAAGTTGTTTAAATGATAAACCGGGCTACTGGAAAAATGACGAGATCAGCTCAGGTAAGCGGTCGGATTTTAATGATCTTAATAAACAGTTATTCGCAAGTTTAAAGGCAGATGATAATAAGCAGCTCGGCTTTATTGAGTCGCAGGAGCTATTGGCCGATAGTTACATGAACCGGCAGGTTGAGCTCATCAGCAATAGCTTAAAAACAGAAAACTATAAATTGCTGGATGAGTATTATGTAGTTAACAAATACAAAACATTTGATACAATATACGCCGCCCCCAAAGGCGTTAACGCGCACAAATTAATCTATAGTGGCACAGCGCGTGAAATGTATATCGCATTTTTTGTGAATAAAGCTGCTAAAGACAAATGGCTGATAACAGCAACCTATAGCAAATATAGTTATGGTTGGAAACTGAGCGATCTGGATTTTGCCATGTATACCATCAATGGGAAAACTGCTCCCGAATTATTTGAACAGGCAAAAGCAAAGTATGCCAAAAATTACCTGGTTGAAGCCACTAATACCATGCAACTTGCAGGCACGCTATTAAGGCCAAGCCAGGCATGGATATATAATAATGAAAAAGATATTAGTGAGTTTTATGGCAAAATAGTAGGTGAAGCTAACGCTAAATATAAGTTCCCGATTGTGCTTGAACAGGTGCCTACTCACCCGCGTATATTCAGGGTTTTTAGTGCCGAGTTTAATAAGGGCTATTATCCGCAGATAAATTATTTATCAAGTATTAAATTGGCAGATACGGCAGCGCTCAAAAAGGAAAACGAGCAAGTTAAAAAGGAAATAAGTAACATATTTACGGGAGTAGATAAGGATAAAGAATATATTTTATATTCCATATTTAACGAAATGCCCAGCAGCGCTAAATCTGTTGATCGTTTTAATATAAACGACAAACTGCAATAATTTTAAGCCATTCGTTTAGTTATAATCTAATATGTCATAAATCAGATTGGTAGATAAAACGATGAACTTTATTTAGAATAGTAAAAGTTCTGTATATTCTCATATGATGTTGAAGTGCCATCGAAAGTTTCGGTATAAATATCAACCGTATGAAATGACAAACTGGTGTTGCTTATACCAATAATGGTAGCGGTGTGGGTTATTGTTGTAAGTGTAGGTAAGGTAGTAACTGTACCTGTACCGAAACTGCCCGTAACTGTAAAATCGAGTCCCGATACCGTTGGTGCAAGATTAAAGGCTGCTTTAGAGAAGTTATATTTGCCGCCTATGCTAATGCTTATTGCCGATGGCAAGCCCCCGCTTGTAATAAGCGCGTTGCTGGTACTGGTAAAGGTGCTGTCTTTATTAAATGTTGCACTGCTTTGTACAGTACTTGATGCTAAGCAAGTGGTATCAATAGTAAGCGTATTGTTTACATATGCTACCAATGTTTGCTTTTGTAATTTCCATTCACCAACTATCAGGGCTTGCTTTATTTTAACACTATCGGGTGCTGCATTTATTTGTATGCTGCCGTCCTTTTTACAGGAGCACAAGCATAAAAGCAAACCGGATAATACTAAAATACAGGCATTACGAACCATAATACATCAACAATTGAGATTTAAAATTATGAAAGAATTTTATCATATAATAATTTATTAAGCAATGACATTCCTATTTGGAGTGAAAGTTGTTTAGGTGTGCAAACATCTAAATGCTTTCGGCTTCAATTATCAACTTGTTTATATACCGGGTAATTTTATGTAACATTTTCAATAAACAGCAGTAGTTTACCTCATAATGAATAATTTACACGTTAACTATTATTTTGATCGTTTGGCTACTATTATTAATCTAAGATTAATTCAATTGTGCTTTTTGAGAAAATCAGTATTGGTTAATTCAGTGCTGTTTTTGGAAGCATTAAATCAGCAATAGCTTAATTATTAACCTGTAATATTCACATATGTTGATAAAAAAATAAGGATAACATGAGAAAAGAATCGTTCACTTACCTACTTGCCCGCTTACCTATCGGGATGAGCTTTTTTGGCCACGGGCTGGAGCGTTTGCCCAAGCTTGATGCGTTCAGCCATGGCATGGCGGCTTCGTTCAGTAAATCCATATTGCCTGAAGCGCTGGTGTTGCCTTTTGGCTATGTTTTACCAGTACTTGAACTGCTTACAGGCATATTGTTGTTGCTCGGCCTGTTTACCCGCTATGCAGCGGTTTTAGGCGTAGCGTTAATGCTCGCGCTAATATTTGGTTCGAGCATGATAGAGCAATGGAATAATGTTTTTACACAGATCATTTACGGGGCCTATTTAGCCCTGCTGTTCTATTTTGCTGAGTATAATACTATTTCAATTGATGGGGTATGGCGTAATAATTTCAGCGCAATAAATAATTAAGTTGCCCAGGATGTAACTTTGATTGATGTTATTATGTCATACGCGGCATATAACACAACCTTATGCCTCTCGAAATAAAGCATGTCACAAAAAAATTCAATAAAGATAAAACAGGATTAGCTGATTATTCCATCACCATTGATAAGGGTGTTTTAGGCTTACTTGGTCCCAATGGCGCCGGTAAGTCAACCTTGATGAAAATTATCGCCACTATCAGTAAGCCTACTGAGGGCACTGTTTTTTTAGATGGGGTTGATATTGTACAGCACCCGGATAATATCCGCAAAATATTGGGTTATCTGCCCCAGGATTTTGGTGTGTACCCTAACCTTAACGCTTACGAATTTCTGGAATATATTGCCGCCATGAAAGGCGTTGGTGGTGCCGGTTTACGCAAACGTATTGATATGCTGCTGGACGGTGTTAATTTAACCGCAGATGCTAAAAGACCGATAGGTAGCTATTCGGGCGGGATGAAACAGCGTATAGGCATTGCCCAGGCATTGCTTAACGATCCTAAAGTGTTGATATTTGATGAACCTACCGTAGGCCTCGACCCGGAGGAACGGGTAAGGTTCAGGCAATTGATCTCCGACCTGGCGGATGATTGCATTATTATACTGTCGTCGCACATTGTATCAGATATTGAAACTATTGCCGATGAAGTAGCCATTATGAAAAATGGAAGGTTATTGGATAAAGCCATTCAGCCCGATATTATCAGTAAAGTAGAAGGCAGGGTGTTTGAAACATTGTTGGATAGCGGCGAATTAACCACCTTTAAATCAAAATACCTGGTAATTAATACCAGCCGGCAAAAGGAAAAAACCAAAGTGCGGTATATTACCAAAAATAATGAAATGGCACTTGACTCAACAGCTGTAAATGCCACATTGGAGGATGCTTATTTGTTTTTAACACATAACGCCTGATGCCATGCGATACATTTACAGCATTGTTAAAGCCGATTACCTGCAGCGTACACGCAGCTATGCATTCCTTATTACGCTCGCCATTACCGTATATGCGGCTTACTCATTTGTGCCACCGCCAACCGCCTCTTATACTACACTAAATATTGTAGGTTATAAAGGGGTATATAATTCAGCATGGGTGGGGCATGTATCAGCCATGATGACTACCATCATGTTATCGCTCTACGGCTTTTTCCTGATAAACGGCGGCATTAAAAAAGATATTGACACCGAAGTGGGTTTGATTGTAGCCACAACGAAAATCAGTAATTTTGGTTACCTGCTGAGCAAGTTCTTCAGTAACTTTTTGGTATTGCTCACCATTATGGGTTGCACGTTTGCTGTTAGTATCGTAATGTTTTTTGTGCGTACAACCGGGTATCCTTTTATAATAAGCGATTTTGTTGTTCCGTACTTGCTGTTTGCCATACCCGCGCTGCTGCTGGTATCTGCATTATCTGTAGTAGCCGAAGTATTTTTAGGCAAGCGGAGCATCCTGCAATACATCCTTTTTTTTATGTTTTTCGGTACGATGCTGGCAAATGTAACCAACCTGAAGAATGATAATACAGCCATAATTGCCGATGCTTTTGGCGTACGCACCATGACCAGCAGTATCCGTAATAAAGTAAATACCCAGTACCATGAAAATGTTGCTGCCATTAATTTAGGATTTACATTTAACAGCCACAAAAAAGCCTTCAGAACTTTTGTTTGGAATGGCGTTAACTGGACAGGCTTCTTTCTGTTCAGCCGGTTCCTGTGGATCTGCATAGCGTTTGCCCTGGTGTATTTTTCATCCTTCTTTTTTCACCGGTTTGATGTTAAACAACGTTTCGGTAAAAAGAAGAAAGCGTTGATAAAGGATCATATGCAGGATGTTAAGATCACTGCACCAGTTGGCGTAAGCATGGCTGCACTGCCGCCTGTTGTTGCCGATTATGGTATTTATCCATTTATAAAAACAGAACTGTTATTACTCATTAGGCAAGGTTCAAAATGGTTTTGGCTGATTACCGCCGGTGTATGGGTAGCCATGTTATTTGCACCATTTAACATATCCTATGGGTACTTATTACCTGTGATTTGGTTTTTGCAGGTAACACGCTGGTCGGAGCTGGTGACCAAGGAGAAATTTAACCGACTGCATTATTTTACTTATTCATCATACAAACCGTTGCAGCGTATGTTGCCTGCGCAGATGTTTGCCGGGATACTATTGGCGTTAGCGCTGGCACTGCCTGTTATTGTGCGGAGCATTGTCACTTTGAGCTTTTACCCGGTAATAAATATCATTAACGGGGCAATATTTGTAGTAGCATTAGCCGCATGCATCGGCATAGTAAGCGGCGGCAAAAAGCTATTCGAGATCATTTACTTTTTACTTAGTTACTGTGTGGTAGAAGCATTGCCCCCGGCAGATTACCTGGGTGCTATACCTAAGGAGAACCCCTTGGCTTATGTATTCACGATGTTATTGCTGAATACGTTTTTAATCCTGACAAGTTTCACGGTACGGAGTTACCAGGCAAGGCATTTGTAATTTACTGAATAAGATTTATGCTATCTTATTCAGTAAATTATATAGCAATTATTAATTATTGTATGTGCACAGTTTGTTCTTTCAAATTCCAGCCGCTGATGCTTACCAATGGCGTGGTAGGATATTGCGCGGTATCATAGTCAATAGTAACAGTTCTGCTGGTGCCTGGTAAAACTGATACATAGTTATCGCTGTAAAAGACAGGCAGCAAACGTTGTTTGGTTTGGTCATCAACCAACGATAGCCTGTTAAAAAATGCCAGCGGCGCGTTTTTAGGGTTGCTTAGTGTCACCTCTATTTTGCCTTTTGCAATTTGCTTTGCCGTAGTACTCACTTGCGATGCCGGCATTGATTGCAAACCGGTATAATCGCCTTTCTCGTTCGGCACCCAGTAAATATTCTGACTGATGATCTTTTGGTTATAATCTAATAACTCAAGATCGACAAAGGCACCTTTGTTTTTGGCCAGTTTATCAAGATCCTGTTTTATGCTGAAATACCTTTTGGTGGTAGTAGGGGTTATATCCGAAAAAACCTGGGTGAGCACACTGTCCTTACCGCTCATGTCGTAAGTTTTAACTACGATCAGCATATTGGTATGGGTTTTAAAGGTATTGTTGGCTACCATAACGGTACCATCGCCCGGGTTGTACATAATATGCAGTGGTTCGCTGCCGCTGTGCAGGCCATAAAGACAGGCATTCGGGTCGAGGTAATAATCATACATCTGCCCGCGTAAGGCTGTCCACGGGTTTTGTGTTTTCCAGATGATAACACCGGTGTACCAATCCCACATGTGTGAGCTAAAGCCTTCCATTAAGCCGCGATACTGGTCGTAATTTACCAACTGCGCTTTCGCTGCAAAATCCTCCAGATCCTTCGCTTTGCCATACTTGTTGATCGAAGTATCGTAGCCAATATATTTATGGTATTCCCACACAGAGTCAGTTTTATTCCTGCCTGTGGATGCGTTGTATTCAGGTGCTATCCTGTTTTGTACAGGCATAAAGCGTTTAAATGCCTCATAATCATTTATGCCGATTGAGCCAACTTCGGAGTTGAACGGGAATGTTCTATGATCCCAAAAGATAGAGAGCGGTTGTATGCCGTAAGGCCCGTCGCCATTACCGCCCAAAATATTGCGCGACATTTTTTCGGAATTTGAATACTCTACAAACCAGCGGGTGTTATCCAATTTAGGCATAATGGTATCACGCAGGGCTACCAAAATATCTTCGGGAGGGGTGATCTCATTGCCACCGCACCAAATGGCAAGCGATGCATAATTGCGAACCATTTTTACCTGGTCCTCAATTGATTTAACGTACAACGCGTGGTCATCCGGATATTTACGACGGGTCCATTGGTCGTCAAGCTTCATCGGGTCAACCCAGCGGCCGTTACAATCGCCAGATCCCCACATATCCTGGAAAACCAGCATCCCGTATTTATCGCAGGCCGCATAAAACTCGGGGCGTTCTATCAAAGCGCCACCCCAAACCCTGATCAGGTTCAAGTTCATATCCCGGTGGAAACGAACTTCAGCGTCATAGCGTTTATCGGTAAAGCGCAGCATCTCGTCGGATATAATCCAGTCGCCACCCTTAATAAAGATTTTTTGTCCGTTAACGTTTATCTGCCTGCTCTCGGTGCGCTCGTTCCACTCACTGGTTAGCTGGCGCACGCCGACTTCAATATTGTTTTGGTCGGATACCTTGCCCGCTGCAACAAACTGCAAATTTAAGTTGTATAAATTCTGCGGTCCGTAACCATTTGGCCACCAAAGTTTCGGGTTCTTCAGGCTGTAATCATCCAGTTGTACTGTTTGCCTCGAATTAGCTTTCAGGGTGATTGTTTTGCTTACCGCTTTACCATCCATGTTATATTGCAATGTGCCCGTAACTGGGGTGCTGGCTGCATTTTCAAGTTCGGCCGATAGCTGTATAATGGCTGGCTGCTGCAAACCTTCTGGCTGCCTAACACCTGGCACCAGAGTGATCACGTGGGGATCATTGATCTTCACCGCGCCGGTTTTTTCAATTGTTACCTTATCCCAAATACCTGTATTGCGGTCTTTTATAGGCTGTATCCAATCCCATCCGGCTGTATATTGTATGCTCACATTGCGGGCAATGGTTCCATCGCCGCCCTGGCCGCCATTGGGATTGCCTACAACATCTGCCGGGTAAACTATAACGGCCACACGGTTATTGCCATCTTTTGCCAGCCACTGGGTAACGTTATAGCTCTGACGCAAAAACATGCCCGAATGCAGTTTGGCGTTCAGTTTATGTCCATTCAAAAACACATCGCAACTGTAGTTTACGCCCCGGAAATTGAGATAGACCTGGTTATTACCTTGCGGTTGCGCTTCTTTAAAATCTTTCACAAACCAATAAGTATAATAATCGCGCCCGGTTTTATAAATATCGGGGATGCGTTCATTGTTCATCCCATAAAAAGGATCGGGAACTTGCTTGTTATTGAGTTGGGTGGTAAGTACTGTTCCGGGTACGGTAGCATTTTCCCACGTATTTATAGCGAAGTTATTTTTTGAGATCGATGCGCCATCGGTATGAATGTCAGTCGCTTTTTCGCATTTCCAGCCGGTGTTTAATTCGTACTGTGACTGGGCAATTGCACTGGTTTGAGAAAGGAATGTAAAGAGTAAAACTGCTGCGGAAGAAGCAAGGAAATTTTTAATAGACATGATGTTATCAGTAATGAGTGTGGGAATATAGATATTCTAAATAATAAAACAAAAATTAGCCTGCTAAAACCTTTTCCTGTATGATAAAATCTTGCAGGAATTATCACTAAAATGTCAGTCTGAAGCCCTTAAAACATTGTTTTGTCATGATTGAATGTTTGAACATTTATACCCAAAAAATCAACATATTTTTGTGGAACAAAAGCATTAAAATAGATGATCAAAATTTACAAAACCAATATTGAGAATGCGAGAAAAAAAAATCGCGTTGCCGATATTTTAAATAACATCACCGGCCCAAAATTCTGGAACATTGATCTGGAAGACAGCGACAAGATCCTGAGGGTTGATGCAACCAAACAAAAAGTAAAACAGGTAGAAAGCTTATTAAGAATGGCTGGCTTTTATTACGAGGAATTACCCTATCAACTATAATTTGAAGAAACACTACTAACAATTAATATCATGAGCATTCACAACCTTATCCCCGAAAAAATAATTGTAAAAGCAGTATTTGCTTTGGGCTGGTTGTCGCAAACTATATTTGCGGCTGCATTGCCTGATATTTATCAATCAATGCCCAAGCAAATGGTAATCGTTTTCCTGGGCTTAACCCCTGAAAGCTTAAGCCGTTTAAAATACTTTACCCCGGCATTATTGGCTACCGTTGTTTGTTATCTGCAACAAAGGTTCAGTTGGGTTAATACTAACACACTGTACAGTCAGCAGGAATTTAAATGCTGTACCGGTAGCTAATCCACAGTTTAGCCCTAAGTAATTTTTTTGTTATACTGATGATACATCTAAGGTTCCATCAGTATCTTTATAGCATGAAAAGATTGCTTATTCTGACCTCATTTATAGCACTATTCGCATTTAATGCATCGGCACAAACCACCATACCTGCAAAAGACGCGGCAAAGCACATTGGCGAAACCGTTACTATTTGCGATAAGGTTTTCGGTACTAAATTGCTTGATGGTCCAAACATTACCTTTTTAGATCTTGGCGGCGCGCACCCAAATCAGGAGCTTACCCTTGTAATAAAAGGGGAGGACAGGAGCAAATTTACAGGCAAGCCAGAGGTTGATTATAAGGACAAAAATATTTGCGTTACCGGTGTATTGGTTGATTTTAAAGGCAAACCCGAAATTGTTGTAAGCGACCCATCGCAAATAAAACTGGCTGACAAATAAAACGGCCCGTAAAAATAAAACCCTATTAAAAACATAAAGCTCCCGCGATATTTATCCGGGAGCTTTTTTTATGCAGATCAGTTGTCTATTTAAAGATGCCTGTTTGATGGTTAGCCAGTTCGGCCGCTTCGCTCAATGTGATGCCAAAATGATCGGCAACCAGCTGTGGCGGGTTGGAGTTCAGCCAGTCGTTTAATGACAGCTCCTGGTAAATTGGGCTGTTGAAAAGTACAATTAGTTTTAATGTTTCTGTCCCGGTGTTTTCAATGTAGTGGCCATAGCCCTGTTTAATAAAGGCTACCATTCCTTTGCTGTAAGGCATGGTTTTTACGCGGCCGTGCGAGCCGAATATGCTCAGGTTACCGCTGCCGCTCATCACATATTGCCATTCATCAGCATTGGGGTGCCAGTGCAATTCGCGGATAGCACCCGGCTCAATGTTCATACGCATAGAGGTGATGGTAGTTTGGATAGGAAATTCAAGCGAGGAAACCAGTTTTACCGATCCGCCTTTAAATTGCTGGTACACGCCATCAGATTCCATGCGGTATTTATGTGATGAATTGCTGTATGGGATACCCGCGTTTATATTCTGCGGCCTTGGTTCAACTGCAATTTTTCCTGTACCTATATAAAGCTCTTTTTTAGGCAGCGCGGTGAAGATGAGCTCAGGCAAGCCTGTATTGCGGGCTAATATTGCTGGTGAGGTATGGCTGATCCAGTCGGTTATACTGAAGGTGCCGAATTCAGAGAAATGGCCGTTATCAAACCCTAATAAAAAATGACAGGGTTTATCGCCCAGGCATTGCAGCATATGGCCATGCCCTTTAGGGAAATACCAAATATCGCCTTTTTCAAAATCATCTGTTGAGGTTGTGCCATCAGGCGTAATAACGGTTGTGCGCACCCGGCCTTCTAAAATGTAGGCCCATTCCGCAGCTATGGAATGCCAGTGTAACTCACGGAAACTGCCCGGATTTAAGTGCATGGAAACACCCGCTATGCTTTGCGAAATGGGGAACTCTTCTACAGTAGCTTCTTTAGCCGTGCCACCGGGGCTTTCGTAACCTGTACTGCCATTTTCTATGTCGTAAACAAAGTCTTCCAGCTCCGCCTGTACTTTGTTAGATGCTGATTTGGTTGTTTGTTTTGTGTCTGCTTTTGCTTTTTCAGGAATTAATGATCCGATGGTTGAAGCGGCTGCAACCAGGCCCAGTGATGATACTGAAGCTGTAGATAAAAACTTGCGTCTTGTAGTTTCCATGATCTGTTTGATTAATATGGAACAAACTTAAATAACATATTTTAAAAATCCTACAAAAACATCATATGTTTTATTTAAACATATGATGTTTTGTAATTCAATTAGGTTGGTGTTTATCTATTTTTCACTGTAATTGAGTGCTTTATAATGGCTTGTGATACTTGTAAGGCCAATAATGCAGTTCTTGATTATTTGAATAAATGGAAAAATAAATTAAAAACATCGTATGTTTGTAATTGAACATCAGTTTAGCAATATGAAACTTTACGATAGGATAGTAAACCAGATAAAGGAAGATATTACCAGTGGTAAATACAAAGCAGGTGAAAAAATACCCGCCGAGCCTGAACTGATGCAATTATACGGCGTAGGCAGATCAACCATTCGCGAAGCCATAAAAACGCTGGCTATATCCGGAATATTAAAAGTGCAGCAGGGGTCGGGAACGTTTGTAAATAACAGTTTTCAGGGTGTGAGCATGGAGCAGCGGCTTCGCCGGGCCGATTTTGATGAGATAAACTCCGCAAGGGCGTTGTTTGAAAAAGAGATAGTAAAGCTGGCTACCATAAACCATACAGATGCGCAATTAGCAGAGATAGAGCAGGCGCTGGAAAACCGTAAACTGGCTATCCAGGCAGAAAAACCGCAGGACTGTGCTGATGCGGATATTGCCTTCCACATGGCTATAGCGAATGCTTCGGGCAATACCGTATTGTCTGATCTTTATTACAGCTTTACCTTAATTATGCGTAACTTTTTCTCAGCAAGGGATCAACAGGGTATCAGTCATTTTGCAATGAACCACCATTTGCACGAGCAATTGTTTAAAGCCATTAAAAGCAAAAAGACCAACCAATCGCAGCAGGTGCTGCAAAAGATCCTGGATAATAACTATTGATCAGTTATTTACGCAGCTCACCATCCATTGTATGCCGAACTTATCGGTAAACATACCAAAAAAAGAACCCCAAAACTGATGGGCCATTGGCATCATTACTACACCGTTTGCCGATAGTCCGTTAAATAGTTTGGTAGCTTCTTCTTCGCTGCTGGTATCAAGCGTTATCATAAAGTTATTACCCTGGTTAACCGTTCCGCGGCCTGCCGGCATATCCATACCCATTAATATCGCGCTGCCTATCGGGAACGACATATGCAATATTTTCTCGCTTTCTTCGGCCGACATAGGGGGAGCGCCGGGTATATCTTTCATTCGCTGAACGTTGCTGGACTCGCCGCCGAATACAGATTTATAAAAGTTAAATGCAGCTTCCGTTTGCCCATTATACACAAGTGTAACGTTTATCGCTTTCATAATTATAATTGATTTTGGTAAACAAACATACCGAAATGCAAGTATTTGATTGGGGTATATTCAAGCCCTTTTGTGGGGTGTTTTGGGACAAGTTAGTGTTTACGGAAATATAGATGCTTTCTGACTCAGGATATACCTAATCCTTTCCTGGTTGTGCAAAGTATCGTTACTTAATACAAGTGTTTTGCCCTCAAATTTTTGATAGCTTACCGTATTACCGGGTTGTGTGGTTTTAACATACTCGACAGTTTGTAAGTAGCCCGGAATATTTGCGCCAAACCAATGATCATCGGCTTTTTGTTTCCAGGTAACCAGGGCAAATGTTTCGCCTGCTGTTGTTGTGGTCGATCCTGATTTTGCAGCCTGTAACGCGGTTTGGTTGCCATATAAGGTAGCCATGGTTCCTTGGTTTTTATTGATAAATGAAGTGATCACCTTTAATCCCATCTTGCTGAAATTAAAAGACTCAGGCAACGATGCACCATCATTTACCAGAATTGTATTTTTGGATGTATTTGTACAGGCGGCCAGCAATACAACCATGCCTGCAAATAAAATATATACTGATGATTTCATATGATGTTTAATTTTTAATAGGCATGGTGAATACAAAATCTTCATCCTTTAACGGGCGGTGGCAGTTTACACACTCATTGGTAAACATGGCATCTTTACCATACGGGATCATTTTTGGTGTTTTAAACCTCGCCCAACCCCAGCCTTTGGTTGCTGCATATTTTTTATCATCCTTTATCATATACTCAATTTGCTTAAAGGCGCCGGTAATAACGTTGCCGTCCTTGTCCTGCAGTTGATCCCATGCTACTTTGGCAAATATGGTTCCGTTTGGCCAGGGATGGATGTTGTTATCATGTATGGCTTTTATGGCTACATCGTTTCCGAAGATCACGCGCATGGTACCATTGTCAAAGCGTTCGGTGGTGCTTATGGGTTGCCAGTTTTTATAATCAGGGATGTAGGTAATGCCGTTGGCAGCCTGTGGGAGTTTGGCAAAATTTACCGGGCCTTGAGATTGTTTGTTAAGCGCGTTTATTTTAGCGGTATCGGCAGGCTTGTTATGCACCATGCTCATTAAATAGCTTTTTAATACAGCCAGATCTTCTGGCGATACTTTGGCTGATGGGTGTACTGTAACATAATCCTTAACAGGCATGGCCCCGGCAATTATCTGGTTAACTGCTTCCCACAGCTTTCCTTTCTGGTCGGCAGTTGCCAGGCTATCCCAATTAGAGAAGTTAAGGTGATGCCTGCCCTCTTTCACGTGCCCGGCAACTTGCCAGTATATAGGTGATATTTTATCATACCAGCGCAAATTGGTTTCATTGGAGTGGCAATCGTAGCAAGCACGTGTAATAATACTTTTTACTTGTGGCGGCGCTTTAAAGTCACCGGTTGCGGGCGGGTTATCTATTTTAGGATGTACAAACTGAATTGCAACAAAGAGCAGGAAAAGAATTACAATGCTGAAAGTGATCCTCTTTTTAAGCGGGGAAGTTTTACGTGCATTCATATAGGGGTAGGTATGTATTTATTTTTTACAATTGATACAAGTTACTATTTATCCGCCATATAGATGCTTGGTATGACTGATATCAGCGTTATCAGCTATACAATTCCGGTTTAAACCTTTTTGCCAGCAAGCCAGTGGCTTTATCCGGGTCTATATCAGCTACAATAATACCAACTTTTCCATAAGCCTGATTTACTACGCATTCGCCGTTTGGAGCTATAATAGCGCTGCCAGATTCCGGATAGCGCATGGTATAATTTGAGCTGGCAAAATAGATGGTGTTTTCCATGGCCCTCATTATCATGGCTTTTTCGTAATAGGGGTTGTCCTTATGGCCCCATTCAGCAGGTATTGTTCCGTTTGAATCGCTGCCGGTACAATGCGGGTGAAAAACAATTTTTGCTCCCCGTCTGGCTGCCCACCTTGTTGCTTCAGGATACCGGAAGCCTTCGTGACAGATCACAATACCGAACTTTACCCCATTCACCTCAAAAAGATTCCGCTTATTGCCGGGGGTGAACATAGTATCCTCACTTGGGTCGAGCTGGTTTTTGGTTTGATGGCCGGTGATCTCTCCTTTGTCTGATATCACGTAGGCCACGTTTAAAATACCTTCAGGGTGGTCCCAATCCATTGGAAGAATTATGGCGATGCCATGTTCCTTTGCAATAGCGCATACTTCATGCAATGCTGCCTTCAATTTTTCAGGCGAGTGTTCCCCAACTTCCAACCGATAACCGGGAATATACGACTCCGGGAAACAAACGATCTCCGCCTGCTGCTCCGAGGCTTCCTTTACCAATTTTTCAATCCAAAAAACACCATCATTAATGGATTTTGGAAACGGGGGAGAAGCGATTGCAACTTTCATGATTAAAGTTACGAATTATATAAAATACTTATTCCAAATATCGATACAAAACAAAAACAGCCCGGTAAAACTACCGGGCTGTTGACACTATATTTAAAACAGCTTAAACTGTTTTGTCATCATTATTAGCTATTGGTTTTTCAACCGCTGCATCATTAGCATTTTGCAGCTTCTTCAGCATTTCGCTGCCGATAAGGGCATCTATCATGCCATTGCCGCCACCATCTTTACCACTCACCAAAATATCAGGCACTAATTTAATACCATGACTGGCTAATGCTTCCGCAACACGTACTATGGCATACTGCTCGGTACCCATGGCCTGTGTTTTTTGTTTGGTTACTTCGGCTTCTGATAAACCTATCGCCTTGATCTTGGCGGCTTCGGCAATACCATTCACTTCTGTAGCATTCGCGTCAGCTTTGGCGTTAACTGTTTTGGCTTCCGCGTCGGCCTTGGCAATAGTGATCCTTACTTCGGCATCAGCCTTGGCATTAATAGTTTTGGCTTCAGCCTCACCCTTAGATGCAGCAACTTTTGAAGCGGCCATCTGCGTATTGATCTCCACCTGGCGCGTTGATTTTACAACCTCCGGCTGCATATCGGCACCGGCTTTGGCGCTTTCAAATTCCTTACGCTCAATTTGCGCGTTACGCTGTGTTTCATAAGTAACCTTTTCCTGCTCGGCAATTTTACGGTCGGTTAAGGTTTTCATTAAGGCTGCAGGCGGTACAATGTCGCCTATCAGGGTATCAACCCCAACTACGTTGTAGTTATCCAATACTTTGCTGATGTGCTGTTTGGCATCATCCTGCCTTTGTATACGGTTTGCTAAAAATTCAATCACATCACTTTTTTGTGCCGAGTTACGGAAATAGTTAGCAATTGTAGGCTCCAGTACCTGCGATACCAGGTTTTTCATATTACCGAAACGGGCAATAACTTTTGGTGCCTCATTACGCGGTATGTGTATGATCTGCGATACATCCAGGTTGAATGTAAAACCATCGGACGAACGAACAGTAATGGTACACAGGTTCTTATCAAGCTCATGCGCCTCTGTGCGGCTATCAGCCCAGTTAAGTACAATGTTGGTAGTTGGCACTATCTCAACGGCGTGAGTGTAAATATTTACCGGGTGCTTGCCTGGGTCGAGCGGTTGATCCCATACACCTTTTTCATTTCGTTTAACAATATTGCCATGTTTAAAGCCATCGCCACTGGTGTCCTTGCCTTCAGGGCCTACGAACGAGTTAACCACACCCACATAACCGATTGGTATGTATATCATATCCACCTGCTCCACAATTACGAACCATGGGTTAAGGTAATAAGTACCTGCCAGTATCACATCCTCCTGCAAGCCCTTCATGCCACCGGCATTGATGAACGCTAGGTCCTGGTAATTTTTATGGCCGGCAACTGAGCTGCCCGCAATTTCGCCTTTTTCCAAAGGTTCACCATCCAAAGTAGTAATAATGCCCACTTTGTTTTCGTGAATCTGTGTTACAGGCACCATCTCTATCTCAAACAAAAAGTTATTGATACGGTAGCTACCCGGGGTTAAGAATGCCGCCTGCGGGCCTTTCTGTCCATTATTGTTCAGGAAAGCGATGGCATCCTGAAACTTGTCGCAATCCACCGGTTTACCCAGCACGCGGCCAGTATCCATTGATGCGCCGTCCTTAGCTTTTACCAATCCCAGTTTACCCTGCTCAATAATAGTGAATGGTGCCATGGTAATGCCGTATTGCCACGGCCACATGCCCCAGTATAAACCCGGCGCGAGTGCTCTGCCCTGCATACCCGCTTCGCCATCAATAGCGATGATACGGCCATCGGGTAAACGCTTGCTGCCCGATAGGGTATACTTTTTAACCACTAAACCAATACGGTCGTCAGGTACGATGATCATACCAAAAAACACGCGCAAAACGAACTTGTACATCACAAGAAGGACTATGATAGGCACAACCCACCATAGTGAAAAAATTAAATCAGCCATTTTTTATTTGAATTGTTATATCCGGAACCCTTAAGGTGCGGGCCCTCACAATAACTTACAGCTTTATTCTGAAGTACCTTAGCTGTATAGTGATTATAAGATAGCAAGGGTTAGGGTTTGTTACAGTAATTTGTGAAAAAGTTTACCAAATATGGTTGATGGTTGTAGCAAAAGCAAGCTATTTGACAAAAATAATTTCAGTCGATAAGATGCTATGAATATTTGTATCTTAGATAAAATAATCACCTAAATATAATCACATGGGCCTTTCTCTTTCACTGTCAGGCATTATTAATAAATCTGAAAAAGAAGTTACTATTGCTTTGCGAAATTATTTGGAGAGAAAATCAGGAGGTCTTGAATTAGCAGACATCGATAACGAAAATAAGAATTTTTCTGTGATTGAGGAAGCCAATGGAAATACTACCATTTTTTATCCCGCTTATTTTTTCAAATGGGATGAATGTGCCAGCTCTTTATCTGAAGCGTTAAATACTCCTGTTTTTGTATTGCAAATTTACGATGGCGATTTTTGGGCATACACATTATTTTACAATGGAGAAGTAAAAGATCAATTTATGCCAATTCCGGATTATTTTGATGAAAACGTTAGTGACGCAGAAATTAATAGTTGGAAAGGAAATGTGCAAATCTTAATTGAATATGTCCCATATTTAAAAAAGGAGGATATAGAGAAATATTTGATTAGATGGGACTTAGAGCTGGAAGAAACAAAAGCTTATGATGATGATGAGTTTACAAATTGTGAGTGGCAATTAACCGATTTTATGAAAAAACTGCGACTGCCATATCCAATTGATGATGAAGGAAAACCTAAAGGTAATGTTTATAAATTCTGGTCAACTGATATTCCATTAACAGACGAACCGATAGGTCCATATATCGTTAGTGCGCAAGCAATAAAAAACGCTAATAAGGCTTGGTGGAAATTTGGGTAATGTAATTGAGATAATAATGGCGTTGCCGCTATCCAGCGGGCCGTGCTATCCACTCTACTGCACAAGGCCTTAATCACGAGGCCGATACCCACTGCCATCTCTAACGCAGGGCTTCGAAGCGCTCCGTTTTACCCCCTTCGTCGACACCTCCACCTAAGCTTAGGGGGAGGCCGGGTGGGGGTAAAACGCGCTCCGTCGACTCACCCGGTCATCGCTCAGCCGCTCGACCTGCCCTCTCTTCCGCAAGCGGAAAAGAGGGCAAGCAGCATTTTTTACCCTCTTTCCGCGCAGCGAAGAGAGGGTCGGCCAGCGTAGCGTAGCCGGGGTGAGTCAAACGGAGCGCGCAAAAGCTCATCTTTCACCCACTTTTCGCAGTTTCCGGTTTATTAATTATCTTCGCAGCCCATAACGAATTAGTAAACTTCATGAAATTATTAGAAGGAAAGATCGCGCTGATCACCGGCGCGTCAAAAGGCATAGGCCGCAAAATAGCTGAAAAATTTGCAGAACATGGCGCTGATGTAGCGTTCACCTATTTATCGTCTGTTGAAAAAGGGCAGGCTTTAGAACAGGAACTGCAAAAATTTGGAACTAAAGTAAAAGGCTATCGCTCTGATGCTTCTAAATTTGATGAAGCCGAAAAACTCATTTCTGATATTGTTGCCGATTTCGGCACCCTGCATATTGTGGTTAACAACGCCGGTATCACTAAGGATGGCCTGCTGATGCGCATGACCGAAGAAAACTGGGACGAAGTACTTAACGTTAACTTAAAATCGGTATTCAACGTAACCAAAGCGGCATCAAAAATTATGATGAAGAACCGTAATGGCGTATTCATTAACATGAGCTCGGTAGTAGGTGTACAGGGTAATGCAGGGCAGGCTAACTACGCGGCATCAAAGGCCGGTATTATTGGTTTCTCAAAATCTATAGCGAAAGAATTAGGCTCACGTAACATACGTGCCAACGTAGTTGCACCGGGCTTTATACGTACTGAAATGACGGATGTGCTCGACCCTAAAGTAGTTGAAGGCTGGGCACAGGCCATCCCGCTTAAACGCGCCGGCGAAACAGAAGATGTGGCAAATGCCTGCGTTTTCCTGGCATCAGACATGGCAACCTATATCACCGGGCAGGTAATCCCTGTTGATGGTGGGATGTTGTAGGAGAGATTAGTAAATACCCGTTTAAGTTTATAACTTAAACGGGTTAAGCAATCTTTATATATGTTTAGATATTTGTCTTCAATATTTCTACTGTTATTTGCAGGATGTAACCTATCCAAACAACAAATAAAATTTCCTGTCCCCAAAAACGACGATATTAATGCTATTATTAAAGCAGTTGTTAATCAGGACACGCTGGCTAAAGATAGCACTCCTTTATCTGTCGATTTAAGAAAGATTAGGGTAGTTGTTCCTGACTCTAATTTAAGGCTCCCTTCAATATTTTCCCATAGCGTATCTATTACTAGCCTAATTCATTCCGGCACTCATCAGGAGGGTTATTTTGGCAAAATTGATTCTTTATATCTGCTTTTTCAAAACGATACATTGAGAAACTTCAGGTTTAATAAAAATCTGATGAGTGGAATCCAGCTAACATCCACCAATGAGCAACAACCTCAAAGTAAAAGAAATTATAACGCGCGCTTTTTTGATATGTCAATCCCTATATTTTCATTAGACCAAAAAACTGCTTATGTACAATTAGATCATATATGCCCAATGTGTGGAGCTGGTTTTGTATTGTACCTGCAGAAGAAAAACGGTGAATGGAAGATTGTAAAAAGTATGATGAGTTGGATAAATTAATCAAAATCAAATGGAAGTTAGTTTTGATAATATAGCTAATCATGTAATACCAATAGAAGAGCATTCATTAAGTTGGCGCTTCATTGATATACCAAAAGAGCATTTAAATCAATTTAAGCCATTAGATAATAGCGCATCCAAGTTTTTATCTGATTATATCATTAATAAAGAAGTGCATCAGGATGTGCCTTTTAAAGAGGGATTCTTTAAAGATATTGAAAGTATAGAAATTCAAGACTTTAGTGATGGAGACATTAAAAAATGGCTTTTTGATCTTGATTTCCCAATAAATAATGAAATCTTTCTTTCATGGAGCCCTACAGATGCCATGATTATTTCCTGGAAGTTACTGATTCAATACTTTGATTGTTTTTATTATCTGGTCAGCGATGATCTAACTGTGTTCGATCAAACTTTGAATTGGGCATTACTTTTCTTTCACGAAGGTGAAATCTATTACGGTAAAAAATAGATTTTTAACAAGGTATTACTTCAAATTTCTACCACTGTTTGTGTCCTCACGAACAGCTACCAGTGTAATAATTTAGTGAGTTGTTTGTGAGGACACAAACAACGGGGTGATTATACCGCATCTTGTCATGCTGAGGTACGAAGCATCTATTCTACAGTAACAAGGTCACCAATCGCTTGGATAGAATGTGGATAGTTTCTTCGCTACCGCACAGAATGACAAATTTTATTAAGGTCAGCATAAAAAACAGCATATTTGGATACAGATATGCTGTTTTTATTTTCAATAACATGGGGAGCGGTTTCAGGATGGTGGGCATTGGCCTGTCTGTTGCTTGGCGTTTTGTATGCCTGGCTCATGTACCGGCAACCTATAAACCTGACTAATAATTTCAGATATGTATTATCGGCTGTACGTGCCTTAGCGGTAACTGTTATAGCATTGCTTTTGCTTGCGCCGATGCTAAAATCGGTAAGTTATAAACCGGAAAAACCACTGGTTCTGATCTTGCAGGATAACTCGGAATCCGTAAAATTATTTACTCCAAAAGGTTCACAAGCATATAATGTATCTAATCTCACAGGTGATTTGGATAAAGTTAAATCCTCCCTTGGCGATAATTACGAAGTACACGAATTTAACTTTGATAAAACGCTTCATACTGGGCTCTCCAATAAATTCAACGGCAAGCAAACAGATATATCAGCCGCGCTGAAGCAGTTGAATGAACAGTACGTAAATCAAAACATCGGCGCAATAGTACTGGCAACCGACGGCCTCTACAACCAGGGCAGCGATCCGCAATACGAAGCGCGTAACTTTAAAACTACTATTTATACGATTGCTCTGGGCGATACCACCCCTAAACGTGATCTGCTGATAGCCAACGTAAACTACAATAAAACCGCTTTCCTGGGTAATGATTTTGAAATAGAAGTATTAGCCGAAGCCTACCAAAGTAAAGGCGAAACTATGCGTTTATCGGTTACGGAAGATGGCAAGCAGGTAGCTGCCCAAAACATCCCGGTAAGTTCAGATGCCTTTCAAAAACTGGTGCCTTTAAAATTGAATGCTGATAGAAAAGGCATCCGTAAGTTTAATATTAACATTGCGCCGGTTACTAACGAGTTATCCACCCAAAACAACAGCGAAACTATTTATGTAGATGTGCTGGATGCCAAACAGAAAATACTGCTGGTATACAACGGGCCGCACCCGGATGTGAGCGTGATAAAACAAGGCATTGAAAGCAACCGGAACTTTGAGGTAAAGACAACTTTATTGTCGGATCTATCAATCCTAAAAACCAGCGATTATAGTTTGGTTATCCTTTACCAGTTAACACCCGGTAATTCGGGATTATTGCAAAACCTTGCAAAAACAAAGATCCCGGTTTGGTATATGCTGGGCGGGCAATCAGATCTGCCGGATTTTAATAACCAGCAAAAAGAGATTAAAATAAGTAGCGGCAGGGCCGAGATGCAGGAAGTTTTCGCGCAGCCCGTGCCGGAGTTCTCGGCCTTTACATTAACTGATTCTACTCGCCAAAAGATCAGTACATTTCCGCCTTTAATGGCCCCTTTTGGGAGTTATACTTCGGCACCTTCAAACCAGGTCTTATTCAAACAAAAAATTGGGAATGTTTTAACTACTTACCCGCTGTTATCCTTCAGTGATGAAGCAGGCAGGCGCATTGGTATCCTTACAGGTGAAGGCTTGTGGCGCTGGCAACTGGCCGAGTACAAGGCTAATGGCAATCATCACGCTGTGGAAGAATTATTGAGCCAAAGCGTGCAATACCTTACTGCTAATGCAAACCGGCAGCAATTCAGGGTTTACCCGGCTAAAAATGTGTTTGATGAAGGCGAAAATGTGATCCTGAACGCGGAACTATACAATGACGCGCTCGAGCTGATTAATACGCCAGATGTAAAGATCAACCTGAAAAGCGCGGAAGGAAAAAACTATAGCTTCCTGTTTACCCGGAGCGGGCAGAGTTATCAACTGGATGCAGGCGCGTTACCGGTAGGGGAGTATACTTATTCTGCGTCAACAAAAGTTGGTCCGCGAGCATTTACGGCAAACGGACAACTAACCGTAAAAGCCCTCAACCTTGAAACGCGCCAAAGCGCAGCTAATCATCAGTTATTAAACAATATCGCCAAACAATCCGGCGGACAAATGCTGTTGCCATCACAAATAAATCAGCTCACTGATCTGATCCGCAAAAACGATAATATTAAAACCGTTGTTTACCAGGATAAGCATTATAGTGATATGATTGATGTAAAATGGATCTTTGCGCTGATATTGGTATTACTAAGTACTGAATGGTTTGTAAGAAAGCGGGAAGGCGAGATTTAGAAATTTTAGGAATTTTCTCCGCCCAATTTATATCAAAAAAATTACCTGTGGGCCAGTTACTTTGGCTGGCAATTTGATAGATTTGTGTAGCGATGGTTTTATTTAAAAATTATTTAATTTAGTGATTAAACCTTTTACAGTAAAGTTGTCTAAGACTATATAATTCAACGAGGGGCTACGAACCATGAAAAGATCGATCTACTTAGGGCTGTTATTTGTAATCCTGTCGGGGTTATCAGCCTGCACCAGTTACAACTATTATACAGCCGGCCTTAACAAAACCAATATGAGCGGTTACCGCACTTTTGCATGGATACCCGCGGGCACTGCAAAGGTTAATGGTGTAGTAAGCCTTAACAGCACAGCAGATGCCAATATTAAGGATGCAACAACTCTTGCATTGCAAAGCAAAGGTTTAAGCCTGCAGCAAAAACAGCCCGACCTGTTGATTAGCTATACAACTACCATTGGCAGAGGTTCAAGAACAACTTATTACAGCAATTACGGTGGTTACTACGGCGGCTATGCTGGTTGGGGATTAGGCTGGGGTGGATACGGCGGCTGGGGCGGTGGTTTCTACGGTGGCTGGGGATATGGATACCGCCCGTATTACTATGCTTTCGGAGCTCCGTTTGCCTACTCGGGCGGTATAACTTATGCCGACCAGGAACATTATAAAGAAGGTACTTTAATTATAGATCTGATAGATAGAAGAACAAGAAAAGTAGTATGGCGCGGCTTCGGTGTTGGCGAAGTACATAGCGACCCTAAAAAGAATGTTGACGACCTCCCTAAGGTTGTTGATGGTATACTCAAACAATTACAAACTGCTCCACCAAGCAACGGTAATTATATGTACCATACCATGAGCTCTTAACTATTGATAAAGCGACTCAACAGCAATTGGTAGCCCGGCAATATCGCTGGGCTATTTTTTTGTCCGGATTTTCCCCGTAGAGACGCAATACTTTGCGTCTCTTGTGCAATTACGGTGGGGAATGATGTATTTGATTGAACATGGCGGAGACGCAAAGTATTGCATCTCTACGTGGGAATTAATAACACCCAAATTGTCATTTCTCCCTACGGTCGAAATGGCAAGCGGTTTAATTATTCCTTAAAATACTTCATTGCTTCCCCCGCAGCAACCTGCCCGGATATCAACGCGGGCGGCACACCCGGCCCAGGTACGGTTAACTGCCCGGTATATAGCAGATTTTTAATATGTTTTGCCTGCATGGCTGGTTTAAAGAAAGCCGTTTGCCCTAAAGTATTCGCCAACCCATAGGCATTTCCTTTAAATGAATGATAATCGGCCTTAAAGTCATTCATGGCATAGCTACGTTTAACTATAATGTGATCTTTAATGCTTTCGCCAGTTATCTTTTCAAAGCGGTTTACTATCAGATTGAAATATGATTCGCGCAGAGTTTCGCTATCTTCCAGTCCGGGGGCTAATGGGATCAGGAAAAATAAGTTCTCACATCCCGCAGGTGCTACGGTATCATCAGTTTTTGAAGGGCAGCAAACATAAAATAGCGGTTTCTCCGGCCACTTTGGAGTAGTGTAGATCTCTTTGGCATGCTGCTCAAAGTCCTCATCAAAAAACAAATTATGGTGCTTTATATCACCCAGTTTTTTATTTATGCCTATATAAAACAACAATGCCGATGGCGACATAGTACGGCTATCCCAATACTTGCTGTCATAATTGCGGTTGGGCTCTGCTATTAATTGCTGATCCACATGCTCATAATCGGCACCGGCTATTACAAAGTCAGCATTAAAAATGCCTTTACTGGTTTGGATTTTACTAACCAAGCTATCGGTCACATCTATCTTGGTAACCTCAGTATTTAGTTTGATATCAACCCCCAAATCTTCGGCAACATTAACCATTGCTTTTACAATTTCATGCATGCCGCCCATAGGATACCAGGTGCCCAACACAAGGTCGGCATAATTCATCATGCTATACATGGCTGGGGTATCCTGCGGTTTGGCACCGAGGAAGAGTACAGGAAATTCCAGCAGTTTTATCAGTCTGGGGTCCTTAAAATACTTGCGCACATGTTTGCTCATACTGGTAATCAATTGCATGCTAAAGCTCTTGCGGATGAGGTTCCAGTCAATAAATTCTCCCAGCGTGTGCGACGGCCGAAAAACATACTCGCCCATACCAACTTCATATTTGTATTTGGCCTGGGCTAAAAATTGCTTTAATTTATTACTACTGCCGGGTTCTATGCTTTCAAAAAGTATTTCCAGTTCGGGCATGTCGGCGGGTATATCCACAACCTCATCTTTATCAAAATAAACACGGTAAGCGGGATCGAGCCTTTTTAACTCATAGAAATCTTGTGGTTTTTTACCGAACAGGGCGAAAAAATTCTCAAAAACATCCGGCATCCAGTACCAGCTTGGCCCCATATCAAACTTAAACCCATCCTGCTCCCATACTCTTGCACGGCCACCGGGCTGGTCGTTCCTTTCCAGTACTGTAACCCTAAAGCCTGCTTTTGCCAGCACACAGGTAGCTGATAACCCGGCGAAGCCAGCGCCGATAACTACTATGTGTTTACCCTTATCCATTTGTTTTCAGCGCCTAAGGTAGTAAATAGTTTGTGGCAGTTTAAAAACAAATCCCGGCGTAGTTTTGTAATATTGTAAAAACGCGCACACAGAAAAATGAACCTGTATAATGAAACCTGCTTTGAATGCAGCAAATTGGTAACCAGCAAATACAGCACTTCATTCAGCACGGGAATAAAAGCTTTCGATAAAAAAATCAGAAACCCGGTTTATGCCATTTACGGGTTTGTGCGCCTTGCTGATGAAATAGTTGATACCTTCCATTATTATGATAAGCAGCAACTGATCAGTGATTTCAGGCTGGAAACCTTTAAGGCCATTGAACAAAGAATCAGTTTAAATCCTATCTTAAATTCTTTCCAGGCGGTAGTAAATGATTATGAAATAGCCCCGGAACTGATAGATGCTTTCCTGCTATCAATGGAGATGGACCTGGATAAAAAGACCTATAATACCGAGGCTTACAAAACCTACATCTTTGGTTCGGCGGAGGTGATAGGCCTGATGTGCCTTAAAGTTTTTTGTGGCGATGATGAGCAATTATACCATAAATTATTGCCAAATGCCTGCAGCCTGGGTTCGGCATTTCAAAAGGTTAATTTTTTGCGGGATGTAAAAGCTGATCTGGAAGAACGCGGCCGTACCTATTTTCCCGGTATCGATTTTAAGAATTTTACGGAGACAGATAAACAACGCATTGAGGCCGACATAAAAAAGGATTTTGATGATGGTTTTGAAGGGATAAAGCGATTGCCTCATGGCTGCCGGTTGGGCGTATATATTGCTTATTGCTATTATCTGCAATTGTTTAAAAAAATAACAGGTATATCTGCCGCCACGCTAATGCAAAAACGCATCCGTATTTCTGATACCCGCAAAGTGTCTATTTACTGCACCGCGCTAATCAGGCAAAAGCTCAATACTATTTAATAAATTCGCATTTTACAGTGCACCTATGCTGTAAAATTTCCGAAAAAAGCCTATATTAAGCTGTTAACCGTTTTTTAATGAAGTTTACCTATTTACTTATTAATTTCTTTACATTACTTTTTCCTGTTGCCTTATCCTTTGATAAAAAAGTGCAGTTTCACAAAAGCTGGAAATACATTTGGCCGGGCATGGCCGTTACAGGCGTGGTTTTCTTGTTTTGGGATGTGCTTTTTACACTAAAAGGTGTATGGAGCTTTAATAGCAATTATGTAACCGGTCCGGCTATTTTACACTTACCTGTTGAGGAGGTGCTCTTCTTTTTAACGGTGCCGTTTGCCTGTATATTTATTTATGCCTGTTTAAATTATTATATAAAACGGGAAATGGAAATGCGCCTTACCCGTATCATATCAAACCTCATTATTATCTTCTCAATACTGGTACTCATATTTTATCATCACCGCATGTATACCCGGGTTGCTTTTACGCTGGCGGCATTTTTGGTGGTATTGTTCCAGTTTATTTACAAGGTGCGGTGGCTCAATCGCTTATATATAACTTATGCGGTAGCGCTAATACCATTTTATATTATTAACGGCATACTTACCAGTTTGCCGGTTGTTATGTACAATAATACCGAAATGCTGGGCAGGCGGGTAGGTACTATACCTATTGAGGATCATTTTTATTTGCTGGCGCTGCTGCTCATGAATATCGGCTTTTTCGAGTACTTTAAAAAGAGGGCTATAAAGGTTCATTATGACAAGTTTGCCGGAGTACACTAAATCGCAGCTGGCCCTGCGCAACGGGCAGGATAAGCCCGAAATATGGGTGGCTTACAAAGGCATAATTTACGATGTAAGCGAAAGCCGCCTTTGGCGCAATGGCAAGCACTATGAGCACTGGGCAGGGCAGGACCTTACCGATGAGCTCATAGATGCTCCGCATACACATGAAGTTTTTGAAAGATTTAAAGCCGTAGCTAAACTAAAATAAGGTTATTTGTTAACCATACTCATTGCAGCTTCGGTATACCTGGGGCCGATGTTTGGGTATTTCTTTATCACTGCCTCAATTGCTTTAGAATCACTATCGCTTAATATAACATCAACCGAAGCAGCATTCTCCTTTAAATACTTTGTTTTTTTTGTGCCGGGGATAGGAATGATATCATCACCTTGCGCTAACACCCATGCTAAGGCAAGTTGTGAGGGCGTACAGCCTTTATCGTGAGCTATGCCTGCAAAATCTGCTGCAAGCTTGGTATTGTTTTCGTAATATTCGCCGCTAAAGCGTGGGATCGAATGCCTGAAATCATTAGCCTTTAATTCGCTGGCATCAGTCGGTAGGGTAGCGCTGAATAAGCCTCTTGAAAGCGGACTGAATGGTACAAACCCAATCCCCAGTTTGCGGCAAGCTGGGATGATCTCTGATTCGGCATCACGGGTTAATAAGGAGTATTCGCTTTGCAGCGCAGCAATAGGGTGAACTTTGCATGCGCGTTCTAATGTTTGGGCAGATGCCTCGGAAAGGCCGAGGTAGCGTACCTTCCCCTCTTTAACCAGATCGGTCATGCCGCCTATCATTTCTTCAAGTGGAATAGTTGGGTCGATACGGTGCACATAATACAAATCGATCACATCAACTTTAAGACGTTTTAAACTTGCCTCCACAGCTTTTTTGGCATAAACCGGGGACGCATCAAAACTACGTTCGCCATCCTTTTTAGGAAGGAAACCAAACTTGGTAGCTATGAAAACCTTATCGCGGTTGGGTGCCAGTACTTTCGAGATCAATTCCTCATTAGTATGCGGCCCATAAATATCGGCAGTATCCCAAAAATTAATGCCCAGGTCGAGCGCCAGTTCCAGTACTTTTATTGATTCCGCGTCGTCACGATCGCCATAAGCGTGGGTCATGCCCATGCAGCCTAAGCCTATGGCCGATAATTTTTCGCCTGTATTGCCAAGTTCCCTGTATTTCATAATTGTTGCGTTTATATATTTGCAAAAACGACTATAACAGTTGGTTGTTTTATAGCGATTGTAAGAATTACGCTATAATGGCAAACTGCGATAGTGTAACAAATTCATTTACCCGTGCAGCTATTTCTTCCTGGCTTAAGTTCCTGATCTTTTCAGTGCCAAATTTCTCTACACAGAATGATGCCAGTGCTGAGCCGAATATGATAGCATTCTTCATGTTATTGAAGTTGATGGTGCCTACTTTTGCCAGGTAACCAATAAAACCGCCTGCAAAGGTATCACCTGCGCCGGTTGGATCAAATACATCAGCCAATGGTAATGCAGGTGCAGAGAATACCAGGTCATCGCTAAACAACAGCGCGCCATGCTCGCCCTTTTTAATGATGAGGTATTTTGGCCCCATCTGTAATATTTTGCGGGCAGCCTTTACTAAAGAAAACTCGCCGGATAATTGGCGTGCTTCAGCATCGTTTATAGTTAATACATCAATTAGCTTTATGGTTTCCAACAGGTCGTCCATAGCAATGTCCATCCAAAAGTTCATGGTGTCCATTACAATAAGCTTAGGGCGGTTTTTAAGGCGTTTAATAACGGTTTGCTGTACCTGTGGGGTAAGATTGCCCAGCATCAGGTATTCGCAATCCTGGTAGCTTTCAGGGATAATGGGGTCGAAATCAGCTAATACATTCAATTCGGTTATCAGCGTATCACGGCTGTTCATGTCGTTATGGTATTTTCCTGACCAAAAGAAAGATTTTTCGCCTTCCTTTACCTGCAATCCTTCGGTGCTGATGTTATGATTATGAAAATCCTCTATCTCGCTTTGCGGGAAATCATCACCCACCACAGCTACAATTTTAACCTTATCATAAAAATATGATGCAGCTAAACTTGCGTAGGTAGCTGCGCCGCCAACAATTTTATCTGTTTTACCAAAGGGTGTTTCAATAGCATCAAACGCTACGGTACCAATAACAACTAAACTCATGCTGAAATGTATATTTTTTTTCCGGGGGCAAATATTGTGAAATTACCTTATAAATTAGCTGAAGGAGCTTATTTATATTGACTAAATGTTAGATTTAAATACCAACAGATAAAATTAAATGCCTGAATATTAATTGATATTGATATTTTGTAATTTTTTTTTTGTGAAATATTGTGAAGTTTCGCCGGAAATCCTACTTTTGCACACTCCAAACCGGAAAATGATTCCTGAGTAGCTCAGCTGGTTAGAGCATCTGACTGTTAATCAGAGGGTCCCTGGTTCGAGTCCAGGCTCAGGAGCAAAGCCCCGCACGTCCGCGGGGCTTTTTTTGTGCATTAATATTTGACATTTCAATGTAGTCGGAGAACGGGGGGGAAGCTTCCCCTAAGGGCTGAATGCCGCAACTTTACTTTATATCCATATAATCAGTGTTTTTTTTGGGGGGGGGCAATTTAGTCCGCTTAGTTGGAATATTGGGTTTTATGGGGTAAGTTAGTATTTCATTTTTTTGGTAATGGACTTTTGAACCAAATCCAATGATAAAAACTACATCAAAACGGCCTGACGGAATTTGTTAAAAAACAAATTTTACTCCTTCATAAACATCGCCGGCCTCACTGCTGGGTTGGCAATTGGCATCCTGATATTATTATGGGTGCAGGATGAGTTGAGTTTTGATCGTTTCCATAAACAAGCTGCAAACATTTACCGACTTGAGGTTTCAGGTGGAACGGGTGCCAGCGTGCAAATATTTACCTCTATTTTAGCGCCGATGGCCCCGGTTTCAAAACAGCGATTATCAGCTATACTGGATTATGTGCGCCTAACGCCCGCTAACTTCACCCTATTTAAGTTCCACCTAAATACAAATAAAGGTCTTTAGAGATAGTCTAAGGGCCTTTTTCGTTGGCGATTGTCAACAATGGAGATACACTTCGAGGGCACCATCGGTTTTTCTAAACTATACTAACAAAATGTGTAAACTCCTATAGATCAAGAAATAAAACTGCACAAATCTGATATCTCGCCAAAAGGTATACTAAAAATGTTTATAAAAACTACAATTGTAGTTGTATAATTACAATAATAGTTTTATACTTGTATTATGAAACGACTAAGCGAAAAAGAAGAAGCCATAATGCAGGCGGTTTGGAAGTTAAAAAAGGCCTTTGTTAAGGAAGTGCGCGACGACCTGCCCGACCCAAAACCCCACATCAACACCGTAGCAACCATGATGCGCCGGTTGGCCGACAAGGGCTTTTTAAAATTTGAAGATTTTGGAAGTACTTACCGTTATGCGGCGATAATATCTAAGATGGAATACACCAGGAAGTTTGTAAGGCCGCTTTTAGCCGGGCTGTTTGGCAATTCCATGAAAAACGTGGTATCGTTTTTTGCCGAGGAGGATGAAGTATCCTTAGATGAACTAAAAGAGATCATTAAAATGATAGAGGATAAGAACAAATAAATTTCAGTACCATGGAACCATTAGTTATGTACCTGTTAAAGGCCAATGTGGTGATATCCATATTGTTCCTGTTTTATTTATTGGTGCTCAAAAACTATAAGTCGTTTAAGCAGAATAGGTTTTACCTACTATTCAGTTTAGTACTATCGCTGTTTTTGCCTCTTTTGCCAGAGTTGAGTTCTCCGCATTTCGAGCCGATCCAGCGCCAGATAACAACGGCCAACCCGTTAAACGGCCTGTACACAACTATTGGTAATTCGCAAATGATTACAAAACCCGTTAACACCGCTTACGTTGCCTTTAACCAGGGCTTTACACCTCCTTCGCTGATGCAAATTTTAGCCGGTGCTTATTTATTAGTTAGTATTGTTTTACTGGCAAGATCGATCATAAAAGTACTTAAAATCAGTATCCTGATCAAAAACACCGATAAACAATATATAGATGGTATTTACTATTGCGCTTTTGATGGAACTGCTCCGTTTTCATTCTTCAATTACCTGGCCATTAACAAAGAACTTTTTAACGATAATGAACTCCAGCAGATCATTGCGCATGAAAATGTGCACATACGGCAGTGGCATAGTATAGATATATTGTTTGCCGAATTGGTGCATGCCATACTATGGATCAACCCACTGTTGTTATACTTAAAACGCGGCATCAAGCTCAATCACGAATACATTGCGGATGCCGAAGTAATTAACAGTGGCGTTGATAAAAAGGACTATCAGCTTAGCATTCTGCACAGCTCACTTAAACTCAACCAGGTAAACCAATTAACCAGTCTATATAGTTCTTCAAAAATTAAACTTCGTATCAAAATGATGAATTTAAAAAAATCACCTAACGCAAATGCGTACAAATATGCGTTTGTGTTGTTACTGGTTGCGGCCAGTTATTGCTTAATTAACCCATTAAGCGTGAGTGCTCTACAGAAAAACGTGAGCGGAACTGCTCAGGATCTGAAAAAATTTGAGGGCTATTACGAGATGAAAGGCACCAAAGGGGCGGCCGTAATACAAATTACTGCGACCGGCAATGGCATAGTTTTAAAACAATTATGGAATGACAAGCAAATTGACTTTACATCTACCGGCCCGTTAACGTTTTCAACAAAAGACAACCCATCATTCACTCTTAAGTTTACCAGCGACAATGCAGGCCTCATTACCCAGATTTTAGCCTTTGGAAAAGACGTTTGGGTTAGAAGTGATAGCTACCATCTTCCTGTTGCGGTAAAATTAACTGCACATGACCTGAAAAAGTTTGAGGGCTATTACGAGATGAAAGACCCAAAAGCAGGCTTTATACAAATATCCTCTACCGGCAGTGGTTTAGTTTTAAAGCAATTATGGGATTACAAACAATTTGATTTTGCAGCAAAGAGCCCGTTAGACTTTTTTGGAAAAACCGCTCCCGGCTTTACCCTCCAGTTTACCAGCGACAATGCAGGCCACATTACCCAGGTTTTGGCTTTTGGAACAGATGTTTGGGTTAGAAGTAATAACTACCATGCCCCTGTTGAAATAAAATTAACTGCACAGGAGTTGAAAAAATTTGAAGGCAAATATGAGGCCGCAAACAAAAAAGGAACTTATATACAAATCAGCTCTAACGGCAATGGCTTAGTTTTAAAGCAGCTATGGGATAACAAACAAATTGATTTTGCAGCCGCGAGCACATCAGACTTTTTTGCAAAAGCAGAGCCTGGCTTTACCCTCCAGTTTACCGGTAACAATTCCGGTGGCGTTACCAAGGTTTTGGCTTTTGGAAAAGATGTTTGGGAGAAAGTTAATTAACTTCAGTAAGCGCTTACCTGAAAATGAAAAGGCTTTTAGATCAATTTCTAAAAGCCTTTTTTCTTGCTTAAAACTTCCTGAAAATTTAAAGTTGCATGGGTTCCGCTCTATCTAAAATAAGCTTATATTCTAATGGATAACGGGTTTCTTCATCATAGAGCATGGAATAACCTTTTTGTGATGGTTGGTGGTTGTGCAACTGTTTGTGAGGCTTTTTATTTCAGCAATTTTCTATTATGTTAGTGAAGCTATTGCAAATAGCTGCCTTTTAGATGAAATATTTAACAATTTTAATTTCACTATTTCTTCTGCTTCTAATTTCATGCAAACACAAAAGCAGTCAAACTAATATTCAAATAATTAAAAAGGACACCGATGTTAAGATAGCTGTTAAGTTGCTGCCAACAACCGATAGTGGTAAGCTGATGCTTCATTTGGATAGTTTGCCAAAAATCAAGTTCCCATTTAAATCAGAAGCCTATAATCGTGAATTCGATTCAATTGATTTGTCTGAGTTTAAGAACAAGAAATTATTTAATTTGTCCTTTACAAGAATACCGACTACCATTGGTGGGGGCGGGCTTGACGACGAACGAGTAGATTCAACTTTCAACTTAGTTGAAAAGAATTACAAAGGAGCCTGGAATTTAATTGTAAAGAAGCCCAAATTTATTGTTGTAGAGATACAATCGATATATTTCAATGGCGTAAAATTAGTTACTTTAACTTATAATCTTGAAGTTATTGATGCTATCAATATAGCAATAGCTGATCCTTCGGGGCATTATCCCTGGTTTGCCGACAGGCATTCTATTATCAATCAAAACTTAACATTAATTCTTCAGCATGAATATATCATGAATGAAACTGAAAACAGTGCTGAAACCGAGACATCACATGAAAAATGGTTCATTGATAAAACCGGGCATTTTAAAAAGAGTAAAAACCAATGAAAGAACAAATAGATTTCTGCTTACTAATTGAACATTAAAGCCGCCACAGAGCATTTACTGGATATGCTTTTACCTGAAACTCATAAGTAAGCTGAAATATTTTATTTATTTTCAACCCCGTTATTATTTTTTTATTAAGCGTTAATTAATGCGCCAGCATTTTTTTGCAGTAACTAATTATTGAATCATATGCCCTGGTCTAATTTTAGATAGATGAGCTATCTTCAGGAAATGCTGCCCATAATTAGATATATTTTAATAGATTGATAAATGAAATATTTGATTTCAGCGATTCTTATTTTTAGCGGATTAGTGGTTCATGCGCAAACCAACGGCAAGGTAAAAGTAGCCTGCATAGGTGCCAGCATCACTTATGGTGCCCTTATCGAGAATAGGGAACAGAATTGTTATCCGGCCCAGCTGCAGAACATGCTTGGAAACCACTACCAGGTAACAAATTATGGTGTAAGCGCTACTACTTTAATACGTAAAGGCGATAACCCTTACTGGCAAACCAAACAATATAAGGATGCCCTGGCTGATAACCCGGATGTGGTAATTATTGACCTGGGCGGGAACGACTCAAAATTAATTAACCGCACACATCTGGATCAATACGAGCAGGATTATAAAGAATTTATTCATTCATTTACGCAGCTGCCATCGCACCCGCGTGTTATCTTATTGCTGGCTATGGCCACGTTTTTAAAAGATACAGCCGGTATTTGGGATCCTGTGATCGTAAACCAGATCAATCCGAAGATACAAAAGGTAGCTTATGACGAGCATGTGGAAGTTATTGATATGCACTCGCCATTTGTAAATAAGGAAGCTAATATGCCCGATAAACTGCATCCGGATAAAATTGGTGCAGGTATTATGGCGCAAAACGTTTACCGGGTAATAGCGCAAGAGCGGGATAAGGATTTTGATATATTCAAAAGCCTTACTATGCCATTAAAGCAAAGTTCGTTTTATGGCTATGAATGCGCTGATTTTACTTTTAACGGAAGAAACTGTAAAATAGCAAAGCCCAAATTTGCTGCCAAGGGCCATCCATGGGTTTGGCGCGCACGTTTCTGGGGGCATGAGCCACAAACTGATATTGCATTGTTACAGCAAGGTTTTCACATTGTTTATTACGATGCGGCGGAGCTGCTGGGCAATAACGAGGCCATTGCCGATTGGGACGGCTATTATAAATTATTACACAAAGCAGGGCTCGCTAAAAAAGCAGTACTGGAAGGCATGAGCCGCGGCGGTATTTATGCATTTAACTGGGCTGCTTTAAATCCCGAAAAAGTTGCCTGTGTGTATGTTGATAATCCTTTATTGAATATTCCGTCGTGGGCAGCGCAGTTTATCAATAAGCCTGATATGAAAGATGAAATGTTTCTGGCTTTTAAAAAAGATTATAACCTGACTACTGACAGCGATATAATGAATTTTAAAGGCAGCCCGGTTGATAAGGTAAAACAGATTGTAAAGGGCACATACCCTATACTAATACTTTGTGCCGATGCGGATGAACAGGTGATTCCGCAAGAAAATACCCTGCTGTTTGAGCAAAAGGTAAAGGCATTGAACGGAAATATCACCGTAATACACAAGCCTGGATTCAAGCATCACCCGCATAGTCTGCCTAATCCGGCCCCAATTGTCGATTTTATATTGCAGGAAACCGGTTATATTGCAAAAGCAGCTATTAAATAGCCGATAGAATCTTTATCTATTTCCTTAATCGGTTCTACTTTAACCTCGATTGAAGCTATAACAATTGCCAGCTCCATCATAAATTCATTACAGAGTTGGCAATTGTTATTATTTTCTTTTGCCTTACAGCTGGCTTACCAATTCCGCTATCCTGTTAGAGATACCTACTTCGTTATCATACCAGGCTACAACTTTCACCAGTTTGTCAATAACCTTGGTAAGGCTGCCATCAACAATTGATGAATGCGTATTGCCCAGGATATCCGATGATACATATTGTTCCTCAGTATATTCCATAATGCCCTTGAGCGAGGTTTCGGCATAGTATTTAAACAGGTTGTTCAGCTCGGCGACTGATACTTCCTTTTTTAAGTTGATGGATAGATCTACTATTGATGCATCAATTACCGGTACGCGGTAGGAGTAGCCATCCAGTTTACCTTTTAAGTTCGGCAATACATCCCCTATGGCTTTGGCGGCACCTGTGGTTGTAGGGATGATGGAATAAGATGCTGCACGTGCCCGCCTCAGGTCTTTATGAGGTGCATCCTGCAAGTTTTGATCGGCTGTGAATGCATGAATGGTGATCATATAACCGGATTCGATCCCGAATTCATTATCCAGTATAGATAAGATAGGGGCTATGCTGCCCGTAGTGCAGGATGCGGTTGAATAGATCAGATCGTCACTTATAATTTCGTTATTAACACCATGTACAATGGTTTTTACGCCACCGGTAGCAGGCGCAGTGATCAATACTTTTTTTGCACCGGCCTTGATATGTGAAGTTGCCGAAGCTTTATCTGTAAAACGCCCGGTTGATTCTATAACCACATCGATACCCAGATCTTTCCATGGGAGTTTTTCGGGATCCCTTTCACTTAATAAGCGGATGCTTTTTCCATTTACTATCATAGCGTCATCGTCAACAACAACTTCACCCGGGAATCGCCCATGTGCGGTATCATATTTGAGCAGGTGGGCTAATGTTTTAATATCCGTTAGGTCGTTTATAGCTACAACTTCTATTTCTGGTTTGTTTTGTAAAGCCCTGAGGGTCATTCTGCCTATGCGGCCGAATCCATTAATTGCAATTTTCATTTTGTATGTATTAAGTTAAATAAATAAGGACATAACATGCCCGTTAACGTACAGCCAATAGCTGCATATTTTAAATTGAGGCCGGTATTTTCTTTAATTAATTTGTATGATATAAGCTGGGTTGAAGTATATCACTAATGCCATCTATTTTGAGCGATGTTCTGAATGCCCGGCGATAATCTGACGGGGTAGTCATTAAATGCCTCAAAAACGTCCGCCTCATTGAAACCAGGCCGCCGAGGCCGCATTTTTCTGCTATACATTCAAGGGGCATGTCCGTATCTTCCAAATATTTTCGAGCCATTTCAACCCTGAGTTTTTCAATAAATTTAGCGGGAGGTAGACCCGTTTGCTTATGAAATACCCGCGTAAAATTTCTTGGGCTCATATTTAAATGTTCAGCCATACTAACTACATCTAATGCTTCATGCAGATTTTTAACAAACCAGTCATGTAGTTTTTGGGCAATGTTTGAGCTTTCGTAAACGGGCAGCAAATTGCCAAACTGAACCTGGAAACCGGGCCTGCTTAAATAAAAAACCAGTTTCCGGGCTACTTGTATAGCAATATCTTTTCCGTGGTCTTCCTCTACCAAAGCAAGCGCAAGGTCAATCCCTGAGGACACTCCACCAGAAGAGTATATATTCCCGTCACTTGTGTAAAACGCTGTGCTGTCTACATCTACAAGAGGATATTCCTTTTTTAACCTGTCGCTCAATTGCCAATGTGTTGTCGCTTTTTTCCCGTTCAATAAACCTGCTTCGGCTAACGAAAATGCCCCGCCACAAACCGACCCGATGCGGCGTGTGTTATTTTTATTTATGAATGCCAGCCAATCATAAAAATCATGGTGTTGCGGTTTTTTTAAAGTGTTGAAATCGTTACCAGCTACTATGAGCGTATCAATAGGCGTTTTAATTTCCATTGCGCAATATTGGCAAACTATCTCCATGCCTGTTGAGGTGCTGATCTTTTTGTCGATAGTTGGAGATGCAATCAAAACATCGTAGCCTGCTTTGGAGCCTGACGCGCTCAAACATTTATCGGCAGTAGTGAAAACATCAGCCGGGCCTGCAAAATTAAGCAGCGTGATGCCAGACATGGCTACAATTACTACTTGCTTTCTTTGCTGATTATCAACGATCATATACCAAATTTACACTTTTTATTAATTGTCTCAAAGGACATAAATTATACATTTTAGGCCAAAAAGATATAAACTTTAACGTACAAAGAAATGTGTACAGTCATTCGAACGCGAAAGTGGTTCGGGTTAAAAGTATGTCGGGTGATTTTTATATGGTAACTGAGATCGTGCTGGTGCAGCAAAGTTTTCAAAGGTTCTCGGCCTTAATATTGCAGAGAGTCTTCATTGAAATTAAAGGTTTTCTCTTTAAAAGAATGCTTTATTTGACTATTTTAAGGTTTCTGTGATTAGTTATCTTACCAATTTCCAGCAGCATGATCACTGCATCGTTGGACAATGCCTCCATGTCAATTTCGTTTAGCTCCCATAAAACAAACCCGTCCCTGGCGTGCATTAAGCGGTATTGTACTTCAAATACGCCGTCAATAACAAATGCGAACAAAAAGTTATCAGGGTTGGATGCACGGAGTGTAGCTTCGGCACGCCCGTTAAACTGCCCTACGTAACCAATGGCATTGTTTAGTTTAAAAATCTCTATCAATTGGTTCTTATTCCCGGGCAGGTCAAAAGCAAATCTCTGCTGCTGGTTGGGTTTATTGGCTTTAATCCACAGGTGTAAAAAGTTTACCATTTCTTTTTTGTACAGATTGTTAACCTGGAAACGGGAACCCGCGGGCAGATCTAATAATTGTACATGGCCGGGTTTAATCAGGCCTATATTGCCCAAACTATCCATATATTCTATAGCGCCTACTACCGGAATAAGGATAACAGCCGAATGTTTTTCTACATCCATGCTGATGCTTTTCCTCCCAACCAGCGTATCATCGTTCAAAACATACAGATCACTGAAAGGTGCTTTATATTCATGCTGATAATTCCCAAAATTGAAGGTGTTGTAACTGCGGTACCAGTCCAGCTGGTTCAGCCCCCGTTCATCTGCCAAAAATAGTTTCCCTTTAGATTGCGGTATCATAGATCTCCTCCTGCTTTAAACTGTGAATACTTAAAAATGGCTGCATAGTAAACATTTCTGTTAAAATGCCATGGTTGCTTTCCGGTACAGTTCCTGTAAAGGCCACCAGCAGCAGGTTTCCTACCGTATCAATCCAGGTAAGGGGTTCGCTGATAAATTCTACAGCAATGCGATGCCTGGACTTGTCACGAATATCTGAATCGATAATTTCAAACTTGTAATTTTTAAATGGCAGAAAAACTTTACCCAGGTTATTCAGGATGTCGGGCACCTTACCATTCAGTTGTTTCAGGTAATTGATCACGGATGCGCTCACTAAAAAGTGCAGCTTATCCGCATTAGGTACATGTTGCCTCAGTTCCGCAAAAGTGAAATACTTTTTATCAGTGTTGTAATTTTGCGACTGGATCAGGTATTCCTGAAATGTGGCATCGGATACATACTTCTCCCATGCATTCTGCGAATCTGCATTGATCACTTTGCGGTACGCTAACCGGATTATCCCTTTCGACATAAGATAGATGTTAGGCAGGTACGCCGATGTTGATGGTTAATACATATCCTGCAGAAACACTTCCGGTAACCGTTGACAATTCATTTGCCAGTGAATCGCTGAAAACCATGTCGACTGTATTGGCCGTATCTTGTACGCCACGATCTGAATAAGGGGAAACTGTTGTATACACCGTATTGCAAACGTCAGTAGGAAAAGCGATCTGGGTGATCAGCAAAGAAGTACCGGCCGAATTATACACATGCACGTGTATATGCGGTGCCCTTGGCGAATACCAGCCGGGAAAAATACTGGTAAACGTAACTAACCCATTGGTATCAGTAGTTTGCCGTCCCCTTAAAAAATGCGACGCGGTATAATCAACAGAAGCATAAGAGCCGCCGGGTGTATCGGTATATTCTGAATAGTAGCCTAAAGCTGTGCAATGCCAGATATCAACCAATGCGCCGCTTAATGCAGCGCAACTATTATTGGTGTTGGTAAATGTAAGTTTGATGGTTAAAGCAACTCCCGTTTGGCCATCAACTATATTACTGCGTACATATGACGAAGGAACAAGGGTAGGGTATGGCCCCGCAGTTTCTGATGAGGTAATTGTGCAGGAATCGCTTGATGAACTACTGGTTGTGGTGGTGGTAGACGTTGCTGTTGTAGTACTATCCTTTTTGCAGGAATTAGCAAATGGCGCAATTGCGGCAAACCCTAATGCGGCTAATCCGCCTGATATAAATGATTTTCTTTCCATAATATGATTCCTCCTAATAAGTATTAAATAGTTTATGATTTAAAACTATACATACCATTGAGCAAGCGATCATATGTATCGTCAAAACATCAAGTTGTATCGATAAGTACACTTATGTAGTGACTAAACGCATTAAAAGCAGATAAATAGATATTTTTCTAATATCTATTTATCTGCTTTATATTATATAAGCATTCGGAATAATATTATCAGATCTTACTTATTGTAATTATTTGATTGGTTGACTTTGGATTATTGTTTAATGTTAACTCTCCTTTTAAATTGGTTTTTACTTTTACTCCGGCTCCACCATTAACTACTAAAATATAAGTTGAATTAGGTTTTAGTTGATGGAGGATATAGTTAATTGATGCTGACGCGGTTTGCTGCCATTCTATTTTATCAGCAGACCAGCTTTTTATGGCGATGGTTAAGCGTTTAGCCGAGATAGCTTGCAGAGAAACATCGGCGCTGTTTTCGTTAAAATAGGATAATTGTGTTTTTGTGGCATTGAACCCAAATGATGTATTGGCGGTAACTTTAAACATTTTATCAGCTACCGAATAGCTGCCGCTATCAAGCCCTATAATTAATTGCTTACCCCTGAAATTATATTTTAACACGGTACCGCTTAGATCTGGTGTAATATGAGGGTCGAGGTAAAAACGATTATATAATGGGTTTATGCCATAAACAGATTGGTATAAGCCAACAATAGCCAGGCTGTTCCCTGATAGTATATCGTCGCCAAGGCCATCTTGTTTTATCCTGCCATAACGTTGAAATGCCAGGCCATCTTTACTGTATTGTTCCAAAACATTCCGCACATATTTAATAGCGAGCGCAGGACTATAAGCCGCGTAAGCCTGCACGCCGATTGATCCCCAGGATAAAAACAGGTCGCCGTTTTCATACCCGGGGAAAGGGAACTGCCATTCTTTGCCTTCTCCCGGTGCATACGAGTTCATGGCCAGGGGCCAGAAAAATAGCTTTTCTTTTTCCATCTGTGCTTCAATGCTGTTCAGAATTGTCTTTTTCCGTTCAGCGTCATCACAAATGCCATAGGCTATTGCCATAAAATTTACCGGGGTAACCATGTTACGGCCATGGATGGTCCCGTCCTTATCCCGCCAGTGTACGTAGCAACCCTTTTCCTCGTCCCAAAAACCGCCGTCTTTGGTCGGTTTGTTGAAGCTGGCTTTCAATATGGCTGCAAAATCTTCATAATACTTTGCTTTGGGCCCGTTGTTTAACTGGTGTTCAATAGCGGCCCATTTTACTAAGGCATGGTAAAGTTTGGCGTTCACAAAAGCATTTTCGTATGATGCCCAAATAATATCTATCCAATCGCTGCTCTTTTTCTCGCCGGAGTTATCGTTGGTCATTTCAACAAGACCGTTGTTGTTGCCATCTCTTTTCAATATCCAGTCTAATGCTTTTTCGCAATCCAGCTGGTGGCTTTTAACCCAGGTTTTATTACCCGTCATATCATACAGATCGGCGATATTGCTAACCAAATCGGGGTTCGAATCCATCAGGATGCCCCACTGAGCCTCATAAAAACCATATTTATTAAACTGCCCCGGCATCGCATCCTCATTGGTGTAGGCCCATCTCGGGTACACCCTGCCATCAGGTTTTATGGCGTGGGTACAGTAATAATCAAGGCAACTTTGATAGCCAGCTAAATACTTAGGGTCATTTATCCCCAACCCGAGCAAGCCAATATATTGCTCATGCAGGCAAATGGGCCCGTAAGGTGTATGCCAGCTATTGCCGCCAAAATGCAGTGAATCTATCACGCCGATCCGGGCTATGGTGTTCAACACGGCGCTTACCTCCGTACCATCAACCCCTTTAAACTTGCCGCGGCCGTATTTCTCATCAACATTAAAATAACTTAGGGTTATGCTTTCGCTGCTTTTTTCTGCGGATATGGTAAAGGGGGCCCACACATCAGTTCGCTGTCTTATAAATCTTCTTCGGTTTGTTCCGCTGTCTGATTTAAAGCGTAATTCTTTGCCGGATACGGTAACTGTATAGGCCAGTTTATCGTCATTGGTCCGGCTATATTTCATGGCAACGTTTTCGCCGGGTGCATCCACGGTAATATTTAAGCCATTATTTGTTTTGCTATTCCAGAAATCTGATGATCGGGTGTGAACCCCGTAAGTACATAATTTTTCATTGAATAAATAGAACCATGCCAGCCCTCCATAGCCCTGGTATGCGCCTTCCCAGGTGTTAATGCTATCGAAATTAAAGACAGGTAAAGCTGCTTCATCAGCGTTTATCACTTTGGATAAACTTCTTTCCAGGGTCCATTTTATTGATTTCCCGGTGATGGTAAATATCCAGTTCTCATTAATGGTCAAATTTTTATCGCCATAACTTATTCCAGTTAGCCTTACTACGTTCCCGGTTTTTACCAATTGAGGGATGCCTTTTAAATGGAGCGATGAGTAAATGATGCCACCAACCTTTACCGATGTAAATATTCCGTCAGCGCTGGTGATCACTTTTTGGCCGTTAATCGTGAGTGAGGTGATACTGGCCTTGTTGCCATAATCAAGCAACATACTGATTTTGGGGGTGCTGATCGGGTATTCTTTTGCTATGCCGACAACCGGTGATAACATTATGCAACTATAAATGAGCGCAGTAGAAAATGCTTTTAGCATAAGTTGAGTTTTGAGTTAATGACAGGTACTTTGTTATAATGTAAATAGTTATTTTTACCGGGAACAAGCTAAGTAAAAACCTTTTCGATATAAAAAATATTGCAATTTTTATATCAAAAATATAACAGCTACCGACTAAAACTAATATTAAATAGATGCTAAGAATAAAACAATTTGTGTTAACGCTGACCGGTTTAACTGGTATTTGTTTCTTCAGTTCATTTAAAAATATAAACAATGGCCCCGGAGATCCGAAGGATCAACCTAAGATAGTGAACATTGTTAATTTTATCCGTTTACTTGAACCGCGCGATACAAGTGTTACCGAAAATGTGCTTTACCAAACTGTGGTTAAGCAGGTAGCGATCATGAAAAAGTACAAACTTGGCGGTACGTTTTTATTACAATACGATGCCCTGCTCGATCCCCGCTACCAGAAGCTGTTAAAAAGCTTACCCCGTGATTCATTTGAAATAGGAGCCTGGTGGGAAATACCGCAGCCATTGGTAGAAAATGCAGGTTTAAAATGGCGGGGCCGTTACCCGTGGGACTGGCGCGCTAATATTGGCTTCTCCACAGGGTATACGCCAAAAGAGCGTGAAAAGCTGGTTGATGTTTATATGCGCGATTTTAAAAAGATATTCGGTTATTATCCAAAGTCGGTTGCTTCCTGGTTTATTGATGCTCATACGCTGAATTATCTCTATGTAAAATACAAGATAGTTGCTTCGGCCAATTGTAAGGATCAGTATGGCACGGATGGATATACGCTTTGGGGAGGCTACTGGAACCAGGCTTATTATCCGAGTAAAACTAACTCTTATATGCCTGCCCAGCATGCTGCAAATCAAATTCCTGTGCCTATATTCAGGATGCTGGGGAGTGATCCGGTTCGACAGTACGATAATGGTCTTGGTACAACCCGCCAGGGTGTGGTAACGCTTGAACCGGTTTATAAATTTGGCGGAGGTGATTCAACTTGGGTATACTGGTATTTTAAAGAGTTTGTTAAAGGCGAGGCCATGGAATTTGCCTACACGCAGGCCGGGCAGGAAAACTCTTTCACCTGGGATGCCATGGCAAAAGGATTGGAGCTGCAAATGCCCCTGATAGCCCGCCTGAGGGACGAACATAAAGTCAAGGTTGAAACCTTAGCCGCATCCGGCGAATGGTTTAAGGCGCATTATAAAGTAACACCCGCGACATCGGTTACCATAAACAAAGATATAGAGGGCAGCGACAGGAAAACCGTTTGGTTTGATAGCAGATTTTACCGCGCTAATTTATTGTGGGAGAACAATACCCTGCGGATAAGGGATATTCATCTATTCAATGAAAAGTTCCCATCCGTTTACGAAAAGGAAAAAGCAACATCAAACGAATGTGCCTTTTTTACCCTGCCTTTTGTTGATGGCTATTTATGGAGCACTGCGCAGCAAATGGCCGGTCTGCGGTTGAAAGCTATTGTTGACGGTAAAGAAGTTATTTTAGAGGGAGGGGATCCAACAGTGACAAGCCCGGTTAAAGGTAAGCTGCATATCTCCTGGCCATTAAAAACAGTTGCCGGAACGCTTTTAATAGATATGGATGAACGCGAAATTAAAATGAGTATCAAAAGCGAGAAGGCGATCAATTGGTACATGGATCTGACTGTATCCGACAAAGCGAAATTGCCTTTCAAAAAAATTAGCCAGCATCAGATAGATTGTAATTTTCAAGGGATGGGATATTCTTTAAAATCATTAAAAGGCTCCTTTACAGAACCAGATGGTGATATAGTTTTTAGGCTGAATCCTGAAAAAAGTACATTTATCCTGAGCTTATCAAACGGAAATTAACACTCAGTTTTTATGAAAAATCATCCAGCATATCAAATGTTGGTACATAGAACAGGCTGCCGGTTTTTGCTGTGCTGAAATCCAGTATCCGGTCGTAATTCCCGGCAGGGGAGCCAATGAACATATTGTTCAGCATTTTTTGTACGGTGCTGAACGTGCTTGCGTAGGCAATGAAATAAGTACCCATATCATTGGTGGCCATATTGCCAAAGGGCATATTATCGCGCACAATTTTAAAATCGTCGCCAACATTGGCTAAGGCTATGTGTGAGTTGGATGGCTTAACTTCATCCGACATTTCAATATCATTGGGTTTATACCTGCCAATTACTTTTTCCTGTTGTTCGGTTGACAGGTTTTTCCACGCTTTCAGGTCATGAATGTATTTTTGTACGAAAAGATAACTGCCACCTTTGTAATCAGGATCGTCGTCGCCTATCATGCCAAATAGCTCTCTTTCCTGCCCATGCGGGTTTTCGGTGCCATCAACAAAGCCTAAAATAGAGCGGCTGTCCCAATACCTGAAACCATGAATTTCTTCGGTACAGGTTGCCACCGGCGCTAAAATATCCGCTATCGCTTCTGCCATATCATAGCATATGCTGGTGGTATCAGCCCTTATATGAAAATGCAGGTCACCTTTGGAAGAAACTGCCGTGTGTTTCCCGCCAGTGATAGGAACAAAGTTTGCCAATTCCTTAGGTAAGGGAGCAGGCAGCTGAAGACGGAGCCAGGCCTCGTAACCAATACCCATTACACAGCTTGCCCTCGAAACCGGGAAACGCACATTTGCAGAATTATTAAGGTTGATGATCAGTTTGCAAACGTTACTGAAAACATCTTTAACATCCAGATCATCATTAAAATTCCAGACCATAAATATGGTATTGTTATTCGTATAGTCTGTTACATTTTGTGAGTCTGGTTTCATGTGTTTTATATCGCTGTTTGTGTTACGAAAATAAACAAAAATGTTAATTGTGTAGCCGGAAATAGGTGTTTCTGATCCTGAAAATTGTTTACTTATCGCAAATAGTCACAGTGAAAAAGAGGTTGTCTCAAAAGTCGATTTTATCAAAAAGATGACCAAATAATATTGCCTCGGTGCTTTTTGTGTCCCTATCTTCGTGCTCTTTGTGGTTGATTTTACCACGAAAGGCACAAAGATTTTCACAAAGAGGCACGGAGTTTTTTAGCGCAAAATGTAATTCGTTATTATCCTTTTTGATACAGCCTCTTTTAATATGATTTGGTAATTATGCGAAATTATTAGCTTCTATTATGGCATCTGCAAAAGCCTTTGGCGCTTCCTGTGGCAGGTTATGGCCTATGCCGCCGGTAATATTATGATGCACGTATTTTCCCGTAAACTTTGCGGCATAGCTTGCAGGGGCGGGGTGAGGAGCGCCGTTAGCATCGCCCTCAAGCGTAACAGTTGGTACAGTGATAGCAGGGCCGGTGGCCAGTTTTTGTTCAAAGGCATCGTATTTAGTTTCACCTTCTGCCAAGCCCAGGCGCCAGCGGTAATTATGGATCACGATAGCAACGTGATCAACGTTGGCTAAGGAAGCAGCTGAACGGGCAAAGGTAGCATCGTCAAAATTCCATTTAGGTGAGGCTGTTTGCCATATCAGTTTTGCAAAATCATTCCGGTTGGCATCATAGCCTAAACGGCCACGCTCGGTAGCGAAATAAAACTGGTACCACCATGCCAGCTCTGCCTTTGGCGGCAACGGTTTGCTGTTTGCCTGCTGGCTACCGATAAGGTAACCGCTTACGGATACCATTGCCTTACAACGTTCGGGCCACAGAGCGGCAATAATATTGGCTGTACGTGCCCCCCAATCAAAGCCACCGATAACGGCCTTATCTATTTTCAGCGCATCCATAAATGCAACAATATCTGCCGCGGTAGCTGCCTGTTGTCCGTTCCTTGGTGTTTTGCCTGATAGAAATTGTGTGGTACCATGACCGCGCAGGTGTGGCACAATAACGCGGTAACCTTTATCGGCCAATAAAGCTGATACTTCAACATAGCTGTGGATATCATACGGCCAGCCATGTAGCAAAATAACAGGCTGGCCATTAGCCGGGCCTGCTTCGGCGTAACCTACGTTAAGCACACCCGCCTTTACTTGTTTAATCTCGTCAAATGATGCTTTGGTGTAATTATTATTTTTACGATTGCTTGAAGCAGCCGGTTTGTCTTTGGCTTTTAGTAGGTTTACGGTGCCAAGTTCTGCTGCTGCGACTGAGAGGGCCGCCATGCTTAAAAAGCGACGGCGGCCGAGATGTGTTGAATTTTCCATAATGTTCTCAGATAAATTTGTTTACTTAATTTACCTGCAGATCCCTTATGATCGTCAGGCATAAACAAATGTACCTACAGTTAACAAAATAGGAAATAGCTAATACCCTGAATTAGACAAACGGCGAGGCCTGTTATACATTCTTAATCACGAGAATCTTTTTGCAAACTTATAGCATAGCATCAATCGGATTACAATAAGATCAACTGGTTTTGATGCATCCTTGTGGCTTTTTCCTATTGGAACAGCTTAGTGAATTTTGCTGAAATATTTCTCTGATGTTTAAAATCTTAATTTATTAAGCAGGAAGGAATAAAACTATATGCATTAAAAATTGTAGTGAAAATATAAACCGACTCACTATTAAACTTTAACAGGTAATAAGACCTGCAAATCTGTTCTTACTCCATATCAAACCATAATATATATTCCATTAAATAATGAATGATCAGCATATACCACCCAAATTCATAGTTGTAATTGGCGGCTCCGCAGGCGGATTAAACGCATTGATTGAGTTGGTGCAGCACTTTGAAAAAGGAAAAGACGCCGCGTATTGTATTGTACTCCATTTATCAAGAAAAGGGATCGGTGATTTTGTGGTGCATCGTATTAAACAGGTAACATCAATGGAATGCAGCCTCGCGGCAGGTGGTGATATTTTAGAACAAGATCATATTTATGTTGCCAGGCCCAATCAGCACATGTTGGTCAAAGATGATAAAATCAAGCTGGGCGCGGGCCCCGAAGAAAACCGCTGGCGGCCGTCAATTGATGTATTGTTCCGTTCTGCCGCAGTTGCCTATAGCTCACATTGTATTGGAATTATACTAAGCGGATTGCTGGATGACGGTACTTCAGGCATGTGGGCCATTAAAAGAAGCGGGGGAAAGTGTATTGTGCAGGACCCCAACCAGGCTGAATTTCCGGATATGCCCCTGTCTGTAATGAACGATATGGAAGTTGATCACGTAGCTGCCTTATCAGATATGGGGGTTCTTATCCGAAAAATAATTGATGGCACAAGCGATATCAAAACAAAGGTTCCGGAAGATGTGATCGCCGAATCTAAAATTGCTGAAAAGACGGCTGTTGGTATTGATGATGTAAGGAACTTAGGAGGCATTCAAAGTGTGTATGCCTGCCCGGATTGCGGGGGAGGTTTATGGGACATACAAGGTGACATAATTAAGCGATACCGGTGCCATATCGGGCACGCCTATACAGAGCGGGACCTGGTTTTAAAGCAGGCTGAAACTGCGGGAGCGACATTATGGGTTGCGCTACGGATGATGGAAGAGCGAAAACATCTTTTACGAAAGCTGGAGGTAGAAAGTAAGGAAAGAGGATATTCACATATGGCAGCGGGTAATGTAGAAAAACAAGCTGAACTGGAAGGGCATATTACTAAGCTGAAGGAAATATTGACCGATCTCCAAAATTATGATACCGCTTAAACCAATTACAACAATATTACAATATATCAGAGTTTAATTTAAGATTTCCCTTATACTATTTATTTTTACTATAAATTTGAAAATCCTGCTTAATAATTCATCGCATTATAATATAAAATGCAATTGCCATAAACTTATTATAAATGTATGATAGAAACAGAAAATGATCAATATATAGTAGCAATAGGCGCTTCAGCCGGAGGGCTTGATGCGCTTTCTCTTTTTTTTGATCATACCCCGGTTGACGGAGTATCATACATAATCATACAGCATTTATCGCCGGACTTTAAGAGCCGGATGGCAGAAATTCTTGCGCATCACAGCAAACTGGAAATTTTGGAGGCCGCCGAACGGATGCCTGTAGAAGTTAACAAGGTATACCTGATCCCTAATACCAAATACATGGGTATTAAAGACGGCCGGTTGTTTTTAATTGAAAAGGAAACACAGCAGGCACCACACATGACCGTGGATGCATTTTTTACTTCTTTAGCCGAAGAACGGGGACATAAAGCGATAGGCGTTATTCTTTCAGGCGTAGGCAGCGATGGGTCGCGGGGGTGTTGCGCTATACAGGATGCTGGTGGCATTGTTTTGGTACAAGAGCCCTCAACCGCTAAATTTGATGGTATGCCAAAGGCTGCAATTGCTATGTGCAACCCTAATTTTATTCTTCCTGCTGAGGCCATCCCTTTATCTATAGAACATTATGTTCATAAAGATATAAGAGAGGAAGAAGATGTCCTCATCAATGAAATTAGCACCACGGCAATTGTCAGCCTGATAAAAGAACAGTTTCCGTTCGACTTTACTGAATATAAGATCCCAACTCTTATCAGAAGGATAAGAAGAAGAATGATCCATTTCAACCTGGAAGAAGAAGATAGTTATCACGCTTATTTAAAAAACAACCCGGAAGAGATAGAGGTGCTGATAGGTGATTTTTTAATCGGCGTTACCTCTTTTTTCAGAGATCCGGAAGCTTTCCAGATCATAGAAAATGATGTTATCCCGCAGTTAATAGATCAAAAAGCCTCAAATAGCCTCTTAAAAATTTGGGTTGCAAGCTGTGCCACAGGAGAAGAGGCTTATTCCCTGGCCATACTGGTGAAAGAATACCTGGACAGAACCGGAAAAAAAATTGATGTTAAAATTTTTGCTACAGATATAAACAGGATAGCGCTTGATCATGCTTCAAAGGGTGTATACCTGGATAATATCGAAACTTCTGTATCTACAGAAAGATTGATGAATTTTTTTGATAAAGGGGAGGATCATTATAAAATTAAGCCTGAAATACGGAGCATGCTTATTTTTGCCCGGCATGACCTGGCTAAAAATCCGCCATATTGTTACGTTGATCTGATCAGTTGCCGCAACATGCTGATTTATGTTAAACCAGTACTTCAAAAACAGATATTGGCGAAATTAAGCTTCGGCCTCCAAAAAAACGGGTACTTATTTCTGGGCTCCAGCGAATCACTCTCTGTATTAAAAGATGATTTTTTAGAGGTTAGCGCCAAGTGGAAGATTTACCAAACGCTGCAAAATAAGGAAGCAATAAGGCCGAAAGGAATTTCACCTTCGGCGATAGCGGGCATCAGCCTGAATAATGTTGAAATACCTGCAATACCTAAAACTATTACTGAACATCCCTCGCTTGCCCGCGACCTTACAGAAGTGGTGTTAGAAGAAAATGGGTTTTGCGGCGTAAGTATAGATGAAGATGGTAAAGTAATACAAATCTTTGGGGATCTTACACCGTACCTTAAGCCCGAACGCTTCAATTTTAACCTGCAGGAATTACTGCCTGAACCTTTATCTGTAGCGTTTAGCTCCGCACTGCATAAAGTGTTAAAACTGAATGAAAAGGTAAGAATAAATAAGATCTTCTTTAATTCGCCGGGTTCATCTGCTCAGGGCCAAACCGATTTAATTATCACGCCCTACCTTGATCGCAAGGGGAAGAGAAAGGGTATGCTGGTTCTTTTTAAGGAGTTTAAAAAAAATGCTCCTGGTAGTGATGAGGGGGTAGATTTTAATATGGATGCGCATGTAAAAGAACATATCTTTAATTTAGAGGAAGAACTTTTACAAACGCGCCATGAGCTGCAATCAGCCAATGAGTTTTTAGAATCTTCAAAAGAAGCCATGCAATCATTCAATGAAGAGTTGCTGTCGGCTAATGAAGAACTACAAAGTGCTAATGAAGAGCTGCAATCCATAAACGAAGAGCTGGAAACGATTAACAGCGAGCATAAATCCACCATACTGGAACTATCGGAATTAAACGACGACCTGAATAATTATTTCAATAGTAATACAAACGGCCAGCTATTTGTTGACAGTGATATACTGCTCAAAAAGTTTTCGCCGGGAGCTGTTAAGCACATCAACCTAAAGGTAAGGGATATAGGGCGGCCGCTAAGTAATATAACTACCAATATCAGGTTTGAAACCCTGATAAAAGACATACAAAAAGTTATTAAAAATCGTCAGGTAATTATGAAGGAAATACAGGCGACTGACGATAGGGTTTACCAGGTTACCACAAGCCCATATATTACGCAAATCAAAGGCGCATCCAACGGAGCGGTTATTACCTTTTATGATATTACCGAGTTAAAAAGAATACAAAAGGAGCTGGACTCCAGCAATAAAATGTTACTTGCAGCTACCGATTCAGCCGGAATGGGAACCTGGTCGATGAATATACAGAGCCGGGAATTTATCCCTTCCCTGCGTATGAAAGAAATTTTTGGGTTTGAGCATGGTGAAACTATGACATATAAGGAGTTCATTTCCCAGATAAGCGATGAATATCAAACAAAAGTAACCGATGCTGTTAATGCTACCGTTAAGGAAGAAAAGAAATTTGATGTGGAGTTTTCTCTGAAAAGATTTAATGATGATCAAATACGGTGGGTAAGGGCCGCCGGTAACCTGACCCATACTATTGGCGGCACACCGGCATATTTTACAGGTTTACTGCATGATGTAACCGAAAATAAAAAAGACGACATCCGGAAAAATGATTTTATAGCGATGGTGAGCCACGAACTTAAAACACCCATTACCTCTCTGCAGGCTTATATTCAAATGTTGAGTGCAAAGGCAAAGAGCGCGGATGATACATTTACTTTTGATTCTTTGGCCAAAGCCAATTCGCAAGTAAAAAAAATGACCGCGTTGATTAACGGCTTTTTGAATATTTCGCATCTTGAGTCGGGTAAGATCAACTTAAATAAGCAAAATTTTGAGATATGTAATTTAGTGGGAGAAGTGGTGGGCGAGGTTATCCTGACATCTTCAAGAAAGAACATTCTGACCTCCTTATGTCCCCCGTTATTTGTAAATGCCGACAGAGATAAAATTGAACAGGTAGTAAATAATCTGCTTACTAATGCCGTGAAATATTCTTCAAAAGATGGTAGTATAACGGTAACCTGTGAGGTAGTTGATGGCTGGTTACAGATAAGCATAAAGGACGAAGGCATAGGGGTAAAGCCAGAGGATCAGAAAAAGCTGTTTGACCGGTATTTCCGCGCTCAAAATATGCAGTCGCAAACAGTTTCGGGATTTGGCATAGGGCTTTATTTATGCGAAGAGATTATTGAGCGGCACAAAGGCAAAATATGGCTTGAAAGCGAACTGGGAAAGGGATCTACATTTTATTTTAGCTTGCCGCTGGAATAAACTTGAGTTCAATATAATTGTTTTTTATAAGATATAAATCCTCCTTTGCTCAACGCTTATACCTGCGCCAAACCTTATACCAATTTTTATTATTAGGATAGCTGCGGTGCGAAGTGCGGTTGTTAAAGATGATGGCTACCAGCAACAATATACAAGCGCCGGATAATACCGGGCTTAACACATACAGGTAACCCAGCGCCCTTATTTTTGCCGTGCCAATGTTAGCAATTAAAGCGGTGGCACCACCGGGCGGGTGCAGTGTTTTGGTTATTTGCATTAGCACAATAGCAAGGGAAACGGATAGGGCAGAGGATAACCATAACTGATCTGGGATTAACTTATAAACGGTAACACCAACCAGCGCGCAAACCACGTGGCCGCCAATGAGGTTACGTGGCTGAGCCAGCGGACTGTTAATAATACCATAAATTAATACCGATGATGCCCCGAATGATCCGATCAGAAAGATGTTGTCGGACACGCTAAACTGCTTGCTTTGCATCCAGCCGATTAAACCAATCCCCGCGAATGAACCCAGGAATGTCCAGATATGTTCTTTATAATCAATAAGGGTTTCTTTGTAAAATATAAACTTCGCGGTTCGGGCGTGCCTTCTCAGGTGTTTTTTCATGAGTTTTGTAAATAGCTGTTTTAGCTGGGTCTTATAATGTTATTCGTTTGTTGTTAATTAATTTGCGATCAGTATCGCGGTTCAGGGATGGTGATTTGCGTGTTGGATAGTTCGTCATCTACCCGTATTTCGCAAGCCAACACCGGCCGGGAGATTGAAGTATATTTATTGCCAATAGTAACCAAACAGGTACCGCAACTCCCCATGCCGCAACATAAACCAAAACCGGGAATTGCCAAACGCGCGGAGATGAGGGTCATCAGGCTGCTGTATTCATTGGTGTAAGTGCTTATGGGGTGATATTCGCCTTTATAAATAAGCGTTAACAGTATGTTGTTCTTATCAGCAGGCATAACAGTTTAATTAATATTCGGCTTTTGAGATCAATTGTAGCAATTCATGCTCATTTTTAATCGTCATGCTTTTTCCCGAAACCGTTATGATATGATCTGCTACCAGGTCATTAATGGTACGGAATAAGGATTCATAGGCCGCCCCTGAAAATGAGGCGAGATCCTGCCTGGCCAGTTCAATATCAATAAACCCTTCAGCGTTAACCCCGAACTGATTTTTTAGCGTGATAATGGCCTGTGCCACACGCGCCTTTACCGGCATATGTACTAAATTGCGCATCCTTTTTTCGGAGTTCTGTAATTCGCCTGCAAAAAACCGCATCAGCTTTATGGCAAAAGCGTTATTTATTTTCAGGGATGATTCAAAAAAATCCATCGGGAGATAGCAAACAGTTGCTGTTTCGAGGGCAGTGGCTGATACGGGATAAATATTATTGCCCTCTAAGCCAAGATGACCCAATATGTCGCCTTTTTGGGCAAACCTGATAATGAGTTCTTTTTCGTTATCCCATTTTTTATGCACTTTGATACGCCCTTCATACACAAAATAGATCCCCGTTACCGGGTCACCTTCTTTAAAAATTTCCTGCCCTCTTTTTATAAGCAGGTTCTTCTTATTTGCTTCGATGGCAGGCTTCCAGTCGGGCAGGCAGGTGGTGCATAAAAAGCAGGTGTTAAGATCGCAGAGGTGTTGGTTTTTTATCATGCGGAAATTATTAAACCGGCAGCTGGATTTTTACAGAAGTAAAAACTCATACTTTCAGTCATTTATTGGATTGTTGATTTATTGTTTAAGCCATGTAATAATTGCAATGTTAAATAAAATATCAATAAAAACATTGCATGTGCAATATAAATTGCCGAAAAATGACTAAAAATATCAAGGAAAGTATATATTTGCAATAATTTAAGGCCATGAAAAATGATCCGGACAATCATCATATCAGCCACTAATAAACAGTGTACTCTATTTAGTATTTATGCGAAAGGCTATTATCCGCTTTCATTATTTTAAGTTAATTGTTGCATCAGCCATCGTTGCTTTGCTTTCGGTATTTTTAGCAGATTCTTTAAAGAAAGCAACAGGGTATTATGAAGATCATATTTTGCAAAGGGCCAGTAATTTTCCATTGTTGTTTGTTTTGCTTCCAACAATCGGTATTACTGCTATCTACTTTCTAAGAAAGTATTTATTTAAGGGCAAGGCAAATAAGGGTATTAAAGAAATATACCAAACCCTGGAGAACAGGCGTGATGAGTTACCCGCGTATAAGATCCCTTCGCATTATTTTAATGGCTTTTTAACTGTGATTTTTGGCGGCTCAACAGGTATTGAAGTATCTACAGTTGTAGCAACTGCCGCTATTGGTTCGGCTGCTCATAAAAGGAAATCAATTGCTAATATTTATAAAACGGAGCTGATATGTGCCGGAGTTGCCGCCGGGGTGGCCACCTTGTTTGGTAGCCCGCTGGCCGGGCTCCTGTTTGCTGTTGAAGTGATCGCCAAAAGGCTTACAAAAACAATATTCATTAGCTGTGCATGTTCGGTTTTAATAGCCTGGGGATTTATGTTTCTCTTTGACCCAGGTAAACTTTTTTCCTTTACAGTAACCAGCTGGAATTTCCGTGCAGTTCCGTATTTAATAGTATTGAGTATATTATCAGGTTTTGTAGCTGTATATTTTACCCAGATAGTGATCTTTCTTAAAGACAAGTTTGGGAAGATAAACAACAACTTTATAAGGGTAAATGCCGGTGCTGTTTTGGTTGGGCTATCCATATTGTGCCTGCCACAGTTATATGGCGATAGCTATCACGCTATCCCTGGTTTGTTAAACCAGATCCAGCACCAACCGTTTACCATAAATTTTGTGTTGCTGCTTTTAGCCATCGTGGTACTAAAGCCTGTTGTGGCATCGCTTACCTTAGGAGCGGGTGGCGATGGCGGCGTATTTGCCCCGAGCATTGTTTCGGGCGCGGTATTGGGGATGCTGTTTGCCGTAATGCTGAACCATTTTTTTCATACCCAGCTTATCGTTTTAAACTTCGCATTGATAGGTGCCGCATCTGCTTTGAGCGCGGCTATACATGCGCCTCTAACATCAGTGTTTTTAACCTGCAGTCTGGTGCCGGGCGGTTATGCGCTTTTTATACCCATATTTATAGCCTGTTTTATAGCTAAATATGCAGCACAGTTTATGTGCAGCTATACCGTATATAGTTATAAGGGTGCTTATAAAACTAAGCTTCAGCCATAAATATTACTGATCTTTTTTGATGCTGTTTAAGGCTTCATGAATATAGGTTAGGCCTTGCTCTGAAAAGTTAAGTGCAAGGGCAAACGGATGGCCGTGGCTATCCATTTTTAATAGCGACTTCCTCAGTATGTTCACCACTTTTTCGGGCGAATGTTTGGGGTAAAAGTCTTCATATTGAAATTCAAGAAACACTAAACAGAGTGCATTCTCCATGGTTTGCACATCAGCATCAACTTTTATCTTTTGTTTTAAAATGATCTGCCTTACGCGTGCAGTTTGCTCATCATTATAGCCAACTTCCTGCATAATTGTTGATGCTTTTTCGGCATGAAACAAGGCCAGATCCTTGCGCCATTTTAAATAAGCTTCCCTTCCATCAGGGTAACTTTCACGTGGGATTTCCCACCGGCCAATGTGCTGGCTGCGCGATGCCAGTAAAAGTTCTTCATCTGCATCCGGGTTTAACTTTAGTACCCACTCATGCAGTTTCAACGCTAAAAAATATTCCTGCGGATAGGAGAGGCCATCCCAGGCAAATGTATGTGGGTCTTGTTTGTTATAGTCGTCAAATGCCTGAAATGCCTGGGCCAGTTTGGTCATAGTAAAAGCTTATTTTACCTATAAAATTATGAATTAATTTGGTTAATTATAAATGCTTAAATAAGGCAGAGAAGACTGCATCAAATCATAAAATATTAATAGCTTGCAACAAAAGGAGTTGTGGTATCAGCTGCTTTAAATTTGTAACCATGGTAATCCATATGAAGAAAATATTTACAACAATTATGCTCATACTGCTGGCGTACACTTCAAATGCGCAGCAGCAAGCAAATGCCAATATAAAAGGGGATGGGTATTATCTGAACCCAATTTTCCCCGGTGATTATCCTGACCCAAGCATATTGCGCGATGGCGATGATTATTACATAGTGCACTCATCTTTCGAGTATTATCCCGGTCTGTTGATCTGGCATTCAAAAGACCTGATCAATTGGACGCCGGTAACCCATGCTTTGCATAAGTATGTGGGTTCTGTTTGGGCTCCCTCACTGGTTAAATACAAGGATAAATATTACATCTATTTCCCGGCAGGCAAAACAAATTATGTGGTTACAGCCAATTCAATTAATGGCCCATGGAGCGACCCTATCGACCTGAAGATCGGCTACATCGATCCGGGGCATTTTACCGATGCCGAAGGTAAACGTTACCTGTATTTTAATAATGGCGGTTATGTGCCATTGGCTGATGACGGATTATCAATAACCGGTCCGCTTAAACAGGCTTACAGCGGTTGGGAAATACCGAGAGAATGGTCGATAGAATGTTTTTGTATGGAAGGGCCTAAAATAACTAAGCGGGGAGATTATTATTACTTAACCGTTGCTGAAGGTGGAACGGCGGGGCCGGGAACAAGCCACATGGTGATCTCAGCACGTTCTAAATCGCCATTTGGCCCATGGGAAAATTCGCCTTATAACCCAATTATCCGGACTATGGATAATTCAGAAAAATGGTGGTCGAAAGGGCATGGAACTCCATTTGAGGGTCCGAATGGAAAATGGTGGATGGTTTTTCATGGGTACGAGAACGGCTATTACAATATGGGCCGCCAAACGCTGCTTGAACCAATTGAATGGACAAAGGATGGCTGGTATAAAACGCCCATTAATATAAAAACAGATGTGCCGATCCTGAGGCCGCTAAAAAGTACGTCAAAGGCTGGATTTTCGTTAAGCGATAGCTTCGCGGGTAGTGAATTAAAACCGCAATGGCAGTTTTTCGAGGAGTATGACACCAGCAGATTTCACATGGTTAATAAAAGTTTGGTGATCAAGGGCAAAGGTCATTCCGTGGGCGATTGTTCCCCACTGCTTTGCATCCCTTCCGGTCATTCCTACATAGCACAGGTGGAGTTGTTTATTGATGGTGATGCTGCCGGTGGGATAGTGCTTTTTTATAATGACAAATATTATTCGGGGATTTTAGCCGATAAGGAAAATATACTCGCTAATCTGCGTGGATGGCAATTCCCAACCGAAAAATCTAAGATAAAACGCCACGTATTTCTTCGCCTGAAAAACATTAAAAATACAGTAGATATGTATTACAGTATAGATGGGCAGAAATGGGACAAAATAGAAAATTCTGTTGAGGTATCAGGTTATAATCATAACGTACTGAGTGGTTTTTTAAGTTTGCGGCTGGGGCTTTGCGCTATGGGCGATGGGGATGTTAAGTTTAAGAATTTCACCTACACACCTATAAAGTAATTGAACGGATAAAACCTTTAAAACGCTTCTCTTATATTTAAATAGATACCTGAGAAGCCATAACCCATTGCATAATCAGCAGTGATGTTGGTGCGGTCGGATTTATTCATTTTAATGCGGAGGCCTACACCGCCGCCGGGTGCCACGGTATTAAAAAGGCTTTGACTAACATAGGGCAACGGGTTACTGGCTGTGGTGCAATCAATAAAAGTAACGCCACCTAACAGGTCATTCCTGGTGAGCCTGAACCGGAACTCCGTTTCGCCATACAGCATATTGTTGCCCCTAAACCGGCCCTGTATATATCCACGGCCGGATCTGTTATAAGTATCCCAGGTGATGGACGGCAGCTCTAAATAAGGCACATGACCGGATAGTACGTTTGTTCCCCAAAACCAAAAGGCTATCAGATTTCGCGGGATATCTTTATTTACGTTGATATAGGTACGGTATTCGTAATAAAGCATAGTGCTGTTTTTTGAGCTGCCTAAAAATGTTGGGTTTACCCGGTAACTCACGTTTAAATAGTAGCCGCTATATGGGTTTATAGGGTTGTCGCGGCTATCGTGCATAATTACGGCAGCTAAACCGTCAGTAGAGTACTTGGTGGTGTTAAAGCCATAGGTTTTTGAATACAGATAGTGAGAGGTTATATGCACCGGTGAATCAAGCTGCAGGGATTCATCCTGTATCTTAAAGTTATGATCTATCATTACGGCTGCGCCGGCATACCAATGCTGGTCGTTTACTTTTCTCAAAAAGGTTTCATATAATCTTATGTAATTGTACTTCAACGGCTGCTCCAAACTGCCATGGGTGGTTACACTCAGTCCGTTTAAACTAAAGGTGAAAGGTTGGTTATTTAAGCCGTATATACCCAGGCCATAGGTAGGCTGGGTGAAGAACAATAAACGGTTATCGCCTGATATATACCATTTATTTTGAGATGTGTAAAGGTCATACCTGAAGGATGTAATGATCTGGTCTTTGGTTGTGATGGAGGCATTTAATAAGGCGGTAGTAAGTTTTGTTGTTGTGGGATCGCCCATGTATTTGGTAACACTTACGGCTGCTCCCAGCACAACCCCGTTTGACGGACTATAACCCAAAACAGGTAAAAAAGAGAAGTTACTTTTGCCTGTTCGGGGAGTATCTATGGGTTTGGCAGGTTTCTTTGTTAATTTTCGGAGTACATCAAAAATATCTATGCCAGAAGTTAAATGCAGGGTATCCCGAGTTTGCTTAACTTCCTGGGCATAACAATTATCCGCAATTGTAATAATGGCTGTAATTAATATAACAGATCGCAGTACATAAAAAACCTTCTGAATTGAATTCATGTTTTGGAATTAATACGCCATAAATGTGGTAAGTAAGAATTGACGGTTTATTTAATATTGTTAAAGTTATGCTGATTAAATAAGCAGGGAAAACAATACATGTTCCACATTCCAAAATGGAACGATAGCGATGATGGCGGTTTCTGCACCTTGCAGGGATTGGTTTGGTTGTTTAGGCTTTTTAAATAGATCCAGGCAGGTTACAGTGAACTAATATTACTTGCCGGGCAATGCTATATTACGTGTGTGTCCGTAACTATCGGTAATACTAATTGCCGACATGGTATCATCTGTCTCAATAAATCTACCGGATTGAGATAGAAAGGAATCGCCATAGTAAAACTCTTTTTTAAGGGTTTTGCCATTTTTGTAGGTTATGATGGCATAGCTATCCATAGGTCCTATTTTAACAGGGCGTACATTTTGTTTAAGCTCAAAAATTTTTAGCGGGCCTTTGTTCTGACTGGCAGCAAGCAGGTATTTTTGATTCGCACCCACCAGTTTAACCAGCGCCTTAGCATTGCCGGGTATGTATATGCCGCTTTGCAAAATGCTCAGGGGTTTAAAGTTGCCTTTACCATCGCCTGCTAACATTAAACCGTTAAAGGCATCGTAACGGCCCATAGTCAGTTCGGTGCCGTAATCATTGCCGCTCAAAATAATGTCGGGGTTGCCATCGCCATTAAAATCATCAATACACATGCCCGATAGTTGCGAGAACTGTGCCTCCAGCGGCAAGGGGATCATGGTGAATTTACCCTTACCATCATTACGCAAGTAAACCGATTGCAGCATATTTGCTTTAAGCCTGACAGCGCCTTTACGCATATCTGGTGTTATCACCTCATCCATAGTGGCGGTGGCAAATGATTTATAATTCTGGAATTTTACCCGCATACCCAGCATCTGCTTAACCACATCATCGCGGGTGTGCAGCGGGAACTCCTGCATTTTACCATCCACATCTTTCAGAAATATAGATGGGAAGGCATCGTAGCTTCCATTGTTATCAAAATCTTTAGCGGTTATGTAAACCGGGTATTTGTCGCTTGCTTTAAACAGGGTATTTAGCCCAACGTTTCCGACTATATAATCCATTTTGCCGCCGTGCCTGAAATCGCCTGCTGCAATGGTGTTCCACCAACCAAGTTTATTTCCGATACCGGTATTTGCTGTTACATTTTTAAATACGCCGTGGTCATTTTTTAGGAAGGTTACCGGCATCCATTCACCTGCCAAAATCAGGTCGGGCCAGCTATCGTTATCGAAATCGGTGAACAGCGCATCGCTAATCAGCCCTATATTTTTCAGGTCTTTTGCTACTGATGAGGTTACATCGGTGAATTTTACCTGCCCGTTCCTGCTATCGTTACGCAATATTATACTCGATACCGGTTTAGGGTAATGCCACGGATCAACCCTGCCTGATACAAACAGATCGAGCTTTCCATCTTTATTATAATCCACCGCCCTTACACAAAGTTTGCTGGTATAGTTTTGGGGCAGCGCACCTGTAGCTTCAGTAAAGTTGCCTTTGCCATCGTTAATATAAAGCTTATCCTGGTAAAAAGGTGAGCCCGATGGATTGGCGTAACCACCGCTTGCGATATACAGATCGAGCTTGCCATCGCCATTCGCATCAAATAAAAGCAGGCCCTCATCCTTAATGTTTTTATAGGGATTGCTGCTGCCTGAAGGCAATAAGAGCCGTTGAATAAACTTACCATCCCGTTGTTGGAAAAATATTTGTGCCGGGTAGCGCGATGTACCGCCTACCACAATATCGTCAAACCCATTACCATCCACATCGCCAACGGCTAAACCGGGCGAATATTCTGATAGTTTATGCGGCAATAACGTTTGGATATTAAAGTCGACAAAATCGCTGTCCTGGTTAGTATAGTTAACGCCCAGCATCTTAGTCACCTCGCGAAACAGAGATTGTTTATCAATTTCGGGTTGTTTGTTTGAGTAGGGGATTGACGCGTTTGCTATGTTAACAGTAAGTATACGGTCTGCCTTTACATTTGGTAATACCTGCTTTTTGCCATTTTGCCAGCGTATAACTACCGAATCGAGCACTATTATTTTTCCGAGACCGAAATGCGCTATATTTTGTATGGTTGATATATAGCCCCTGAACGGGTTATTCTCGTAAACCTGGTGCTTGCCATGGTCGTAATAGATGTCAGCAAAAGCACCTATGCCATCCTTGTTTTGCGCGCCACCCTGAAATTTGATGTGTAGATAATGCGAGTTATCCTTATTTTTTTCGCGCAGGGTGTTTTTGTAAATCATTGCCTCGTCATTAATACGATTGATGATCACATCCATATCGCCATCGTTATCCAGATCGGTATATACCGCGCCGTTGGAGAAATCAGGTGTGTCAAAACCCCAACTGGCGGTTACATCCTCAAACTGTAGGTGCCCATTATTTCTGAAAGCGAAGTTCGGGATCTTCACTATTGGTATCTGGTCCAGAATCTTCAATTTACTCTCTGTAAAATAAGATTGCGCCCTGAAATTCATAAAATCATGATCGGCAACATCTCTGGGATAGCCGGTGGTAATAATCAGGTCGCGGTAGCCATCATTGTCAAAATCAGTAAGCAGCGGGCACCAGCTCCAGTCGGTTTGAGCGATGTTACTTAAAAACGAGATCTCGCTGAACGCAGGATCACCGATGGAGTCATTTTGCCCTACACGCGGCCCCTGGTTAAGTTGTAACGTATTACGCGCAAACTGGTACTGATGGTCATTATGATTGAAGTTTTTGTAGTACGAGTAATTGTCGGTCCCCATGAACATTTTGTTGCGGAAATTATTAGGCGGATTCATATCCAGCTCAACAATATCGGCAAGGCCATCGTTATTAATGTCCTCAATATCCTGCCCCATGGCATTTAAGGATGTATGCTTGAAATATTCGTTTGATCGATCAGTAAACGTACCGTCGTGATTATTGATGAACAGGATATTGTTAGGTAAAAAATCATTGGTGATGTAAATATCCTTCCAGCCATCACGGTTAATATCAACAATGGTGGCAGCATGGCCGAAACCTTCTTTAAGTATGCCTGCCTGTTTCGATACATCGTGAAAAACCGGGTGCTTTAAAACCGGATCCCAATCATTACGGAAAAGCCTTCCCGAGCCTTTAATTTCATTTTTCTTGCTCGCTCTGAACAAACTGGTACCAACTGGGTCGGCTTCATTAACGGTGAGGTACATGTCAAGGTCGCCATCGTTATCGTAATCAAAAAACGTAGCCATGGTTGATTGCACGTTTATAGCCAGGCCGTATTCGGCAGCCATTTCCTTAAAGTGAGGCACCCCATTTTTATCAGGCCCCTGGTTTATGTACAGCAGGTTGCGCCTTTTTGTTGAATCATCCAATAAGGTATTGCATACGTAGATATCCGGCCAGCCATCGTTATTAATATCAACAACGGCAACGCCTCTTCCCCAGCCGCCTATGCCACCTACACCGGCTTCTGCGGTTACATCCTCAAACTTCATATTGCCTTTGTTCAGGTATAACCGGTTTGATACCTGGTTGCCCACAAAATAAATATCCTGTAGTCCGTCGCCATTAAAATCACCAACGCCAACACCACCACCGTTATAAATATTGATCTTATCAAGCGGGTTAATACTAAAACTTTCGGTTATTTTATTGTTAAAGTCGATACCAGAGTAGGAGGATGATACTTGCTCAAATAACGTATCCTTTTTGCAAGAAGATAGCAGTGCTGGGAAAAGGATACATAAAAGAATAAGAATATTCTTCATTTGGGGCTGATCAATTGTGTAGGGTAAAAATAGAAAAGTAATTGGCAAAAGAATTACTATGGCTATTAAAAGTGTAAGCCTTATTATCATTAATTGATAACAAGGCTTACACTAATTCTTTTCGGGATTAAAATTTAACAGAGATGCCCACATTCACTACATAATCAGCAAAAGCGGCATCGCCATGGGCATAAACACCGGTAAGCTCGGTTTGGCGAATATCAGGTACGCTTTGTGTACGGTCGCGGATAATAGCGATAGGCACATAGGCATATAAGGCGATATTTTTAAAGCTGTAAGTTATACCGGGTTCAGCAGCTATAATATAACCCGGCCTTCTGAAACCATCGCTACCGCCTATAAGGTCATGTACCGGTAAGCAATCATCGCGCATGCCTAATGAGAAATTGAACTTATGCACGGCCAGGCTTGCTCCAAAACGGATCAGGTACTGATCGGGTACGCTCTCCACATCGCTGGTAACAGCAATTTTGGTAGCGCTGGCAGGAGTGGTTGTAGATGTTGGAGTGCCGTTTACATCGCGTGGGTTTGCAAGGTAAAAGAAGTTGCCATATAAGCCAAAGGTATGGGTGAAATTGTAGTAGGCGTTTACTGTAAGGGCTACACCTGTACCACCATCACCTAATTGTATCGACTGATCAACCGGGGCCAATACTCTACTGCCGCTTGCGGTTTTAAAGTAATCCTGGTAATCATACTGCCCGGTAGCGAATTTCAGGCCCAAGCCGGCCTGGATATTCCCTTTCGTAGCTTTTTTAGGGTCGAAAAGCCAATACAAACCGGTAACGCTGATATCGCCTATACCAAACGAATGCGTACTGAAACGGCCTGTACCGGCCAATTGCGAACGGCTGTTATCAGCGATCGGCAGATCAGCGGATAGCGACCAGCGATCGTCGAATACCCTTGTAAAGGTGTTATCCTGGGTGAAAACCTTGTTGATAACATTGTTGTGCAATGCAGTACGCTGAAACTGCTCCTGCTTGCCTATAAAGTGCCTGAACGATTTATAGTAACGGTCGTTATTATTATATATCCAGTAACCTTTTTTACCGTTTGTTTCAGTGCTATCGGGGTGTTCATTCATCACACAGATCCCACCGGTACTCCTGATGGCTACGCATCCCTGCGCAAATATTTTTGTTTGTGTAAGTAAAGTAAGTACGCAAATGGTTAAGGTAATTCTTATAAATGTTTTCATAATTTCTTTTAATCTTAGGTTGTTTAGGTTATCCATTATTTTAAGGAGCTAACCTGTTTTTGATTTGTTGTTTAAATTGATGGGCGATTAATTTCCAGCTCCGTCGATTTGTCCTCTTTGTACCGCGTACTGGCCAACTTTAGCACCTGTTTGCGACCCAACCTCAATATCACTGCGGTAATGTATAGCGCCATATAGCCTCGACAATGCCGCCTGCTGAGCCAGATCGGTGAACTTGGTGCCCCTGTCAGGCAATAAGTAGGTTAACACAGTTGCCGCAGCACTGCTAAAATTGGAGTGCCCCGAGGTGTATGATGGGAAGTTAGGAATGCCAGTGGAAGTTTTGATTTTAGGGTTGGCTTGTGTAGGGCGTTCGTTAAAATAAAAGTATTTGGTATCCCAACAACAAATAGCCGCATCCATTTCGGCCATATTAAGCAGTGCAAAATTGCGTGCCCAGCGCACCTCGCTGTAGTTTTCCTTTACAAATTCAGCGGCTGCAATGGCGTTCCAGTGCCCGGCTGGAGTATAGGTACCGGGGCCATCCGCCCAAAAACCAACTTGAGCCTGTTGATCGCGGGTGATATTCTGGCTATAATAAAGCACTTCAGCTACTTCCTTTTTAAATGCGTCAGAGCCTGCCAAATTTGGCGGCCCGGGGCGTAATGCCACAACCGTAAGCGTGTCAAATAAAAATGGGATCACCTTACTGAATAAAGGCAATTGTGGTGGGCGTGCAGGCGATTCAAGACTCACCCAATACTGATCTCCCCTTGAAGTCGCGTTACTTTGCAGCGATAGCCATTCCGCCGGTGTGCCTATGGCTTTTCCGGCCCTATCGGCACGGGCGCGTGCCGCAAAAACATCAGCAACCTGTGTGCCTAATAACTGACCTGCGGTTAGCTCGCCGCGAACATTGGCACCTGCCATAATGCGGTATTGCATTTCTTCCGATGCTTTTTGCTCTATATAGGCTACTTCTGTTGGGAACAATAACTTCATGATCTCCACAGTAGCGCCAGCTACAACAGCATCTTCGCTTGGGTACGATGGTAAGGCCGATTTCGGTATCAGTGCCTGTATGCCCTGGATAGTATAAGGCGCAGCACGGTTATACAGTTTTTTAAAGTGATAGGCAGTTACCAAAGCATCATACTGGGCCGCGCTCACATAAGCATAAGCCCGTGCCGCGTAAGGAGGGTTTGAGAACGGGAACTGCGGATAAGCGAACGGATTTGTTGAGCTAGGGAACGGATAGCTACCATCCTCATTTTGATATGGAGGTAAATTGTGTTTGGCAACAAGATCACGTAAGATCTCGTTCCAGCGCAGTACCGCGCCGGCACTCCAGTAGTTGATTATCGCCTGCTGATCGCTGGTTAAGCCACTTTGATATCCTTTGATCTCGTTCAGATCCTTAACATATGCAGGTGAGGTGACAGCATCAGGCGCTGCAACCGTAAATACGGTTGCAGCGGTTACCAGTATAGGTTTCCAGGTATCGGCATTCAGATCAATATTAGCCGGATTAAGTGCTGTATACTTGCTGGTTGGGTCAATTACATTTTTATTGCATGACACTAAAAAAACAGGTGCTAATAAAGCAACCAGTGTGAATTTATGTAGTATATACTTTTTCATGTCGGTTGTTTTTATTTGGTTTTTGAAAGATTGAACAGGTAAAGCACGCCGCCATAAATGGTTGTGCTTTGGCCCACGTTTCTGCCACTTAAAATATAATCGCCGCCGGCGGTAAGTTCCAGCCCGGCAACCTTATCAAAGCTGTATTTAAATAATACGCCGGCTTCTGTATAATTCACATTATTGCCTGGGAAAGGCATATCATTTTTTCGGATATCAAACCCTCCCAGCGAAGTGAATTTCTCGAACATGAACTGCGCATTAAACTGCGGACTGCGGTACCCGGTGCTGAACATAAGATCATTGGCATTGGGGACATCCACACGATTGCTGTTTATTAAATAGGTTGTATAATAAGAAGTACGATCGATAGTAATATCGTTACGCCTGATATACTGGCCTGAGGCCGACAGGAAAAAACCGCTGATCTGGTAATTGATCAACGCGCGCAATGCTGCCATTTCGCTATGTAAACCAATTGACACGGGCTGAAAATCGGGCTCGTAATTGCTTAACGGTGTGGAGCCCTGAAGGAAGGCATAAGTGCTGAAAACGCCTGTGCCAATCTTCGTTTTAAAAGGCTCCCATTTAAGTGTAAGCGAAAGATCTTGAAAGCCTTTTTGCCCCTTTAGCGTTCCGGCTGATGCATTGGTGGTAACATAGGGTACATTAAATAAAACATCCAGGTTATTAAAAATGCCATAGTTGCCAAAAACACTATAAGTGTTGGTGGTTAAGGTGCCGATGTTGCCATTGTCGCGTTTAAAAGTTCCTTCCCAGTAATTTTTCCAGGTGTTATTGGTAAACATAGCACCCGCGCAATAAAAATTCTTAGGGATCATGAGGGCATCGGCATCTGTTTGGGCGCTAACCATTTTTGGCAGGGCCAGGCAACAGCATATGAGTAAACACAGAAGTAAAGATTTCATCATCTTTATTAATTAAAATAATTAAGTAAAAGGGTGATTGTGTGCGGTAATAATACGGTCAACCATATGTTGTGTATTGTAGCCGCAATAAAAAGGAAGCTGCTATAAACTTATTTCAGAAGGGTATAACTCAATCCAATGCAAAATACATTTGCAGGCAGATTTTGCAGTCAACTCCGTTGATGAATTTCTACTTTAATTAAAACAGAATGTAAAAGTTTAAAAACAATTTAACCAATAACGGTTGGCGGTTTAACCGGAGATTCGATAAATGGCCTGTCGAGTTTAAGTGAAACAGGCTTGTTGATTTGTGTAAGAAATGTTCCGTAACGGGAATATCTATCTTGTAGCGCCAGTAAATTATACTCGCTTAAGGTATTGGCTTTTTTGGTGGTTTGCTCGTGGTTCTTTTTATTTAGCGGGATACCGTCTATCTGTTTGGCATAACTATTTTTTGCATTAATAATATGTGCCTTATCGTGGTTAGGGATAACCATCAGATACAGGGTATCGCGGGTCATTTTAAGTGCCGCGTAGTTGTAGCAGTTATCTTTAACCTTTAACTGCCCGCTAACGGGTTTAAACTCGTCCCAATTTTGAAAATTATTCAGATGAACGGGGATCTTTACCTCAACCAGATCGGAAGATTTATAATGGTTATTATTGATCTGCTGGGTGATAGAAACATCAGACTCATAAATAAAATATTGAAACAACAGCTGGTAACCGCCCAAATTAAAAAGGAACAGCACAAGCATAGCTATCGCAAATATTTTTTTCAATGAAAGAGGTTTAATCAGAATCGGTGTATAAAGATATGTAAATAAACTGTTTTACGCACATTTCTTTATTGAAAGTAAAAGTATATTAATATATTATTTGAGCATAATATTATTTTTTCAATTAATATACTAATTATAACGGTTGGGGGCTGAAAGTTGCAAACTTTCAGTATCTGTAGACTTCAGTTATAAACTGAAGCCAGTGAAAGGGAATCCAGTGGTGACTATATAGACTACTTCACCGCCATTATCCTGCCATTTCCTTAGCACCTGGCTTGCTCAGTTGTTTTAACATAAAGGCAGGAAAAATGCGGCTCATAATTAGCAATAAACGAGCTATCCCGGGGTAGATCTCCAATTTGTTGTTTTGTAACCCTTTAATGGCAGCATCTATTAATTTGCCGGGTTCCATAAGTAGTTTCTCATCAAAGCCTTCCATATTATTGAATTTATCATTTAGCGGCGTTTTTGATCCCGGTGCAACTAGTTCAAATACTTTAATATTGGTGTTTTTTAGCTGCACCCGCAGTGATTTGGTATAGGACCGAAGTCCGGCTTTTGTAGCACCATAAATAGGAGCAATAGGGAAGGGTATAAGGGCAATACCTGATGTTACATTTAATATGGCGGCGGATTGCTTGCTTTTAAGATGAGGTAAAAACTGCTGCACCATGCGGATAGGGCCCATCAGGTTGATATCAATTTCACGGGTGATATCATGTACATCTATAGAAAGATCGTGCAGATTGATCTTACGCATTTCGCCCGCGTTATTTATCAATATGTTAAGATCAGGAAACTGACTGATTACCTGCTGATATAAGCGTATAACCTGTTCAGCATTGCTAACGTCACTTTGAAAGGTATGAATTTGGGGCAATGTTTTTTTAATGAGATCGAGTTTGGCTTGATCCCTGCCGGTAATAATTATGGTATTACCAAGGTTGAGTAATTTGGTAGCAAATTCATAGCCGAAGCCGCTTGTGCCGCCTGTTATCAATATAGTGTTATTTGTAAGTTTCATTTTTTTGATTTTTTTAATGAAACAAAAGTAGGCAGTTGAAACACCGGTAGTTTATCCAATTCAATCCATTGTTTATCAGATTCAAACGTGCGCGATAATTGCACTGTTAAAATAGTATATTTGATAAGGTAAAAATGCCGGTTTGGTAAATCGATGGTTTATCATATTCAATTTAATTAGCCAGGGATGTATTATGAAGGATTATACTGTAGATGATTTTTATAAACAAACATCAGCCGCTATTGATCAAAGCGTGGATTCGTTGTTACCCGAAGGTATTAATAAAGAAATAGGGCATTTTAACGTATTTAATATTGAGGACCTGGTATCAAAGTTTATAGCTGATCCGGGGCATATGCCATATAACCGGAGGGCATACTATAAGATAAGTCTTGTACAGGGCCGGAACATAGCCGAGTATGCTGATAAGGTTATCAACATTGAAAAAAATGCTTTGGTATTTGCAACTCCTCATATACCATATATCTGGGTGCCTCAGGATATTGATCAGAAGGGTTATTTCTGCATTTTTACCAGTGATTTTTTAGTGCAATCAAAAAGCGGGGCTGTTTTAGATGAATTACCCATATTTCGACCAGGCGGTTATCCGGTTTTCCAGATCTCAGATCAGCAGGCAGAGGAAATAAAACTGTTATTCAAAAAAATGCAGGAAGAGATCGCATCCAATTACCTCTATAAATACGACCTGATCCGCAACTTTGTGATGGAAATGATCCATTACGGGCAAAAGCTGGAACCTTTAACTACCTATAATAATACCCATAATGCATCTGCACGTGTTTCTTCACTGTTTATTGAATTGCTGGAAAGGCAATTTCCAATAGCATCGGCACAACAAAGGGTAAGTCTGCGTACCGCTAAGGATTATGCCGACAGGCTGGCTGTTCATAGCAACCACTTAAATAAGGTTTTAAAGGAAAGTACAGGCAAAACAACAACAGAGCATATAAGCAGTCGTTTAATACAGGAAGCTAAAATATTGCTGCGGCAAACTGACATGAATATTTCTGAAATTGCTTATAGTTTGGGCTTTGAGCAATTATCGCATTTTTCAAGTTTCTTTAAAAAGCAAACATCCTTAACTCCTGTTGAGGTGAGGACGCAACTTATTTGAATTTGATAAACAATGGATTGATGTTTGCAAACACCTGTGCTTATAAGCGTATAGCTTTGTATATTAAAATAAGGGTATTATGATCATTAAATTAATTAGCGGGGCGCTTATTCTTTTTACAGCATTTATGGGGATTAAGCACGGTTGGCAAGGCTTAACCATGAAACCGGGTGACACCGGCCCCGAAGCAGCCCTGTTCGCCAAGATAAATTTGAGTCCGGGCATATCAAAAGCTATTTCGGTATTAAGCATATTAAGCGCCTTGTTGATATTGGCACCGCAAACATTTGTAATAGGTAACTTAATAAATGCTGCTGTAATTTTGCTGCTGATGATTTTGTTTTTTAGGGCAGGCGAACTTAAACCGGCGTTTATTGAAATACCATTTTTGCTTATTCCCTTATTATTAATATTTCTAAAGCACCCGTTTGCTCAAAATATTTAATATATCAATAAGACGGTGTTGCTAACGCCTTCCCATGATAGTCTGATTATAAAATATTCATCATCCCCTTCACCCAAACCGGGATAAGCTTTTTGCGTTCCTGCATCAGGTCCTGAAATTCAGTAGCATTAAAATATCCGGCTTCAAACCCCTGCGGCCTGGCCAGGAATGGGAACATGATCATCCCCGAGATATTCCATATCAGATGAACAGGCTGAAACTTGATATTGCCATTGGTTTGCAAAGCTCTAAGTTGCTTGGCAAAATAGGAATTAATGAGCGACCTCATATTGGCTATCATAGGCAGTTTAGTTGTGCCTGCCATTACCTCGTTCACCATAAAAAAAGGAAAATCCGGGTTTTCCAATATCTGGTCGATATAATAACCAACGCAGATCTCTATTTTGGTTGAAAGCGAAGTGCTTTCATCGTTTAACACCGGTTCTATTTTATCAAATAGCTTTTTGATCACTTCATCCATAATTATGGCGAACAGTTTTTCTTTACTTCTGAAATAATAGTTAACCGATGCCACATTAATATCAGCCTCGGCAGCAATGTCCCTGACTGTAGTAGCCAGGAATCCTTTTTTGGTAAAGATCATCCTGGCCGCGTCTATAATTTTTTCCTCGGTTGATATTTCAGCTGTTGTCATAATCAATAATCTTCTCAAATTTAATTAATGAACAGCACATATCAGCTATATAAATTTGGTATTAATGTGAGTCGGCTACTGCTTTTTGTCCTTTTTTAAATGGCGCTAAAAATAGTACAGGTATGGCACAAAGAATAACTACACCAACTATCCAGTAAGCATCATTATAAGTAAGCAGTAAACTTTGCCTGTTAACAGCGGCGTCTATGGCTGCATAGGCAGATCGTGTAGCATCTGAAATAGTTTGTCCTTTAGCTACAAAGGCATGAATATAATCATTGAACCTATCAGTATAATAAGAATTATAAGGATTGATATTATCTAAAAGATTATTGCGATGCATGGCCTGGCGCACGTGGATGAGGGTGGTTAAACCTGCTATCCCGAATGAACCGCCCAACTGGCGCATCATATTGTTTAAACCGGCACCCTGGCCTATCTCATGCCCCTTTAAGCCACCGATAGCTAATGTGGTTAACGGTACAAAAAGCAATGCTAATGCCATACCCCTTATCGCCAAAGGCCAAAAGAAATCACTGGTGCCGGTAGCCAGGTCAGAATGGCTCAGCATTGTTGAAAATATATAGAACAGGATCATACCAACAGCAGCCATTAATTGTGCAGGCACGCCTTTATTGAGCATAATACCAACAAATGGCATTAACACTACGGTAAACATACCGCCGGGAAACAATATCTCGCCAGTTTGCTGTGCCGAAAATCCCAATAAGCTCTGGCAAAATACAGGGAACACAAAGGTAGAGCCGTACAAACCCACACCTAAAACAAATGAAGTTACCATCCCCGCCGAAAAACTGCGGTGCCGCATGATTTTGAAATTTACTATCGGGAATTCAGTGCTTAGTTCTCTCCATATAAATAATATCAGGCCTATTACCGCTGTAACTGTTAGCACTACTATATATGTGGCCGAAAACCAATCATCATCTTCACCTTTTTCCAGTATAGTTTGCAGGCTTCCTACAGATATGGCCAGCAGGGCAATTCCCCACCAATCAATAGGCTTGCCTTTGCCAGTGATAGGGGTTTGCTTTACAAAAAGATAGGCGCAGGTAGCAGCTATACAACCAACCGGGATGTTGACATAAAATATCCAGCGCCAGGCGGCGTGGTCGGTAATATAACCACCAATGGTAGGGCCAATAGTTGGGCCCACAATAGCGCCGAGACCAAATAACGCTGTAGCTGTACCAACCTGTTCGGGCGGCCAGGTATCTAATAAGATGGATTGCGCTGTTGATATTAACCCTCCGCCCGCAATTCCTTGTAATACACGGAAGCCAACCAGCTCGGTAAGGCTATGCGCATTACCACACAAAAACGATGCGATGGTAAATACAATAATTGATGTTAAAAAATATTGCTTCCGCCCGAAAAAGCTACCCAGCCAGCCGGTCATGGGTAAAATAATTACGTTGGCTACGCTGTAACCGGTAACCACCCAGGCGGCATCGGTTAAAGTTGCGCCTAAGTTACCCTGTATTTGGGGGAGGGAGACGTTTACAATAGTAGTATCAATAAGTTCGAGTAATGATGCTGTAATTACTGTAATGGTGATGATCCATTTTTTTAATCCTGTTTCGGCCATTTTATTAATTGTTGTAAGTAATAAATAATGGTCAAAATTAATCAATCGTTTGATTAAAACATGTGTTTTAAATTTTGGTTTATATTTATGGCATTTTTATGACAGCCTGATAAAAAAGAATCAGGAATAATGAAGGATAGGAATTAAGGCATAATAGTTAATTGCTATTGATAAGATGGTATTGCCAGTGATGCAATAGATTTTTTACATTGGTTGTGAGCGATATAGTTTATTCTGCAAGTTAAAAACTATACATTTAAGCACCAGTTTTAATAACCGATTAATCAAACCATAATATGAGCTTACTATCCAATGTAACTATTAACGAGCCACGCAAACTCTATCGCTATTTGAGAAAAATAGGCATGGTTTTACTGCCGGGGATGTTATTATGTTTAACAACTCAAATAACTTCGGCACAAAATACACCTGCAAAAATAGATGTTCCTGATTGGGCTTTACCCGGATCGGCAACACATCAGCAGGTTCCACCGCCGACTGATTTTCACCGTGCTCCCCGTACCAGCAATAAACATATAGGCGTATTTGAAGGGCAGACAGATGTTGGCGCAGCATTAGTACCCGGATCATCCAGTTATGATGCTGCTACCAAGCAGTATACTATTAACTCAGCAGGATATAACGTATGGTACACGCGCGATGAGTTCCGTTATTTATGGAAGAAGATGGAGGGAGATGTATCGCTGGCAGCGGATATCAATTTCCCGGATACTGCGGGCTATGGCGATCGTAAAGCAATTTTGGTGATTCGCCAAAGCTTGAATGATGACTCAAAAGAGGCTATGGTAGCGTTGCATGGCGCAGGCCTGTTGCACCTGGCATGGCGACCTGAGATAGGGCAGGAGTTAAAGGAAATGAAGGTGGATCTTAAAGCGCTTACAGGCAGCGACAAGATCATTCATGCTAAACGTATCGGTATTGAAAAGCATGGCGATGAGTTTGCCCTATTTGTAAGCCTTAGCGGAGAACCCATGCACCAGTACGGAACGCCCGTTCATCTGCATATCGACGGGCCTTTTTACGTGGGGATAGGTTTTTGCTCGCATTTGCCGGCTACATTAAGTACGGCTGTACTTTCAAATGTAGTGCTGGAGAATAGTGCGGGTAAGGTGAAATAAGAATAGTATTTAATTATAAAACACAAAGTCCTGCTAAATGCGGGGCTTTGTGTTTTAGAGTGAGTGATGGTTTGATTAAGACGCTATTTCCAGTTTCCTTTGCCGAAGGCGAAAGCAGCCGTGAGCGTAGGGCCGTTATAACCCCATTTTAAATCACCCACCAAATTTTTGCGGGTAGCATCAACCTTAAAGTTAAAACCGGTATAGCCTAATGAAAAGGTTAGGTTTTTTACCGCCCGATAAGTAGCAGAAACGTTATAACCTAAAATTTTGCCCGAGATATTATCAATAGTTAATGCCAGGTAGTCAAACTCGCCGTTAAGCGCCCAGTTTTGGTCGATTGCATAACCTCCCCAAATACCAACATCAGGCAGGGGAGCGGTAAACCCTAAATCCTTATTTGCTTGTAGGTTGACACTTTTTCCGCTATAGCCCAGTCCTACATTAAACCTGATAATATGCGCGCCAATCAGCAGGCCCGCCTCAAAATTTGGCTGACTTAAAATAGCATACCCATAAGAGAAGCGGTAGATACTGGTATTAAAGAAGGAACTAACTGTATTATTTATATTGTAGGTATTCCCGCCGAAAATAATATCTTTTTGTAATGTATAACTTGCACTTTGATCAACCACATAATAGCTAAGATCGAACCTGGAACGGCTGGACGAACGCCATTGGAAATCGCCTAAAAATGAACCTGTCGACTTATTGAAACCAAGGTCATGTTGGAAATTAATATCAGTACCTATACTTCCGTCTTTATTACTTACCGAAACATCAGTATTGGCGAGCGCCAAAAAGAATCCCGCTGAGAGTTTAAATTTTTCCACAAACCAGGGCACATCGCGCGGTGGTTTATTGGATGGTTTTGCTGTTGCTGCCTGGCCCGTGTTGTCATTCATCTGCGTGGTTACCGCGGTATCTTTTAAAGCGGGATTAGTTGAGGCTATTTCTTTTTTTGGGGCAAGTGTTTGGGTAAGATCCTGGCCCTTAGAATAATTTACTAATGCCAAAACCGCTATTATTGTAAAGAGTGTATTTTTCATATCGTATTATATTACTGTGTGGGGTTGCAAGTATTCAGATCAGAATCAATTTCTCTATATGAAATATTGATGTACACATTAGCTCTATATCCTAATTGCGACTGTAATAAGGAATAGCCAATAATGATTTATAGCTATTTGTATATTGATACAAATTTACAGCATAACGTGCAGTAAAATTTTTTCAGAGGAACTACCATGTTGCATATTGAAAAGTGGAACTCATTAAACGGCGTAATGACCCGGTTTGTAACTAATAAGAAATTTTATCCACCAAAACGTTATTATATAATCGGCTTTAATATATCCTAAATCTTGAACAGGGAATTAAATACATACGCGGCGTATTCCAGGAATGTAACATATCCATATCACCTCGTTATTAAGCAGTAGCTTTTACCCTTTTTAAAGAATAATCATTTATATTTACGGTATGTACTGTCTCATTATAGTACTTCATACCCTAAATTAATAAGGTCCATTTATAAAATAAACACGTCATAACTTATGAACAGTTATTATCAAAAATACCAGCATACAAGAATACTGGCGTTAATGCTATTATTTGTATTGGGTACAACTACAAGCGTTCTCGCTCAGAAAAGAGGGGGTAATAACGGCAGCGGACATTCAAGGCCAAGCCCGCAACGGCCATCAACCGGTCATTCTGGTGGTGCTCAAAGACCATCGCCAAGCCGTCCATCGCCGGGGCATTCACCAGGCCCGCAGCGGCCATCACCAAGCAGACCTTCACCGGGTCATTCACCAAGTCCTCACCGGCCATCGCCAAGCAGGCCGTCACCAGGCCATTCAAGACCCACTCCGCATCGGCCATCACCGGGTCATTCAGCCGGGCACAGGCCTGGGGGTAGTGTACATAGACCAGGCAATAATGGTGGCCATAGAGTAGTAGCGGTAAGGCGAAATGTATACCGCCCATATACCAGGCCTCCGCGTATTTATGGCGGGCGAAGGTATTATAGCTATCATCCATATTTTTACCATCCATATCGCCCGTTTTATTGGGGACCGTCATATCATCCATGGGGCTTTTTTATAGCCACAGTTGCTACAACCGCGATAATAGTAAGTGTTGAAAATCATCATTATCATTATGATCAGGGTGTTTATTATGCACCATCAAACGGGGGATATACTGTTGTACAAGCGCCGGTTGGGGCTGTAATTACAACACTACCGCAAGGGTATCAAACTGTGACAGTCAGTAGTTCGGGTGGCACAACAGTTAATAACTATTATTACGGTGGTACTTATTATGAACAAGAATCGAACGGCTATAAAGTAGTACCACCTATAGCCGGAACCATAATTACTAATATGCCCGCTGGTGGTAAAGAAGTTAAAATGGGCGATGTAACCTATGTACAGGTTGGCGATACCTATTACCAGCCAATACAACAAAACGGGCAGAATGTATATGAGGTGGTTGATGTAGAGGCTGCGGATTAATTTCAGCACGTACTGAACTAAAAAGAAATGCCCGGCAATTATGCCGGGCATTTCTTTTATATGTTACTTGATTTGTTATTAATCTTTACAATAATTTTTTATCCTTATTGCGGCCTATTTTTACTTTACCTGTGCCGTCATCCTGGGCGCGCAGGTGTATCACTATGCCTTTATTCCGTTTTTTGGCGCGCTCGGCAGCATCGGTAATGGTTGAATCCTTGCCTGGGTTTCTTAACGGTACATCAATGGTAATATCTGTTCCGTTGGTAAGGCCGTAAACACCTGCAACATCAGCATTGATCAGGCTTGAAGTGATTTGGAAAGGGTGTATTGTTACCATACGGTTGTGGATCTCGAAGTGCGCGTCAAGTACTGGTATAGATATATTGTGCAGGTTGCGAAACGGGAAAGCAAATTTGCCTATACTTATCAACGGCTGATAGTTTATTAACGAGCCATTCTGCAGGTTGATGTCCATAGTACCATCAACAGAGCCCGGCACAAGTGTGCCCGCATTGGTTACCTGGCCGCTGATATTTGCCCGGGCTGATAAAAAGCCCTTCAGGTTTTTGCCGGTAAGATCGTTTAATCCGAAATTATCAAAAGCGTAGAAGAACTCGCTTACATCAACCTTTGAAATGACGGTATTTACTGTAAAGCGGTTCTGCGTGTTGCCCTGAATTAAGGCCGCGTTTATTTTTAACGAGCCGCCAGCGTGTTTAAGGCTCACATTGTTTAACTGAAGACCGTCTTTTGAAAGCTGCAGATCGGCAGTAGCATCGGTTGCCAAAAATTTAAAGTAATGCACATTCGCGGCCCTGATGTGCATGGTAGCTTTAGCCTTATTTAAAACCACGCTTAACTGTTTAACCACATTGCCGCTGTTGGCCGGGTTGGTTCGTTGGGTTTTTACCGGAACTATAGGGTCCGAATGCTTACTGTTCAGATAGCCTAAAAACTCACCTAAATAAAGCTGCGGACTGCTGATCTGCCAATTTACCAATATCTTCTCGGGCGAATTATAATACAGGTTCAGGAAGTTGTCTATCCGCCCCTGCATCAATACAATACTTTTACCGCTCTGCAGGCGGATATTATTTAATATCAGGTTATTGTTAGTAAAATCGAGCGAGAGCGAGGTGTTTCTGAATGTAAGGTTACGAGGAATGTATACAATATCGGAATTTTTTAAATTGATATTACCTGCAAATATGGGTTTGTTTATACGGTAATTAACAATATCGGCATTAAAGCGCAAAGCCATATTTGCCGTGCCGGTATTGAATTTTGTTACGCCAGACAGTAAGTAGTTAAGGTCGGCAGCAGGGAAATTTGCCCTGAAATTACCTACAGCTATAGGCTTAATCAGGTTGATGATACTGCCGGTATCTATAGTAAATGGTACGTGATTATAAGTTCCGGTTAAGTGGGCCACGCGGATAATAGAATTTTCGTCGCCGTTTTCCTTGCCTTTAGCATAGGTATTGTTGAAAATACCCTTAAAGCTGCAATCGTCAATAACACTACCCGGTATACTAAGCTTGTTATGGTTTACATCGGCAGTTATGTACAGATATGGGTCGCCACCGCCACTAAAACTGCCGCCAATTTTGGCATCAACACCAATAGGGCTATCCATATTGAACATATTCAGCTTGAGCGAAATATTTGGCGTAACCAACTGCGAGGCATGCGACCATAACAGTTTTGGCGCTGTGATGTGAAAAAAGAAGCTTGACGGTTTTTTACTTAATGCGAAACGTGCAATTATGCCAAAGTCATCGCCACCAATGGTGAAGTTGCTGGAGGTTACGTTGATATCCCCTGTTTTTTGATTGTAGCCCGCTGCCAGGTCGCCTTCGAGTACTTTGCCTTTTATAAAACTGCCGTGGGTTGTGCTAAAGGCCATGCTTTTTGCCAATATATTGAGGTGAAGGTTTGCGGTCCACCCACTATCAGGAAAATTCATTTTGGCTCTCAACTCGCTTACGGCAAAGCTGAAAAGTTTTTTTGCCTTCTGGTCGTCGATAGTAAAATTCACATTTTTAAGGCTGAACTTACCGATCTCGGCAGATGAATTTCCTCCGCTCTTTTTGTCTTTTTTAGAGGTATTTTTTTTGAATATGGATGTGTTGCTATACCCGGTACTATCTGTATAAAGATCAACGTTGGCTCCGTTAATATCAATATGTTCAACACTAATGGTTCCCTTTAATAAAGCGGCTGTATTAACTACTACATCAAAGCTTTTGGCATCAAGCAACGTGTGGTGGTGCTGCGCCCATTGTTTATCTTTTAATGATACGTTTTTTAAAGTGAGTGCAAAATCAGGGAAACTGGTAAAGAAAGAGGTTTCAATACTGCCAACGTTTATTTTACCATTCAGGTTTTCATTTAGCTTGTGGGTAAGCTTGCTAAGCACCTTTTCCTTATGACTGGAAACATATATAGATAATCCTACTAATATCAGGATGATCAGCAGCAATAAAGCTCCAATAATTTTTAGTGATATTTTTAACCAGGCAGGCATATATAAATCTTAACAATAAATATAGCGTTAAGTTTGTGTAATTGTTTGATTCATAGAGCAAATAGTTGTGTACACTATCGGGCGATTATTTAAGCACTCATTTTAAAACTTAGTATTGAGCAACCAGTTCTGTAATAATTTAGGATAGCCTGCTAAATCGCCCTCCACAGTTCGCATACCATAGCCATGGCCGCCTTTGGCGTATAGATGTATTTCTGTCGGTACTTTAAAATTTTTAAGCTCGGAGTAATAGCTTAAGGCGTTCTGCACATCAATAGGATCATCCTCGGTTTGCACAATAAATGTTGGCGGGGTATTGCTGGTCACCTGTACTTCGGGTGCGAGTTTGGTTGGGTCGGCATTACCTTTTAAATAGGCCGGATAGATCAGCACCGCGAAATTGGGTTTGCAGCTTGTGGTATCGGCAGCATCAACCTGAGGGTATGTTCTTTGAGTATTGTTGTTACTTAAAGCAGCGGTAAGATGCCCTCCGGCTGAAAAGCCTAATATCCCGATATGGTCCGGTTTGATATTCCATTTCGCGGCATTGTACCTAACCAATCCTAATGCCCGTTGCGCATCCTGCAAAGGTAATTCATACCTTAACTTACCACCGGGTGCCGGAACGCGATATTTTAACAATACAGCGGTAACGCCTATGGAATTTAGCCAGGAGCAGATCTCTGTCCCTTCCAGGTCCATAGCTAATATGGCATAACCACCACCCGGGCATACCACTACCGCGGTGCCATTAGGGTTTTTAGGTGTATAAACTGTAATTGTCGGGTCGCTGATATCAGCCAGGCGGATAACATATTTGCCGCCCTGCTTATTATCGGTGGGCTTGGTTACATCATGTTCAATAAGCTTATGCCCGTTTGCGGTATCGATCAGCCTGTTTTGCGGCCATAAATGAATAGGGGTGGGTATTTGAGCTTTTGCAATGGTCATGGTAAAACAAGCGAGCAGTAATATACAGTATTTCATTTGTTAGCTGGATAGGTTAAATGATAATTGGTGCAGAACTGTCTGCTGTACAAATATAAATTAATACGGCACTTTTAATGTTTTCATCAACTGATTTTGCCTGGCTATTTTTAAAAATTATACACCCTATAAGTTTAAAGCCTATATTTGATGCCAAGTTCTTTACTTTATTTTCAACAGTGAGGTTTCCGGGTCTATCTTGATCTGGGATGAAAAAGGAACCGTGTGAAAATCACGGGCTGTCGCGCAACTGTAAGTAACAAAAAAGGTGTTGCCTTTACCAAGGTCCATTGTCTGATGCTCCCAAGCAGGATGAGAAGGACGGCAACAACGTTACAAGCCAGGATACTTGCCCTCTGTTTAAGACAATGCTTTCGCGTTTTGAAGCAGTAGTCAGAGCATAAAGGATAATTGCAGGCATTTGTGTCCGTGTATCCCTGTGACTTTAATTACCATTTCCCGAAAGCATACCGAAAACCGTAAGGAGCATTAATTCAAATTAATGTTTAACCAAAAAAGTTTTATGCGTATGCTCAAAAACAATCTCGGGTACCCTCGCGTAGGGGCCCATCGTGAACTCAAAAAAGCCAGTGAGCAATACTGGCAAGGTAAAACAGGCAGGCAGGAGCTGTTTGCCGCCGCCCGCAAGATCCGTGAAGAAAACTGGAAATTGCAGCAGGAGGCGGGTATCGACCTGATCCCTTGTAATGATTTTAGTTTTTATGATCAGGTGCTGGATACATCCTTAATGCTGGGCGTTATCCCACAGCGTTACACGGATGTATTAGCTAAGAACAGCCAGAACTCGGAGATCGACCTGTATTTTGCCATGGCAAGGGGCTATCAAAAAGACGGGCTTGACATCACCGCTATGGAGATGACCAAATGGTTTGATACCAACTACCATTACATCGTACCTGAATTTACTACCGATCAGCAGTTCAGGCTATTCTCTGACAAAGTATTCGAGGAATTTAATCTGGCGAAACAAATTACAGGCAGCACACCTAAACCGGTATTAATTGGCCCGGTATCCTATCTTTTATTAGGTAAGGAAAAAGAAGCAGGTTTTGATAAGATCGACCTGATAAAAAAAATAGTGCCAGTTTATGTGGAGATATTAACCAGGTTAAAGGCGCAAGGTGCCACATGGGTACAGCTGGATGAGCCATTTTTGGTGATGGACCTGACACAAAAGGAAAAGGATGCCTTCAGCTATGCTTATAAAGAGATTAATAAACAATGCCCTGAAATTAAGACCCTGCTTACTACCTATTTTGACAGCCTTAACGACATCTCTTTAACAGTTAACCTACCGGTAAATGCCTTGCATATTGATTTGGTAAGAGCTCCGGAACAATTAAATGAAATACTTACCCAGGCACCTGAACAATTGATCTTGTCGCTTGGTGTGGTTGATGGCCGTAACATTTGGAAGAATGATTACATCCGGTCATTAAGCCACATTAAAAAAGCTATAGCCGTTATCGGTAAGGATCGTGTGATGATAGCGCCAAGTTGTTCTTTACTACATACTCCGTTTGACCTCGACCTGGAAACAACCATCAACCCGGAAATAAAAAACTGGATGGCCTTTGCCAAACAAAAGCTAAACGAGGTAAATGAACTGGATAAGATCTTGCGGGATGATAATGAATTGTTGCACAACAATCTGAAAGCGATATCGAGCCGTAACCTTTCTAAACTGATCCACAAACAGGATATCAAAAAGAGGGTAGACGCTATTACCGATGCTGATGCTAATCGCTCCAGTGAATTTATCGCAAGGCAAAAAATACAGCATGATAACTTTAAACTGCCGTTATTCCCCACCACTACTATTGGTTCATTCCCGCAGACTGATGATATCCGTCAGTTAAGATCAAGGTTGAAAAAAGGTGAGCTTACAACTGAGCAATATGATGCTGAGATAGAAAAAGCAACCATCGCAGCCATCCGCTGGCAGGAAGAAATTGGTTTGGATGTTTTAGTTCATGGCGAATTTGAGCGTAACGACATGGTGGAGTACTTCGGCGAATTGCTGGATGGCTTTTTATTCACCAAAAACGGCTGGGTACAAAGCTATGGCAGCCGCTGTGTTAAGCCTCCTGTTATTTATGGCGATGTAAGCAGGCCTGCGGATATGACCGTGCGCTGGAGCAGCTTCGCGCAAGCAAATACCGAAAAATTGATGAAGGGGATGCTTACCGGTCCGGTTACTATTCTGCAATGGTCGTTCGTGAGGGATGATCAGCCAAGATCAGAAACTACTTACCAGATTGCATTGGCTATACGCGACGAGGTTGTTGCCTTAGAACAGGCAGGTATTAAAGTGATACAGATTGATGAGCCTGCAATACGCGAAGGTTTGCCTCTACGCAAAGCGGATTGGGCAAGATATTTGGATTGGGCGGTAAAAGCATTCCGTATTTCGGCAAGCGGGGTGAAGGATGAAACGCAGATCCATACGCATATGTGTTATAGCGAGTTTAATGATATTATTAAGCACATTGCCCACATGGACGCGGATGTGATCACCATTGAAACATCGCGCTCACAAATGGAGCTGTTGGAAGCGTTCTCGGATTTTAAATATCCTGCGGAGATTGGTCCGGGTGTATATGATATCCATTCGCCCCGTGTGCCTACAGTTGCGGAAATGGTTAGTCTGCTTGAAAAAGCAGCCGCTATTTTACCGGTTGAAAACCTTTGGGTGAACCCGGATTGTGGCTTAAAAACCCGCAAATGGCCCGAAACGCAAATCGCGCTTGAAAACATGGTAAAGGCAGCAAAAGCAGCCCGGGAAGTATTCAGCAAGCAGGTGGTTAATTAAATGATCAAGCCGCGCAGTTGTATTATTTAATATAAAATGTATTCTTCACCCTCTTTACGACTTGTCGCAGAGAGGGTCGACCAGCGAAGCGTAGTCGGGGTGAGTCAAATATACGAGCGGACATTAACGCTAATGCATTGTGACGAGTTAACTCACCCCGACTACGCTTCGCTGGTCGACCCTCTCTCCCGTAAACGGGAAAGAGGGTTAAGGCAGTTTTTAATTTATTTTTATTACTGTGCGGCTTTTATCTTTACAAATATGGATTTAGAACAAAGAATATTACTTGCTGAAACGCGCATTTTTAAAGCAGTTTTCCCAAATACAACCAATCACTACGATACCCTTTTTGGCGGTACAGCCATGGCTTTAATGGATGAGGTGGCATTTATAACCGCTACCCGCTTCACCCGTAAAACAATGGTGACAGTATCATCAGATAAGATAGATTTTAACATGCCCATCCCGTCAGGAACTATAATAGAACTGGTTGGTAAGATATTGCATATCGGTAATACCAGCTTAAAGGTATTGGTGGAGATATATGTGGAGGAGATGTATTCGTTCGACAGGCAAAAGGCCATTACCGGGTCATTTACCTTTGTGGCGATAGATGAAAATAAGCAGCCGGTGAAGGTGGTAGATTGAGAGGACCGGACACTATTTCTTATGATATAGTTTTAATGAGGTGATGCTTTTTAATGCTCCACCCCACAAATTATTATGCCCATGATCATTTGCATCGAATATTGCATCGATGATCACATAATGTTTACTAAGGGATGAACTTTGCGGAAATTTGAGTTGATTTAGATGAATCCATAATCCTCTTTTATACTGATGATTTTTAAAGTCAACAGTATTGACATAAATTGCATCTACTTTCTTATCTGAAATTAAGTAGCCAACTACTTGAATATGCGTTAATTCATATTCATCAGGTGAGGCTAAAATTTCATTTATCGGGATGCGATAAGGCGAGTTGTGGCCATTAGGTCGTTCGGAATATTTAATGGCGTCCTGGGCCTGTGTTTTTAAGAAAAGTAGCAGAAGGAGTATCGTATATAAAAGACTTTTGCAATAAGTTTTCATACGTTAAACTACTAATAAAGGCTGTTGTATAGAATCTTTTTTAAGAATTAAATAATATAGCTATATATTCTTTTTGCAACTCCAACAGGCAATCTGCGCATAAACAACCATCATAATTCTCACTTACATATTGGGTTTCATTCAGCGTAAGCTGTACCGTACTGCACTGGCATTTGGTGAATGAATTGGCTTTACATTCAAAGGGCGCTTTACAGCGTTCGCAGTGTACGGTTTCGTGTTTTGGAAGCATCAGAACCAGGATTTATGGGATTTTGTAAATTTACAGGATAATCTTAACACCATTCCGTAAATCTTATAATCTTACAAATTGCGGATAAAAAAAGAGACGCAAAATGTTGCGCCTCTACAAGTTACAAATATGATTTCAATAGAGACACAAAGTATTGTGTCTCTACAATAGGAGGGTTATGCCGAGCAGGTTACGCAGCCTTCTTCCATTGAGCATGATGGGCCTTCAGGTACATCATTGGTTAGCTCTGCTACTGTTTCTGGTATTACAGCGTCCATGTTTTTGCCGCCCTGGTTCTCTACGGTAAACTTAACCGCTTGTGATGCAGCTTGTGTACGCAGGTAATACATACCGGTTTTTAAGCCTTTCTTCCATGCGTAGAAATGCATTGAAGTCAGTTTCGACGCGTTTGGCGCATTGATGAACAGGTTTAATGATTGCGACTGGCAAACATAAGCACCTCTATCAGCAGCCATATCAATAATGCTGCGCATCTTTATTTCCCAAACGGTTTTGTAAAGCTCTTTTAGTTCAGTTGGGATTTCTTCAATTTCTTGTATTGAACCGTTAGCGGTGATGATCCTGTCTTTCATGGCAGTGTTCCATAAACCAAGGTTTACCAAATCGCGCAGCAGGTATTTGTTTACAACGATAAACTCACCACTTAATACACGACGGGTGTAAATGTTTGAGGTGAATGGTTCAAAGCACTCATTGTTACCTAATATTTGTGAGGTTGAAGCAGTTGGCATTGGTGCAACTAATAAAGAGTTACGCACGCCATGGTTCATTACATCTAAACGCAGGTTTTCCCAATCCCAGCGGCCGCTTTCAGGCGTAACGTTCCACAGATCAAACTGGAACTTGCCTTTTGACAGCGGAGATCCTTTGAATGTTTCGTAAGGTCCGTCTTTTATAGCCAGATCTTTTGAAGCCGTCATGGCCGCGAAATAGATGGTTTCGAAGATCTCTTTGTTCAGTTGTTTAGCTTCGTCGCTTTCAAATGGTAAACGTAACAGGATAAACGTATCAGCCAAACCTTGTACGCCTAAACCAATAGGGCGATGGCGTAGGTTTGAGTAACGTGCTTCCTCAATAGGATAGTAGTTATTGTCGATAACCGTATTCAGGTTGATAGCTACCTGGTAAGTTACTTCGTATAATTTATCGTGATCAAATACACCGTTCTGGATATAGCGTGGTAGCGCTAATGAAGCCAGGTTACAAACCGCAACTTCGTCTTTAGAGGTGTACTCCATTATTTCGGTACAAAGGTTCGAGCTCTTGATAGTACCTAAGTTTTGCTGGTTCGATTTTCCGTTAGCAGCATCTTTATACAGTAAGTATGGTGTGCCGGTTTCAACCTGTGCGTCCAATATAGCAAACCAAAGTTCCTGTGCTTTTACAGTTCTGCGGGCGCGGCCTTCTTTTTCGTAGCGTTCGTATAAGTCTTCAAATTCTTTACCCCAGCAATCGGCTAAACCCGGTGCTTCGTGCGGGCAGAACAGGCTCCATTCTTCGTTGGCCTCAACGCGGCGCATGAACAGATCTGATACCCAAAGGGCATAGAATAGATCGCGGGCACGCATTTCTTCTTTGCCGTGGTTTTTACGCAGGTCTAAAAAGTCGAATACATCAGCATGCCAAGGCTCTAAATAAATAGCGAAAGCGCCTTTACGTTTACCACCACCCTGATCAACATAACGGGCGGTATCATTAAATACTTTCAGCATGGGGATAATACCATTGCTGGTGCCGTTTGTACCGCTGATGTATGAACCTGTAGCACGTACTTTGTGGATGCTTAAACCTATACCGCCAGCGCTTTGAGAGATCTTAGCAGTTTGTTTAAGGGTGTCATATATACCATCGATGCTGTCATCCTGCATAGTTAACAGGAAGCATGACGACATTTGTGGTTTTGGTGTACCTGCGTTAAACAGGGTAGGCGTAGCATGTGTAAACCAACGCTCGCTCATCAGGTTATAAGTTTTTATAACGCTGCCGATGTCGGCTTTATGGATACCAACTGATACACGCATAAATAAGTGCTGCGGGCGTTCAGCTATTTTACCATCTATCTTTAGCAGGTACGATTTTTCAAGCGTTTTAAAGCCGAAGTAATCAAAACCGAAGTCGCGGTCATATATAATGGTGCTGTCTAATAATTCAGCATTATCTTTTATCACTTCCCAAACATCATCAGCAATTAATGATGCATTTTTGCCGGTTTTGCCATCGATATATTCATGCAGCTTACGCATGGTTTCTGAGAATGACTTTACCGTATTTTTATGCAGGTTTGATACCGCTATACGCGATGCCAGCAACGCATAATCGGGGTGTTTGGTAGTTAACGAGGCGGCAGTTTCGGCAGCGAGGTTATCCAGCTCAGAGGTAGTTACCCCATCAAATAAACCCTCGATAACCTTTTTGGCAACATCAATAGGGTCGACTAAGTTAAACCCATAACACAGTTTTTCAATACGTGCGGTTATCTTGTCAAATTTTACTGATTCTTTTTTTCCGTCTCTCTTTATTACAAACATATTCTGGGTATTTAGTAGTTAGTATCAAGTAGCAAGACTTGGCTAACCGGTTAATTTTTATTATTATTTATTTTATTTGTGGCAGTATCCGAAATCTTGATACCTGATATCAGCTGCCTTATACTTTCCTAAAAGTCGTCATCCAGTGAAAAGCTCTTGCTGTCTGCCGTTGCATTCAGCACACCGCTTTTCTGGTAGTCGCCTACACGTTTTTCAAAGAAATTGGTTTTGCCTTGCAGGGATATCATCTCCATAAAGTCGAACGGATTTGATGCTCCGTAAACTTTATCATAGCCTAATTCACCTAACCACCTGTCGGCAACAAACTCAATGTACTGGCTCATTAATTTGGCATTCATGCCGATAAGGTTTACCGGTAATGCATCGGTCACAAATTCTTTTTCAATTTCAACCGCATCGGTAATAATTTTGGTTGCTGCTTCTTTTGATAGCTTGTTTTCCAGCATTCTGTATAATAGACAGGCAAATTCGCAGTGCATACCTTCATCACGCGATATCAGTTCATTGCTGAAGGTTAAGCCCGGCATTAAGCCACGTTTCTTTAACCAGAAAATAGAGCAGAAGCTACCGGAGAAGAAGATGCCTTCAACCGCTGCAAAGGCTATCAGGCGTTCAGCAAATGTGCCGTTGTTTATCCATCTCAATGCCCACTCTGCTTTTTTATTTACGCATGGTACGGTATCAATGGCATGAAACAAACGATCTTTTTCTATAGGATCTTTAATATAAGTGTCAATCAGCAGGGCGTAGGTTTCCGAGTGGATGTTTTCCATCATGATCTGGAAGCCGTAAAAGCAACGTGCCTCGGGCAATTGCACCTCGCTCATGAAATTGATGGCCAGGTTTTCATTTACAATACCATCGCTGGCAGCAAAAAAGGCAAGTATGTGCGAAATGAAATGTTTTTCGCCGGCGTTCATGGTTTCCCAATGTTTCATATCGTCGGAAAGGTCGATCTCTTCGGCGGTCCAGAAGCTGGCTTCACATTTTTTATACATTTCCCAGATAGCGGGATACTTAATAGGTAGGATAACAAACCGGTCTTTGTTCTCTCTTAATAATAATTCGTTTTCCTGATTCATATTTGCCTTTTTGTTATTTTGTTTGGGTGTCGACAAAAGGCAGTGAACCGCCTGCGTTCGTTAATTGAAGCTACGGTAGACTCATCTTTTGGCAAAACCTTATTCGTGAAAGTTTCGTCAAGCTATGCAGGCAGGTGTCTGGCTTGATAAAAGTTGAAGGTTGAAAGTTTAAAGTTGACAGGATTCGCTCCTTAAAATTTAAAACTCGCAACTTGCAACTAATCATACAGTTGCACGTCAGCCCATGATTTTAACATGGTTCCCTTTTAATGCCGGCGGTAAAACCGGTAACCCTTATAGCGCTTGAAAGAACTTATAATTCAAAGATAAGGGCAATGATGCCTTTGGTGGTAATGATAGTTTTTAACAAAAGCGAAAGTTATAAACATAAAAAGTGGTATCGTATAGAGATGCAATACTTTGCACCTGTCAGGAAATAAAATCCTTGAAATAAAAAAGAGATGCTGGTTGTAGCATCTCTTTTTTGAGAAATTATTTTACGAGCGGCACAAACTTCATGCTCACTGAATTTACGCAGTGCCTGGTGTTTTTTGGTGTGAGGTATTCGCCTTCAAATACGTGGCCGAGATGGGCACCGCAGTTGGCGCATACGATCTCTACGCGGCGACCATCCGCATCTGATACGCGTTTTACTGCTCCGGGGATCTCATCATCAAAGCTTGGCCAGCCGCAGTGCGATTCAAATTTGGTGGCTGATTCATATAAAGGTGTATCGCAGCGTTTGCACACATATACGCCCTCAGCCTTATTGTTTAATAAAGACCCGGTGAACGGCCTTTCAGTGCCTTTGTGCAGTATTACCCACTCTTCGTCGGGTGTTAATTTATTGTATTCCATTATGTTATTTACTGAATTATTGAATTAGTGATTGAGTGAATTAACCTGTTTCACTTTACATAAATATACGACAATTTTGGGGGAGATATGGTTTGTTGGGAGGATGTTTACAATGGGTTGACCAATGAAATTTCCTTATAAAAATCAAAGATCGTTGTCTAATGAATACTGAATTTCTGTAGGTGTATCAACCACATTAACAATAGTGCCTTGTTTGTTGATGATGAAATGGGTAGGAAAAGCATTTACGTTTAGTACGTTTGCCATATAAGTATTTTGTCCCGGTATAATGGTGTAATCAAAGCGTTTTCTTTTTAAAAAGGCCTGTAGCTGGATTTTTGTATCAGGAGCCAGGCTTATAAATATTACATCCTTCCGATTTTTGTATTTGCGTACCAACGCATTTAATTCAGGCATCTCCAATTCGCAATTGGTGCAGCCAATGAACCAGCATTTTAATACTACAATTTTGCCTTTTGTTGATTGTGTTGTGTAACGAGTACCATTAATATCGGTAAAATCAAATGATGGAAATTTGTTGCCTACCCGTTTATAATGGTCATAGTAAGTTGGCGCATAGCCGGTAATCATCGTGCGCATATCAGCATCTGCTGAAGGATTGAATTTATAAAGTTGATAATATAATTTACCATCGCCGGATTGTAGTTTAAGCGGGAAGTAATTGCCCGAGGTAAGTGCCTTTAAAAAGGATAACTTATTCATAGGATTATCAAGCGTATCATAAGCTATGAAATTTTGATAGAGGCGTACATCACTTACAACGTAACTCATAAAATGCCGCACGTCTTTTTGAATATCAGCCGGATCATAAACCGGAGGCCCGGGGTTTTGGTTATGGCAACTCGTAATAATAAGCACAAGGCCCAGTAAGATAAGGTTAGACAGGTTTTTCATAATCAGGCTTAATTGGTGTTCCTAAATATACCCCACGAGTTTTAATAACCAATAAATTATAAAACAAAAAATCCCGGCCATTTCGGCCAGGATTTAAATATGTTTACTAGTTCCCCCTTCAGGGGATTAGGGGGTTACGCTAACTTAGCTAATTCCTCTGCCATGGCAGCGCCAATTTCGGCAGGAGATTCAACTACGCGGATACCACACTCGCGCATGATCTTCATTTTAGCGGCAGCTGTATCATCGGCACCACCAACAATTGCACCCGCGTGGCCCATACGGCGACCCGGAGGCGCTGTTTGGCCTGCTATGAAACCTACAACCGGTTTAGTACCGTTTGCCTGTATCCAGCGTGCAGCTTCAGCTTCCATGCCTCCGCCAATTTCGCCTATCATGATTATGCCATGCGTTTCAGGGTCGTTCATTAATAGTTCAACCGCTTCCTTGGTTGGTGTACCAATAATGGGGTCGCCACCAATACCTATAGCGGTAGTGATACCTAAACCGGCTTTAACCACCTGGTCAACGGCCTCATAGGTTAAAGTTCCTGATTTTGAAACTACACCAACGTTACCTTTTTTAAAGATGAAGCCTGGCATAATACCAATCTTGCTTTCATCGGCAGTAATAATACCCGGGCAGTTAGGCCCAATCAGGCGTGAATCCTTGTCGGTAAGGTATTCTTTTACCTGGATCATATCCTTGGTTGGGATACCTTCGGTGATACATACAATTACCTTTATACCCGCTTCAGCAGCTTCCATAATGGCATCAGCAGCAAAAGCCGGTGGTACAAATATGATAGATACATCGGCGCCGGTTTTTGCAACCGCGTCGGCAACTGTATTAAATACAGGCCTGTCCAAATGTTGCTGACCGCCTTTACCAGGTGTAACACCGCCAACTACCTGTGTTCCGTACGCTATCATTTGCGATGCGTGGTAGGAGCCTTCAGTACCGGTAAAACCCTGAACAATAACTTTAGAATCTTTATTTACAAGAACACTCATTGTAGTTTTTCTATTTAGTAGCGCAAAGCTAAAATTATTGACCCTAAAGTCAAATTAAATTTAGTCGCGATTGCGTTACATGTGATTTTTTTTACAATTGGAGGGAGAGGTGGGGCCGCCTGGGATGTGAGAATGTTCATAATGACAATTTCGCAGGTTCAAGCGTCCACGCTTACTTGTTATAGGGTTTTGAGTAATTATGTAAGCGTGGACGCTTACAATTTTAGCATTCAAGCGTGGACGTATGAACTGGCAGGCAGGTTTGGGCTTTTAAGCGGGTTAGAAAACCAATCACTAATCAACCATTCTCTAATCACTTAAATCAGGGCGTTGCCTCCGGCCCGGGCTGTTCAGGGCTTCGCTTCGCTCCGGCCCTCCTTCGTCGGGCTAAACCCTTGCCATCCCTAACGCGGAACTTCGACGCACTCCGTCGACTCACCCCGACTACGCTTCGCTGGTCGACCCTCTCTCCGGCAAGAGGGTAAGGGGAAATAAATTTATTAATAGCAACGGTTTCAAACCCATCGCTATGAGTTTGGGTAAAAAAATTAAAATCGTTATATCTTTACGGCAATATATGAAATACCTGCGTTGGCTTTTGTTCCCGTTCTCGCTATTATATGGGCTGGTTGTGGTTATCCGCAACTGGTGTTATGATGCGGGTATATTTAAAAGCTATTCGGCAAAGGTGCCAGTAATATCCGTGGGTAACCTTGATGTGGGCGGCGCAGGTAAAAGCCCAATGACAGAATACCTGATCCGTTTGTTTAAGGGTGATCATAAACTGGCCACGTTAAGCAGGGGGTACGGGCGAATGACCAAAGGATACGTTGTTAAAGATTCAAGAGTTGAGAATCAAGAGTCAGGAAGAAAAGCATCACCACTAACCACTGACAACTCACAACTTACAAATCACGATTCGCCACTCATCACTCACGATTCCCCCCTCACCATCGCCCAGCAAATAGGCGATGAGCCAGCGCAGTTCGCACAGAAATTTCCGGATATTACCGTAGCGGTTTGTGAGGCAAGGGTTAAGGGGATAAAACAATTGCAGGGTGAACATGATCTCATCATACTGGATGATGCATATCAGCATAGGGCGGTTAAACCGGGTTTCAGTATTTTATTATTCGATTTTAACCGGGTAAACGAGCCACATTTATTACTGCCTGCGGGAAATTTGCGGGAGCCATTCAGCGGACGAAAGAGAGCTGATGTAATTATTATCAGTAAATGCGCTGAGGGATTATCTGAAGATGTACAAAGTACTATTATAAAACGGATAAAGCCATTTGAATATCAACAGGTGTTTTTTACTTCCATAACCTATCAGCCGTTACAGGATTTGGACGGAAAGCTAACCGATATTGTCATAAAGGCCGATATTACAGTATTTTTATTAACGGGAATTGCCAATGCGGGTCCGTTGATCAGGCATATTGAAAAATCAACTTCGCATATTATCCATCATAATTATCCGGATCATCATCGCTTTAGCTTAAAAAATATCAGTAAACTTGCCGGGGAATATTCGGCATGCACATCAAAAAATAAATTGATCATCACAACAGAAAAAGATGCGCAGCGTTTAGTGGAACATGAACTGTTGCCGCTTGTAAAGCAACTGCCTGTTTTAGTGATGCCTATAGGTATAAATTTCCTTAACGGCACACAGCAGCAGTTTAATAAACTTGTAATTAATTATGTTAGATAGTATACTAAATACCACCAATTATATTAAACACCGCATAGGTGATTTTGAACCCGAGGTGGGTATAATTTTAGGTACCGGCCTTGGCGATCTGGTAAAAGAAATTGAGGTTGAAAAGCAGCTGATGTATGGTAATATTCCTGATTTTCCTATCTCTACATTAGAATTTCACTCCGGTAAACTGATATTTGGTACGCTTGCTGGTAAAAAGGTAGTAGCTATGCAGGGCCGTTTGCATTATTATGAAGGGTACAATATGCAGCAGATCACATTCCCGGTGCGGGTGATGAAAATGCTGGGTATAAAAACATTATTGGTATCAAACGCCAGCGGCTCGCTCAATCCTGATTTTAAAAAGGGCGACCTGATGGTGATCAATGATCATATTAATTTGCAGCCGCAAAACCCGCTTGTGGGAAGAAACGAGGAGGAACTCGGCCCGCGTTTTCCGGATATGAGCAGGCCTTATGAACGCACACTTATAAATAAAGCTTTGGATATCGCGGCAGCTAACAATATTGCATGCCATAAAGGAGTTTATGTAGCTGTAACCGGCCCAAATTTGGAAACCAAGGCAGAATACAGGTACTTGCGGATAATTGGTGGCGATGCCGTTGGCATGAGTACCGTGCCCGAAATTATTGTAGCTAACCACATGGGATTACCGGTATTTGCCATATCTGTACTTACCGATGAGGGTTTCACTGAAGAATTGCAGCCAGTATCAATAGACGAAATTATAGCGATAGCGCAGGAAGCAGAACCCAAATTAACATTGATACTTAAAGAATTAATTGCCGGTCTTTAATGCCTTATAAGAAGCTAAAATACTTTTTAATATTGCTGATATGTGTATCGGCTCAGGCAGCTTTTGCCCAATATCCGCAGCCAAATTATCCGGGGCAGCAGCAGCGTTCAAGTTTTTCTGATACAGCTCACAAAACCACGCAGACGTTAACTACCGATCAGGAATTGGATACGCTGCGTAAAAAAGAAGAGAACAAACGCGACAGTGTGATTTTTACTTCGAAATTTATACGGGTAACCAGCGAGCGATTACTCAGAGACAGCACACAAACTTTTCCGCTTGATACTGGTATTAAGAATTTTGAGAATTATAGTCCGCTTTATCAGCCGGGCGATCCTAAGATTAACCTGGGTAATACAGGCCGGTCGGAAAAGGATATGTTGTTTGTGCCCGATAAAACAATAGGTTTTGATGTTGGCTTGCATGCGCTGGATGCCTATTTATTGCATCCTGAGGATATCAATTACTATAATGCCAGGGTGCCGTATACGGTATTGTCGCTGGTATCAGGAGGCCGGCCCGAGCAGATATTTAAGGCCATTCACACACAAAATATTAAGCCTAACTGGAACTTTGGGTTCAACCTAAACTTTATTGGCTCAAAGGGATATTATAGTAACAGCGGCATATTGGCGCAAAATGTGAGCGATATTAACGCGGCTTTATTTACCTGGTATGAATCAAAGGATAAGCGCTATAACTTACTGGGCAATTTGATATACAATAACTTAAAGTCGCCTGAAACGGGTTCATTAGCATCACAGTACGATAATGTTTTTACCGATCCTCCGAGCCTTGCATTTAACAAAACCAATACAGCAGTAAAGCTGCCAAATACCTGGGAAAATTGGAAGGACAACGGATTTTACCTGAAACAAAGTTATTATATTGGCCATATTGATACCGTGAAAAAAGGGAAGGATATATCAAAGATATTGCCTACACAAAAGGTAGCTTATACTTTTTACTACAATGTGCGCAAGTACAATTTCCTGCAAAATGATGCGGACACCGCGCATGTTTTCCCTGATTATTATTACAGTTATAACCGCTCGCGCGATTCGCTGGTGGAAACGCATTTGCAAAATGATTTCTCCTACAGCTTTTATCTGCGCAGCAAAGCTCAAAAAGCTGTAAAAAATGAGGCAAAGATCGATTTGGGCCTAACGCAGGATATTTATAGCTATCAACAATTTGTGAGCGATTCAACCATTGATAAAACGGGTGTTAAGGTTACGCAAGTTGCTACGGTACAAAATAAAACTACCTTTCAGGATCTGACAGTAAAAGGGCGTATAACTTATAAACTGAGCGATAGGGCAGGGTTTGAGGGCACTGTAAATCAGATTGTACAAGGGCGCGATTTTGGTGATTTTTTATATGATGCCAAGTTGATGATAGCCGGTGGTAATTATGCGGGGAGGATAATATTAGATGCCTATACGCAAAGCCGTACCCCATCATTAATATATACTGATTGGGTATCTAACCATTATATCTTCCATAATAGCTTCGCTAATCAAAAAACGAATAGTTTATCATTTGATTACACTAACGATGCGCTACAGTTTGAGCTAAAGGCAGAATATTTCCTGATATCCGATTACCTGTATTTTACAGCAACTGATAATAGCAATGATGCGCACCCGGCACAATTATCAAGCCCGGTTAATTTACTTAAAGTAACGCTGAGCAAGAACCTCGCATGGCGCAGGTGGCACTTTGATAACATACTGGTATACCAGAAAACGGATAACCCTGATATAATGCGTACCCCAGAGGCTTATACGTATACCAGCCTGTATTACTCAAAGCTGCTTTTTAATGTGTTAAACACCAATATAGGTACCGATGTAAGGTATAACACACCTTATGTAGCGCCATCGTACGCGGTTGGCATAGAGCAGTTTTATAACGGGCCGAGTATCACCTACTCGTCGTACCCGGTAGCAAACGTATTTATAAAAGCTACGCTATACCGTACCAATATTTTTGTGGCTTATGAATACGCAAACCAGGGTCTGTTCAGCAAAGGATTTTACACCGTAAACCGTTACCCTATGCAGGATGCACAGTTGAAGTTTGGTGTAGCGTGGACATTCTTCAATTAGTCTCAGAAAGGAGGATAATGTTTTATACTTAGTTGCAATAACTTTTTAGCGCATCAAGTATCATGTCCTTATTATCGCCAAGCTCTACACTTTTATTATGGTCGTTGCAAATCTTAACTTTTTCATCAACGGGAATCTCCACTTTATCTTTGACGGCCAATACGGTTACTTCATTGTTACTGCTTAAAGTACGGCTGTTTTTGAATTCATATTTTCTGATACGGGCAAATGCTCTGTTGGCTATTGCTTCCATATATAAAGGTTCAAGTTCTATAGCCTTATCAAAGTCGGTTACCGCGTTGTCAAAATCAAGATTATCTAATTTGGCTGTGCCCCGGTAAAAATATACGTCGGCATATTTGCTGTTTAATTTCTCCGCTTCGTCTAACTTTTTAATAGCGCCTTTATAATCTTCGGCCTGCATTAATTCTTGTGCCTTACTTTGCAGATCAAAAAATTTCTTTTCATCTTTTGTCATTTCGGGTACAAGATTTACAAAATTGCATTGCCTTTTAATTTTTCCGGTCGAATAATATTCTATCCATATACCATCATCTTTGCCATCCTTAAAGCTACCTTTTTGTTTAATATCCCCATTTTGAAAATACACTTCGGAATTGCCTTGAGCTACGCCGTTTACATAAGTTTTGATCAGTTTTTTATTCCCGTTTTGATAATACATTGTGCGTATACCATCAATTATTCCATCTTTTAAAGTGCCTTCTCCCTGAATTTTTCCATTCAAATAATAGTCAATAAATTTTCCGGTGTAAGGCGAATCTTTCATATACCATACCCCATCTTTCTTTTCCATTGATTTTGTTGAGGGGATCTTTTTTATCTCATCGGGGCGTTTAGCATATTCTTTAGTAATTATATAAATGATCTTGTCAATAGATGGATAACCTGCTGCTTTTATTTCATCCGCATTAGTAGCAACAGTTACATGGTCAATATCATTATTAGTTATGTTACCTGAATTTTCATCAGGATCATTAATAAGCGGAATACTATCAATTATATATAGCGTCGCTTCTTTCTTTTGTGCATCTTGTGCAAAGCAGTGGATTAAAGAAAGTGAAAGGATGAGGCTTAGGATAAATTTCATGATCAAGGATATGGCATAAATATATTATACCAGTTTCATAATCCGAAATTGTATTCCAACTAGGTTTTCTGCTTTTTCTTCCTTGCTGCAGGGAATAGCACATTATTAAGTATGAGCCTGTACCCGGGTGAGTTGGGGTGGAGCTTGAGATCGGTTGGCGGGTCACCTACCATGTGCTGGTAATCTTCGGGGTCGTGGCCACCGTAGAATGTCCACTGGCCTTTGCCATATTCACCGTGGATATAACGGGCCTCGTTGGCGGTTTTCATTTCGCCCATTATAATTACACCGGGCTTCAGTTTGCTTTCGTTAAAAGCAGTGGTCAGGCCCATAAAGCCTTTGATCACTTTATCATGATCCTGTGTGAGCATGCTGGGCACCACATCCCATTTAGCCGAAAAATCAAACAAAGTAAAAAAGTCATGCGCCTGGTCTATCTGACGGTTCGCGGTTACATCAATATTGCTGAAACTATGCGAAAGCGGGTTCATATCCAGCGTGAAGTTTTGGAAAGCGAAAGTCTGGGTAAAATCCAGTTTCGATTGTGCGTCGGGGTCGGCGGCATCGCCGTCGAACATGCTTTCACAGATATCGGTGTTATGGGCAGCGAGGGCGATATCAAAAGTATCGGTACCCGAACACATAGCGAACAGGAAGCCGCCGCCAGCGCAGAAATCACGGATATGTTCGGCAACTGCCAGTTTCATTTGGGATACCTTTTTAAAGCCCAGCTTGTGCGCCATAGCCTCCTGGTTGCGCACATCGTCATTATACCATTGCGCATACCTGAAACCGCCGTAAAACTTGCTATATTGGCCTGTAAAGTCTTCGTGGTGCAGGTGCAGCCAGTCGTACTTGGGCAAATCACCCCGGATCACTTCCTCATCATATACTACATCGTAAGGGATCTCGGCATATTTTAGTACCAGCGTTACGGCATCATCCCAGGGCAGCTTATCTTTTGGGGAATACACTGCCATGCGGGGGGCTTTTTCCAGCTTTACAATATCCATGTTTACGGATGGATCGCTTACCTCGGTAACTATTTCGTTTTCCTTTGCATCGGTAATAACCTCATAGCTAACGCCGCGTACTTTGCATTCGTCCTCAATTTTTTTGTCGTATTTGGTCATAAAACTGCCGCCGCGGTAGTTAAGCAGCCAGTCGACTTCTTCTCCATTCTTCAACACCCAAAAGGCTATGCCATATGATTTAAGGTGATCCTTTTGCTCATCATCCATAGGGATAAGAATGGAAGCAGCCTTTGTTATGACCGGTAAAAGGCTTAAAGCTAAAAGCAGAAAGGTGAAAGCAGGAAGATTTTTAAGGCGATGCTTCATTTTCAAATTTAACGAATAATTGTGGAAGGTAGTGTTTAGAGGTTTGAGATTAGTGCTTAGGAAGCTCTTGCGCCAGTAATAATGCCCTTTTCTGCGTTAGGGATGGTAAGGGTTTAGCCCGACGAAGGAGGGCCGGAGCGAAGCGTAGCCCTGAACAGCCCGGGCCGGAGGCAACGCCCAAATAAATAACAAGGCACAAGTCAGCAACCCTCAATCCAAAGCATAAGACTTGCGCCAGGGAAAGGTTTTTAAATAATCTCGGCTAACACACCCCTAACCTGCTTCAATAGGGAACTATATCGTATAAACCTTTCATCCTTTACCCTTTCGCCTTTCCGCTCAAATTATTACCTTTGCCAACTATTTAAAAATTAGAAATGAGTAAAGCGATTATAAAAACCGAAAAAGGCGACATGACTGTCGAGTTTTATGATAACGACGCGCCTATTGCTGTGGCGAATTTTAAAAAACTGGCTAAATCAGGATTTTATGATAATGTAACTTTCCACAGGGTAATACCTAACTTTATGGTTCAAGGTGGCGACCCAACCGGTACAGGTGCTGGTGGCCCGGGTTACAAAATTGATTGTGAATTAACAGGCGAAAACCAATACCATGATCGTGGTGTATTGTCAATGGCTCATGCTGGTCGTAATACAGGTGGTTCACAGTTCTTTATTTGCCATAGCCGTGCCAACACTGCTCACTTAGACAGGAACCATACCTGCTTTGGTAAGGTGATAGAGAATGTTGATGTTGTTGACGATATCCGTCAGGGCGATAAAATTTTAAACATCGAAGTAATAGAAGATTAATTTTAGAGTTAAAAGTTGAAAGTAAAAGTTGCAGGTATTCGCCTTTTCTTTTTACTTTCAACCTTCAACTTTTAACTTTTCAATAAAAATATATGAACCTACAGGGAATTGTAGCTGTATCCGGCAAACCAGGATTGTGGAAAGCACTATCACAAAATAAAACAGGCTTTATTTTAGAGAGTTTGGATGCGCAAAAAACTAAACTGGTTGCAAATCTTTCAACCGCAAAATTAGCTGCTTTAGACGAAATAACCATTTTTGGGTACGACGATGATATTAAGTTAACGGATATATTTGAAAAAATGAAGGCCGCCTTAAATGTACCAGAAGCGAAAGAAGATGGAAAAAAGCTGAGAGATTTTTTCCGTGAGATAGCGCCGGATCATGATGAGGAAAAGGTATATGCCTCTGATATGAAGAAGGTAGTAACCTGGTTTCATTTGCTAAAGGATGCACCTTTCTTTAATGAGGAAGAAAAAGCACCTGAGGCAGTAGCCGAAGAAGAAGCTGCCCCTGCTGATGGTGAAAAACCTGCAGCAGTTAAAGTTAAAAAAGCCGTTGCAACTACAGCGCCTAAAGCAGTAACAAAGCAACCTGCTCCTAAAGCTGCTTCGAAGCCTAAGGTAGTTAGCAAGCCAAGAAGGGCTGAGTAAGTTTAGGAAAATATTTTTTTAAGAGCGCCATTGCGAACTACTAAGCCATTTTTGATTGTTTGGTAATTTGTAATGGCGCTTTTATGCGTTGTATAATATTCAATTTTCTCCGCGCGTCATTGCGAGGTACGAAGCAGTCTCTACGGTAGTTAGTCACCTTGCGGATTCGCTCTGTACAGCTTAGAGATTGCTTCGTACCTCGCAATGACGTTTTTTTATTTCAGTTGAAAACTGAAGCCAGTGAGAGATAAAAGAAAAGGCTTCAGTTACAACTGAAGCCTTTCAAACTCTTTATATTTTATTCCCCCTTCAGGGGGTTAACAATCCGGTTGTTTGCACTTTTCATCGGCAAACTCGGGCTCAAATGTACTATGGGTAATATCGAGATGTTCGAGACGATGACGCAGGTCATGCTTGATATTATCGAATAAGGTGATATGTGCCGGGTCAACTACCAGGTGGGCGGTTAAAGCGTTTTCGGTAGTGCTGAGCGCCCATACGTGCATGTGGTGAACATCAACTACTCCCTTAGCCTTCATAAGCTCAGTCTTGATCTTTTCCAGGTCCATTTCCTTTGGTACACCGTCCATTTCCAGGCGCAGGCTGTCTTTTAACAGGCTCCAGGTGCCGCGTAATATAACAATGGCTATGATTAAGCTAACAATGCTATCGATCCAGTACAAGTGCGTAAAATAGATGATAATACCTGATATAACCACACCGAAGGATACGATGGCATCCATCAGCATATGAAGGTAGGCCCCTTTTACATTCAGGTCCTTGTCCTTGCCTTTAACAAATAGATATGCGGTTATGGCATTTACAAATATCCCCGCCAGGGCTACAAAAGCCATAGTACTGCCAGAGATCACTTCGGGGCGCATAAACCTGATCACAGCCTCGTAGGCAATAATGCCAACTGATGCGAATAATATTACCGCGTTAAAGAACGATACAATAATGGTTGAACGTTTATAGCCGTAAGTGTACTGACTGTTTGAGCTAACTTTAGTGAGTTTGAATGCCAGCAATGCTAACGCCAAACCAGCAACATCGCTCAGGTTATGGCCTGCGTCGGTCAATAATGATAGTGAACCGCTGTATAAACCTGCAATTACTTCGACAATTACGAATGCTGAATTTAATATGATACCTACGATGAACGCGGCATTTAAATTATCAATCTTTGGGGTATGATCATGGTGGTGATGCCCATGGCCATGCCCGTGTGAATGATCATGTGAATGAGAATGACCTGACATGCTGCAAAGTTAACCAATTAATGTTAAATGCAATTATCAAGCGTATTAAAAGCAGGTTAGAATTAGGCGATTATCTGAAGATTAACCATAATATCAGCACCATCAGCGCGTATTTTACGGCGTAGTACAGGTTACGGTTGTAAGCCTTCAGTTTTTTACCAACAAGCCTGATCGAATATATGTAACGAAAGACCTTGTTGATGTTGCCGGTTTTATCGTCGCCCATGTTTGGTGATGCTGCCGCCGCCATAATAAACCAGCCGAAAAACTTGTTCCAGCCACGGCCAAACCATGTTTTTACCGGGCGCTCTACATCGCAGAAGAGGATCAACCTGTCCATATCGGTTTTGTTTTCGGCGTAGTGGATGTAGGTTTCATCGAATAGTACATCCTCGCCGTCTTTCCAATAATAAGGCTGGCCGTCAACTACGATGTTGCATGCTGCGGAGTTAGGGGTGATCAAGCCTAAGTGATAACGTAATGAGCCTGCGTATGGGTCGCGGTGCTGTAAAAGCTCGCTGCCTGCGGGTAATACGGCAAACATGGCAGCTTTAATTTCAGGCACCTGTTTAATCAATTCAATAGTTTGCGGACAATATTTTTTGGCAGACGGGTGAAAATCATCATACCATTTTAAGTAAAACCTTTTCCAGCCACGGCGGAAGAAGGAGTTAAACCCAACATCATTATACTTATCCGAGCCTTTTATCAGTTCTTCACGCTCAAGCAAAATGGCTTCATCTCGTATAGTTTGCCAGTGCTCCCTTAATAATGTTAACTGCGGGAATGAATCAGTTTTTATATAAGGTTTATTTTCGACCCCCGAAAGTGCATACATGGGCACATTAATAGGTGCCATAAAGGTGGAGTGATCGGTAAGCTGCCTGAAAAATTTATAACGCATTTTACCACGATAGTGAATTATGATGGTAGAAATGATGAGTACGTAGAAAAAAAAGAATTTCCCGGAGGTGAGTTCAGTGAATATCTGATGCATAGGTAGAGAATTAATTAACTGAAAGAATAAAGATAGGGGCATTGCATTTAAGTGAAAAGCCCTAAAAATGTTTTTTACAGAAATTTGACCAAATCTCTAAAATGTTCAGGAATGATGATAAGGCTCACCCTTTATAATGGTGAATGCGCGGTAAAGTTGTTCGGTAAAAAACAGGCGCACCATTTGGTGAGAAAAAGTCATGAGTGAAAGAGACAACTTATCATTTGCGCGCTGATAAACCTGCTCGTCAAAACCATAGGGGCCGCCAACTATAAAAACAAGATTTACGCCTGATGAAACAGCTTTTTTATTGATGTAGCCTGCAAATTGTTTGGAGGTAAGCTCTATGCCGTTTTCATCAAGCAGGATAACATGATCTGTAACGCCAATTTTTTTCAGGATCATCTCGGCTTCCTTAACTTTTTGCTGCTCGGGTGTAAGGGCTTTGGTATTCTTTAATTCCGGAAGTTCAATAATTTCGAGCCGGGTGTAATGCTTCAGTCGCTTTACATACTTTTCAATGCCTTCCTTTAGGTAAGCATCTTCAGTTTTCCCAACGGTTAAAAAAGTGATCTTCATTAAAGCGATTTTAATGTTGTAAAGTTGTAATGCTGAAATGTTATAATTGTACCTGCTAAATTTTCAGCGCAGCAGCAAAGATAAAAACATAAATGGAACAGGATATTATAAACAACTACCGCCAAAGAGTATTAAACGCGCAGGAACAGGTAAGCAAATACAAAAAATTGGTGAACACTTACTCCTTTATGCGGTTAGGTGTATTTGGCTTATTTATAATTGCTGTAGCCATTGCCGCCACGCAAAATAACTTCAACATTATAGCGATAGCTTTTATTATTATGCTGCTCTGCTTTGCGTGGCTGGTATCAAAGCAAAGCGCTTTCGAGATACAGAAGAAATACTTTGAGAACCTGGTAAAGGTAAATGAAAATGAAATAACCAGTATTACCAGTCACGGTAATATATATGATAATGGCGCGCGCTTTGCCAGCGAAAAGCATTATTACAGTTCTGATCTGGACATATATGGACCGGCATCGTTATACCAGTTAATAAACCGCGCTGCGACTATACCTGGTATTAATAAACTGGGAGAGTGGCTTAATGCACCATCGCCAAAAGCAACAGTTTTATTGAGACAGGATGCCGTAAAAGAACTGGCAGCCAAAAACGACTGGAAACTTGATGTACAAGGCAGTCTTTATTTTGCTAAAACAGAGGATGCCGACCAGTTAAAACGCCTTTTTGCTTACCTGGGCATGCCGCTTAATTTACCGGGCGAGAAATGGTTAGGCACTTATGCTAAGATAGCGCCATGGCTATTATCGGCGGCAATTATCGGAGCTTTCTTTAGTGGTTACGCTAAAGATATAGCCGTATTGATAGGGTTTGTAAATATGGGTCTGGTGTTTTCAAAGGGAGAGTATATTAAAAAGACCAGTATGATTGCTGATAAAATAGGCAGCACCTTAGCAGGTTACGCGCTGGTTTTTAAAAAGGCAGAGGAACAGCAATGGGAATCGGCGCGGTGTAAGGAGCTTTCGCTGGTGCTTCTCGCGGGTAAAACATCGCAAAGGATAAAGGACCTGTCGGTGTTGATCAACAAATTGAATTATCATCTTAATATTATTGTAGGCTTTTTGCTGAATGTGTTTTTGATATGGGATATCCGCCAGATCATAGCTATTGAAAACTGGAAACGCAATAACCATGAAAGCCTGGAAGCAGCTTTTGATGTGATAGCCGAATTTGAAGCGTTGATGAGCCTGGCATCGCTGTATATCAATTACCCGGAGTGGATATTTCCGCAAATAGCGGATGGCGACGGTTATACATTAACAGCCACAAAACTGGCCCATCCGCTCATCTACCCAAATAAAAGAATTGATAATGATTATGAGTTGGAGAATGCTTTTCATATCGATATTATCACCGGCTCAAACATGGCGGGTAAAAGTACTTTTTTACGTACCATCGGCATAAATACGGTACTGGCCTTAGCAGGCGCGCCGGTTTGTGCCAACAATATGGAGGTATCAGTGATCACTATCATTAGCTACATGCGTATAAAGGATTCGCTGAATGAAAGTACATCAACTTTTAAAGCTGAGCTTGACAGACTGCAAATGCTGCTGGCTGCTGTTGAAACTGAACCTAAGATTTTCTTTTTAATAGATGAGATGCTACGCGGCACTAACTCGGTTGATAAATACCTGGGATCGAAAGCGGTGATAGAGCAACTTATTCGCAAGAATGCGGTAGGCATGGTGGCCACCCACGATCTGCAAATAGCGCAACTGGAACAGAAGTACCCTGACTATGTACGCAATTACTACTTCGACATACAGGTAAAGGATGGGGAAATGCTTTTCGATTATAAGATAAAACACGGCGAATGCAAAACCTTTAATGCATCACTATTGCTGAAACAGATCGGTATTGATGTGGATGCAGAATAGATAGGCATCATTTTTCGGAAAACTTATTCTTCAAGTTCCCTCCCAACGGGCTACTGTGTGGACACAAGTTGTGCTTTAAACCCCGTAGGGGTTATATATTGGTAGAAAACAGATTTGAAATATTTATATGTGCCCTAGGTACATAACATAGCGCGCTTTTAGTCCAACCATGCCTGTTTAGTAATACATTGTTCAATATTATCGCACCTAACGGAGCGAAAAATGTCCTTCATATATAATTCTACCAATATTTCACTCCTAACGGAGTGGATCTGCAAACCAATTTTATTCAAAAAGATGCGTCCACACAGCAGCTCCCTCGGGAGGGGTGCGGCTGCTTGTGAAGTGGAAGGGAGGGGTTTATACGCTGACAAGCTATATCAATAAACCCCTTCCTGCATCTTCCCAAGGGAAGGAATCGCACCATCCCATGCTCTTTGAATCTTCTAAATATCTATGAAATTGTGTAAATATAAAATGCCCTTCGATAACGAAGGGCATTTTATTATAAAGATTATTCAGTGCTTATCGGCTGCCACCTGCGCCGCCTATGCCCTGGTCGCCTTGTTTTTCGTCATCGTTATTGTCCTTTTGTTTAGGATTGCTAAAGGTTAACTTACCAAAGTTGTAGCTAAACGTTAAGCCGATTGAACGGAACGGAAACGCAGTGCTGCTGGTTTGCGTAAAGCCCGGGCTCGATATGTTCTGATCAAAGTATTTGTACTTGTTAAACGGCTGTAGCACGTTTAAGCCTAATGAAGCTTTTTTGTCCATAAATTGCTTGCGCACACCAAAACCTAACAGACTGAACGATGGATTAGTACCTTGTATAGTACGGCGCGGCGAGTTCTCGATAGTGAAAACCTGGGCTACAATATTATGCTTCAGATCAAGTTCGGCCATACCGAAAATGTTGTATTGTACATAAGTACCGCTGGCACTTTGGTCGGCAGCAAAATCACCTGATGGAACAGGGTTGTAAGTATAGGCGTTAGCACTACCCCTGATCGTTAATATTTTTATCGGGTTTATCGATCCGTAGAAGCTTGCACCCCATGAATTGTTTGTACCAATGTTCCTGTATGTAGTAACCGTTCCCTGTACTGAATCAGCTGCTGGTAAGTGATCTGCTATACCTTCTATCAGGTTGCTGATGTGTTTATAATAAACAGAGAAGTTGATCACCGATGACTTGATGAAGGTATTGTAATTCAGTTCTACAGTTTGGGAAATCTCTGGCGAAAGATCCGGGTTACCTACTGTTTGAGCCTGTATGTTTTGCATGTTAACAAATGGGTTCAAATAAGTTAAGCTTGGGCGTGTAATACGTTTGCTGTAGCTTAATTTAAATGTTTGTGTGGTACCTAATTGCTTTTGAATGGTAAAGCTTGGTATAAATATAGGGTAACTGTTGCTGAACGGTTGCAGATTTTGTATAGCATTGGTAGGGTCGCCGGTTATATCTGTGCTCTCATACCTTGCACCAATTAATAAGGTGTAGCTTTTAGGCAATGTAACTGTAAATACAGAGTAGCCAGCATAAACATTCTGGTTATAATCGTAAGTATTGGTGTTAACCTCATCAACCGTATTCAGATCGGCACCGCCAAAAACATCATAAATACTGTTTAACCTGCGAATGATAGTTTTGCCACCAGCTTCAAATTTCAATACTTTGCTTATTGGCAGTGTGTAATCTACCGTGAAAGTATACTCGTTGTTAGTACCATCATTTATTCCCCTTTGGTTTGGTAATTGCTCGGGTGTATAAAGGTTGGTATAGTTGGTATTAACTATGCTATGGCTCCACTGACCGGAGAAGTCGATCTCATGGCCTTCTTTTTTAAACTTGTGGGTGTAATCAACGCTCCAGTCGAAACCATCAAACAGGTTATGTTGTGCGGTCCCGTTATTATAAGCCTGGTTAAGTGTTGGGGTATTGCTATCCGTATAATAGTTATTTGATGTGCCGTTTACATCAAAACCACCACGGTTATACCTGAAAGTAGAGCTGATATTGTTGTAGTTATTAAAGTCGTAACCAGCTGTTATTGAGCTGATGGTACCATACCTTTTAATAGTGCTGTTACGGGTATATCCTTGTTTGGCCGTATCGGAAAATGTTTGCGCAAAGTTGGTGATAGACTGTTGCGGCCAGGTATAGTTGCCGCCGATATTAGCGGCGATACTTAACCTGTTTTTATTGTAGTTAAGGTTAAAGTTACCGTTGTTTTGGCGTGTACCAATGCCACCGCTAACTGAACCGCTCACACCTGAAACATTTTTTTGTTTGGTAATGATGTTGATGATACCTGCTGAACCTTCCGCATCATATTTTGCTGATGGAGAAGTGATCACTTCAATACTTTTGATTTGATCGGCAGGGATGGTTTTTAATACATCAGATAAACTGGCAGACATAGCGCCCGATGGTTTGCCATTGATCAGCACCCTAACATTCGCATCACCACGCAGGGAAACGTTACCGTTAATGTCAACCGCTACCAAGGGAACTTTCTGCAATACATCGCTGGCGTTACCGCCTACGTTGGTAATATCTTTTTCGGCATTGTAAACAAGCTTATCAATATGGTTTTCAATAAGCGGGCCTTTACCTGTGATCTGCACCTCGTTCAAAACCTTATTATCGGGCGATAATACGATATTGCCTATATTGTTATCAAGTTTTGATGGGGTGGTAACTACCGGGTTAATAGTTTTGGTTTTGTAACCGCCAATAAAGGTGATAGTTACCCTGTAACTGTTCGGTTTGATACTGTAGAGCTTAAAGCTCCCTTTTTCGTCGGTTAATACACCGTTTATAGGGGCTTTACCCTGACTCAGGTAGATAGCAACACTTGCGTATTGAACCGGCTTTTTGGTAACTGAGTCGATAACTGTGCCCGATATTTTACCCGTAAGGGTTGAGCCGCCGCCAAATTGGGCCTTGGCGCTTATAACAGAGCAAAAAAATAATATGAGTATAACTATCCGTTTCATGTAAGGTAATTTTGGTTATTAGAGGCGAAATTACCTGAAATGTTACAATGAATGTGTCATTTTAATTAAAATTATGGCTAACATATTGTAATTGTTACACTATCATCAAGTTAGCGTTAAAAATGATGCTAAAACGAATCTTAAAACTACATGTCATTGCGAGCGATAGCGTGGCAACCTCGTCGCTTGCATATTAAAGGCGACGAGGTTGCCACGTCGTTCCTCCTCGCAATGACATGTTTTCTAATGTATGGGACTACACTACCATATTTACGATCCGGCCCTTAACCACGATCACCTTTTTAGGTGCTTTGCCGTCCAGGTATTTTTGTACATCGGCATTGGCCAGTACAAAAGCTTCTATCTCGGCAGGGGCAAGGCTCAATGAAATATTGAGGTTCATTTTTGTTTTGCCGTTGATGGATATCGGGTAGGCAAACTCATCCTCAACCAAATAAGAAGAATTAAACTTAGGATATGCCGCGTATGATAATGTACCTGGCTGGTTACCTAATAAGGTCCACAACTCCTCGCAAATATGCGGCGCATACGGCGACAGGATAACCACCATATCCTGCAAAATAGCCTTGTTATTGCTCTTTAGATCAGTTAATTCATTAACGGCGATCATGAAGCTGGAGACTGAGGTGTTGAATGAAAAACGGTCGATATCTTCCTCAACCTTACGGATGATCTTATGCAATGATTTTAACTCTGCTTTTGATGGCTCTGCACTGGATACGCTGAACGCCCATTGATCATTATGGAACAACCTCCAGAACTTACGCAGGAATTTGAACACGCCCTCAATACCATTGGTATTCCACGGTTTGCTTTGCTCCAGCGGGCCTAAGAACATCTCGTACATACGCAGTGTATCAGCTCCGTAGCGCTCGATGATATCGTCAGGATTTACTACGTTGAATTTAGATTTCGACATCTTTTCAACCTCAACACCGCAAATGTATTTGCCGTTTTCAAGTATAAATTCGGCATCCTTAAAATCCTCGCGCCAAGCTTTAAACTTCTCTAAATTCAAAACTTCGTTCTCTACAATATTTACATCAACATGTATTGGCGACGTTTTGTATTGTTTGATCAAACCATGTGATACAAAAGTATTTGTGCCGCGGCCTTCATCATCAATTAAGCGGTATACGAAGTTTGATCTTCCCTGAATCATCCCCTGGTTGATTAATTTCTTGAAAGGCTCTTCCTCAAATACAACGCCGATATCCTTCAAAAATTTATTCCAGAAACGGCTGTACAACAAGTGTCCGGTAGCATGTTCGCTGCCGCCAATGTACAGGTCAACATCTTTCCAGTATTTAACCGCTGCTTCTGATGCAAATTCCTTATCGTTATTGGCATCCATATAACGGTACCAATACCAGCTTGAACCTGCCCAGCCTGGCATGGTGCTTAGTTCATAAGCATATGAAGCTGACTCTTGACTCTTGGCTCCTGACTCTTGCTTCTTGTAGCTCCAGTCGGTAGCTCTTCCCAAAGGCGGTTCGCCGCTTTCTGTTGGCAGGTATTTATCAACTTCGGGTAATACTAATGGCAGGTCGGTTTCGTCAATTAAGTATGGTAATCCATCCTTAAAATAAACGGGAACCGGTTCACCCCAGTAACGCTGGCGACCGAATATCGCATCGCGCATCCTGAAATTTATCTTTGCCTTACCCAGGCCCAGTTCCTCCAGTTTGGCAATTACCGCGGCGGTAGCTTCCTTGTAAGCCAGGCCGTTGATAAAGTCGGAATTGATATATTTTCCTTCCTTGGTCGGGTCGGCTTCCACCTCAATGTTTTGTATATCCATGATCGGCACTATAGGCAGATCGAAATGTTTGGCAAATAAATAATCACGCTGATCGCCGGATGGTACAGCCATTACCGCGCCGGTTCCATAGCCTGCAAGCACGTAATCAGCTATCCAGATCGGCACTTTCTCGCCATTCAGCGGGTTAAGCACATAGCTGCCCGTAAATGCGCCGGATACCGTTTTGATATCAGCCATACGATCGAGCTCCGATTTCTTTTTTGTTTGGGCGATATAAGCATCAATAGCACCCTTTTGATCGGGCGTAGTTAAGGATGCTACCAGCTCATGCTCAGGTGCAATTACCAGTAAGGTTACGCCAAATATGGTATCAACACGGGTGGTGAAAACTTCTATATAGTCAGTTGCAAGTTGTGCGTTATGTGTTGACTTATCAATCGGAAACCTAACGCTTGCACCGGTGCTTTTGCCTATCCAGTTGCGCTGCATTTCTTTTAGCGGCTCGGGCCAGTCTATGGTGTCCAAACCCTCTAATAAACGCTGAGCATAGGCGGTTATGCGCATGCTCCATTGCATCATTTTCTTTTGCTCAACAGGGTAGCCGCCGCGCTCGCTAAAGCCGTCTTTTACCTCGTCGTTAGCCAATACGGTACCTAATGCAGGGCACCAGTTTACGGTACTTTCGCGCAGGTAAGTTATACGGTATTTTAATAACTCGGCCTGCTGCTGGTCATGACTTAGCGCCTTCCATTCATCTGCCGAAAAAGTTGAAATTTCCTCATCGCTCACCGCGTTTATGCCTGCTGAACCGTTCTGCTCAAAATGCGCGATCAGCTTATCAATTCCTTCCGCTTTGTCGGCAGCTTTGTTATACCACGAGTTGAACAACTGCATAAAGATCCACTGTGTCCACTTATAATACCCCGGCGAACTGGTGCGCACCTCGCGACTCCAATCGAATGAAAAACCGATCTGATCAAGCTGGCGGCGGTATGTAGCAATGTTAGCCTCGGTAGTTAAGGCAGGGTGCTGACCGGTTTGTATGGCATACTGTTCGGCCGGTAAACCAAAGGAATCATAACCCATGGGGTGCAGCACGTTAAAGCCTTTAAGGCGTTTGTAGCGTGCAAAAATATCAGAAGCAATATAGCCCAGCGGATGCCCCACATGCAACCCCGCTCCCGAAGGATAAGGGAACATATCCAGTACATAATACTTAGGTTTGGTGCTGTTATCTTCGGCCTTAAATGTTCCATTTTTGGCCCAAAACTGCTGCCACTTTTGCTCTATATCTTTAAATTGATAATCCATGTTTTGATTTACGCGTATGAGCTTGCGAAATTAGTAAAATCCCCTATTAGTTTGGTAGTTAATTATGATAGTTGTGTGCTTCCGTTGATCAGTGTCATTGCGAGCGATAGCGTGGCAACCTAGTCGCATTCGATATGCGTGCGACGAGGTTGCCGCGTCGTTCCTCCTCGCAATGACATCATAATTATGAACTCTTGGTGATCTTCTGTAACAAACCCAATCCATTTTTATCCAACAGTAACATACATTTAACCCAAACCATTATTATGCAGCCACAAAAAGCACACATCCCTAAAATTGTAATAAAGAGTATTGGTGGCGGCTTGCTATTAATGGCCCTGTTTACGATGGCATGGGCGGGTATTGCATCCGGCGGGTTGACCGGCACAGGGCATTGGATTATATTGGTGGTATTTGGCATCATCAGCATTTCATTTATAATTTATGGGATAAAGATGTTCACCCTATCCAAATACTTTACCGCACCCACCAATGAAAAAGACAAGGCCGAAGGCAAAAGACTAAGCATATGGTATGGCGTAATATTTGGTGCTGAGGGTATCATAATACCTATTGTAGCTGGTATACTGGTGTATTTTCAAAAAGGTAATTTTATTATACCCGCCATTGCCATGATTGTCGGCCTGCATTTTTATCCAATGGCCAGCATATTTAAGCGCACTATTGATTATTACCTCGCCACCTGGACCTGCATTGTAGCGCTTTCGGCCATTATAGCTACTATATATGATATTGCTCCCGAAGCCACCATTTTTGCTTTTTTAGGCATCGGCGTTGCCATTGCTACAAGCTGCTATGGTTTTTATATGATTTATGTGGGAAAGGATATGACCAGCAGCGCTATTTAGCTGGCGTGAACATCGCTTGAAGCCGCTCATGGGCGCGGAGCCCTATTTCTTTTGTCTTGATACAAAAGAAACAAAAAATCAAGACAAAAAGATCCTTCCGCCCACAGGCAAAACACCCATGCCCGCGCTTTTTGTCGGGCCTTTACCCGCTTTTGATTACGTTGTTCTTAAAATTGACACACTAATATAGTTTCTTCCTTCCCCGTCAGTAGAACAGCTTCGGGCGAAAGCAGGCAAAACGATGGTGGCCTTGTGCGTAATTGCAGGGCATAGCAGATTTTTACAGAAGGGCAGAGGCTAAGCGTGTAGCGACAGCAGAGTAAAAATATAGCAGCCCAGGTTTTGCGTGATTTGCAGGGAAGGCTTAGTGCGGCAAAGAAGCATTTTGACTGACTTGATTTTTTGCTACCTTTTGTATCAAGACAAAAGTAGTAGCCTCCGCGGCAATGAGCGGCTGCGAGCGATAGGTAACCAGCAAACTGAAAAATAATTCTGTTTGCAAACAAGCATCGTTATCCGTAGGCTTCTTTACAAACTGAAACCAGCGAATTACTTCTCATACCCCGTTAAATCACACTGCAACTTACTATCCCAATTACCGGTTTTTGCTGCCGCGATATAGGTTGACCGCAGGAATTGCAACAACTTAGCTTCAGGATTTTCGGAGCGTTGCACTACCTCGTACAACAGGAAAAACTCGCCCATTTCATTACTGTAAAATGCTTCAGATGGCGCGATAATCTGCTCGCCGAAATCGGCCGGGGTAGGGTAACAATAGGCATAAAATGCCGGGTGCGGAAACTGTTCACTGCCACCCCAAAAGCCTGCGCTGCTCACTTCGTGCGAGTAGGCTTCCTGCATTACTTTATCGGGCATATTGGGTGAGCCTCCGGGATGCAAAGGTGCTTCACGGCCCGAGAAGCGGGTTACTGCCAGGTCGAAAGCTCCCCAAAAAAAGTGAACCGGGCTGCACTTGCCCGTAAACTCGGCCCTGAATTTTGTAAATACCGAATTGATATTCACCAGCGCCTGCCAGTACAAGTTCATTTGCACGGCGTCATAGCTTTTATGCAGCTCATCGTCAGCAAAAGGTATGGCAGGGTCAAGCTCATTTGGTTTGGCATAGATTTTTGCCTCAATACCCATAGCGTTTAGTTTCTCAAACAATTCAGCATAAAAACTGGCTACTGTACGCGGAGAAAGACTTAATTTCTCAGTTTTGCCGTTACTTGAAATAATAACGAGTTCATGCGCCACAAAATCAAAATCCAGCTGGAAATTGCCTCCATCATAGGGTATGCTGCCGGTAGTTAAACCCCGTGGCGAAACATAGAGCGTAACGTGCCAGCTATGGTTTATCCAGGGCGTTTTAATCAGCCTGATCTTGCCGACTATCTGCGTCCATAGTTGTACGGTGGCAAGGGTATCTTTCAGGCTTTCAAAAGCGAGTTCGGGCCATTTTTTCGGGCAGATATTGGTTACAGGCATAGTATATAATGTTTGATGCTTAAACAACTGATAACGGAATTAAAAGTTTAGGTAATTTACCCTATTGTTATTAAATATTTCAGGGGACAATATTTATAATATCTTTATTAAATGGATGAAGAAGCGCCTTTTTTTGAACTATCTGATACAAAAAACTTTATTCGCGTAACTGTTTTACGAAAGAGCTATCCCGATGCTGCGGATAATTGGGATAATAATTGGGTGGATGCAACAATTAAGGTTAAAGCAGGCCCTTTTACCGGAACCTATAACGTGCAACTAAGAATCATTGATTTTCAATTCTTCAGAAAAGAATTAAGAACCATCTATGACAATTTAACTGGTCAGGCTAAGTTTGAAGATATTGACAGATATTTAAGTATTAATATGAAAGGAGATGGCGCGGGACATTTTGAAACATATTGTACTTTAATGTGTGATCCTGGTGCTGAGGAAATTACGCTTAAATTTAATTTGCATCCTGACCAAACTCAAATAATGCCTATAGTACGCCAGTTAGATAATATTTTGGCAGTTTTCCCGGTTATAGGCGGTTTGCGGAAGGGATAAGCATGAATTAATCACTCGCTATCCACATTCATAAATTTATCATATCCTACCGGCTGCTGCCATTTATCATCAGGCTCGAAATAATGCCATAACAGGGCCGATACATTGCGTATCAATATAAATGCTTCATTGTTGTGCTTGTAGCTGGTATCTTTTTGATGGTTGGTAATAATGCTGAACACATAATCGCCATGCGGGGCACTTACTTCTACCGTTTCAGATCGGGATGCATCAACAAAACCCTGCTTACTGGCGGTTTGTATATAAGGCGGTACCTGCGATATGGCATTATCATCCCAATAAATATGCGACAGGTTGCGGTACATGCGCTCGCTGGCTGCCGGGCTCACCGCTTTGCCCTGGCGGATCATCGTGAACAGCTTACACATTTCGCGCGGCGTGGTTACGCCCCAGCCGTATATGTTCCGGATCTTTTCCCGGCCTTTTACGCGGGAATTTACCCGCATATTTTCGAACCCGTTTTGCTGCAGCCAGTTGTTGATGTATTCGCCTGTTACCAGTTTTTGCAGCCACAGGCTGGCCGTATTATCGCTCATGGTGATCATCAGCATGGCTACTTTACTTAACGCGATGGTATCATTATCCTTTACTGAACCGAGGATATCACCCGTATCATAGCGTAATGAGTCCTTAAATACCAGGTTCTGATGGTAATCGAGTTCGCCTTTTTGTATTTTATCCATCAGGCCGCACAGAATGCTCACCTTTATCATACTGGCAGTAGGGAATAGCGTATCAGCATTTATTTCAGCGGTTTTGCCCGTTTTAAGGTTCTGTACATAAATACCCACCTGCCCATGGAAGTCTTTTGTTAGGTCATTTAGCTTTTTGGTAAGCTTTGTATCTGTTTGCGCGAATGTGGTAGCAGTGCTGAGTAATAACAGCAGGATCAGTGATTTTATGAATTTCATTATTGTAATATTAATATTTTTTCTCTAAACCGTAATGTTGAACTTGTTTCAGCACCCCACAAGATGAGTGATCATCATGCTGGCTACTGTTATGATGAGTTCCCGATCCGCTAACAGCGAATGGGATGACGGGTGATGATGAATTGTTTACCCGTTCGTCCGTTTTTATATAAGACACCTGCCGTAACAAACCGAACATTCCTATCCCGTCCGTGCACCAATGAACTAATTAACCAGTGAACTAATGAACCGTTCCTTTATCCTTTCGCCTTTAAGCTTTCACCTCCTTCAGTAAACTCCCCCTCGCTCTTCGCTATCACAATGGTGGCAATACCATTACCGATAAGATTGGTTATCGCCCTTGCTTCCGACATAAACCTATCCACACCCAGCAATATCGCCACACCTTCAACCGGAATTATCTTTATAGCGGTAAGCGTTGAGGTAAGTACAATAAAGCCACCACCAGTAACCGCAGCTGCCCCTTTTGAGGTAAGCATCAGTATGCCGATGATCACCAGTTCCTGCTCAATAGATAAGGGGATGCGGAATACCTGTGCCAGGAATATAACTGCCATTGATAAATAGATGGTGGTGCCATCCAAATTAAAAGAATACCCCGTAGGGATAACCAAACCCACCACCGATTTTGAGCAGCCGAATTTTTCCATCTTCTCCATCATGCTTGGCAATGCCGATTCTGATGAGGAGGTACCCAATACAATTAATATTTCCTCTTTTATAAATTTAAGATAATACCATAAACTGAACTTGTAGATACGGCAAATGATATTCAGCACCACAAAAACAAACAGGAACATAGTTAAATAAACCGAACCCATCAGGTTCAACATGGGTTTAAGTGTACTCACGCCGTAAGTGCCCACTGTATACGCCATCCCACTGAAAGCGCCTATCGGGGCTACCAGCATTACCACTTTCATAATGTTGAAGAATACTTTGGATAGCTTATCAATACCATCAACAATCACCTTACCGCTGTCGCCCATCTTACTCAATCCATAGCCAAAAAGTATAGCGAAGAAGAGGATCTGCAGGATATCGCCTTTGGCAAAAGCATCAAATATGTTGCCCGGTACAATGTGCGCGAAAAAGTCGCCCCACTTCATATCGGCGGCAGCCTTTTCGTAGTCGGCGATTTTTGCAGCCGCATTTACTGCTGGGTGATTGATGAAGTTTGCTCCCGGCTGTAAAATATTAGCCACTGTAATGCCAATAATTAATGCAAACGAGGTAACTATTTCAAAGTACAGCAGCGCCTTGCCGCCTACGCGACCTGCCTTTTTCATATCCTGCATACCTGCTATGCCCTGCACAATGGTGAAGAATATAATAGGGGCTATCAGCATGGTTATCATGTTAATAAATGTTTTGCTGATAGTTTGCGCGGTAGGGGCAAATCCCTTAAAAAAGATGCCCACAATAATACCCAGTATTATGGCTATAATAACCTGGAAGGTTAAGTTGGTTAGTAAACGCTTCATGCTTAACAAGTATAGCAAATAAAAGCAATAATAATTGTGGTTAGGGGTTGTTTGCTCACTAATTCTCTAAGGTTTATGCCCGGTTTAATTAATGAATAAAAATGAACGGAAATAACTGTAACATTCTTGATTTGTTTTCGTAATACGGTGTATTGTTATTAACTGTTGGTTTATTTCAACCCGTATTTAATAGGCGTTATGGTTGCTGCTGAATATAGAATATGAAGATACTTTACCCTAAATTTGTAATTACCCTGCCTGTTTGCATCGCCTTAATATTGTGCCTTTATAGCTTAAACTGCTTTTCCCAAACGGAACAACGTATTAAATTTAACTCCATAACCTCAAGTATTAACACAGGCATGGACTATTCGCCCTGGCTGAATGATAATGTTGACTCGCTGGTGCAGGAGGTTTGGCTCAACAATTTTGTTTGGGTTGATGTTACCCTTAAGTTAACACAGCGCAGCAAAATTACCCGGTTTTCTTTTTATGATTATGAGGGCGTTTTTACCGATGCGCCCGATTCTATTTACGCGCTTAACGGCACTACCAAAACCTTCCTGGGTACCTTTACCGGCCCTGCTTATATGGTTTGGGATGGCTTTACATTAGCCACACCTGTTGAGGCTGATGCTATCATCATCCATAAGTTTAGCAACAATATCCCCCAAAAGGTTGATATTTTCGGTTACCCCGATACTGTTGCTGCTGTTACACCGCCTGTTACCCCTGTTGATACCAACCAAATTGTGAAGATCCCTATTGATACCACCCGCTGGTTCCAACTAACCAATGCCAGCGGTGGGTTAGGGGGACTATTTGATGGCGACCTCACCGATATGGTTAATACCGGCTGGGGAAAGCTGGTAACTAATTATGATGCTTATTACCCTGTAATGCCCGGCGAGAAGATTGACCTTACCAGCATGCGTTTTTATAATTACGAAGGCTCGCTCGGGCCATACCCACTTACCGTTTCGGTTATTGACAGCACGGGTACACGTACCGTAATTGGCACTTATTCCGGCGGTGGATATATGACGTGGGACGGTCCGCGCCCCGGCGATACCTCCAAACTGCTCACCACGCCCATGAAGAATGTGAAATTCATTGTGCTGAATTGCTGGTACCAGTTCCCTACCGAGATAGAGTTTTATGGGCATTATATAGCACCACCTGCAGCTACGCCTTTGGTGCAAAAGAGTTATCCGCTTAACCAGTACTTCGGTATAAACGCTTTTGAATGGAATTTTGAGGATCCGAATAGTCCGCTGGTAGTGAGCCCAACGCTGCTTGCCGCCGCCGAATCCTTTACACAAGTAAGGCACTACCTCGATTGGAATAAACTGGAATCGACCCAGGGTATGTACACCTTTAACCCCGTGCATAGCGGCGGCTGGAACTACGATGCCATGTACCAGGCCTGCAACGCTAACAATATTACCGTATTGGGCGATATTAAAACGATGCCCGACTGGATGATTGCCACCTACCCATCAGGCCAACAGGATTCGGAAAATGTGCCTGTGCCTTATGGCAGCGATTTTACCGACCCTAACTCCTACATCCTTCAGGCTAAAGTGGCCTACCAGTATGCGGCACGTTATGGTGGTAATTCATCGGTAAGCTCATCAACCTTGAGTGTGGATACCAGCATCCGCTGGACCGCCGACCCTAAGAATACTGTAAAAAAAGGCACCGGTTTAGTGCATTATATTGAGTGTGATAACGAGCGCGATAAATGGTGGAAAGGCCGCCAGGCTTACCAAACTTCGTACGAGTACGCTGCAAACCTGTCGGCTTTTTACGATGGTAACAAAAATACTATGGGCCCCGGTGTTGGTGTAAAAAATGCCGACCCTACTATGCAGGTGGTAATGGGGGGCATAGCATCGGCCGACCCAGGTTATGTGCATGGGATGATAGAATGGTGCCGACTGCACCGTGGCTACCGCGCCGATGGTACGGTGAATATCTGCTGGGATGTGATCAACTATCACCTTTACCCTAACGACTCTTTTCCCGAAGGTTATGCCACCACAGGCGTAGCGCCCGAGCTTTCCATCGCTGCCAAAACTGCGCAGAGCTTTATACAAATGGCGCATACCTACGCCGCCGATATGCCCGTATGGGTAACCGAAACCGGCTACGACATGAACCAGGGCAGCATACAAAAAGCCCCGCCGATAGGCAGCAAAACTGCCGCGCAGGTAGAGGCCGACTGGATTCTCCGTACTTCATTGCTATATGCCCGTAACGGCATCGCAAGGGTGTTTTTTTACGAGGAATACGACGATAATGCCGCTGCACCAACCCAATACGCTTCATCGGGATTAATAAATGACGATAAGAGCCGTCGCCCGGCTGCAGATTATTTGTACCAGGTGAACAAGGTTTTCGGCAACTATAGCTATAAACAAACCCTTAACAGCGGGCCAATTGTCGATCAGTATTTGTCGGCAGCCAACCAGCCAGCCTATGTACTGGTAATGCCAACACAAACAGGCAGCACGGTAAACTATTCGCTCGATCTGGGCGCGGCTGATTCGGCTTACATCTACAATCCGGTGGCAGGCGCTAATGACATGACATCGAACAAAGTTAAGTTGACAGGCGGTAAGCTAACCCTTAACGTAACCGAAACCCCAACCTTTATAATACCATCCGGCGTAGCCGAAACCCCAGCCTCAACACTGGCTAAACTGACTACCAATATAGCCAACGCCAATAAATTTGATGCCAGCGTAACCCTGTTCCCTAACCCAACGGCAAGGTTCGCTACCATAGCATTAAACAATGATATTAACGGTGATGTAACCATAAAAGTAACCGATGTAAACCAGGGCAAAGTATATGCTACATACACAGGTTCAAAAAGCGGTACTACGTTTTCCCAGACTATCGATATCAGCAGCGTGCCTATGGGGGTTTGCGTTGTGCAGGTTAGTCAGGGTAGCAAACAAAGCTTTAAGAAAGTGATAAAGACATACTGACCCCAACAGCAAGCCTCCCCGTGCCTGTAAGCCAGCCAGCAGAAACAGCACACCCACATGCATAAGAGCAGCCAGCCAGCCACTCTGCATGTGGGCCGGGTTTGCCTGTTGGAATTGTTCATTGGTTCACTGGTTCATTAGTTTATTGGTGCAGTGGCGGCTCTATTGCTGCCGCGGGTTTAGCGTAGCGTAACCCGTGGTGCGGCGGCTCTATTGCTGCCGCGGGTTTAGCGTAGCGTAACCCGTGGTGCGGCATGGTTAAAGCTTACAGCTTACTGAGATGGCACAAGCTAACAAGCTTGTACAATAGTCACCACGAGTTATGCTACGCTAAACTCGCGGGAGCGGGTCTTTTAACTTAAACGGTCGTTCGTCCGTTTTTTTATACCGGTGATAGTGTAACAAAACGGACGGATTCTACAATGCATCAATTGACATAGTAACATAGCCTGTCCGGATAGTGTTCGGGTTGTCCCATATTTAAAAACGGACGAACGGCGAAGCGTGGCTACCTATTCAACTTTGGTAGTAAAGGCGGGTGTTTTGTTTGTTACTTTAGCAGCCTGTCAGGCTTTTGATAGCTTATGCTTGGCTCTATACCCATTTGCATCTACTAAAGACTTGCACATGCAGATCAATAACTCTTTAGTGACTGCATAATTATTAAAAAATGGCGATTTTTTTTATAATACTCCCCCAATAGCCTTATTTATAGTAAAATGGGCCTTGGTATGCATTATGGTGTGAGCTTACCAGTTTTCGGGAAGATGGTTTTGTTGTCGTTCGTTCGTTTTTTTATACCGGTGATAGTGTAACAAAACGGACGGCTTTTTTTTACATTGTCGTTCGTTCGTTTTTTAATACTGATGATAATGTAACAAAACGGACGGTTTTTTTACGTAATGGTATTACGATTGGGATTATACTTATTACAAATATACAGAATAGTATTTAAATATAAAGAATATTCTTTAAAATAGTTCATTTGTTAACTGATTTATAAGTTCATTTGTTCACTGGTTCATTAGTGCAGTGGCGGGTGATTACTTGATACCAGCTACCTGATACTAAATAGTTCACTGGTGAGTGTCCGGTTTGTTACGGCGTGTGTCATATAAAAAAACGGACGAACGGCAACTAAGCTCCGCGTTAAGGATTGCAGCGGATACCGGCCTCGCGCTTAATGCCTGCAGGCGTATGAGTGGAAAGCCTGACCCGCAGGGGAACGCCCATGATATAGTGATTAGAGATTAGTTACCTTGCTAATGTATAACACACCCCTAACCCCTCTCAAGAGGGGAACCGAAAAACCAAATCCGAAATCCGCGCGTCATTGCGAGGAGGAACGACGTGGCAATCCCCGACTATGCAGATCAACTAAGCTTTCTATTTGCCCTGTATAGTCGGGGATTGCCACGCTATCGCTCGCAATGACACTTGTGAGGGAATTATCACTTCCAGGTAATTTGCAAATCAGCTGTCTGCACTTCTGCACATTAATTATTATCTTTGGCTGTTTTAACTGACTATCATTATGCTTAAAGGATTTTTCAGCGTTCCGCAACCGCAGAACGAGCCTGTATTGAATTACGGGCCGCGCAGTGTGGAGCGGGGTGCGCTCAAAGCCGCTTTAGACGAAGCGCGCAGCAAGGTTATTGACATCCCGATGTATATCGGCGATAAACTGGTGCATACCGGCAAAAAGCTGGAAATTCGCCCGCCGCACGATCATAAACATTTATTGGCTACCTTCCACGAGGGCGATGCTGCAACCGTTAACGCTGCCATTGATGCTGCTTTAGCTGCAAAGGCTGTCTGGGAAGAAATGCCCTGGGAGCAACGCGCATCGATATTTTTAAAGGCCGCCGACTTGTTATCAGGTCCATATCGTGCTAAAATTAACGCGGCTACTATGCTTGGCCAATCAAAAAATGCTTACCAGGCCGAGATTGATGCTGCATGTGAGTTTATAGATTTTCTGCGCTTTAACGTGCATTACATGGCCGAGATATACGCGCAGCAACCGCCAATATCGCCAAAAGGTATATGGAACAGGGTTGAACAGCGCCCGCTTGAGGGCTTTGTTTTTGCGCTTACACCGTTCAACTTTACAGCTATTGCGGGTAATTTGCCTGCATCTGCCGCCATGATGGGCAACGTTGTGGTTTGGAAGCCTGCTTACCCGCAGATCTACGCTGCTAACGTAATTATGGAGGTGCTCCGAGAAGCGGGATTGCCTGCTGGCGTTATCAACCTAATATATGTTGATGGCCCGGTTGCTGGCGAGGTAATATTTAATCATTACGATTTCGCGGGTATCCACTTTACAGGATCAACCAAAGTATTCCAGAATATATGGCAAACCATTGGCAACAACATCCACAAATACCGCACTTACCCGCGCATAGTGGGCGAAACCGGTGGTAAGGATTTTGTGCTGGCACACCCAAGCGCTGATGCTGATGTAGTGAGCACTGCACTTGTGCGTGGCGCGTTTGAATACCAGGGGCAGAAATGCTCGGCAGCTTCAAGGGCATACATCCCGGCATCATTATGGCCTGCGATTAAGGCAAATGTGCAGCGTGATGTGGCCAGCATAACAGTTGGCCCGGTTGAGGATTTTAGCAACTTTGTTAACGCGGTAATTACCGAAGCAACGTTTGATAAACTGGCTAAATATATTGATGCTGCCAAGGCTGACGAAAGCGTTGAGCTTGTTGCTGGTGGTACTTACAATAAAACCCAGGGCTGGTTTGTCGACCCGACTGTAATTAAGGTTGACGACCCATACTACGTAACCATGTGCGAAGAGCTTTTTGGCCCGGTGCTTACCATTTATGTGTACGAGGATGACAAGTTTGATGAGCTGCTGGAGATTGTAGACAAGACTTCTATCTACGCTTTAACAGGTTCAATAATCTCTCAGGATAGATATGCTATCGCTAAGGCTACTTACGCTTTACGTAACTCGGCAGGTAATTTCTATATCAATGATAAGCCTACAGGCGCAGTGGTTGGTCAGCAGCCATTTGGCGGCGCCAGGGGATCAGGTACCAATGATAAAGCCGGATCGGCCCTTAACCTGCAACGCTGGGTATCACCACGTACTATAAAGGAAACGTTTGATCCGCCGAAGGATTACAGGTATCCGTTTTTGAATAAAGAAGTATAACCCCCCGCCCCCCTGAAGGGGGAGGAATTAAGCAAAATAAAAAGGCGAAAGAGTATTGAACATCTTTCGCCTTTTTTGCATTTATTAAATTTGATATTTCTCACCAAGCGTCATTGCGAGGTACGAAGCAATCCCCGACTATGCAAGTCAATGGTGCTTAGATCTTCGCTCTGTAAAGTTAGGGATTGCTTCGTACCTCGCAATGACGCTTGGTTATGAACTATGAACCAATGAACTATTTAGTATCAAGTAGCCAGTATCAGGTATCAAGTAAAAAATCGGCGCAATTGCACCAATGAACCAATGAACTATTTAGTATCAAGTAGCCAGTATCAGGTATCAAGTAAAAAATCGGCGCAATTGCACCAATGAACCAGTGAACTAATGAACCAATGAACTATTTAAAGCGGAACACATCCTCCATGTTAGCGTTATCATAGGTGCTAACTTTCATATCTTTTATAATACCGGTTTCGATACTGTAAACCCAGCCGTGTACACCAAGTTTTTGCCCGTTTTTCCAGGCATTTTGCACAATGGATGTTTTGCAGAGGTTATATACGTTCTCTATCACATTGTATTCCACTAATTTATCGGTACGTTCTTTTTCATTTGTTATCAGGTCGAGTTCGGTAGCATGCAGGCGGTATACATCTTTTATGTGGCGCAGCCAATTATCTATCAGGCCGAATTGTTGGTGGGTCATGGCGGCTATTACGCCACCGCAGCCATAGTGACCGGTTACAATTACGTGCTTTACTTTAAGCACGTT